>WNEQ01001128.1_pt1 | contig 14211 bp, 7 predicted proteins | sample 5399971 | NCBI WGS metagenome assembly WNEQ01 (sample SAMN13153330, study PRJNA577476) | soil metagenome | isolation source: 20 cm grassland meadow soil 2 days after 1st rain plot 5 | place: USA:California | collected 2015-09-18
CACCGCATGAGGCGCTGGCGCATCGGCGAAGAGCAGGCGCTGCGCGGGCTGACCCGGGACGACCTCCTGGGCTACTACCGTTGCCATTACGTGCCGGAGCGAATCATCCTGTCGGTGGTCGGGGACATCCGGGCCCCCGAGGTGGTCGAAGCGGCGCACGTCTACCTGGGCGGCATGCAGGCGCAGCCTGGGGCGGCGCTCGGTTCGCCACCCGAGCCGCCCCAGGAACGCTTCAGGTTCCGGCGGCTCAAAGGAGACATCAAGCGGGCCTGCCTAGTCCTCGGTTACCACGCGCCGCCCGTCCTGACCGACGACGATCTGGCGCTCCGCATCGTGGCGTACGTGCTGGGCAGCGGGCAGGCGTCGCGACTGTACCACTCGGTGAAGGAAAGGGCGGGTCTGGTCGACTCGATCGGCTCGTCGCTCGACTCCTTCCGGGACATCGGCATCCTGACCGTGATGGCCGAGGGCGATCCGAAGCACGGCATGGCGGCGGTGCGGGCCATCCAGGCCGAGATCGAGCTCCTGCGACAGGAGCCGCCGACGAACGCCGAAATGGAACGCGCCCGAAGCGCCATCGAGTATCGCTACCATCAAAGCCGCTCGGAAGTCCTGGGGCAGTCGTCCATCCTGGCGTACTACGAGTCGCTCGGAGGCCATCTCCTGGCCGAGGAGCTGGTCGAGAGGCTGCGCCGGGTGAACGCCGCCGACGTTGCGCGTGCGGCTCGCGCCCATCTGACCATTGAAAATGCCACCCTCCTCGAGTACATCCCCGAGGCGGCAGACGCGCGGCTCCCCGCCCCGGAGCCGGAAGGTCTGGCGATCGATCTCAAGAAGATGGCCCCTGCGCCGGCCTTGGCGGAGCCGGCCTCCGCCCGCGCAGCCGAGGAGCCCGGCAGGCCGGTCATCCCCCGCGTCACGCGCGTTTCCGAGAGCCAGGGTGTGTCGCGCCACCGATTCGACTCCGGCCCGGTCCTATTGCACGAGCGGCGCAGCGATCTGCCGCTCCTGACGCTCTGTATCACCTTTCGCGGCGGACGCTCGGGCGAAGGGAGGGAGAACTCCGGCATCACCCGGCTGATGCAGTCGACGATGATCAAGGGGAGCGCCACGCGCGACGCGCGCCAGGTGGCGCTCGAGATCGAGGGGCTCGGATCGTCGATCGAAAGAGTGATCGACGAGGATCACTTCGGTTTCGCCTTGAGCATCCTGTCGAAGCACGCCCGCCGCGGGCTCGAGATCCTCACCGACCTTATCCGCCGCCCGGCCTTCCGCCACGAGGAGATCGACAAGGAGAGGGCCCTGCAGCTCGCCGCCCAGGAGAGCATCAAGGATCAGTCCCTGCCCTATACGTTCCAGCTCTTTCGTCAGGCGGCCTTCGGCAGCCACCCCTACGCGCTGCCGTCGTTCGGCCTCATGGTTCCGGTGCAATCGATGAAGCGCGAGAACCTGGTGCGCTGGCACCGGGCGATGGTGCGCCCGGCGACCATGGTCGTCGCCATCGTGGGGGACCTCGAGGAGCAGGAGGCGCTCGACATGATCGGGTCGTCGATCGTCGACTGGGCGCAGGAGGGGCACGGAGAGAAGGATCCCGGGCAGCTGATCGGCTGGGGCGCCTCCGAGGTCGTCGAGACGCGCCGCCGGCAGCAGACGTCTCAAGTGATCGGGTTCCCGACCCCGGGGCTGCAGACGCCCGAGCGTTTTTCGCTGGACATCGTCCAGGCGGTCACCTCGGGCCTGGGCGGGCGCTTCTTCGAGGAGGTGCGCGGAAAGCGCGGGTTGGCCTACGCCGTGCACGCCTTCAACTACCACAAGGTCGCCGGCGGCGCCTTCGCGGTGTACCTGGCCACCTCTCCCAAGGACGAAGCCGAGGCACGCCGTGTCCTGTTCCAGGAGATCGCCCGGCTCCGTCACGAGGGTCCGCGCTCCGAGGAAGTCGAAAGGGCGGTGCGCTACGTGCGCGGCAGCCATGCCATTTCCCTGCAGGGGAACGCGCAGCGCGCCTACCGTTACGCCGATGCCGAGGTACGCGGCATCGGCATGGAGGCGGTGCAGGTCTATCCGGAACGCATCGCATCGGTCGGCTTCGATGACGTGCACGACGCCATCTGGCGCTACATCGACCCCGACCACTGCGCCATGGGGGTCCTGAGGGGCGAGATCGTCAATCCCTGAGCAAATGGAGTGTTCCGCAGGAACGCCTGCGGGGGTCTGCGAGATCAGATTCCCGGTGCCGGGGGCACGGGTGACGGCGCGGGCTCCGGCGGCGCAGGCGCAGGGCCCGGCTCGGGCGGCGCCGGTGTCGGCGCGGGCTCCGGTGCGGGAGCAGGCGTCGGCTGCTCGGGGGCAGGCGCCAGGGCCGGCTGGCCGGGAGCCGGGGCTGCCTCCGGTGCGGGGCCGGGCGGCGCGGGCGGGGTCGGAGCGGGGGTCTCCTCGGGCAGCGGCTTCGGGTGCCTGCGCAGGTCGCCCGAGATGCGTTTCACCTCGACTCGGTTGTTCTTCTCGCGCCCTTCCTCGGTGTCGTTGTCGGCGATGAAGTTGGTCGCGCCATACCCCTTGATCGAGATACGGCTCTTGTCGATGCCGTGTTGCACCAGCCATTCCCTGATCACTTCGGCGCGGCGCTGGGACAGCTGCCGTTTGGCGGCGGCGCTTCCCTTGTTGTCGGTATAGACGCCGATCTCGATGTTGACGTCGCTCCAGTAGTTCAGAGCGTCGACCAGGAGCTGCAGCCAGGCATCGGTCCCGGGCCACAGATTGATCCCCTCGACGAACTTGACGTTTTGCAGGACCTGAGGCTCCGGCTTGTCGAGGCGGACGCGCGGGCATCCTTCCTTGTCGATCTTCTGTCCCTTCGGCGTGTCGGGGCACTGGTCGATGCCGTCGAGCACCTTGTCGCCGTCGGAATCGTGCGGGCAACCCTTTTCGTCCACGGTGGCCCCGGCCGGCGTCAGCGGGCAGGTGTCCACGCCGTCGAACACCCCGTCGTTATCCGAGTCGTGCGGGCAGCCGGCCGTCGGGCTGTCGATCGGATCGACGATGGCCTTGCTGGGGGTGTCCGGGCACTTGTCGATTCCGTCAGGAATGCCGTCCCCGTCGCTGTCGGTCGGGCAGCCTTGCTCGTTGACGATCGCTCCTTTCGGGGTGTCGGGGCACTTGTCCATGCCGTCGGGCACGAGGTCCTTGTCGGTATCGAGCGGGCAGCCGGCCTCGTCCACCGGCCAGCCTCGCGGCGTGTCCGGGCATTGGTCGATCCCATCCAGGACACCGTCCTGGTCGGTGTCCGACGGGCAGCCGATATTGTTCACGCGGGCGCCCTTGGGCGTGTCGGGGCAGCGGTCCCTGAGATCGAGGATGCCGTCTCCGTCGCTGTCGGCCGAGCCGCCCGCGCCGCCTCCACCGCCCCACACCCAGGTCAGTCCGACGTTGAGGCTCTCGTTGTGGTAGATCTTGACCGGCTCATACTCGGTCGTGTACTCGCCCCGGAATGCCATGTGCGGCATGAGCCGCATGCGGATCCCACCTCCGATGACGATCGGTCTTCCGCGCGTCTCGCCATTCTCCTGGTGCTGCAGCTTCGGGTCGGGGGAGTAGGTCAGGAGGCTGTAACCGAATACGGCGTACGGCTTCAGGCGGCGCTTGACGTTGCGCGGGTTGATCAGGAAACGGACGGCGTAGGAAGTCGACGTGAAGGTGCGGTCAGGGTTGGCAAAGAAGACGATCGGACTGCCGATGAGCGTGCTCTCTTCGTTCTGCAGATTGGCCGCGGAGACGCTCCGGATCTGGAATTCCCATTCATACGATGGCTTCCAGTACCAACCGAAACGGAGGCCGTACTGGTCCGCGTTGGCGAGACGCTGCTCGTTCGTGTAGAAGGTGTTGCCGAAAAGGAAACCCGCCTCCCAGGCGCCCTTCGTCTCCTCCGCCCGCGCCGGGGAGGCGAGAGGCGCTGAAGCCAGGACGAGGCACGCAACGATGTTCAAACACTTTCTCATTTCGACCTCGGACCGTCGCGAACAGCCGGACGCCCGACACGGTATGACACGGCTTCTCTGCCGCGCCCGCGCGGCATCGGGAACGCCCAAGCACGTTCGTTATGAAGACGATGGCGACCGAAAAGGCGGCGCATGCTAACACACGGTTTTTCGGGCTGTCAACGTCCGTGGCGCGGAAGATCGGCCTTTCCTGCGGGTTACGCGCAGCGGCGCCGGTCGTGGGACGGCGGTTGTGCTATTCTTTTCGTGCCGACCCTATTTCGATGAGGATTGCGCGACGGAGGCGCGGCATTGCGGGGAGTCGCGAGATCCAAACCCACGTTCCGCAGGCGGCTCCTGTTCGCCTCCATCCTCTTTATTTCGCTCCTGGTGACCGATCTCTTCGTCATCAGCCACCTGGCGTTCACCGATCTCAGCCACCGGGTCATCGACCAGGCGCTGCGAGCCTCCCTCAAGGCCCTTGAGACGCGTTACCCGGGGACGGTCCTCCCCGATGCCGACCAGATCGAGTCGCCCCCGCCGCCGTCCGAGCCGTGCCCGCCGGGCGAGCCGCAGTCGACGTCGCTCGTCACCTGCCCGGCGAAGCCTCCTGTCCCAGACGCCGGACCGCGCATCTTCCGGGGGGTCCGCTACCACTGGCAGAGGATTCTCACCCGGCCGGACGGGAGCGTCATGCGCATCGACATCGAGGAGGGAGAGCACCGGGTGACCGGCACCGCTCCGGTCTCGCCGCTTCCGGGCCACCCGGCCGTGGCGGAAGAGTGGCAGGTCGGCGGGAAGCCTCAGAAGGTCATCGCCCTCGGACATCCGGGCGACCAGAATGTCGCCAACGTCCGCGAGGTCGGGGTGCCCAGCGAGCTGATCGAGGACGAGATCGCGCAACTGCGGCACGACCTGCAGATGAAGCTCTGGATCGGGGCGGTCTTTGCGGTCCTCGTCCTCCTGGCCGCGTTCCTGTACGTCCTGCGGCTCCTGCACCGGACGCGCCAGCTCGAGGCGCAGGCGCAGATGGACGACCGTCTGGCGTTCGTCGGCGCCCTCGCGGCCGGCCTGGCGCACGAGATCCGCAACCCCCTGAACGTCCTCAGCATGAACCTCCAGATGCTCGAGGAGGAGCTCGGTGGCCGCAGCTCTGGAGAGCCGGGGGACGCGAAGCTGTTTCTGGCGGCCCTGCAGGGGGAGATCCGGCGACTGAGCAACCTCGTCAACAACTTTCTGACCTACGCCCGTCCGCACCAGGCCCGCTTCGAGAACAAGGACCTGAACGCCATCCTGCGTGACCTGTGCGTGTTCCTGCGACCGGAGTTCGAGAACCGCAAGCTCCACCTGAAGCAGGATCTGTCCCCCTATCTCCCCCCGGTCGATCTGGACGAGGGTCTCATTCGTCAGGCGGTGATGAACATTCTGATCAACGCCACGCAGGTCCTGAAGGAGGGCGGCACGGTGACCGTCGCGAGCAGGGTGGGGCCGCAAGGCGAGGCGATCGTGACCATCGAAGACGACGGCCCGGGGATCGCCCCGGCCGACAGGGAACGAATCTTCGAAGTCTTCTTCTCGAACCGAGGAGGCGGCACGGGTCTCGGCCTGCCGATCGCGGCGCGCATCATGCAGGCACACGGCGGCACGATCGCGGTCGAAAGCGAGGTGGGGAAGGGAACGCGCTTCATCCTGACGCTGCCGCGACGCCAGGCGGCGTCGGCGGCCGCGGGGACCGTGGCTGCCGGCCGCGGCCAGGTCACGGAGGCTTCATGACGGCGTCCGTGCCATGAAGGACGCAGCCCGGCGCGCGGAGCGGCCGCGGACGCGCGAGGCGGCGGTGGCGCGGGCCGAGGAGCTGCGGCGCCAGATCTGGCACCACCGCAAGCGGTACTACGTCGACAGCGACCCCGACATCTCCGACGCCGAATACGATCTCCTGGAGCGCGAGCTCCTCGACATCGAGGCGGATTTTCCGGACCTCACGACATCCGACTCGCCGACGCAGCGCGTCGGGGCGGAGGTGAAGGGTGACCTGCCGACGGTCAGGCACTCCGTCCCGATGCTCAGCCTGGACAACGCCAGCTCCGCCGAAGATCTGCGCGACTGGCACGACAGGCTCCTGCGCGTCCTGGGTCGGGACGAGGTGCCCCTCGCCGCCGAGCTGAAGATTGACGGCGTTTCGCTCTCCCTGACCTACGAGAACGGGTCGCTCGCGCGTGCCGTCACCCGCGGCGATGGTGTGACGGGGGAGGACGTGACGGTCAACGTCCGCACCATTCCGTCCGTCCCACTCCGCCTCCTGAAGCCGATCCCCTACCTGGAGGCGCGTGGCGAGGTGTACTACCCGATCGGCGCCTTCCAGGAGATGAACCGCAGGCGCGAGGAGGCGGGGGAGCCGCCGTTCGCCAATCCGCGCAACGCCGCGGCCGGAACGATCCGCATGCTCGATCCGAAGATCACGGCCCGGCGCCCGCTCGACCTGCTCCTTTGGGGACTGACGAGTCTGTCCGGAGCGCCAGCGCCCGGCAGGCACTCCGACTGTCTTGACCTCCTGGCCGACCTCGGCTTCCGGGTGAACCCGACGCGGCGCTGCGCCACGCTCGAGGACATCGACGCCTACTACCGCGAGTGGCAGGAGAAGCGCGACACCCTGCCGTTCGAGGCGGATGGCTGCGTCGTCAAGGTCGACGAGCTTCCGCTCCAGGTCCAGGCCGGCGCGACGAGCCGCGCGCCACGCTGGGCCGTCGCCTACAAGTTCCCGCCGCGTCAGGCGACCACCACGGTGCGTGACATCGAGATCAACGTCACGCGTTCCGGGGCGCTCACGCCGGTGGCGATTCTCGAACCGGTGGACATCGGCGGCGCCACAATCTCCCGCTGCACGCTGCACAACGAGGACGAGCTCGAACGCAAGGACGTGCGCATCGGCGACCGGGTCCTCGTCGAGAGGGGAGGCGACGTCATCCCGAAAATCGTCAAGGTGATCCTCGAGGCGCGTCCGCCCGGAACGGAGACATTCAGGATGCCGCGCGTTTGCCCGGTGTGTGGCGCCGCGGCGCCGCGCCCGGAGGGGGAGGTGTATGCCCGTTGCGTCAACGCTTCCTGTCCAGCGCGCCTGAAGGAGTCGATCCGGCATTTCGCGCAGCGCGAGGCGATGAACATCGAGGGGCTCGGCGAGGCCCTGGTCCAAAAGCTCGTGGACCACGCTCTGGTCAAGGACATCGCCGACATCTACGGGCTCGATACCTCGACCCTGGCCGGTCTCGAACGCATGGGGAAAAAATCGGCAGACAATCTTATCCGTGAGATCGAGAAGAGCAAGTCGACGCCGTTCGAACGGGTCATCCATGCCCTCGGCATCCGGTTTGTCGGCGAGCGCACCGCGGAGCTCCTGGCGGAGGCCTTCACGGACATCGATGCGCTCATGCGCGCCTCACGTGAAGAACTGGAAAGGGTGTTCGAGGTCGGACCCAAGGTCGCCGACGCCATCCGCCAGTTTTTCGACCAGGAACAGAACAGGGCGCTGATCGCCAGGCTCGGGGCAGCTGGAGTCAATATGCAAACCGCGGGACGGCCGGCGGTGACGGCGGAGGGTCCGTTCACGGGGAAGAGCGTCGTCGTCACCGGGACGATCGAGGGGCTGTCGCGCGACGAGATCAGGACGATCCTGCGGCGCCAGGGGGCGCGTGTTGTAGAGTCGGTCTCGAAGAAGACCGACATCGTGCTCTGCGGCCAGGACGCAGGATCGAAGCTTCTGAAGGCCCGCGCGCTCGGCGTCCGTGTGATGGAGGCGGAGGAGTTCCTCGCGCTGGCCGCGGACTCGAAGTGAGATCGAACGGGAGAAGCTGATGGTGGAGACCAAGGGTCACATCGTTGTCATCGATGACGACGAAGGGAACCGGCGGGGCATCGAAATGGCCCTCCGCAAGGACGGGTACAGCGTCGTCGCTTTTCCCACCGGTCCTCAGGCGATCGACTACCTGAAGGGGAGCGGGTGCGACCTTCTGGTGACCGACCTCAGGATGCCCGGCATGGACGGCCTCGAGGTCCTGAAGCTGGCCAAGTCGATGGACCCGGGCCTGGCCGTGCTCGTGATCACCGGTTTCGGCTCCGTGGAATCCGCGGTCGACGCGATGAAGCACGGGGCCGACGATTATCTCCAGAAGCCGGTCAACCTCGTCGAGCTGCGCAAGCGCGTCGCGGCGGCCGTCGAGAAGCGGCGGCTGGCCCAGGAGGTGCGCCAGCTCAGGGAGCGGCTGGAGGAGAAGTTCTCCTTTGGCACGATCGTCGGGGCGTCGAAGGCGATGCAGCAGGTGCTGCACCAGCTCGCGCTCGTCGCACCGACGCGCTCGAGCGTCCTCATCGTCGGCGAGAGCGGCACCGGGAAAGAGCTGATCGCGAACGCCCTGCACCAGAACTCGCCGCGCAAGGAGTCCCGCTTTCTGCCGATCAACTGCGCCGCCATCCCGAGTGACATTCTGGAGAGCGAGCTGTTCGGCCACGAGCGCGGCGCTTTCACCGGCGCCGTGCAGCGCAAGCAGGGGAAGTTCGAGCTGGCCGACCGGGGCACGCTGTTTCTGGACGAGATCGGCGAGCTGCCCCTCCACCTGCAGGCCAAGCTCCTGCGCGTTCTGGAGGACCGCTCGTTCATGCGCGTCGGCGGCACAGAGACCATCACGGTAGACGTCAGGATCATCGCGGCGACCAATTCCGACCTCGCGGCGAAGGTGGCCGCCGGGGCATTCCGCAGCGACCTGTATTACCGGCTGAAGGTCGTGACCATTCTCGTGCCGCTCCTGCGCGAGAGGCGCGAAGACATCCCCCTCCTGACGCACCGCTTCTTCGAGATGTTCAAGAAGGAGAACAACCGGCCGTTCCTGGAGCTATCGCCCGAGGTGCTCGAAGCACTGAACCAGGCGCGCTGGGAAGGAAACGTCCGCGAGCTGCGCAATTTGCTCGAGAGTCTCGTGGTCCTCGCCGATAGCAGCACCCGCGTCATCACCCTCGAGCATCTGCCGGAGACCTTCAGATATTCGCAGGCGTTGCCCGCGGCCTCGTCCGTGGCGCCCGCGGGCGGCGCCCGGCGCATGGAAGACATCGAGAAGGAGGCGATCCTCCGGACACTGCAACAGACCGGTGGCAACCGCACCCGCGCGGCCGAGATCCTGGGCATCGGTCTGCGGACCCTGCAGCGCAAGCTGAGAGATTACGAGCAGTCGCAGGGAGAGCCGCAGGGGACGGACGAGGACCGGGCACAGGGGGATTGACTGAGCCGGCCCCGAGTTTGACCGCGCAGCCCCGGCACGTGCGGCGCCGCATCTCGGCGGGTAGCGCCAATTTGGCACGCCGAAACCTCCCGTGGCGGGCCCCGGGGGCCCGCCGATGACACCTTAGAGCCTTCCTGCCGGAATCGAGACCGGCCGAAACTTCGACTTAAACACCAAATTCTCGGAAGGTTGGCGTTCCGGGACACGGCCGGCCGGCGCCGTCATGGCCGTGGCACACCTCTTGCTGGATCCAGCGGATGTCATGGCCAAGACCATCCTCGTGGTTGACGACGACCCGGCCGTCCTCGAGTCGTACGGCCGCCTGCTCCGCCGGCTGGGACACCGCGTGCTCCTGTCCGAGGATTCCGAGAGGGTGCGGACCGATCCGGACAGCCTGAGCGGCATCGACCTGTTGATTCTTGACCAGCGCATGCCGCGCACGAGCGGGCTCGCCCTCTTGGACAGTCTTCGCAGACGCGTGGCCGCGGTCCGCGGGGATCAGGGCGCTCCCGCGGGCGTCGTGCCGGCCGTCATCTTGATCAGTGCGCTCCCGAGCGACGAGCTCAGGGACGAGGCGGCCCGGCTCGGCGTGGCCGAGGTCATCGAGAAGCCGGTCGACACGAGGCACCTCCTGGCTTCGGTGCGCGCGGCCCTGGAAAGCACGGTCTGCCCGCGCCCGGCGGATTCGCGGATTCCCCGTCCATGAGGAACTTGGTTCCCGAGCTACTGCACGTCGAGCTGGCCCCGCCTCGAGGCGCCGGCCCTGCGCCCGCCGGGCACGGGTCCGCGTCGCTGCGCGACGCTCCCCTCGCTTCGCCACGCGCCGCCCACCGCGCTGGAATGCGCGCGGCGGGGCCTCGGCGCGCGGTCTCAGACGGCTCGGCGAACGCAGGGCGCGGCGCCTCGTTCCGCGGCTTCTCCGACGCCGGGGTCAGCTCGAGGGCCGGTCGCGACCGTCCTGCGCGGGTCGCAGGACGTGCAGCGCTTGAACCCGGAACAGGGTACCCCGCTGAGGTGACCAGCGGTGACGGGGGGGCCGCGCCGTGCGCGCCAGATGGCCGCCGAATCCGCGGCGCGAGCATGAGGCGCACCCCGCCGCGGCCCGCCTCGTAGGCGAGGCATACGCGAACGCCCCGCGTCCTTGACGGAGGATCGGGGCGGGCCTATACTGACTTTTCTCGAGGAGATGATGTCGATGACGAGAAGCGGGCAACCGGTCACGCTTGCACTGATCGCGGCGGCCTCCATGATTTTCGGCATGGTGGTGGCCGGTGGCCTCCACCTCACGACCCCCGGGCGGGCCGCGGGCGAGGGATCGGATGATCGGCCCTTGCACGCCGCGGCGCGTGCGCAGCTGGCCGCCGGACATGCGGCGATCGCGGGGGCCCCGGTGTCCTTCGCCGATATCGCCGAAAGGGTCAACCCGGCGGTGGTCAGTATTACATCCACCGAGACCGTGAAGCCGAAGGGGCGGGGCGGCCGCTCGCCCTTCCATGGTGACCCGTTCGAGTTCTTCTTCGGTCCGGAGCAGAGACGCCGCTTGGCGCCGGAGCAGCAGGAGGAGCCGCGCCTCGAGGTCAGCGGCGGGTCCGGCTTCCTGATCAACGACGACGGCTATATTCTGACCAACTACCACGTGGTCGAGGACGCCACCAAGATCAAGGTGAACCTCAGCGGTGACCGCCACGACTACACCGCCGACGTGGTCGGCACCGACCCCTCGACGGACATCGCGCTCATCAAAATCAAGAGCGACAAGAAACTGCCGTACCTGGCCTTTGGCGACTCCGAAACCATGCGTGTCGGCGACTGGGTCATGGCGGTCGGCAACCCGCTGAACTACGACCACACGGTGACCGTCGGGGTCGTCAGCGCGAAGGGACGCGTGCTGCGCGACCTGTCTCGCGATTTCTCGCTCGACAACTTCATCCAGACCGATGCCGCCATCAACTTCGGCAACTCGGGCGGGCCGCTGGTCAACATGCAGGGCGAGGTGGTGGGCGTGAACACGGCGATCAGCAGCGTCGGGCAAGGAATCGGCTTCGCCGTGCCGATCAACGTGGCCAAGGACATCATGAACCAGCTCAAGACCAAGGGGAAGGTGTCCCGCGGCTATCTGGGCATCGAGCTCACCGAGATCTCCCCGGATCTGCAGGAGGCATTCGGGCTGACGACCGACAAGGGCGCCTTGGTCAACTCCGTCAGGCCGGGGCTGCCGGCGGAGGAGGCCGGCGTGAAGCGCGGCGATGTGATCGTGGCCGTCGACGGCAAGTCGGTAGAGAGCACCAACGAAGTCGTGAAGTTGGTTTCCGCGAAGGAACCCGGCTCGAGCGTCCGACTGACGGTCCAGCGCAACGGCAAGGAGGTCACGCTGACCGCCAAGCTGGCCGACCGCAGCGAGCACATCGGCAAGGAGGCGGCGGCCCCCGAGCGCAGCGGGCGCAGCGAAGAGCCGAACGAGCGCAGGCTCGGCATCTCGGTGGACGACATCACACCGGACGTCCTGGACAAGCTCGACCTCCCGGACGACACGAAGGGTGTCCTGGTGACGCGCGTGTCGCGCGTCTCGGAGGCGTTCGAGAAGGGCATCGGCGAGGGCGACGTCATCCTCGAAGTGAATCGCGCGCCCGTGAAGAGCGTTTCGGAATACCGGCGCGAGCTGGGCAAGGTCAAGGAAGGCGGCCTCGTCGTCCTCTACGTCATCAGCCCGTCCGGCCGCACCGGCGGCGATCCGATCTCGCGCTACGTCACGCTCCGCCTTCGCCCGGCGGCGGAGGAGCGTGAATAAGAGCGCGGCAGGACGATGACAGCGGGGCCCGCCCGGCGGGCCCCGTTTTTTTTGTCGGTGTCTTTACTTTCCCTCCCGGCGGACTATCATTCCGGCGCGACCCGATGACGCCCATGGTCTCGTGAAGCCCGGTGTCCCGTGAAACACAAGGTCCTGGTCATCGACGACGAAGAGGCGATCCGCAAGTCGTTGCGGATGGTCCTGGAGTACGAGGGGTACGAGTGTCTGGAGGCCGCCACGGGACCGGACGGGATCGAGGCGACTCGCCGCGAGATGCCGGACGCCGTCCTTCTCGACATCAAGATGCCGGGGATGGACGGACTGGAGGCGCTCGAGGCCATACGCGCGAAGGACGCCCACACCCCGGTCCTCATGATCTCGGGGCACGGCGACATCCCGACCGCCGTCGAGGCGATTCACAAAGGCGCCTACGATCTCCTGGAGAAGCCTCTCGAGTCCGAGCGCGTCCTCACCGCCCTGCGCAACGCCATCGAACGCAAGAGCCTTCGCGAGGAGAATGTCCGCCTCCGCCACCAGGTCGAGGCCAGCCTGCGTCTCGTGGGCGAGTCGCGGGCCACGAAGGGGATGCGCGAGGCGACCGCGCGGGCGGCGCCGACGCACGCCACCGTGCTGATCACGGGGGAGAGCGGCACCGGCAAGGAGCTCGTCGCCTGGGAGATCCACCGCAAGAGCGCGCGCGCCGAGAAGCCGTTCGTCAAAGTCAACTGCGCCGCCATCCCCGAGGATCTGATCGAGTCGGAGCTGTTCGGGCACGAAAAAGGGGCATTCACCGGCGCCACCGCGCGTCAGATCGGCAAGTTCGTGCAGGCCGACGGCGGCACAATCTTCCTGGACGAGGTCGGAGACATGAGCCCGCGCACGCAGGCCAAGGTCCTGCGCGTGCTGGAGAACGGCGAAGTCGAGCCGGTCGGCATGGCGAAGACGATCCGTGTCGACACCCGCGTCATCGCCGCGACCAACAAGGACCTCCGCGAGCGCATCGGAGCCGGCGCCTTCCGCGAGGACCTATTCTTCCGGCTCAACGTCGTGCCGATCGTGTGCCCGCCCCTGCGCGAGCGTCGCGAGGATATTCCACCGCTCATCGAGTACTTCGTCGAGACCTTCACGGGAGACAGCAGCTACCGCCCGAAGCGGTTCACCCCCGGGGCGGTCGAGCGCCTGGCCTCCTGCCCCTGGCGAGGCAACGTGCGCGAGCTGCGCAACGCCGTCGAGCGACTCCTGATCATGGTCGAGGGAGATGCGATCGAGGCGGACGACGTCGAGGCCCTGGCGGGCGAGCCTCTGTTGTCGCCCGCCGGGAGCGACCGGGACGCCGCGTCCTCCGTTCCGCGAGCCCAGGCCGCGCCGCCGGGCCCGGCCGCGGGCGGAGGCCGCGCCACGGAGTCGCTCGAGGTCCCCGATCCCACGGCGTTCCGCACGCTGCAGGATTACAAGGACGAGACGGAGAGGATCTTCATCCTGCGGAAGCTCAAGGAGAACCGCTGGAACATCTCGCGCACCGCGCGGGCGATCGACACGCCCAGGAGCAATCTCTACAAGAAGCTTGAGCAGTACGGCATCTCCAGGGACCAGGTCCAGGAATGAGAGACCGCCGCGCGTCGCAGGTCCGCCCGTGACCCCCCGCCGCGGCGTGGTCATCGTGGACGGCGTGAGAACGCCGTTCTGCAAGTCGTGGGGCGCCCTCAATGACGTGCCGGCCGACGAGCTGTGCCGCATCGCCATCGGTGAGGTAATCTCCCGCGTCGAGCTGGACCCGTGCGTGGTGGACGAAGTGATCGTCGGCAACATCGCGCAGCCGGCGGAGTCCACCACCATCGCGCGCGTGGCGGCCCTGAAAGCCGGCGTGCCGCGGCGTGTGCCCGGCTACGCCGTCAACCAGAACTGCGGTTCGGGGATTCAGGCGATCGTCAGCGCCTACCATCGCATCGAGGCGGGCGCCGCCGAGATCATCGTGGCCGGAGGCGTCGAGTCGATGTCGCGCATCCCGTTCCAGCTCGGGCAGGCGTTCACCGACCACGTGATGCGCTATCGCCGGGCGCGCTCCCTGCCGCAGCGTCTGGCCGCTCTTGCCCGCGTCCGCCTCAAGGACCTCCGCCCGATCCCGGCGCTCGAGGTCGGCCTGCGCGACGCCATCTGCGGCTTGAATATGGGGGAGACGGCC
>WNEQ01001972.1_pt1 | contig 14198 bp, 10 predicted proteins | sample 5399971 | NCBI WGS metagenome assembly WNEQ01 (sample SAMN13153330, study PRJNA577476) | soil metagenome | isolation source: 20 cm grassland meadow soil 2 days after 1st rain plot 5 | place: USA:California | collected 2015-09-18
ACGGTGATGACGACCACGAGCTTGGGCTGGGGTGCGTGCCCGGCGCCGGACAGGAGCAGCAGGAGCGTTCGTAGCATGGGCGAAAAATAGTCAGAAATAGTCAGGCGGTGACCGCTACTGGAGCCTCACGCCGCTCCCGGAAGGCGAGCAGGCCCGCGACCGCCACGATGCCGGCGGCCAGCAGGAACGGGACACCGTGGCCGAATCCGTCGAACAGGAGGGTCGCGCCGACCGGACCTACGATGCTGGTGATCCCCCGGAACGTCTGCTGCGCCCCCATGACCAGACCGAACTCGTGCTTGGCGGTGCGCTGGCTGACGAGCGACGTGGACGCGGGAAAGAGCAGGGCCGTTCCCATCGGGACGAGGGCCAGGAAGACGATGAAGAGCGCCATCGCCGGGCCGCCCGGCATCAGCGCCGCGGGAACCGGCATCAGCGCGAGGCCGAGGCCCAGCAACACCGTGCCGATCTGCATAGTGCGCACCTCACCGAATCGGTCGTTGAACCATCCGACCAGCGAAAAGCGCATGAGCACGCCGACAATCCCGAAAACCGGAAAGAAGTATCCGATCGTGTCCTCGGTGACGGCGTACGTGTCCTTCAGGTACAGGGCGAGCACGCCGATGACCACGTTGAGCGCCAGCATCCCCACCACGTAGATCCAGATCACCCGATGCGCCGGGGTGGCCGGGTGTCGCACAATCTCCCACAGGGCCTGCCGCACCGGGCGCGCCTCCGTCGAACGGTGACGGCCGCTGTCCGTCAGCGCGGGCCCGTCCGAGACGCGCGACTCGGGGAGCCACTTCCAGGCGAAGTAGACGTTGATCAACACCAGGACGGCCGCGACCACGCCGGGGACCTCGGTGCCGAAGTGATGCGCGCGCGAGCCGATGATCGGCCCGACGACCACGCCCGCGCTCGTCGCTGCGGAGAGCCATCCCAGCGCCTTCGCCCGTTCGGCCGGCGCCATCGTGTCCGCCACGTAGGCCTGAGCGACGCCGGTGGTCCCGCCGCCGAGGCCCTGCACGACACGAGACGCGAACAGGAGCCAGAGCGTGTTCGCAAACCCGAAGATCAGGTAGGCGAACGCCGACGCGCCCAGTCCGACGATCATCGCGGGCCGCCGCCCATACCGATCGGAAAACCTTCCCCAAACAGGCGAGGAGACCAACTGCGCGACGGCGAAGGACGCGATCAGCGGTCCTACCATCCACTCCCGCGCGTGCAGGTGCACCGCGTAGAACGGCATCAGCGGCGCGACGAGCATCAGGCCCAGGATGTCCACGAAGCACACCGCCATGAGCACCGAGAGCCGCTTCATCGCCTCGCTCCGAACCCGAGCACGAGCGCGCTCACCAGCATGAGGATCACCCCGAACGCCGCGGCGACGCCCAGCTCGTTGAGGCGCAGGCTCGACATGATCTCGATGGAAATCGGGCGGTTGTCATAGGTGTAAAGCACGATGGACGTCACAAAGTCGCCCAGCGCGGCCACGAAGGCGAGACTCCCCCCGGCGGCGAGCGCCGGCCGGAGCAGCGGCAGGGTCACACGGCGGAAGGTGGTCCAACGCCCGGCGCCGAGGCTCGCCGCCGCTTCCGCGAGCGCCGGGTCCAGCTGGCGGTAGCCCGCGAGCACCGCGCGGCCAGTGATCGGGAGATTGCGCACCAGATACGCGAGCGGCAGCAGGAACACGGTGCCGACGAGGACCCAGCGGAGCGCCAGCGGGGCGTGCACGCTGAACGTGGTCGTGAGCGCGATCGCGAACACGGTACCGGGCAGGGCCCAGGGGAGCGCGATGAGGGTCTCGATCGGCCCGCGCCACCGGTCGCGGGGGGAGGGGGCATGGAGGGCACGGGGGGCACGGGGGGCACGCTGCCCGCGTGCGAGCGCCCCGGCCGCGAGCGCCAGCGCGACGGCGCCGAGGGTGCTGGCCGCCGCCATCCACAGGGAGTTCACGAGCGGCCGCAGCCGCTCGGGCTCTCCGAACAGCCGTTGATAATTGACGAAGCTCAGGACGGGCGGCAGCGCCTCGGTGGTCCAGCTGCTGTAGGGCACGAGCGACACCAGCGCGAGCGTGAGGTGCGGCAGCAACAGCAGCACGGTGAAAAGCCAGCCCGCCGTCGCCGCCAGCGCGCGGATCGGGGCACGGCGGATGGGCCGGCGGGGGGGAGCCGCTCCCTTGCCGAGCGCAGCGAGGAGTTCGTCCCCCTCGGTGCGACGCAGCAGGGCGAGCCCGAGGGCGGCGACGAGCGCGAGCGCCACGGTCTCGACCATCGCCAGGGGCAGCTCGCCGTTGAGCTTGGTGGCGACGATCTGCGTCGTCATGACGCGGAAGCCGCCGCCGAACACGTACGGCGCGCTGAAGGAGCCGAGGGCCGTCATGAAGACGAGTAGCGCGGCGCCGGCGAGCGACGGGCGCAACAGCGGGAATGTGACGCGGCGCAGCGTCTCCCACCGCCCGGCGCCCAGCGCGTGCGCCGCCTCGAGCATCGACGCGTCGAGCTTGGCGAGCCCCGCGCGCGTCAGGAGATAGAAGTAGACGTACATCGAATAGGCGTGGACGAGCAGGATCGCCCCGGCGCCCTGGAGGCGCCAAGGCGGCCCGCGCAGCCCGAAGACGGCCTGGACCGCACGCGCCACGAACCCGGACTCGCCGTACAGGAAGAGGAAGGCCAGCACGCCCACGAAGGGCGGCAGCACGGCGGGGAGCGCGATCAGTGAGCCCAGGGCCTTGCGGCCCGGGAACTCGAGCCACTCGAACAGGAACGCGAGCGGCACACCGATCGCCGCCGCCAGCGCCACGCTGGCGAGCGAGATCCACAGGCTCGCCCACAGCGCGCCCCACTCGCCCGGCCGGGAGACGAACGTCGCGACCGCGTCGCCCCGGACCGAGTCGGCGACCACGATGGCGACGGGGTAGAGGACGAGCCACGCCAGCAGCAGGGTGAACGCCGGGCGCGCGAGCCGCGCGCTCACGCGCGCTCCTCGGGGAACGTCAACACGCCGGCCGGCTCCAGGTATACCCGGTCGCCCACGCGCGCCGCCTCCGGCCCCGCGAGCACCTCCAGCCGCTCGCCGCGCTCGGTCTCGACCTGGTAAAACGCCGCGGCGCCGGTGTAGCGCCGCTCGCGCACCGTGCCGGGCAGCCCCGCGTCCGCGAACCGCAACCGCTCCGGCCGGACGACCAGCACCTCGCCATCATGCGCGCCCAGGGCGCGGGCCGTGGCGCCCCCCCCTCGCACGACGTTCGCCCGGCCGACGAAGGTCGCCACGAACAGGCTGGCAGGCCGCTCGTACAGCTCGTCCGCCGCGCCCACCTGCTCCAGCCGTCCGTCATTCAGCACGGCGACGCGGTCCCCCAGATCGAAGGCCTCTTCCTGCTCGTGGGTCACGAACAGGGTCGTAATCCCGACCCGCTTGATCAGCGCGCGCAGCTCGCGCCGCGTGCGCTCCCGCAGCGTCGGATCGAGGTTCGAGAGCGGCTCGTCGAGCAGCAGCACGCGCGGCTCGGGCGCGAGCGCCCGCGCCAAGGCGACGCGCTGTTGCTGGCCTCCCGACAGCTCCTGCACCTTGCGTCCCTCGAATCCCGCGAGGCCGACGAGGGCGAGTACCTCGGCCACCTTCTGCCCGGCCGCTCCCGGCTCCGGGCTCCCTTTCAGTCCAAACGCCACGTTCCCTCCCACGTCGAGGTGGGGAAACAGGGCGTAGTGCTGGAACACCATGCCGCAGCGGCGGCGCGCCGGCGGCACGGCGGTGACGTCTTCCCCATCGATCACGAGGCGTCCGGCATCCGGCGCCTCGAAGCCGGCCAGCAGACGGAGCACCGTCGTCTTCCCGCTGCCCGACGGTCCGAGCAAGGCGACGATCTCGCCCCGCGGGATGCCGAGCAACAGCGGGCCCACCCTCACCGTGGGAGACCACTGTTTGTGCACGCCGTCCAGCAGCACGAACGGCGTCACCGGCTCCTCCCCCGGACGTTCCGGTCCCAGTAGCGCATCCAATCCGCCTCGTGCGCGGCCAGCAGGTCCCAATCCACGTCGGCGGCTTTCATCTCCCGGCGCACCGCGCGGGCCCACGCGGGCAGCGAGTCGGCGACGAGGTCGAGCCGGGCCGGCAGCCGGTACGCTTCGCGCGTCGCGAGGAGCTGCGCTGCGACGCTGCCGACGTACTCCACGAACGCCTCCGCCACGGCGCGGTGGCGCGCGTTCCGCACGACGCCGATCGCGTCCTCGATCACCGGGGTGCCGCTGCGCGGGAAGCGGTAGCCGAGCGGCAGCCCGTCGCGCCGGTTGAGCAGGATGTCGGGCAGATCCCAGATGGTCACCAACCCCTCTTGGCGCACGATTTTCTGATCGAGGAGGGGCCCGTTCAGCACGTACTCCTTGGTCTGCGCGTCGAGCCGGCGCAGCCACTGGAAGCCCGTCGCGGTGTCGCCCGTCTGCTTCAAGCCCCGCTCGATGATCATCCCCCACACGGCGCGCATCGTCCCCGAAGCCAGCGGGTCACGGATCAGGACCTGCCCCTTCCACCGGGGGAGCAACAGGTCGTCCCAATCCTGCGGCGCCCGGTCCGGTGGCACCGCCTGCTCGGCGTACACGATCACGGCGGGAGTCTCGTACGCGGCGAAATACACATCGCCCGGGGCGCGGCCATGCGCGTCGATGGCGCCCGCCCAGCTGGGCCGAAACGGCGCGAGCAGCGAATCGCGCGCCCCGCGGGCGAAGATCGCCGCAGGACCGCCGAACCACACGTCGGCCTGGGGGTTGGCGCGCTCCGAGCGCAGCCGGTCGTACACCTCCTGCGAGCCCATGTCGAGCCAGCGCACATCGACCTCGGGATGCAGCTGCTCGAAGCGACGCTCGAGCAGGGTGAGCAGATCTCGACCGTGGGGGCTGTAGATCACCAACGGAGTGCGGCCGTCGCCCCGACACGCGATTGAGAGCAGGACTAGCAGAGGAGCGGCGACGAGCCAGTGCGGAATGCGGAATGCGGAGTGCGGAATTGCAGGGGAAGGTCCGATCCTCGATGCCGACCGTCGGGTTCGACACGCGCACGGTCCACTCCGCATTCCGCACTCCGCATTCCGCATTCTATCGCTTGCCGAGCGCGAGGAGATTCGCAAAAAGCCGGTAGGCGCCAGGGACGCCGGCCGGGAGTTGTCTGAAGAAGCTCAGCCCCGTGTAGACGTACGTGCCCTGGCCGACCGCCGCGACGAGCAGGCCGCCAAAGAGCGGGGGCTCACCGGGGTCGTGCGTCTCCAGGAGGGGGGTGTAGGCCGCGTCCCAGTCATGGGCGAAGTACAGCCCCCGCTCCTGCACCCACCCCGCCCAGTCGTCCGGCCCGATCTCGTTCGGCACGTGGAAGACGCGATGCGCCGCATCGCGCTCCGTCACCGGCGCCGTCTCGTCGGTGACGCGGTCGTGGGGGCGGGCGATCGACAGGCGGTATGGTGCGAAGTTGCCGTTCACGAACGGGTATTGCTGGTATTGCACGATGACGAGGCCGCCCGTCCGGGCGTAGTCGAGCAACCGGCCGTTGCTCGCGACCAGCGCCGCGTCGACCTCGTACGCCCGGCTGCCGATTACGATCGCGTCGTAGCGCGACAGGTCGCCGCGGGCGAGCGTGTCCGGGCCGAGCAGCTCGAGCGGCACCCCGACCGCCTGCAGCGCCTCCGGCACGCGGTCCGAGGCGCCGCGCACGTATCCCACCCGCGTGACGGCGGGCAGCGCGATGCGCGCGGCCCGCAGCTCCGCGGTCGAGGCGTGAGCGACCGGCCGCGGCCGAATGTGAGGGTAGTCGATGACCGCGAGCGCGCCCTCCTTCCGCTCGCCCGCCGTCACTGCGGCGGCCTGGAGCGCGTAGACGCCGGGCCGCGCCCCCGGCGGAAGCGCGACGGTGACCGTGAGGCTCTTGGCCTCATCCTCGCGCTGAAACGAGAGGCTCTCGGCCGGCGCGGCCGCCCAACCGGAGGGCGGCGTGACCACGACCTGCGTCGCGGCGGGCCCGCGCGCGCGGTTCGTCACCGTGATGGTGAAATGCCGCGGTCCGCCTGCAGCGCCATCGATCGGCCAGACAACCAAGTCGGGCGTCACCGCCACATCGAACGGCTGCGTCACGACGATCGGCCGACGCACCTCGCCGATTCCCTGATCGCGATAGCGGTACACGACCTCGCGGCGCAGCGTCACGGGCTGCCCGGCGATGGTGAGCCGCGCGGCCATCTCGACGAGCGAAGGCTCGAAAGGCAGGCCGCGCCAGTCGGCGGGCGTGCCCGTCCAGTCGTACAGGCCCCCGGCGAGGGGGTGCCGCAGGAAATAGGGCTGAGACCGGGGCGCATCGGGCGCGACGGTGACGGCGAACCGCCGGGTGGCGAGCGCCCCCTGCGGCACGGGCGAGGTCGCGGCGTCGAGTCGCTCAACTTTCCAGCCAGGGGGCGCCGTCACGTCGATGCCGTCGAGCGTCACTCCCCCGGCTCCGGCATTCCACACGGTCGCTTCTACCTCGAGCCGCTCGCCCGGGATCACGATGCCGTCGTCCACGAAGCCGTCGATCGCCACGCCGGCCGCTGCCGCGAGCGCGTGCTCGAGGCTCTCGCGCTGCTCGGCGTCGGTCTCACCCACCGTCCCCCGCCCCAGTTCGCGCAGCGCACGCACGAGCAGCGGGACGATCGCCGCCGGACGCGACGGGTTGAGCCGCACCCGCGCCGAATCGAGCAGCGCGACGTAGCGGGCCCTGCCGTGCAGCACCGTGTCCACCCCGGCGAAGAGGCCGTCCCCGTCCTTCGTCCCTCGTCGGCCGTCGCGCCACTCGACAAACGCCAGCCGGTCGACGCTGGGCCCCGCCCGCTCGAACTGCCCCATGTCCTGGGACCGGTGCCGGCTGCGGCCCGCCATCGCGATCTGGTGGTACGAGCGTCCCGCCAGGGGATCGAGCGCCCCGCCGTCGAGTCGCAGCGTCGTAGCGCCGGTGTCGGACCAGGCGGCGCGGTACAGCTTCACCGGCCCCCAGCTCGAATCGCGCAGGGTCTCGAATGCCTGGCGCGCCACGATGCCGGCCACCTGATGCTGCCCGTGCCCGTCGCGCGGAGTGCCGGAGAAGATCGACACGACGATCTGCGGCCGGAACCGGCGGATCACCGCGAGCACGTCGACGAGCAGCGAGTCCCGGGGCCAGAAACGGAACGTCTCGTCGGCGGTCTTGGAGAAGCCGAAATCGTACGCGCGCGTGAAGAACTGGCGGGCGCCGTCGAGCTGCCGCGCCGCGAGCAGCTCCTCCGTGCGGATGATGCCGAGCTCGGGGCCGAGCTCCGGCCCGATCAGGTTCTGCCCGCCTTCGCCCCGGCTGAGCGAGAGGTAGGCCGCCCGCACCCCCATGCCGCGGGACAGGATGGCGAGGAGCTCGGTGTCCTCGTCGTCGGGGTGGGCGCCGATCACGAGGACGCGCTTGTTCGCCCCCAGCTGTTTCAGGGCGCCGGCCAACGCCGCGACGCCGCCGGTGCCGGGTGGGGTGAATTGGCCCACCGCGGCGCCGGCGGCGCCGATCCACAGACCGAGGCTACACCCGAGCGCGCGCCGCACTATTGCGAAAGGTAAGTGACCCCGCCTTTCATAACGAACCGGACGCGCTCGAGTTCCGTGATGTCCTTCAGCGGGTCGCCCTGCACCGCGACCAGGTCGGCGTAGGCGCCGGGCGTCACGGCGCCCAGGTCCGGCTGGCCCAGGAGCTCGGCCGCGAGCGACGTGCCCGACTTGATGGCCTGCATCGGCGTCATACCGTACTGCACGTAGTACTCGAACTCCTTCGCCTGGTTGATCTCGGTCCAGGGGAAGCCGCCCACATCGGTGCCCAACACGATCTTGACGCCTTTCTTGAGGGCGCGCTGGAACGCGAGGCGCTGGTGCTCGACCATCGGCTCCCACGGGCCGCCCCGCGGCCCCGCGACGTAGCGCCCGACGGTCACGGTCGGGACCCAATAGACGCCACGCGCCACGAGCACGTCCATGAGCGAGTCCGTCATCCCGTCGCCGTGCTCGATCGTGTTGACGCCGGCGCGCAGGGCCGCCGCGATCCCGTCCGCGCCGATCGCATGCGCCGCCACCTTGCGGCCGAGCCGGTGCGCCTCGTCCACGATGGCGCGGGCCTCGTCGTCGGTGAAGTTCACCCAGCTGTGGAGCACGGAGTCGGGCGTGAAGTAATAGCGGCGATCACTGTAATACTTGATCCAATCGGCCCCGTGGGCGACCTGCTCGCGCACCGCGAGCCGCGCGCCCTCGACGCCGTCCACGGGCTGGACGCCATGCGGCAGCTCCAGCTCCCAGTTGTCCGACACGATGGGATACATCCCGGTCGGCGCCATCGCGCGCGTGGAGGCGAAGATGCGGGCGCCCGGGATCTCGCCGCGGTTCACCGCGCGCTTCACGTCCACGTCCGCGTACATCGCGCCCTCGGTCTCCAGGTCCCGGATCGCCGTGAATCCATGCTCGAGCGCGATGCGGGCGTTCCGCGCCGCGAGGATGGCGCGGTAGGGGATCGACTGGTAGAGGAGCTGCACGTTGTACGACTCGGCCGTCGGGTCGCCCTGGAGCAGCAGGTGCGTATGCGTGTCGATGAAGCCCGGAAGCACGGTCAGCGGCGACAGATCGATCACCCGCGCGCCCTTCGCCTGGCCCTGGACCTGGGCGAGCGGACCGACGGCCTTGATGCGCTCCCCTTCGATCAGGATCGCCACGTTGCTCTGGGGCGCGTCCGCACGCCCGTCGATCAGACGGCCCGCCTTCACCAGGATCAGCGCGGGTGCGGGGCTCGTGGCCCGGGGCGGCGCCTGCGCCGCGAGCGAGATGGACAGCGCGAGCGGGAGAGCCAGTTGCAGCGCCGAACGCATCGAGACGCTCCTGTGAAGGCGAGAGGAAGGCGTGTATGTTACCAGCAGGAGGCCTCCATGGCGACCACGGTCACCGCGCCGGAACGGAAAGTCAGCGCCGCCGAGGCACGGGAAGTCGCCGAAGCCGCGCGAGAGCAGGAGTGGGCCGCGCCGAGCTTCGTGCGCGATCTCTTCCTCGGCAAGCTCCGGATGGAGCTGATCCATCCCTATCCCGAGTCGGCACCCGACGACGCCGAGCGCGCGCGCCCGTTCCTCGAACAGCTGGAGCGGTTCCTGCGCGACAAGGTCGACTCCGACCGGATCGACCGCGAAGGCGAGATCCCCGACGAGGTGATCGAGGGCCTGCGGGAGCTCGGCGCGTTCGGGATCAAGATTCCGCGCGAATACGGCGGGCTCGGGCTGTCGCAGCTTTCCTATATGAAGGCGATCGAGCTCGTCTCGTCGGTGGACGGATCGCTCACCGCCCTGCTCTCGGCGCACCAATCGATCGGGGTGCCGCAGCCGCTCAAGATGTTCGGGACCGAGCAGCAGAAGCAGCGCTACCTGCCGCGCCTGGCGAAGGGGGCGATCTCGGCGTTCGCGCTCACGGAGCCGGGGGTCGGGTCCGATCCGGCCGCGCTCGAGACCATGGCCGTGCCGAGCGAGGACGGCGCGGCGTGGATCTTGAACGGCGAGAAGCTGTGGTGCACCAACGGGACGCGGGCCGAGATCATCGTCGTGCTCGCCCGCACGCCGTCGAAGTTCGTGAACGGCAGGGAACGACGGCAGATCACGGCGTTCATCGTCGAGACCGACTGGCCCGGCGTGAAGGTGGAGCACCGCTGCCACTTCATGGGTCTCAAGGCGATGTACAACGGCGTCATGCGCTTCACGAACGTGCGGGTGCCGCAGGAGAACGTGCTGTGGGAGGTCGGGAAGGGCCTCAAGCTCGGGCTGACCACCCTCAACACCGGCCGCCTCACGCTGCCCATCTCGTCCGTCGCCGCGGGCAAGCGCTGCCTCGAGATCGCACGTGAGTGGGCGAGCACGCGCGTGCAGTGGGGGCAGCCGATCGGCAAGCACGACGCGATCGCGCAGAAGATCGGGACGATGACGGCGAACACCTTCGCGATGGAAGCGGTGGCCGAGCTGTGCGGCGCAATGGCCGACCGGGGCGGCTACGACATCCGGCTCGAGGCGGCGATCGCGAAGCTGTACAACTCGGAGGCGGGGTGGCGGATCATCGACGACACGGTGCAGATCCGCGGCGGCCGCGGCTACGAGACCGCGGACTCACTGCGCGCCCGGGGCGAGAAACCGGTGCCGGTCGAGCGCATCATGCGCGACTTCCGCATCAACCTGATCTTCGAAGGTTCGAGCGAGATCATGCACCTGTTCATTGCGCGCGAGGCGGTGGACCGGCACCTCCAAGTCGCCGGCGACGTGGTGCTGCCCGGGAAGACCTTCGGCCAGCGGCTGCGGGGGCTGGTGCGCGCCGGGCTGTTCTACGCGTGGTGGTATCCGTCGCGCTGGCTCGGCTGGAGCTACTGGCCGAGGTACGCCGGCTTCGGCCCGCTGGCCAGGCACATCCGCTACGTCGAGCGGGGCTCGCGCCGCCTGGCGCGCAGCCTGTTCCATGCGATGCTCCGCTTCGGGCCGAAGCTCGAGTACCGCCAGGCCGTGCTGTTCCGCCTCGTGGACGCCGGGGCCGAGCTCTTCGCCATGGCGGCGTCGTGCGCGCGCGCGCAATGGCTGCTCCACAAGGACCCCGCCACGGGCCGACGGGCGGTGCAGGTCGCCGACCTGTTCTGCCGCCAGGCGCGCGCCCGCGTGCGCGCGAAGTTCCAGGGACTGTGGCGGAACGACGACGTGCCGACCTACCGGGTGGCCCAGGAAGTCTTGGCTGGAGAGCACCGGTGGTTGGAAAGGGGAATGGTTGAATTAGGATAGGCGGTTAGCCGGATAGAGAAAGCCGCTCGATCATCGCCCGGCGGGCACAGCCCGTCGGGCGACCGCCTTGTATAGACCCATGGTCGTTCTGCCAGCCTCGTCGCTCAACCTCGCGAACTCTCTCCATTCCCCCTCTGACAGGAGCTCGAGATCTCGCGCGAGCCGCCCGAAGTAGGTGAGCTCAGAGAGCGAGCCGAGCGCCATGTCCAAGAATCGGCGGAACTCTGGTTGGCCCCGCTTGCTCGCACCCTCTGCAATGGTGGCGGCTGCGGAGGCCGCAGCGCGACGCATTTGCGATGTGATGCCATAGAGCTCGGTCTTTGGAAAGCCCTGCGTAAGCCTGTAAGTGAGCAAAGCCAGGCGGTGGCAGTGCTGCCACGCCAGGAACTTTTCATAAGGCATCACGCGGGGACGTTACGGCGCGACGCAAGAGAACCAGCATCGAACGTTTGCGGCATGCATCGAACTGCCGCGCTGTTCGGCTATCCGGCTATCCGCCTATCCGGCTATCCGGCTATCCGCCTAACCGCCTATCACGCTGCCTGATGCGCAATCATGATCGACTTGAGCCGCTCCGGCGTGTCGCCCGCCGTGTCGCCGTACGGTGACGGGTGGCCCTCGGCGGTCAGTACGACACTGGGACAGACGAAGTCGTAGCGCCGGGCACCGATGCGCTCCGCCGCGGCCTGGGTCGCCACGGGCGTCGCGATGACGACCTGCTTGGCGCTCTGCTGCTCGGCCACCTTGGCCGCCGCCAGCACCCTCCAGGGATAGACCACCTGCCCGTCCACGATGACCGCGATGCGGCCGGCGATCTTCTTCACCGGGCGCTGGGTGCGATACAGGATCAGATCCTGGCTCACGCGGGCCCGGGACTCGTCAATCGCCGTGGCCAGCTTGTCCAGCACGGCGCCGCTCGGCAGGAAGTCGGGGTCCATCTCCGACGGGGCCGACTCGGCGATCGCCCCGATGGGGGCGAGGTTGGAGCCCAGCTTGATGAACGCCGCGACCAGCACGTCGAACTGCGCCCCCATCGCCCGCGCGGCGTTGGCGGCGACCTCGACCCCCTCGGGGGTGATGCCCAGCAGAATGCACCCGAGGTAGCCGCGCGCCGCGAGGTGCTGGCCCAACAGGGCACCGGCGGCCATACGGGTGGGGTAGAGGCTCTCGTGTTTGGCGGCCATGTGGTGGCAAGATAAGGGGCGGTGAACGGCGGTGAAAGACGGGGCGCGCCGAGCGATCGTCCCCGCCCTCCAGCGCCGTTCACCGCCCTTCACCGCCTTGCTTGTTATCTTTCCCCAGCCATTTCCAGGACGCAGCGCGTGCCGAAGAGCACTCTTTCGATCACCGACAATCGAACCGGCAAGCAGTACGAGATCCCGGTGCAGGACGGCACCGTCCGGGCCGTGGACCTGCGGCAGATCAAGACCGCCGAGGACGACCCGGGGCTGATGACGTACGATCCCGGGTTTCTCAACACCGCGGCGTGTCGCAGCGCCGTGAGCTACATCGACGGCGACCGCGGGATCCTGCGTTACCGCGGGTATCCGATCGAGCAGCTCGCGGAGCAGAGCACGTTCCTCGAGACCGCCTATCTGCTGCTACACGGCGAGCTGCCGTCGGCAGCGGAGCTGGACTCGTGGGTCTACAACATCACGCACCATACGATTATCCACGAGAACATCAAGAAGTTCATCGACGGCTTCCACCACGACGCGCACCCGATGGGCATGTTCGTGAGCACCGTGGCCGCCCTGTCGACGTTCTATCCCGAGGCCAAGCACATCAGCGACGAGGTGTCGCGTCGCAACCAGATCTTCCGCCTGATCGCGAAGGCCCCGACCCTCGCGGCCTTCGCGTACCGGCACTCGGTGGGGATGCCGTACGCGTATCCGGACAACGACCTGAGCTACGCCGGCAACTTCCTCAACATGATGTTCAAGGCGACCGAGGTGAAGTACGTGCCGAACAAGACCCTCGAGCACGCCCTGGATGTGCTGTTCATCCTTCACGCCGACCATGAGCAGAACGCGTCGACCAGCGCGATGCGCGGGGTCGGGTCCACGCAATCCGATCCGTACTCCGCGATGGCGGCCGCCGCGGCGGCGTTGTACGGGCCGCTGCACGGCGGAGCGAACGAGGAGGTGCTCCGGCTGCTGCGGGAGATCGGCTCGAAGGACAACATTCCGGCCTACATCCAGCGGGTGAAGCACGGGGAGTTCCGGCTGTTCGGCTTCGGCCATCGCGTCTACAAGAACTACGACCCGCGCGCCAAGATCATCAAGCGCGTGGCCGAGGAAGTGTTCGACGTCACCGGGCGGAACCCGCTGATCGACATCGCGGTGGAGCTCGAGCGCATCGCGCTCCAGGACGAGTACTTCGTGACCCGGAAGCTGTACCCCAATGTGGACTTCTACTCGGGGATCATTTACGAGGCGATGCGGTTCCCGATGGACATCTTCCCGGTGTTGTTCGCCATCGGCCGGACCCCGGGGTGGCTGGCGCAGTGGCAGGAGATGCTGCTCGACAAGGAGCAGAAGATCGCGCGCCCGCGCCAGATTTACGCGGGCGCTGAACAGCGGGACTACGTGCCGATCGAGCAGCGCGGCTAGCGACGCCGCCGGCCGCCCACCCGCGCCCGCACCGACCGCGCCGGCCGCGCCGGCTCGAGCTTGAGCGCCCGCGGCTGCAGCGGCGGGACCGACGGCTCGAAGCCGGGGATGACTTCCCGCGGGAACACCTGGCCGACCAGTTTCTCGATGTCCCCCATCAGCAGCCACTCGTCGGGCGACAGCAGCGTGAGCGCGAGGCCGCGCGCTCCGGCCCGCGCCGTCCGGCCCACCCGATGCACGTACACCTCCGGATCGTGCGGGACGTCGAAGTTCACCACCATGCGGATCCCGTCGACGTCGATGCCCCGCGCCGCGATGTCGGTCGCGACCAGCACGTCGGCCGCCCCGCTGCGGAACGCGTCGAGCGTGCGCGTGCGGTGGCTCTGCGCCTTGTCGCCGTGGATCGCATGCGCCGGAATCCCCTCGCGCCGCAGGAACGTGACCAGCTTGTCCGCCCCGTACTTGGTGCGGGTGAAGATCAGCGTCTGACCCGCCGGCTTCGCCTGCAGGATCTTGGCGAGGACGCCGCGCTTCTGCAGCTTGTCGACCGCGACGATGACGTGCTCCACTCCCTCGGCGGGCGTGGCCCGGCGCCCGATCTCGACGGAGGCGTGGCCGTCGAGCGCCCGGCGCGCCAGCGCGTCGACCTCCGGGGAGATCGTGGCCGAAAACAGCATCGTCTGGCGCTTGTCGGGGAGCGCGGCGAGGATGCGGCGCACGTCGGGGGCGAACCCCATGTCGAGCATCCGGTCCGCCTCGTCGAGCACCAGCACCTC
>WNEQ01001134.1_pt1 | contig 14194 bp, 13 predicted proteins | sample 5399971 | NCBI WGS metagenome assembly WNEQ01 (sample SAMN13153330, study PRJNA577476) | soil metagenome | isolation source: 20 cm grassland meadow soil 2 days after 1st rain plot 5 | place: USA:California | collected 2015-09-18
TGCCCGGCGGCAATTTCCCGACGATGTCGTCGGTCGCCGCCTGGGAGCGGGAATTCGGCAAGCCCGTGGTGACCACGAATCAGGCGTCGATCTGGGCGATGCTGCGCGCGTTCAAGAGCGCCGATCGCCTGCCGGCCTTCGGCCGCCTGCTCGGCGAACTGCCGGCCGACGCATAATGGACCACGTAGCCTTCGATCGCGAGCCACCTGCCACCTTGACGACGATGGTCATGGCGTTTGGGGGATGGGTCGATGCGGGCCGGGCGGCAACGGGCGCCCTGCGCCACCTGGTCAGCGATCTCGGGGCCGAGCGGTTGGCCTCGATAGATTCCGAAGAGTTTTTCGTGCTGACCCAGGAACGACCCGAGGTGCGGTTGAGGGCTGATGGAGAGCGCGAGATCCTGTGGCCACGGAGCGAGTTCTTCGCGTGGCGCGGCCTCCGTCAGGATGGCGGAGACGGCCTCCTCCTGTTTTGCGGACCGGAGCCCCATCAGCGGTGGCGCACCTATACCAAAGCGTTCCTCGATGTGGCCGAGCGCTGCGGGGTGAGGCGGATCGTGTCGCTCGGGGCGCTCCTGGCCAGCGCTCCTCATACCCGGCCGATACGTGTCACGGCCCGCTGCACCGATCCCGCCGTGCGGTCGCTGCTCGAAGCGTGGGGCATCTATCGCCCGCCGACCTACGAAGGCCCGACCGGTATTTCTTCGATCATCCTGGACGCGGCGGGGCGACGCGACATGCAGCATGTCGGCTTCATGGGACAAGCGCCGCACTATCTCCCAGATGCAGAGAATCCGGCGGCGATCCAGGCCCTGGTGAGCTATGCGGCCCGCCTGCTCCACCTGAGTCCGGACATGTCTCGTTTCGCCGAGGCCATCCAGGATTTCCACACCCAATGTGATCGGGCGGTGGCGCGGGACCGCGCGACACGAGAGCACGTGCGGCGGCTCGAGCAGCAGTACGATGCGGCGGCCGGCGAGGAGCGGCAACCCCTGCCTGACGGAGAGCTCGACTCTGAAAAGCTGATGCGAGAGCTCCAGGACTTCCTGCGCAAGCAGGGGGAAGGTGGCGCGGAAGGCCGATAGGCTTCAGCGTGCCGCCACGGGTTCGTGCGCTTTCAGGAAGGTCCGGGCGTGCTCGACGACCTTGCGGATCGTCTCTTTGGACTCCTTCCACGGGTAGATCGATGCCTCGGCGTTGGGCGCGAGGCTCGCGATTTCCATCGCCACGGCGTACGGATGTGCCGGGATGTCGTCCGGCAGGATCAGCATCGGGGTCTGGCAGGAGCGCACGAACTCGCGCGTCACGGTGAAGACGAAGTCGGCCGGCGAGCGGTAGAGGTTGTGCAGGTAACGCTCGATCATCTCCAGCGTGATGTCGGGTCGCCGCGCGCACAGGGCCGGTCCCCAGTTCGTGATGTTGTTGTTCCAAAAGACGTCGGGATTTTCCGGTCGATGTCCGCTCGGCTGGCTGAGCACGGCGGCCACCACGCGGTCGGGCGCCCGTTGGAGCAGCTTGAGGATGAACGGGCCGCCGATGCAGTTGCCCAGGACGAGGAACTCACGGATGCCCAGGTGGTCCATCAGGCCGAGCTGGTCGTCAGCGTAAGCGTCCCACGGCTTCTCGATCTGCAGCGGGCCGGTGGACCGCCCGTCGTTGGCATTTCTCAGATCGGCCGTGATGCAGCGGAAGTCGTCCTTGAACTCCTCCATCGGGTTGAAGGACGCCCGTGTCCAGAAGGAGATCGAGGAATTCAGACCGCCGCCCGGGATCAGCAGCAGCGGGAACCCGGAGCCGATCTCCTCATAGTGGATGCGGACGTCACCGTGTTCGTAGAACGGCATCGGGCTCTCCTCCTGTCGTGGCGCGTCGTGAATTCAACGGAGCCGCGGCCCCGGGTCCATCTTCAGGAAGACCCGGCCGCCCATCGGGTACCACTCCGGCGCAAGCGTGACCGCCTGACCCACGACGTGGAGGTCGCGCCAGCACTCGGCCAAACGGCTCTCGCACCGGTACGAGGTGCTGCCACCGTGCTGGTACATCAGATCCATCGCCTGGCGAGCGCTCTCGGAGGCGTAGACCGCGGCCAGCCGGCAGCGGGTCCGCTGATCGAGGGTGGTCTCTTCGCCGGCCGCGACGGTGTTCCAGACCTCCGTGATCGTCGCGCTGCGGTAGGCGCGACCGGCGTGCAGCATCGTGTCGGCGCGCCCGACCGCGTCCTGTACCTGGGGACTCTCGCAGAGCCGAGCGGTCCTCCCGCGCGGCGTCTTCTCGCCGGCCAGCTCGATCAGTGCGTTGATACCAGCTCGCGCGATTCCGGTGATCACGGCGCTGTGGTGGGGCCCGACCCAGGCTTGCGCGGGCAACGCGTACGACACCCCGGGCCAGCGCTTCCACTGATTGTCGAGCGGGACGCCGGCGTGGACCATCGTCCGCCGCTCCGGCAGGAAGACATCGTCGACCGTCCAGTCGAAGCTGCCCGTCGCACGCATCCCCGAAACGTCCCAGCTCCCCTCGACGATCTGCGCTTCGGAACGCGCGAAGACCCCGCGCCAGAAGACCGAGCTGCCATCCGGGCTGCGGCGCGGCTCTACGCCGTCGAAGATCTGGAAGCTGCCGAGCATCCAGGAGCTCTCCTGGCAGCCCGTGCCGAAGGGCCAGCGCCCGGTGACTCGGTACCCACCCTCGACAGGCACGGCCCGTCCGCCTCCCATCACGGCGGTGCCGGCGATGACGGTGTCGGCCCCGTGCATGTAGATCTCGTGAACGCCCTCGTCTGGCAGACCGAGCGTGATGAGCTGGCCGATGCTGTTGTTGGCCACATTCCAGCCGACCGAGCCGGCGCCCTCGGCGAGCAGCTCCACCACGCGCACGTAGGTCAGCGGGTCGGCCTGAAGACCACCCAGCTCACGCGGCATCACGAGCTTGTAGAAGCCGGCACTGTGAAGCGCCTCGACCAACGCTTTCGGCAGGCGCTGCTCGCGCTCGAGCTCAGCGTGATGACCGCGGATGACCGACCGCAGAGCGGCCGCGGCCCGCACCACGGGCTGAGCGTCGATATCGGGGGGCAACCGCGTCTCTTCGGCAGTGTGCCGCATTGGGCCGCTCGAGCGGGGATGTTCCGCTGGCGACGTCGAAGTGTCAAGCGCCGCGCTACTCCTGTAACCTGTCTGCCCCAGGGGAAAGGGAGGCTCAGATGACAGACAAGATTCGCGTGGGAATCGTGGGAGCAACCGTGACACAAGGGGGCAGCGGCTGGGGCGCCAATGCTCACGTTCCCGCCCTGAACGCTCTGCCCGGCTATGAGCTGAAGGCGGTCTGCACCGCGCACGAGGACACGGCCAAGGCCTCGGCCGCCGCCTTTGGCGCGGAGCACGCGTTCCACCGGTTCAGCGACATGGCGGCGCATCCGGACGTCGACCTGCTCGTCGTCTGCGTGCGAGTGCCCGGCCACCGCGAGCTGGTCATGGCAGGCCTGCAGGCGGGGAAGCCCGTGTGCTGCGAATGGCCGCTCGGCAAGAATCTCGCCGAGGCGGAAGAAATGGCGGGGCTCGCTCGCCAACGCTCGCTGAAGACCATCGTCGGCCTACAGGCGCGCAGCGACCCGACGATTCTGTACGCGCGTGATCTCATCAAGGAGGGTCACATCGGCGAGGTGCTCACGGCAAACCTGAGCACCGTGGCGCAGGCGCAGCTGCAGCGGGGCCCCGGCCGCATCTGGCAGGGCGTACGCGCCAACGGCGCCAACGTGCTGACCATCACGGGCGGCCACGCCATCGACGCGCTCTGCGCCGTGCTCGGCGAGTTCGCCGAAGTCTCGGCCCGCGTGTCGACGCGAATCCCGGAGTGGCGCACCCTCGAAGGCAAGGCGGTTCCGGTCGATTCGCCGGACAGCATCAACGTCGTCGGCCGCATGGTGAGCGGCGCCGAGGTGTCCGTCAGCGTGGCCACCGCTCCCTCGAATCCGAGCGGCAACCGGCTGGAGATCTACGGGCGAGACGGCGCCATCGTCATCCGGGCGAACGGCGCGCTCAGCCTCGGGCCGAACCAGATGCATGCGGGCAAAGGCAAGGAGCCCTTGGCTGCCATGCCCGTGCCGGACAAGTACAGGTTCGCTCCGAACGGTACTCCGGCCGGTCAGCCCTACAACGTCGCGCAGGCGTACGCGCGCGCCGCCGACGCTCTGCGTGGCCGCGGGTCCTTCGACGTCGACTTCGATCTCGCCGTCCAGCGCCACAAGCTGATCGACGCGATCGAGCGATCCTCGGCCTCGGGCCGGTCGGTGAAGCTGGGCCAGTGAGGACGTGACGATCATGACCCGACACTTCGGCGTGCTGATTCCGTCCACGAACACCACGGTCGAGATGGAGTGCCGGCTCTTGCCGGCGACCTACCAGGCCCACGTCGGGCGCCTCAAGTCGAGTGGCGGGAGTTTCTCGCCGAGCCGAGACGAGGACATCGACTATCAGTCGCGCTTGCTCGGGACGGCCAGGGTGGAGATGGTGATCCTGGCCCAGACGTCGGCAAGTCTCTTTGCCGAGGACTACGACGACGTCGTCACGAAGCGGATGAGTGCCGGCGCCGGCGTTGTCGCCATCACGTCTGCGCAGGCGGTGGGCCGCGCCGTTCGCGCCCTCGGTGCGGGCCGCGTCGCCATCGTGTCTCCCTACTCGGAAGAGGTCAACCAACGTGCCGCCCGCTATTTCAAGGCGAAGCACGGGCTCGACACCGTGGCCCTCGAGGGCTTCGGCGCGACCGACGCGTATGCCATCGGGAAGCTCGGCCCGCAGAACGCGCGCGACGCGTTCGCCCGCATCGATCGGCCGGAGATCGAGGTCTTCGTCGTGCCTGGAGGCAATTTCCCGACGATGTCGTCGGTCACCTCCTGGGAGCGGGAATTCGGCAAGCCCGTGGTGACCACGAATCAGGCGTCGATCTGGGCGATGCTGCGCGCGTTCAAGAGCGCCGACCGGCTGCCGGCCTTCGGTCGCCTGCTCGCCGACGTGCCAGCCGGGTGATCTCGTTTACCCGGGAAGCGTGTCGTCATGGGCGCTGTCGGACGAGCGTTGACGTGCAGGGGCTACGCGGCGGATTCGGCGGCGAGGGCGCGGGCCGACTCGACGCGTGAGAAGTACGCGTAGAAGGTCAGAAAGGCCAGCGCGTAGATCGCCCCCGCGAGGCAGTACGGCATCGTCCAGTTGCCGGAGGCCATGAAGGGCCCGGCGATCCACGCGCCCACACCCATGGGGAACTCGCTGAAGGCGTGCATGATGCCGTTCGTCGTGCCGCGCTCGCGGTCCTTCACGACCTCCATCGAGAACAGGCTGTAGATCGGATCGGTGAGCGACTTGTTGGGGAACGCGCCGCCGATGAACACAATGGTCAGAAGGTAGGCGACGCCTGCCGTCACCACGCCGGGGGCGAGGGCGATCAGAATCAGGAACGGCACCCCGAGGAATTTCAGGTATGCCACCGTACGGACGCGGCCGAGCCGGCGGACGACGACGGGGCTCAGAAGCGTCGCGAATGCGGTGACGATCGAGCCGGCGCCGAAGATCACGCCGATCGCCGTGGTCGACGCGTGGAGCTCGTGGGCGAAGAACACGGCGAAGAACGGCGCCGTCATCCCGAGCGCCAGCCCTGCGCCCCCCTCCGTCAACGCCAGCATGCTGATCGTCCCGTGGCTCTCGAGGCTTCGCCACCACCGCTTGATGTCGATCGGCTGCCATCGCTCGTCGATCAGGTAGATCGGAAGCGCCGAGCACAGCATGACGGGCAGGACGCAGAAGAGACCCGCCCGCAAGGCGCCGGCGCTCTCCGGCCCGAGCCCGAGGAGCGGGGCGAAGGCCATCGGGAGCACGCCCGCCAGAAGGTTGCCCAGGCTCGCGGCGCCGACTGTCAGGAACGAGCCGATGCTGAACAGGTGCACGCGCTCGGCAGGCCGGCTCTGCTCCACCATGAACGGCGGGCCGACGATCGCGTGACCGCCCTCGAAGGCGCCCTGCACAGCGGCCAGCACGAGCAGCGCCATGGGATCGTGGGCAAGGATCAGTCCAGCCGTACCGAGGATGTTGCCGCTGTAGGAAATCAGAAAGACGCGGCGCCGCCCGAAGAGGTCCGACAGGATCCCCGAGGGGATGACGGAGAGACCGTGAGCAATCCAGTTGATCGAGGCGAGCTGCGCGACGAAGAGCGTGTCGTGTCCCGAGGCGAGCAAGTAGAGATAGAACAGGAGCCGCCAGATGCTCACCGAGAGCCCGCTGAACGGAGTGCGCAACAGCAGGAGTCGCGCGTTCCGGCTGAAACCGCGCACGCGCCGCAGATAGTCCCCGCCGCGGCGCGCCTGCCGGAGGAGGATGAGGGCCACGAGGATCGTGAACGCGATGCCAAGAAGCCAGACGACGCGGGGGACCTGCGTGCCCTCGTCCGGCGCGTGCGCGTGTCCGACGTCGCCCCAGGCCAGCGTGCTCGTGAGCGCGAGGAGACCCGCCAGGGCGGCGGGAGCCACCCCATACGTTGCGCTCGCTCTTGACGTCGCGCGAACCTCGACCATATAACGTCTCCCTACCCCGATTACGGTGAGCTCGGGAGGAGTCCATGATCGCAAAAGCGGGCGTGGTTTTCGCCTCATTCTTTCTGCTCCTGGCGACATGGGGTGGGGAGGCCGCCGGCCAGAACCGGCCCGAAGGCGAGCTGACCATCGCCTTCGACGCCTCCATCGCGCCCACGTTTCTCGATCCCGCCGAGACCTCGGGACTCAGCACACCGTTCGTCTTCCTCTATGCCCTGCACGACGCGCTGATCAAGCCGCTGCCCGGCAACAACATGGGGCCGTGCCTGGCCGAGTCGTGGAAAGAGAGTCCGGACGGGCTCGTGTACGAGTTCAAGCTGCGAGAGGGGCTCAGGTTCCACAACGGCGATCCGTTCACGGCCGAGGACGTGAAGTTCAGCTTCGCCCGCTACCGGGGCGTCTCGACCAAGATCCTGCACGAACGGGTCAAGGCCGTCGAGATCGTCGACCCCCATCGCGTGCGGTTCGTCCTGAGTAGCCCCTGGCCGGACTTTCTGGTGTTCTATGCCACGCCGGCCACCGGCGCGGCCTGGATCGTGCCCAAGAAATACATCGAGAAGGTCGGCGAGGACGGCTTTGGCCGCCATCCCGTGGGGCTGGGGCCCTTTCGGTTTGTGCGGATGAGCCCGGGCACCGAGCTGGTGCTCGAGGCGAATGAGCAGTACTGGCGCAAGAAGCCCTCCATCAAGCGCGTCGTCATCAAGGGCGTCCCCGATCGCACCACGCGCCTGGCCATGTTGAAAACCGGCGAGGCGGATCTCGGCTACCTGATGGTCGGCCTCGAGGCGGCGACCATCAAGGCCGACCCCAAGCTTCGGCTGCTCCACGTCATCCCCACCGCGAGCTGGTGGGTCGAGTTCCCGGAGCAGTGGAAGCCGAAGTCGCCCTGGGCCGATCGCCGCGTCCGGCTGGCGGCCACCCTGGCCATCGACAAGCAGGGCATCAACGAGGCGGAGCGGCTGGGCTACTCGCGTCTGACCGGATCGATCATCCCGAGCATCATGGAGTTCGCCCTCCGGATCGAACCGTATCCCTATGACCCGGCGCGGGCCAAGCGCCTCCTCGCCGAGGCCGGCTATCCCAATGGCTTCGATGCCGGCGACGTGACGCCGCTCCCTCCGTTCACCAGCATGGGCGAGGCTCTCAGCAACAATCTGGCCGCGGTCGGCATTCGCACGCGGGTGCGCAGCATGGAGCGGGCGACCTACATGGAAGCGTGGCGAACCAAGAAGCTGCAAGGGCTCATCCTGACGGTGACCGCGGCGCAGGGCAACGCCGCCTCACGCATCGAGGCCTTCGTCATCAGCAGCTCCACCTATGCCTATGGCGGCTATCCGGACATCGACGACCTGTTCCGGACGCAGGCGCAGGAGCGCGACCGAAAGCGGCGCGAAGCACTGCTTCATCAGATTCAGCGGCTCATGCACGAGCGGGTGATGCACGCTCCGATCTTCGAGCCCGCCACGTTGCACGGAGTGGGACCACGGGTCGAGGAACCGGCCATCGGTCTGAATCCGGTGCTCTTCTTCGCCGCACCCTACGAGGACATCCGCCTGAAGAAGCCGTGAGGTGGCCTCACCTCGCCTCGTTTACCCGGGCAGCGTGTCGTAGTGGTGCCAGTTCCCGATCACTTCCTTCGCATACAAGTCCGCGATCTCTTCCTTGGAGTAACCGAGCAGGCCCAACACTTCCTCGTTGTGCTCGCCCACCTTCGGCGTCGAGCCCACGACGGCCGGCGTCCGGCTGAAGTGCCAGAAGTCGCCGGACACGGCGATCGTCCCCGCCAGGAAATCCGGAACCTCGACCATCGCCCGTCGCTCCCACGGATGGGAATCCCGGGCCGCCTGCGGGATCGTATTCACCGGCGCCGCCACCACGTCGTGACGCGTGAAGTGGGCGATGGCGTCCTTCATCGTCATGGTGGACATCAACGCACGCATCGCCTCGTTGACGGCCGCCGCATGCTTGCTGCGCTCGTGGCGGGTGGTGAAGCGCGGGTCTGTCTGCCACTCCGGTTTCCCGAGGGCGCTACAGACCCGAGGCCAGTGGTGCTGGTCTCCAGCGGCAATCAACACCCAGCCGTCCTTACACGGGTACATGCCACTCGGCGCTGAATCAGATATGCCGCGCTTGGGCTCGGTTCCCGCGCCGTGGTAGGCGGTGATGGGGATCTCCGTCAGGCTGTAGCCGGAGTCCGCGAGGCAGACGTCGATGCTCTGTCCCGCTCCTGACATGCTTCGCTCGTGGAGCGCTGCCAGAGTCCCAATCGCGGCGTGCAGCGCGGTGGTGCGATCGATGATGGGAACTCCCGCGCGAATCGGCGGCATGCCGTCGTCGCCGGTGACCATGGCGATGCCCGACATGGTCTGGCCGATGGGGTCGTAGCCGATCTGATCGCGATAGGGACCGAACTGCCCGTACGCGGAGACGTTGACCATGATGATGCGCGGGTTCAGCGTCTTCAGCACGTCATACCCGAAGCCCATCTCCTCGATGGTCCCGGGCCGAAAGTTCTGCACGACCACGTCGGAGACCTTGATCAGCTTTCGCAGGGCCGTCTTCGCGTCCTCCTTGCGCAAGTCCATGCTGACGCTCTTCTTGCCGGAGTTGTACTGGACCCAGTACGCGCTCTGCTTGCGGACCCACGGCGCGTGGTAGCGAGTCTCCTCGCCACCCAGGCGCTCGATCTTGATGACTTCGGCGCCCAGACGAGCGAGCACCTGGGCGCAGCGGGGTCCCGCCTGATGACGACCGAGATCGATCACGCGGATACCGTTCAAGGGTCCTTTGCCGTCTGTCATTGCCTGCCCTCCGCCAGCCGGGTGAGCGCGTCGTGGATGCGCCGGTCGATCTCGATGCCCTCGCGAGCGAGACGCGCGCGCTCGCGATGCGCCCGCTCGCCCGGAATGCGGATCTCGTCGACGCCTGCCTGCCGCGGCGTCGCCTTGATCGCGGCGATCTCCGCGGTCAGCGCGCGCCGGTACTCTTTCAGAGGAACGAACAGATCGGGTTTGTACGCGATGAAGAGGTACTCGGCGCTCACGCCGAGCGCGTGCATCGCGAGCGCCAGGGCGTAACCTTTGTGCCCGCCGAACGGCAGGAGCGCGCCGCGCCGCGCGGCCGCCGCGTCCGTCGTGGGACGGCCGCGCTCGTCGATCGCCACGCCCTCGGGCAGCGGGATGCCGAGACGCGCTCGGAACTGGAGATCGGTGCCCATGAACGCGGAGGTGCCCAGATCGATCACCAGCGGGTCGCCGTCCATCGGGAAGCCGAAGGCGATCGGATTGGTGCCCAGCGCCGCCCTGGCGCCGCCCAGCGGGGCGACCATCGGCGGCGCAGCCACCGTGTGGATCCCGATCAAGCCCGCTCGCGCCGCCATCTCCACGTAATAGGCGCTGCGGCCGCTCATCCAGATGTTGTCGACGCCGACGAGCGCGAAGCCGTGCGCGCTGGCCCGCTCGATCACCGCTCGGGTCGCGTAGTACATCCCCAGCATGCCGCTCTGGTTGCCGCCGTCCAAGAGCACCGACACGCTCGTCTCCCTGAGCACGCGCATCGGCCGGCGCGGGGCCTTGAAGCGGGGGTCGTCGGCGACGTTGAGCAGCTTCGGCAGGCCGGAGTACTCGTAGCCGCACAGCGCCGCGTCGATCACGTGATCGGCGAGGATGCGGGCCTCCTCGGCCTCGTACCCGATCCCGCGCATCGCCCGCTCGGACAGCGCGCGCGCCTCGGCGACACTCAGGCGGACGCGTTCGGTGGTCTCGGCCGGCACGCCCTGGAGTATCATCCAGCCCGCAACGCTTTGTCACGGAGGAGCGACGCCATGACGACCGGGGCGCTCGTGATCGACTGCGACGGCCACATCCTCGAACCGCCGGATCTGTGGGAGATCTATCTGGAACCCGCCTATCGCGACCGGGCGCTCCGGATACGCGTCGGTGACGACGGCTTCGAGCATCTCTTGATCGACGGCCGGCCCTCCACGATTGCCCGCCCGGGCCAGCTCAGCACCCTCGGCGGCATGGGCAAGCGGGTCGACGAGGCGCGCGAGCTCCGCGAGCGCGCGATGCGCGGGGACGTTCCGCCCGCGGAGGTTCGCGGCATCCGTCCCACGCCGGAGCAGACGTACCTCGGGGGCGCTGCGTTCGGCACCATGGACATGAAGGAGCGCGTGCAGCTCCTCGACCGCGAGGGGATGGCGAAAGCCGTGCTCTATCCCACGCTCGGCCTGCTGTGGGAGGCCGAGCTGTTCGACCCCGAGCTCTCGAGCGCGTATTGCCGCGCGTACAACCGCTGGATCGCCGACTTCTGCCGCGACTCCGGCGGCCGCCTGATCCCCATCGCGCATCTCTCGCTCGGCAATCCAGCAGAGGCCGCGCGCGAGCTCGAGCGCGCGGTGAAGGACGGCTGCCGCGGCGCCTTCGTCTGTCCGTTCACCATCACGCGCGTCCCCCACGGCGATCCGCGCCACGACGCGGTCTTCGCGGCGGCGCAGGACCTCGACGTTCCGCTGGCCGTGCATCCGACGTTCGAGCCGATCGCGTTCAACGTCCACCATCGCTTCGACAAGTTCGGCTGGGCGGTCTGGTACTTCAATCTCTTCGCCGGCCAGGGCGTGCAGCAGGCGTTCGCCACCTTCTTCCAGTTCGGCGTCTTCGAGCGCTTCCCGCGCCTGCGCGTGGTCGTGCTCGAGTCCCAGGCCGGCTGGATCGGCTACTTCCTCGACCGCGCCGACGCGACCTTCACCGGGACGCCGCTCGGCGCGACCGTGCGGCTGAAGGAGAAGCCGTCGTACTACTTCAAGCGGCAGTGCTTCATCTCGGCGGACCCGGACGAGCGCACGATCGCCGCGCTGATGCCGCACGTCGGCGAGGACAAGTTCTTCTGGGCGAGCGACTACCCGCATCCCGATCATCCCGGCGCGTATCTGGAAGAGCTGCGCGGGATGGTCGCGCCGATGACGGAGTCCGGGCGCCGCGGAATTCTGGGCGAGAACGTCGCGCGAGCCTACCGGCTCGATCTGGATCCTCGAACGTCTTGCCCTTCTTGTCCCAGTACGGATTGAACGCCTTGACCGGCTTGTGGCCCAGATCCTCTAGCCGCGCCACCGATCGCTTCCACTCATCCGCGTCCGGCAAGTAGAACACCAGCAGGTTGTCCTCGCCGGGAGCCCGTCGTCGAGCGGTGCTGCGACCCCGGCGATCGGCGCCTCACCTCCGGCAAGCCGGTCATCCATTCGATCATTCCTGCGCTACTCTAACGCGGCGAAACCTGAACCACACAGAAGAGCGTGCCCCCGGGATCCTCCAGGACGACGAAATCACTGTGGGGGCGATATCGCCACGGGTATCGGCGAGCGCCGAGCTTCACCAAACGCTCCACTTCGCCATCTTTGTCGTCCGCGTAGAGGTCCAAGTGCAACCAGCTTCGTCGTTCCCGGCGTGTGTCCCGTGCTTGAAATGACAGGTTCGGGCCCTTGCCCTCCGGGTCCCGAAGCACCACCCAGCCGTTACGCGCGGGTTCTCTAGGAACATAATGAAGGGCGTCCTGCCAAAACGCCACCGTGCGTTCAAACTCGCAGCAATGCATGACAATGGAACCGATGCGCACGCTCATCAGTCTCCAGCCCTCCGAATCGCGACAACCGAGGATGCCGCCAAACGCCGGTATCAGCCGCGGCGCGTAGCGCCGGCGGCGGCATGTCGATGTTAGTTGTCTAGACGACGCGCAGCATCGACATCGCCGTTCCAGGCGTCGTTCAGCAACTGCCACTTCCTTGCGCTCTCCGGCTTCGGGTACCTGACAAAGCGCTCTGGATCGGTTTTGTCCCCGGAGACGTTTTGGATACCCTCAAGCAGACCAACAGTGATCACTCGCCTGACGTGGATATCGCCATCGACTAGAAGACGTTCCACGACTTCGAACACCGCCTCGAACTCCGAAACCGTTCCGCGCACCATCAAATCCACCAAGTGTGTCGCAAACCTTCCGAGATGGACGATCAGCGAGTCCTCATCGTAGAACGGGCTTGATACGTAATCTCGCCATGGCCGCTCGAACGAGGGGCACGCGCCCAGCAGCGAAGGGATCATTGACTGTCAGTGAGCACGAGACACCACGCCCTGTTGGGCTGCGCCGCACTCCACGATCGTGAAGCCGCTTGTGCCATGGGTCAGGAAGCGGCCGCCCCGCAGTCCTCGCAGCGGACCGGAATGCGCTCCGACAGACGAGATCTCGCCGCCCGAATGCCATGCCAGAATCGACCTCTTCTCGTCGTACGGCCCAAAGAAGAGGGCATCCCCACGTGACACGGAGATAGCGGATGAGCCGTGTAATCTCCGCGGCGTTTGGACGACGTTCTGGTCGAAGGTCCTAACGTCCAACCTGACGAGCGGGAACTCTGTGTAGGGTAGGAATGCGATGCGCCAGTCGCTCTCCCAACACGCCGCATAGCAGTCAGCGATGTCCACCGCCCTCGACCCAAGCGTTGAGCGGTAACCCGCGCGCAGATGCCCTCGGCTATCGAATACGGCCACCCCCTCATCGCCCGGCCTGATCCTACTGAAAACACCTTCATCGAAGTAAGTAACCACGATCGTGTCGTTGTTCGCCAAGACGTCTTGGATCCCGTCTCCTGCGAAGAACTCCACGATCTCGTTGCGCTGAGGGCAGAGTATCCAAGCGTTAGTCCGATCTTCTTCAGTGCGGGTATCCACGAGCGCGATCCGGCCCGGCTCAAGGCAGCGGATGAGAGGGAAGCGAATGCCGTCGGGAGCCGCACTCTTGCTCCCGGCAGTTCGCACGAAGAGATTCGACCCATCGCGGAAGACGCCCGCCCAATCGCCCGAATCGAGCACGTCGAGGTCAATTAGTTCTCCCCAGCCCGGATCGAATGAGGTGACCGTCTCTCGAATCATCGTCGGTCAGCCCAACCGTTCAGGCTCAGCGGCAGCGTGGCGCGCTGCCCGCTGCAGTCTGCTGTTCGGCGGCGCGCTGGCGCCGAATGGCCAGAAGCCACGAGGACGTGCGCTTCCGTCTTGACCCATCATCCCACCGTCAGTATGCGACCGACGTGATCATGCCGGCCACTACGCCGCCGGAGAAGCCAAAGAGGGCGAGGAGATGCATCACGCGCTTCCAGAGCGGATCATGGACGTGATCTCGGGCATTGATCCAGTCGGCTCCCATCTCCCCCAGCCCGTAAAGTGCTCCGAGGCTTAGTAACCCTGCCAGCCAAGCGGCCGTCGACCGTACGCGTCGCGACAGAGGCAGGCCAAGCTGGGTATCAGCCCATAGGCCAGCCACGAGAAGGAGGAAGGCCAGTACGATCGCCGCCGCGAACAGCTTCGGGCCTCGCGACTGTCTTTGTCGCCAAGCTCTTGCTTGGAGGGCAGTCATCTCGTGGTCTGCACGTAATCAGCCCGCCGAACGCCGCCGGTCACCGGCCGGAGCGAGCAACGCGAGCCCCGGTCCGGTGCAGGGCTTGTTCGGCTTGGCGTGCATCCCCAAGCCGCGAGGCTCGGCGGCAACCCGATCATTCCCCGCCCGGTGGCATCGGACGGAGGCCATCGGATGAGTCCTTCCGCCCCATGGCCTTGATCCTTCGCCTCATCGCCGACGCGAG
>WNEQ01001448.1_pt1 | contig 14165 bp, 20 predicted proteins | sample 5399971 | NCBI WGS metagenome assembly WNEQ01 (sample SAMN13153330, study PRJNA577476) | soil metagenome | isolation source: 20 cm grassland meadow soil 2 days after 1st rain plot 5 | place: USA:California | collected 2015-09-18
AACCGTCTCACGCTGTTCACACCAACGTCAAGGTTGCTGGCTGCTCCCACGATGACGGTCAGCGAGGCTTGAAGGCACTCCAGCCGCCCCTGGACGGGACGACTGGAGTGCGGCTGCTTCAGCTGGCCACCGTGAACGCGAGACGCGCCTTCGCGATCTCTAGCTTGTCGCCTCGCGGTACTTCTTGTTCTCCTTCAGCCCGGCGATGAACTTCTTCGCGCCCTCCTTCGTGAGGAGCGCCGGTTCGCGCGCCGCGGCCGCGCGAGTACCCATCGTCACGAAGGGAGGTACCAGACGTGAAGATTAGAACGAACGACCTGCGGACGTTCCTGACCCACGATCGGGTCATCTGGCGCCATGACGCCCAAGTTGGCCCCTGCCTCTACTGTGGAGAGTTGGTCACCGTTGAGCGTGAGCAGGACCGGTGTACAGCCCATGAAGCGCACGTCAGGCTGGAGCACGACGAGATGCGCCGTTGGGTCGACGAACAGGGCTTCGGGCTGGAGTAGGGGCGGCGGTCGCGGGCCGCCCGGATGCTAGGGCTACTTCGAGTCGATGTCGCCTTGGAACGTGACCGCCAGCGGGTTGCTTGTCATACGGGACCCCTCGGGGCCCCCCACGTCCTAATCGGCCCGGATGAGGACGGGCGGCAGCATCAGCGCGAGCAGCACGAGACAGGCGATGCCCACCACGCGCCGCCCGGGCGTCAGCGGCTCGAGCGGGTCCAGCACCGGGCCGTGCCCGTAGCCGAGCGCGAAGCGGATCAGCGCGGCCAGCACGAGCCAGTTCGCGCCCGGGATCAGCGACGTCCACTCCGGCCGCGCGACGTACAACACGGCGGCGACCGCCACGCCGAGCGTGATCAGCGCGGCGACCGTGAGACGGCCGAGCCTTCCGTGATGGCGCGGGAACAGCGCGTAGCCGATGCGGCCGCCGTCGAGCTGGCCGGCCGGCAACAGGTTCAGCGCCGTCACGAGGAACCCGAACCACGCGGCGTCGGCCATCGGGTGCGTGGACACGACCATGCCGTCCGGCAGCGTGCCGAAGCGCAGCCACACGAGCGCGCGCGTGAGCACCGACTCGCCGAACACGAGGTGCGGGCCGGGCGGCGCCGGCACGATCGTCGACCAGACGAGGCCGAGCAGGGCCGCCGGCAGGGCCACCGCGAGCCCGGCGAGCGGGCCGGCGGCCGCGATGTCGAAGAGCGCGTTGCGGTCGCGCACGGAGGAGCGCATGCGGATGATGGCGCCGAGGGTGCCGGCCATGAAGATCGCCGGCGGCGCCGGGATGAAGAAGGGCAGACTGACGGCGGCGCCCCGCGCGCGCGCCGTGAAGTAGTGGCCGAACTCGTGGACGACGAGGATGCCGAGCAGGGTCGCCGCGAACGGCACCCCGCTCAGCATCCACGTGAGCGGCTCGCGCGACGCGCGATACGCGTCGAAGGTCGGCGAACCCGAGAACATCGTCCCCGCCAGCAGCGTGGTGAAGCAAGTCAGGACGAAGAGCACGACGTTCCAGACCGGGCCGCGCTCGCGGCGACGGGGCGGCGCGGGCGGACGCGGGAGCGTGTAGCCGTTGGTCGTCGTGAACGGATCGGCGGCCAGCGGACGCTCGGTCATGGCATCAGCGTATCACGCGGCTGTACTCGCGTCGGCGGGCGGTGGCGCCGGCGACGGCGCGCCGGCGGGGGCGGGGCCTCCGAGACCACGCAACGGCGTTCCATCGACCGAGCGTGGCGCGGCACGCTGACGCCACGTGACTCGCGCGAGCCTCGGGCGAAGACGGCCGCGCGTGGTCCGCTACGTCGCGTCTTGCGCGAGCCGGTCGACGGCGCGGCGGACGGCGTCGAGGCCGGCCTCGAGATACAAGACGCCCAGCACGGCCTCGAGCGTCGTCGCGAGGATCGACTCGCGTGCCCGCCCACCCGTCTGGTCCTCGCCGCGTCCCAGCCGGACGAGCGTGCCGAGCCCCAGCGTGGTCGCCCAGCGCGCGAGGTTCGCGCCGGAGACGAGGGCAGCCCGCGCCGGTGTCAGCAGGCCCACCGCGGCGCCGGGCTCCCGCGCGAGCAGCCGCTCGGCGACGACGAGCCCGAGCGCGGCGTCCCCGACGAAGGCGAGACCGTCCTGCGCGACCAGCGGCGGGTGCTCGTTGACGTACGAGGCGTGGGTGAGCGCGCGCACGAGGAGGCCGTGATCGGCGAACCGGTGGCCGAGCGCCGCTTCCAGGGCGGCGACCGGCGCGGCGGGCAGCGGAGAGGGTGTCAGGCCCGGTACTTGCGGAAGGCCAGCGTCGCGTTGGTGCCGCCGAAGCCGAAGGCGTTCGACAGCGCCGTCTCGACGTCCTGCTTGCGCGCCTGGTTCGGGATGTAGTCGAGGTCGCAGTCGGGATCGGGCGTCTCGTAGTTGATCGTGGGCGGCAGCAGGCCGTGGTGCAGCGCGAGCACGGTCGCGATGGCCTCGATACCGCCGGCGGCGCCGAGCAGGTGCCCGGTCATCGACTTGGTGGACGACACGGCCAGCTTCCGCGCGTGCTCGCCGAAGACCCGCTTGATGGCGAGCGTCTCGAACTTGTCGTTGTAGGGCGTCGAGGTGCCGTGCGCGTTGATGTAGTCGATGTCGGAGGGCGAGAGGCGCGCGTCCTGCAGCGCGCCGGCCATCGCGCGCGCGGCGCCGTCGCCCTCGGGATCGGGCGCCGTCATGTGATGCGCGTCGCCCGTCATCCCGTACCCCACGATCTCGCCGTAGATCCGGGCGTCGCGCCCGCGCGCGTGCTCGAGCGACTCCAGCACGAGGACGCCCCCGCCCTCGCCGCACACGAAGCCGTCGCGCCCGGCGTCGAACGGCCGCGACGCCTTCTGCGGCTCGTCGTTGCGCGTCGACATCGCCTTCATCGAGCAGAAGCCCGCGATGGTCAGCGGCACCACGATGGCCTCCGCGCCGCCCGCGATCATCACGTCGGCGTCGCCGCGCTGGATCAGGCGGAAGGCGTCGCCGAGCGCGTGGTTGCCGGTGGCGCAGGCGGTGACCACGGCGGAGTTCGGCCCCTTGGCGCCGAAGCGCATCGAGACGAGCCCGGACGCCATGTTGACGATGAGCATCGGGATGAAGAACGGCGAGACGCGGTCGGGGCCCTTCTCGATGAGCATCTTGTGCGCGTCGAGGAGCGAGGAGATGCCGCCGATGCCCGAGCCGATGAGCACGCCGAAGCGCGTGCCGTCCAGCCTGGCCGGGTCGAGGCCGGAGTCCTCGACGGCCATGACGGAGCACGCCATCGCGTACTTGAGGTACGGGTCGAGCCGGCGCGCATCCTTCTTGTCGACGTACTTCAGCTCGTCGAAGTTGCGGACCTCGCCGGCGATGCGCGTGACGAACTGGAACTCGCCGCTCGCCGTCTTGGTCTGCGCGTCGAATTTCGTGATCGGGCCGATGCCGGACTTGCCCTGCGTCAGCGCGGACCAGAACTCGGTGACATCGTTGCCAAGGGGCGTGAGCGCGCCCATGCCCGTGACGACGACGCGGCGGGGTTCCACGGCTCTACGAGTTGTCCTTGATGTACTGGATGGCGTCGCCGACGGTCACGATCTTCTCGGCGTCCTCGTCCGGGATCTGGATGTCGAAGTGCTCCTCCAGGGCCATGACGAGCTCGACGGTATCGAGGGAGTCGGCGCCCAGGTCTTCGATGAACTTCGCGGCCGGAGTGACGTCGTCCTCCTCCACCCCGAGCTGCTCGATGATGATCTCCTTCACCTTGTCCTCGACTGACTTCGCCATGAACCCCCTCCGGATGGGGAAGTTGACACCGTGGCTCACATGTAGAGGCCGCCGTTGACGTGGAAGACCTGCCCTGTCACGTAGGCAGCCCCGTCTCCGGCCAGGAATCCTACCATTTCCGCCACCTCACGGGCGGTTCCGATGCGCTTGAGCGGCACCTGCGCCAGCAGCGCGTCGCGGGCGTCCGCCGGCAGCGCGGCGGCCATGTCGGTCTCGACGAGCCCGGGCGCCACCGCGTTCACCAGAATGCCCCAGTGCGCCAGCTCGCGCGCGGTCGCTTTCGTCAGCCCGATCAGCCCCGCTTTGGCCGCCGAGTAGTTCGCCTGGCCGGCGTTGCCCATGGCGCCGGCGGTGGAGGCGATGTTGATGATGCGCCCGCCGGTCTTCCTGCGCACCATCGCCTTGCTGGCGGCGCGGATCATGAGGAAGGCGCCCTTGAGATTGGTCTCCAGCACGCGGTCCCAGTCCTCGTCCTTCATCCTGATGACGAGACCGTCGCGCGTGATGCCCGCGTTGTTGACGAGCACGTCGAGGTGCCCGAAGCGCTCGCGGGCCATCTCCACCAGCCGGTCGGCGCCCTCGCGCCTGGCCGCGTCCGCCACCAGTCCCCCCACCGGCGCGCCGTCGCGGGCGAGCTCCTTCAGCGCGATGTTCAGCCGGTCGGCGTCGCGGCCCGAGATGACCACGCTGGCGCCGTGCTCGAGCATCCAGGCGGCGATGGCGAGACCGATGCCGCGCGTGCCGCCGGTGACGACCGCGACCTTGCCGGTCAGATCGCTCACCTGACTGCCGCCACGGCTTTGTCGAGGCCCGGGGGATCTTCGACGGCGAAGCCGCGCGCGTCCTCGACGATGCGCCGGGTCAGCGCCGTCAGCACGCGGCCGGGACCGACCTCCACGAACGCGGTGGCGCCCTCGGCGGCGAGACGCTGCACGCATTCCGTCCAGCGCACGGGACTCGCGACCTGGCGCAGGAGGAACGGCACGACGTCCTTGGCCGCGCGCGTGACGCCGGCGTCCACGTTGCGGACGACGGGGATCGCCGGGTCGCTCACCGCGAGGCCGGCGAGCGCCTGGCCGAGCCGCTCGGCGGCCGGCGTCATCAGCGAGCAGTGGAACGGCGCGCTCACGGGCAGAAGCACGCTCTTGCGCCCGCCGCGCTCCGCGGCCAGGGCCACCGCCCGCTCGACGGCGGGCCGGTCGCCGGCGATGACGATCTGCTGCGCGGAGTTCACGTTGGCGACCTCGACCACCTGCCCCTGCGCGGCGTCGCGCGTCACGGCCTCGACCACGTCCAGCGGCAGGCCCATGATGGCGGCCATGGCGCCGGTGCCGACGGGCACCGCCTCCTGCATGAACTCGCCACGCTTGCGCACGACGCTGATCGCGTCACGCAAGCGCATCGCTCCGGCCACCACGAGCGCGGAGTATTCCCCGAGGCTGTGGCCGGCGGCCAGCGCGGGACGGAGGCCGCGCTCGGCGCAGGCGGCGGCCGCGGCGACGCTCGCCGTGAGGACGGCCGGCTGCGTGTTGGCCGTCAGCGCCAGCTCGCTCTCCGGCCCCTCGAACATCACGCGGCGCAGGTCGAAGCCGAGGGCGGCGTTGGCTTCCTCGAAGACGGCGCGCGCGCCGGCGGAGGCGTCGTGGAACGCCTTGCCCATGCCGACAGACTGCGAACCCTGGCCCGGGAAGAGGAACGCGATCATCGTTCGATCATTTCACCGCTCGCCTCGCCGGAGGCACCGGCTCGGCTCGCACTACCATCGCATCAAAGCGGTGCCCCACGCGAAGCCGCCGCCGAAGGCCGCGATCAGGATCAAGTCCCCTTTCTTGATGCGCCCGGTGGCCAGCGCCTCCTCCAGCGCCACGTACACCGACGCGGCGCCCGTGTTGCCGTAGCGGTCCACGTTGACGAAGACGCGCTCCATCGGCAGGCTCACGCGCTTGGCCGCCGCCTCGATGATGCGGAGGTTCGCCTGGTGCGGGATGAAGAGCGTCACGTCGGCGGCGGTGAGCCCGTTGCGGGTGAGGATCCGTTCGGTGCACTCGGCGAACATGCGCACGGCGACCTTGAAGACCTCGGCGCCCTTCATCTTCGCGTAGTGCATGCGCTTGTCGATCGTCTCGTGGGTGGCCGGGTAGCGGGAGCCGCCGCCCGGCATGTAGAGGAGGTCCCAGTACTGGCCGTCGGAATAGAGGTCGAAATCGATGAGCCCGCTCTCGTCGGTGGAGGGCTCGAGCACGGCGGCGCCGGCGGCGTCGGCCAGCAGCACGCAGGTGCCGCGGTCGGTGAAGTCGGTGATCTTCGACAGCGTCTCCGCCCCCACGCACAGCACGCGGCGGTACTTGCCCGTCTGGATGAACTGCGCGCCGATGGACAGGCTGTAGACGGAGCCCGCGCAGGCGGCCAGCATGTCGATCGAGCCGATGCGCTTGCAGCCGAGGCGGTGCTGGAGGATGTTGCCGACGGTCGGGAAGATCATGTCGGGCGTCGTGGTGCCGACCGCGATGAACTCGATGTCCTCGGGCACCAGGTTGGCCCGCTCGATGGCCTGCTGCGCCGCTTTGAGCGCGAGGTCGGACGTCGCCTCGGTCTCGTCCGCGATGTGCCGCTCCCGGATGCCGCTGCGCTGGACGATCCACTCGTCGTCGGTCTCGACCATCTTCTCGAGGTCGGCGTTGGTGAGGATGCGCTTGGGCGCATACGCGCCCACTCCGACGATCTTCGCCCGCGTCATTCGCGGCCTCCCTCCCGGCCCCCGCGCGCGACCTCCGCCTCCAGCGCGGCCCGAATGTGCTCGTTGAGGCCCTTCTTCGCCCATTCCCCGGCCACGCGCACGGCGTTCTTGATGGCCTTCGCCGGTGACCGTCCGTGGCAGATGATCGCCTCGCCGTCGATGCCGAGCAGCGGCGCTCCGCCGAACTCGGTGTAGTCCACGCGCTTGCGGAAGCGGGTGATGGCCGGCGTCGATAGCGCGGCGCCGATCTTGGACCGGAGATCGCGCGTCAGCTCCTCCTTGATCATGGCGCCGAGCATCTCGGCCAGGCTCTCGGAGATCTTGAGCGCGACGTTGCCGGTGAAGCCGTCGGTGACGACCACGTCGCAGGCGCCGTTGTAGATGTCGCGCCCCTCGACGTTGCCGACGAAGTTGAGCGAGGACTCCTTGAGCTGCTCGTACGTCTCGCGCGTGAGCTCGTTGCCCTTGCCCTCCTCCTCGCCGACGGACAGCAGGCCGACGCGCGGATTGTCGACGCCGAGGATGTCGCGCGCGTAGGCGTGGCCCATCAACGCGAACTGGAAGAGGTGCCAGGGCTTGGGCGCCACGTTGGCGCCGACGTCGAGGAGCACGGTGGCCCGCTTGAGGCTCGGCAGCACGGTGGCGATGGCGGGCCGGTCGATGCCACGCAGCACGCCGATGACGAACATCGCGATGGCCATGGCGGCCCCGGTGTTGCCCGCCGAGATGAACGCCGAGGCGTGGCCGTCGCGCACCAGCTCGGCGGCGATCCGCAGCGAGGAGTCACGCTTGCGCCGCAGCGCCTGCGACGGCGACTCCGCCATCTCGACGACCTGCGAGGCGTGACGGATCTCGAGGCCGAGGTTGCCGGCGTTCAGACGCGCGAGCTCGCGCTCGATGGCGTCCCGGTTGCCGACGAGAATCACCGAGGCGCCGAACTCGCGAACCGCGTCGGCCGCGCCCTCGACGATCACGGCAGGGCCGTGGTCACCGCCCATGGCGTCGACTGCGATCTTCAGTTACGAGCCTTCGGTCGCGACGATCTCGCGACCCTTGTAGTACCCGCAGTGCGGACACACGCGATGCGGCAGCTTGACCTCGCGGCACTGCGGACACACGGACCGCGTGGGCGGCGGCAGCTTGTAGTGCGTGCGGCGCTTGCGTCCGCGGGTCACGGAGTGGCGTCGCTTCGGCAGCGGCATCAGGGTCTCCTCTCGGTGCTCGGGGTCAGGGGCGCAGCCGCGTCGCCAGATCGCGCAGGGCGGCCAGGCGCGGGTCAGGCGCGCGCTCGGCGCACGCGCAGGGGACGAGATTGCGGTTGCCGCCGCAGGCGGGACACAGGCCCCGGCAGTCCTCGCGACAGAGCGGCTTCATCGGCAGCGCGAGGGTGGTCTCGGTCTCCACGACGCGCTTGAGGTCGAGCAGGTCGTCCACGTAGAAGTCCACGTCGAGGTCGTCGGCGCCGAGCTCGACGTTGTCCTTGGTGGCCGGGCGCGGCACGAGGCGCACGTCGACGGTCGCGTCGACCCGCGCCGGGAACGACTCGAGGCAGCGCCCGCACGTCTGCGGCACCGTCGCCGCCAGCCGGCCCTGCACGAGCACGTCGGCGCCGTCCGCCGAAATCTGAAGGGACAACGCCTCGAGCCGCCAGGACGGGTCGCCGAACGCCGGCTCCAGTGCCCTCGGATCGGTGACCGTGAGGCCCTGTTCCTCGAGCTCGGACACCCTGATCATCATCTCCGTGATCTCGCGTAAGTCTCAGTCGTTGAAGGATTTTTCTCTTGAACCGGCCCAGTATATCGGCCGGGTCCGCGCCAGTCAAGGCGTTTGACGCCAGTTTGACCACCCGGGGCGCGTTTGTTACCTTTTGCACGTGTCCAACATCCTGAAAACCGGTCTCCTGCTCGGCGTCCTGACGGCGATCCTCCTGCTGGCGGGTCAGGCGATCGCGGGCGAGCAGGGCATGATCATCGCGTTCGTCCTCGCCGCGATCATGAACGTCGTCTCGTACTGGTTCTCGGACAAGCTCGTGCTGATGATGTACGGCGCGCAGCCGGTGGACGAGGCGCAGGCGCCGGGGCTCCACGCGATGGTGCGGCGGCTGGCCACGCGGGCGCAGATCCCGATGCCGCGCATCTACGTGATTCCGAGCGACACGCCCAACGCGTTCGCGACCGGCCGCAGCCCCCAGCACGCCGCCGTCGCGGTGACCGAGGGGATCATGCGCATCCTCAACGAGAACGAGCTGGAGGGCGTGCTGGGCCACGAGCTGTCGCACGTCACCAACCGCGACATGCTGATCTCGACGATCGCGGCGACGCTGGCGGCCGCCATCACCGGCGTCGCGCGCATGGCGTACTTCGCCTCGTTCTTCGGCGGCTCGCGCGACGAGGACGGCGAGCGCGGCGGCAACCCGCTCGTGCTGATCCTCTTCTCGATCCTGGCCCCCATCGCGGCCTTCCTCATCCAGATGGCGGTCTCCCGCGCGCGTGAGTTCCAGGCGGACGAGAGCGGCGCACGGCTCGCGGGCCGCGCGTCCGGCCTCGCCGGGGCGCTCGAGAAGATCGAGGTCGCCTCGCGCGCCGAGCCGCTGCCGGCCAGCCCGGCCACCGCGCACCTCTTCATCGTCAATCCGTTGACGGGGCAGAGCTTCGCGCGGCTCTTCTCCACGCATCCCCCGACCGAGGAGCGGATCGCCCGACTCCGCGCGATGCGGCTGGGCTGATGCCGGACCGGGCGGCTGCCGCCGCCCCGTGACCTCTCGACGGGTGTGCGCCGCCGTCCTGTCGCTCATCGCGGTCCTCGTCACGCCGGCCCTTGCCCAGCCGCCCGACACGGTATTCCTCGAAGAGCTCACGTGGACGGAGCTGCGGGCGGTCATCAGGACGGGGACGACCACCATCATCGTCCCGATCGGCGGGACCGAGCAGAACGGACCGCATATGGCCCTGGGCAAGCACAACGCGCGCGTCAAGGCGCTCGCCGAGCGGATCGCCCGCGCGCTCGGCAACGCCCTCGTCGCGCCCGTCATCGCCTACGTCCCCGAGGGCGAGCTGCACCCCGCGACCGGGCACATGCGCTTCCCGGGGACGATCACCGTCCCCGACGACGCCTTCCAGCGCGTGCTCGAGTCGGCGGCGCGGAGCTTCCGGCTCCACGGCTTCCGCGACGTCGTGTTCCTCGGCGATCACGGCTCGACCCAGGCGGGACAGACGGCCGTGGCCGGGCGCCTGAATCGCGAATGGAAGACCACGCCGGCGCGGGCGCACGCCATCGGCGAGTACTACCGCGCGGCGACCGCGGGCTTCCGTGAGCTCCTGAAGGCGCGCGGCTACCGATCCGACGAGCTCGGCGACCACGCGGCGCTCCCCGATACCTCGCTCACGCTCGCCCTCGATCCGCACCTCGTGCGGATCACGCCGCCGCGCGACGACGATCGGCTGCCCGGTGTCGGCACCGGTGTCGAGGGCGACCCCCGCCGCGCGAGCGCCGACCTCGGCCGGCTCGGCGTGGACCTCATCGTGAATCGCACGGTCGCGGCGATCAAGGAATCGACCACCCGTCGTTAGAGAGAGGACGCATGCACTCGACGACTCAGCCGTATGTCCTGGTGGCGACGCTCGTCATGGCCCTCACGCTCGTCGCGCGAGACTCGGGCGCGACGGCGCGTATCGAGACCGTCCCGGGCATGCCCCCCGTCACGCACCCGGCCAATCTCTACAGCGAGACGGCGGCGGACAAGCTCAGCCCGGCGCTCGCCAACGTCCCCGCGCGGGTCTACGTGCCGAACGTGAAGTCGGACGAGGTGTACGTGATCGATCCCGCGACCTTCAAGGTGATCGACCGCTTCAAGGTCGGCAAGAACCCGCAGCACGTCGTGCCGTCGTGGGACCTCACGACGCTGTGGGTGACGAACAACGCGGAAGGGCGAACGGACGGCACCCTGACGCCGATCGATCCGATGACCGGCAAGCCCGGGAAGGACGTCCTCGTCGACGACCCCTACAACATGTACTTCACGCCCGACGGGAAGTCCGCCGTCATCGTGGCGGAGGCGATGAAGCGCCTCGACTTCCGTGATCCGAAGACGATGGCGCTGCAGGGCTCGGTGTCGGCGCCGAAGTGCGGCGGCATCAACCACGGCGACTTCTCCATCGACGGCCGGTACCTCGTCATGACGTGCGAGTACGTCGGCCGCCTCGTGAAGATCGACTGGCGCGACCGCAAGGTGCTGGGGTACCTGACCCTGCCCGACGGCGGCATCCCTCAAGATGTTCGTGTCAGTCCCGACGGCGCGATCTTCTACGTCGCGGACCTGAAAGCCGGCGGCGTGCACCTGATCGACGGCGACGGGTTCAAGGTCGTCGGCTTCATCAAGACGGGGGTCGGCACGCACGGCCTCTATCCGAGTCGCGACGCGACGAAGCTCTACGTGGCGAATCGAGGCTTCTCGAGGATCGGCGGCAAGCCCGGCGTCGGCAAGGGCAGCGTGTCGGTGATCGACTTTGCCACGCGCAGCGTCGTCGCGACGTGGCCGATCCCGACCGCCGGGAGCCCCGACATGGGCAATCTCAGCGTCGACGGCAAACAGCTGTGGCTCTCGGGCCGCTACGACCGGGTCGTCTACGTCATCGACACGACCACCGGCGAGCTGCTGAAGACGATTCCCGTCGGCCACGAGCCGCACGGTCTCACGGTCTGGCCGCAGCCGGGACGCTACTCTCTCGGCCATACCGGCAACATGCGCTGAAAGCAACCCGCGGTGCGCGCGCCCGCTTCCTTGACCACCCTCGACGCGCGAGCGAAAATGAGCCGGTTCGACGCATGACTCTGGAATCGATCATCCGTGTCACCGACGTCCGGAAGGTTTTCGGTCTCCTCCCCGTCCTCGACGGCGTCAGCCTCGAGGTGCGCGGCGGCGAGGCCGTCGCGCTGCTCGGCGCCAACGGCGCCGGCAAGACAACGCTGCTGAAGATCCTCGCCACGCTGCTGCGGCCGACGCGCGGAACGGCGACGATCGGCGGCCACGACGTCGCGCGGGAGCCCGAGGCCGTGCGTGCGCTGATCGGTGTCGTCGCGCACGGCGCGTGGGTCTACGACGACCTCACCGCCCGCGAGAATCTGCGGTTCTGGGCGACGCTCGGCGGCCTCGAGGCCGGCGCCGACGACGTGGCCGCCGCCCTCGCGGGCGTGGGGCTCGAGCGCGCCGCCGACGCGCGCGTGAGGACCTTTTCCGCCGGCATGAAACGGCGATTGTCGCTCGCGCGCGTCATGCTGGCGCGGCCGCGCGTGCTCCTGCTCGACGAGCCGTTCGCCGGCCTCGACCAGCGCGCGAAGAAGTGGCTGGAGGGCCGGCTGGAGGCGTTCAAGGCCGCGGGGGCCGCGCTGCTCATGGTCACGCACTCCCTCGGACGCGAGCTGGGGGTGGCGGATCGGCTGGCCGTGCTGGCCGGCGGCCGCATCGCCCTCGACACCGCGCGCGGGTCGCTGGGCCCCGACGACGTCCTGCGGCTCTACGCCGCGCATGCCGAGGAGGCCCTGTGAGCTACGCGCGGCGCGCGCTGGCCGTGGCCTGGAAGGACTTCGCCGTCGAGCGGCGCTCGAAGGAGACGCTGAACGCGCTCGTCTTCTTCTCGCTGCTCCTGCTGTTCGTGTTCCAGTTCACGCTCGGCGGCGACCGCGAGCGGCTGGCCGCGGTCCTGCCCGGCGTGCTCTGGCTCGGCTTCGTGCTGAGCGCGCTGCTGGCGCTGGGGCGGACGTTTCTCGTCGAGCGCGAGCACGACTGCTGGGAGGGGCTGCTGCTCGCGCCGGGGGACAAGTCGGCCATCTACCTCGGCAAGCTCGCCGGCAACCTGGCGCTCATGCTGGTGGTGGAGGCGCTCGTGCTCGGGCTCTTCGTCGTGTTCTTCGACATCGACCTCGGCCGCGCGCTGCCGGGCCTGCTCGTGGTCGTGCTGCTCGGCACCCTCGGGCTGGCGGCGGTGGGCACGCTGTTCGCGGCCATGACGGCCAACGTGCGCGCGCGCGAGCTGCTCTTTCCCGTCCTGCTGCTGCCCGTCCAGGTGCCGGTGCTGCTCGCGACCGTGAAGGCGACGGAGGCGCTCCTGCTCGGCGAGCCGCTCGGCGCCGTCGCGCACTGGGTGAAGCTGCTCGTCGCCGCCGACGTGATCTACGTCGTCGTGAGCCTGCTCACGTTCGACGTGGTGCTGGAGGGCTGACGGCCATGGTCCGGGCGCTCGGCTGGCTCGCGGCCGCCTCGCTCGCCGCCGGACTCGTCATGGCCTTCGGCGTCGCGCCGCGCGAGGTCACACAGGGCAACGTGCAGCGGATCATGTACGTCCACGTGCCGCTGATCCTGGCCTCGTACCTGGCCTTCGTCGTGCTCGCGGTCGCCTCGCTCGTCTACCTCGTGCGCCGCGACGAGGGCGCCGACCGCGTGGCCCACGCCTCGGGCGAGGTCGGCGTGATGTTCGTCGGGCTCGGCATCGCCACCGGCTCCATCTGGGGCAAGCCGACCTGGGGGACATGGTGGACGTGGGACGCGCGGCTCACCAGCGTGGCCATCCTCTTCGTGATGTACCTCGGCTACCTGCTGCTGCGCGGGACCATCGAGGACCGCGAGCGGGCCGCGCGCTACTGCGCGGTGGTGGGGATCGTGGCCGCCCTCGACATCCCGCTCGTGCACTTCTCCGTGTACTGGTGGCGCACCCTGCACCAGCCGCCGTCGCTGATGAAGCCCGGCGGCTTCACGGGATCCACGTCGATCCTCTGGCCCCTGCTGATCAACCTGCTGGCGTTCGTCCTGCTCTACGCCTACTTCGTCGCGCGGCGTGTCAGCCTGCTGCGCGCGGAGGCGGAGGCGGCGGCGTGATGCCCGACAACTGGGGTTTCGTGGCCGCCGCCTACGGGCTCACCGCCGCGGTCCTCCTCATCTACTGGCGCCGGCTGGCCAAGAAGGAGCGCGAGCTCGACGCGCTGAAGCGACCGAGCCCATGAAACCCAAGTTCCTCGTCGGTGGAGTCGTGATCGCGGTGGCGCTGGCCTACATGATCTACGCCGGCGTGACCCAGTCGGCCGTGTACTTCGTCACGCCCTCGGAGCTCGGCGGCGGCCCCGTGGCGGGCAAGGCCTACCGCCTGGGCGGGATGGTGGAGCGCGGCTCCGTCCGCTGGGAGCCGCGCACGCTGTCGCTGACGTTCGCGCTCTCGGACGGCAAGGCGACCGTACCGGTCCGCCACAAGGGCGCGCCGCCCGACCTCTTCGGCGAGGGACGCGGCGCCGTCGTCGAGGGCTCGTGGAGTCCCGAGGGCTACTTCCGGGCGACGCACATCATGGCCAAGCACTCGGAGGAGTACAAGGCGCCGCACGACACGAGCCAGGCGGGCGTGAAGGAGCTGATGCGCACGCTCTCCGGGAGCGAGAAGTGATCCCCGAGCTCGGGGCCGGCGCCCTCGCGGTGGCGCTGGCGCTGGCCGTGTACGGCGCCGCGGCGGCGGCCGTCGGCGGGCGCACGGGCCGGACGTCCCTCGTGGAGTCGGCGCAGCACGCCGCGCTGGGCGCCTTCGTCCTCGTCACCGCGTGCCTGCTGCTGCTCGCCTACGCGTTCCTGTCCTTCGACTTCTCGGTGCGCTACGTCGCCAGCAACACGAACCTCGGCA
>WNEQ01001143.1_pt1 | contig 14144 bp, 15 predicted proteins | sample 5399971 | NCBI WGS metagenome assembly WNEQ01 (sample SAMN13153330, study PRJNA577476) | soil metagenome | isolation source: 20 cm grassland meadow soil 2 days after 1st rain plot 5 | place: USA:California | collected 2015-09-18
CGTGGCCCAGGCGCAGAAGGAAGGGGCCAGGGTCGTAGCAGGCGGCCGCCGTCCGCCGCAACTGTCGAAGGGATGGTTCTACGAGCCGACCGTCCTGGCCGACGCGCGCCACGGCATGAGCCTGCTCGAGGAGGAGATCTTCGGCCCGGTGGCCCCGATCATGCCGTTCACGACGTTCGACGAGGCGCTCCACCTGGCGAACGATTCACCCTACGGGCTCGGTGCGACGCTCTTCTCGAGCGACGCGAAGAAGGTGCGGCGCTATTTCGAGGAGATCGAGGCCGGCAACGTTTGGGTGAACGACCCCCTGGTCGACAATCCTGCCGGGCCGTTCGGGGGCATGAAGATGTCGGGCCTGGGGCGTGAGCTGGGCGAGGAAGGCCTGGAGGAGTTCCAGCAGACCAAGCATGTCCACTGGGACATCGAGGCGTCGATCAAGCCGTGGTGGTACCCGCTTCCGGAGTAGGTCCGGATCGTATGCTAAGATCTCGGGTCCCTCCGGAGGCTCGGTTCGTGCGATCATGGGCGGCTGTCGCGTTCGTTCTCCTCGCTCTCCTGCCCTGGCGCGCCACGACCGCCGGCGACACCGTGAGCTACGAGGTCGGCCGCGAAACGGTGCGGGCCTACCTCGCGAGGCCGTCCAAAGCCACCGGCTCGTCCGCATCCCTGGCCCCGCCCGATGTTCCCGGCCTCGTCGTCCTGCACGAGATGTGGGGGCTGAACGACCAGATCATGGGTGTGGCGGATCGACTGTCGCGTCTCGGCTACGTGGCGATCGCCCCGGACATGTACCGGGGAAAGCTGGGGGCCGACCCGGGTCTGGCGCAGGACATGATGCGAGCCTTGAACGAGGACCGGGCGGTGTCGATCGCCAAGGGGGCGATCGACTACCTCCGCAGGCTCGATAACGCCTCCGGCCGGCCGGTGGGAACGGTCGGCTTCGGCATGGGCGGCCGGATCTCCCTGGCGACCGCCCTCCAGGGAGCCAACGTGCAGGCGACGGTCATTTTTTATGGCAAGGTCGAGACGACCCGCGAGGCGCTCGCGCCGATCAAGGCACCCATCCTGGGGATCTTCGCCGGGAGAGACGCCGTCATCCCCAAGGACGATGTCAACAAGTTCGAGGCGGCGCTGAAGGCGAGCGGCAAAGACGCCTTGATCGTCCTCAACGAGGGGCTGGGCCACGGTTTCATGAACGAAGAGCGCGCCGACTTCGAGCCCGAGTTCAGCAAAGACTCCTGGATCCGGCTGCGGAAATGGCTGGGCGCCAAGCTGATGCCGGGCGTGCCCGAGGAGCCGGCGCCCGCCGAACAGTAGCCGATGCCCGCGAAGCCCTCAAGGCAGCTCGAGACCTTCCCCAACCCCCGGCCGGGACGCGATTACGAGATCTCGTTCGAGATCCCCGAATTCACCTGCCTCTGTCCGAAGACCGGTCAACCCGACTTCGCCACGTTGCGAATCAGGTACGTTCCTGACCGGCACTGCGTCGAGCTGAAATCGCTGAAGCTGTACGTCTGGTCGTTCCGCGACGAGGGGCACTTTCACGAGGACGTCACCAACCGGATCCTGGACGATCTGGTCGGGCTTCTCGAGCCGAAAGAGATGACCGTGGTCGGCGACTTCAATATCCGAGGCGGCATCCACACCGTGGTGACCGCCACCCACCCCCCGAAAGTCTGACGCTTCGCTCCGCGGAGTGCGGCGGAGCGGCGCTTCACAGTGTCTGCCGCACCTCGCGCGTCGCCGCGACCATGTTCCTGAGCTTGGCCTCCGCCTCCTCCGGGGTGCGCGTCTTGAGGCCGCAGTCGGGGTTGATGTACAGGCGGGACACCGGGACGACCTTCAGCGCCGCAAGGATGCGATTCTTCACCACCTCGACCGTCTCGATCGCATGGCTGTGGACGTCGAGAACCCCGGCGCCCAGCTCCTTCGTAAAGGGGGACGTCTTGAAGAGATCGAGGAGGCCGAGGTCGGAGTTCGACATCTCCAGGGTGAATTGCTCGACCGGCAGGTCGAGCAGGCGGGGGTAGATCGCCGCGAAGTCTCCGTAGCAGATGTGGGTGATCGTTCGGGCGCGCAGACCTTCGGTCACGCGGTGCATGGCGCGGATGGCGAGATCGATCTCGTCCGGCCGCACCGAGATCGCCGGCTCGTCGATCTGGACGTAGCGCGCCCCCGCCTCGACCAGCGCCTCCGCCTCCCGGCGGATGACGTCGGCCAGCGCCAGGGCCAGAGACTCCCTCGAGCCGTAGTGCTCGTCGAATGCCCAATCCATCATGGTGTACGGCCCGGTCAGGATTGCCTTGACCGGCAGGGCCGTCTGGTCGCGCGCGAAGCGGAACCATTCCACGGTCACCGGGCGGCTCCAGCGCACCTCGCCGACCACCACCGGCTTGCGGTAGTAACGGTTGCCGTACGAACGCACCAGGCCGGAGATCCGGAACCCCTCGAGGTTCTCGGCGAAGTACGTCGTCATGTCGCCGCGGTACATCTCGCCGTCCACCAGGAGCTCCAGGCCGAGGTCTTCTTGAAGTCGGATGCAGGCGGCCGTTTCCTCCCGCTCGATGCCGCGCAACGACTCCGCGTCCAGCTCGCCGCGGGCGAAGCCGGCGCGCGCCCGCTTCAGCCGCTCCGGCTTGGGGAACGAGCCGATGGTGCTGAGCGGCAGGAGGAGACCGGGCGGCAGCGCGCGCTCCTCCGGCGCGTCGGGGCGGGTATGAGGGCCCGTATCGTTCATGCGAACTCCTGCCTCGCCCGGTCGCGCAGGGCGGCCAGCGCCGTCATCTTGGCGCGCGCGGCGTCGCGTGGCAGGAACTCGAGGCCGTGGTTCGGGGCGAGGTGCACCTCGGGCACAGGCTCCGAGCCTTTGCGCAGGGCCGCCAGGATCGGCCGCACGCGGCTCTCGTAGGTTGCGTTCGGTTCCTCCAGTCGCGTATTCCGGCCGTCGATCACACCGAGGAGCAGACCCGTGCCGGGCGGGATCACGGACGCCAGACGGGTGCCGAGATCAGCGGCCCCGTCGCAGGTGGCGCCCGCCGCGCCCATCCGGCCCAGTGCGGCCAGCACGTCCAGGCCGACCAACGCCACGGGCAGCGTCGCCAGCTCCGCCAGAAGCGGTGTCGCGTCGCCAAAGGTGATCGAGAGAATGACCCGGGCGGACGTCAGGCCGGCGACCAGGCGCCGCATCGCCAGCCGCAGGAGATCCGCATCCGCCGGAAGCCACGCCGGCGCCGGCTCATCGACCTGGATGAGATCGGCACCGGCGGCCTCGAGATCCTTCAGCTCGCGGTTCAGCGCCGACGCGACCTCGAGCGTCAGGTGATGCCTTCCGCGACCGCGCGCATCGCGGGACAGGCGGGAGAGCGTGAGGGGGCCGGTGACGATCGCCTTGACGGGACGGGGCGCGGCTTCGCCCGCGGCGAAGCGGAACGCCTCGACGAGAACAGGCCGCTCGCGGCCGATCGGTCCGACTGCGGCTGGCTGCCGGTAGTAGGTGTTGGTGTCGAAGTAGCGCAGGAGACCTTCGATCCGGAAGCCGGTCAGGCCGCGCGCCACGTGCGACACCGGGTCGTGCCACCGGATCTGCCCGTCGGTCATGATGTCGAGACCGGCCTCCGCCTGCTCGCGCAGGGCCAGGCGGGTCATCTCGTCCTCCGCCTCGGCGATGGCCGACGGCGGGACCTCTTCCCGGTCGGCGCGCTGCAGGGCACGGCGCAGCGCCTGTTCGGGAGGGCGGTCTCCGATGCGCGGGTAGTTGCCGAGAAGCGAGGCCAGGATCAACTTGTCTCCCTGAAGCGAGCCGCAAGAATATCGTCCCCGCCTTTCCTGTGCAAGAGCGTCCCGCCTGGGGGCATCCGCGGGCGGCGCCTCGCTCCTCGCCGACTCCGTCATTCCGGCCTGCTGCAGGACCTGCCGCGACCATGCCGCGCACATCAGGGAAAGCTCCGCTCGTGCGTCTGGCACGTGCCGGATACGCGGCGCGAGCGAGAAGCATGAGCCGCACCGCGCTGCGTCCCGCCGCGCGGGCGAAGTTCCTCTTGTGCTACGCTCTGTCCACATGGCGCGCGTGCCGGGGTGACCCGCGCCGGGGCGAGGGAGCCCGTTGGTCAAGCAGGTGCTGTGGAGCGAATCGATCCGGGACCGGATCGACAGCGGCAAACCCCACTTTCTGGCGAGGGCCAGCCTGAAAGCCTTGTCGGCCGGGAGCGCCTCTGTCCTGCTCGACGTGGCCGCGACCGACCGCCCCGACCTGATCATCCTGTCCCCCGAAGCGACCGACATGGGCGCGCCGGAGCTGTGCCGGCGGATCCGCCAGGACGACCGTACGCGCGACATCCCCATCCTGGCGCTGGCGTCGGACGACACCCAGGAGTTCATGTTCCGCGAAGCCGGCTGCACGGAGGTCGTAAGCGCGGCGATCCCGGCCGAGCTCCTGCAGGAGAAGATCGCGAGCCTCCTGGGCATGCGTCTTCGCAAGTACCCGCGCTACCCGGTCGTCCTGCCGGTCGCCCGCGGCCGCTTCATCCGCGAGTTTCTCGGGTACTCGAACGCGGTGAGCGAGGGAGGGATGGGCTTCGACACGCTCGCCCGCATCAGGGGCGGTGAGCACCTGGCCCTCCGGATCTACCGCAACACCGAGGAAAAGCCGATCGCCGTCGCCGGCAAGGTCGCCTCGGTCCGGGCGAACATCGACACCGGTATCGGCTACGCCGTCGGAGTGGAGTTCCTGGAGTTGGCCGACATGGACCGGCGGCGCCTGCTCGAGCTGTTTCCGCACGATCCCAGCGTCATCTGGAGCGGCGACCCCGACTCCGGCCGCGCGCCTGACGGGCGCAAGATCCCCAGCGCCTGATCAGGAACGCCTCGCGAAAATTCTCTCCGCGGTCCCGCCGAGAATGGCCTCTTTCGCCTCCGGCGGCAGCGGCAGGGCGCGGAACTCCTCGAGATTTCGGCGGGGGCTGTCGACGCCCGGGCTCGGCCAGTCGGTGCCGAAGAGCGTCTTGTGGGCCACCTCGGCGAGACGAGGGAAGTAGCGCAGGAGCGCCCGCGGGGGGATCCCGGAAATGTCCATGTGCACGTTCGGATGCCGCCGCAGCAGGAAGAAGCAGGGCTCCATCCACAGCGGCCGCCCGCCATGGGCTGCGATGATCGTCAGTCGCGGGAAGTCGACCGCCACGTCGTCGAGGGTCATCGGGTCGCCGTACTTGTTGCGCGCGTCAGGGAAGATCGACGTGCCGGTGTGGACGATGACCGGAACGCCGAGCGACTGGGCCCTCTCGTACAGCGCGGCGAGGCCCGGCAGGTTGCCGCCGTCGCGGTAGGCGTTGGCGAAGAAGTGCTGATGCGGCGGGTGGAGCTTGAGGACCCGAATGCGGTGCCGCTCCACGATGTGCTGGATCGCCCCGGCCGGATCGGGCGTGAGCCGCGGATGAACGCCACCGACCGCCACCAGCCGATCCTCGTGCCCGCGGCAGTAATTGCCGATCCACTCATTCACCTCGTCGGTGAAGCCGATCACGTCGGGGCTGACGTAGTTGACCAGGACCGCGCGGTCGATGCCCTGCTCGTCCAGGAAGCGCAGGAACGCCGCCGGGTCGTCGAACAGACGGCGGATCAGGTCGAGGTCGCTGCGGCCGCTCGAGATCCGATCGAGGGCTCCCGGCCTGAGCTGGCGCCAGGGCTGGACGTGGATGTGCGCGTCGATCACCATGCGTGGAAGCTCCCTGGGGATCCCGTGGCCGTGGCTCCCTAACGACCGGTGAACCGTGGCGGCCGCCCCTCCAGGAAGGCGGCCATCCCCTCGCGTTTGTCGTCTGATTCGAACAGGATCGCCTGTGCCAGCCGCTCGGCCGCATGCCCGGCGTCCGGACCGTAGGCGGAGGCCTGCAGGGTCAGCTTCGCGGCGCGCAGTGCCAGCGGCCCCTTGCGGGCGATCAGGAGAGCCGTTGAGCGAGCCTCTTCGAGCAGGCGATCGTCCGGCACCACGCGGTTGACCAGGCCGATGGCGAGCGCCTCGTCGGCGTCGATGATGCGACCGGTCAGGATCAGCTCGCGCGCCCGCCCGGCGCCGACGAGGCGCGGCAGGCGGTAGGTGGCGCCGGCGGCGGGAATGATCCCGAGCCCGACCTCCGGCTGCCCGAAGCGGGACGACTCCGAGGCGATGCGCAGGTCGCACGCCAGCGCCAGCTCGCATCCGCCTCCCAGGGCGTATCCGTTCACGGCGGCGATGGTCGGCAGCGGGAACCGCTCGACGGCGAGGAACAGGCTCGAGTTGATGCCGCGCAGCGCGTCTGCGGCGCGTCTTTCCCGCAGCTCGCGAATGTCCGCTCCCGAGGCGAACGCCGCTTTTCCGGCGCCGGTCAGGATCAGGACGCGCGTCGACCCCTCCCGCCCGAGCGCCTCGAGTGCTATGTGCAGCTCGTTGACGACCTCGAGGTTGATGGCGTTGCGCGCTTCCGGCCGGCTCAGCGTGACGACGGCGATCCCTTCGGCGGTCGAAAGCCCGATGCTGAGGAAGCGGGGAAGAGCGGTCCGCCGGGAGGCGCCCGCGCGCGGACGCCGGGACGCGCGGCCCGCCCGCCCGCGCGACCTCCCACCGCCGGCCCTTCCGCCCGCGCGCTTCATGGCGTGAGGACGATCTTGCCGAACAACGCGCGCTCGGCCATGGCGCGATGCCCTTCGGCGACCTTCTCGAGCGGCAGGACGCGATCGATGACCGGCTTCAGCTTCCGCTCGCCCAGAAGCCTCGCGATGCGCAGCAGCTCGGCCCGGCTGCCCATGGTCGAGCCCAGGATCGACAACCCCTTGGCGAAGACGTGGCGGATGTCGGTCGATCCCTGATAGCCGCTGGTGGCGCCGCAGGTCACCAGGCGCCCACCTCTGGCCAGGGCCCTCAGGCTCCTGTCCCAGGTCTCCTGTCCGATGCTGTCGATCACCACGTCGACACCGCGCTTGCGGGTGATCCGGCGGGTCTCGTCGAGAAAGTCGCTCGTGCGGTAGTTGATCGCCTCGTCGGCCCCCAGCGCCTTCACCCTCTTGACCTTGTCGTCCGAGCCCACCGTGGTGATGACGCGCGCGCCGTGCAGCCGGGCGATCTGGATGGCAGCGGTGCCGACGCCGCTGCCGCCCGCGTGCACCAGGACGTCGTCACCCACGCGCACCCGCGCCCGGGCCACCAGCATGTGCCAGGCGGTGAGGAAGACGAGCGGGAAGGCCGCCCCCTCCTCGAACGACAGACCGTCCGGAAGCGGCATGACGTTCGCGGCCGGCAGCGCGACGAACTCCGCCTGCACGCCGTTGGTGTGCTCGCCGAGCATGCCGTAGTCCCTGCACAGCGGTTCCCGTCCCGAGCAGCACTCGATACAGCGCATGCAGGACAGGCCTGGCGACACGAAGACCCGATCGCCCGGCTCGACGCCCGCGACCCCCGGGCCGGCCGCCTCGATCACACCCGCCGCGTCCGAGCCCAGGATCATCGGAAGTGGAAGCGTCACGCCGGGCATGCCGCGCCGGACCCAGGTATCGAGGTGATTCATGCCCGCGGCCATCACGCGGAGCAGCACCTGCCCGACGTCCGCCTTCGGCTTCGGCAGGTCCGCGATCTCCAGGACCTCGGGACCGCCGTGCTTGCGGATGAGGACCGCCTTCATGGCGAGGTCACTCGTCAGGCGCCCTTGAACCGGGGAGGGCGCTTCTCGGTGTACGCGCTCAGGCCCTCCTTCGCGTCCTCCGATTCGAAGAGCTGCTGCTGCAGCTCGCGCTCCAGGGCCAGGGCCTCGGTGAACGCCATCTCGCTTCCCGTGACGACGCTGCGCTTGATCATGCCGACCGCGCGGCTCGCCGCGTTCGGCGGGCAGAACCGGCGCGCGTAGTCCAGCACCTCGTCCCAAAAGCGCTGCGGCTCGAAGACGTGCGTCACGAGGCCGAGAGTCAGCCCCTCGTCGAAGGAAAACGTCCGGGCGGTCGCCATCAGCTCGATCGCCTTCGCCCGGCCGACCAGGCGGGCCAGGCGCTGCGTCCCGCCGGTGCCGGGCAGGACACCGAGTGTCGCCTCGGGCAGCCCGATCTTGCCGCCGTCCCTCCGGGCGATGCGGATGTCGGCCGCCATCGCGACCTCCAGGCCGCCGCCGACGGCGTGGCCGTTGAGCGCCGCGATCACCAGCTTCGGCGTCTGCTCCAGGCGGTTCAGCGTCTCGTTGGCGTGCAGGCAGAAATAGTACTTGTACCGCGGGGAGACGCTCGCGAGCATCCGGATGTCGGCGCCGGCGCAGAAAAACTTCTCGCCGGCGCCGCGCATCACGAGAACGTGCACCTCGTCGTCCATCCGCGCCCTGAGGATGGCGGCGTCGAGCTGCTGCATCATTTCGTAGGAGTAGGTGTTGGCGGGGGGAGCGTTCAGCTCCAGGACGGCGATCCCGTTCGAGGCTCTGAAGGAAACGAGAGCGTCGGGCATGGCGAAAGCACTCCCCGGGGAACGTTCAGGAGAGATCGACCCAGACCGACTTGGTCTGGGTGTATTCCATCAGGCCGTGGTGTCCCAGCTCGCGGCCGAAGCCGCTCATCTTGTAGCCGCCGAACGGCATGGCGCTGTCGTACAGGCCGTAGGTGTTGATCCAGACGGTGCCGGCCCGCAGGAGACGGGCCGCGCGGTGCGCCTTCTTGATGTCCTTCGTCCAGACGGCCGCGGCCAGCCCGTACGGCGTGTCGTTGGCCAGGCGGACCACCTCGTCGATCTCCCGGAAGCGCAGCACCGACAGGACCGGGCCGAAGATTTCCTCGCGCGCGATGGTCATGTCATTGCGGACCCCGTCGAAGATCGTCGGCCGCACGAAGTATCCCTTGCCGGGGGCGCGCTCGCCTCCCAGGACCAGCCGGGCTCCCTCGCCCTTCCCCTTGTCCACGAAAGACAGAACGCGCGCCATCTGGGCTTCGCTGACTTGAGGTCCGAGTCGCGTCTTGGGGTCGAGCGGGTCGCCCTGCGGCAGCTTCGCTGTGAACGCCGAGAGCTTGTCGAGAAACGTGTCGTGCAGGGCGTCTTCCACGAACAGTCGCGAGCCGGCGGTGCAGACCTCGCCCTTGTTGTAGAAGATGGCGTTGCCGGCGCCCCGCACCGCTGCGTCGAGATCGGCGTCGGCGAACACGATGTTCGGCGACTTGCCGCCCAGCTCGAGCGTCAGGCGTTTCAGCGTGCCGCTGGCCCGGCGCATGATCTCCTGGCCGACCGAGGTCGAGCCGGTGAACGCGATCTTGTCCACACCCGGATGATCCACGAGCGCTCCCCCCGCGGTCGGGCCGAACCCGGTGACCACGTTCAGGACGCCCGGGGGCAGGCCGGCCTCCTCGGCGATCTGCGCCAGACGCAGGGCGCTGAGCGGCGTCTGCTCCGCCGGCTTGAGAACGATGGTGTTGCCCGCCGCGAGAGCCGGCGCCACCTTCCAGGCGGCCAGCAAGATCGGGAAGTTCCACGGGATGATCTGACCGACGACGCCCAGGGGCTCGCGCAGGGTGTAGTTGAAGAAGGGGGCGCGAACCGGGACCGTCTCGCCCTCGATCTTGGACGCCCATCCGGCGAAGTACCGGAAGCAGTCGGCCGCCATCGGGACGTCCACTCGCGATGACTCGGTGATCGTCTTCCCAGAGTCGAGCGTCTCGATCTCGGCGACCTCGGCGACGCGCGCTTCGAGGAGATCGCCGATCTTCCACAGGATGCGACCGCGGTCGGACCCGGACAACTTCGCCCACGGTCCTTCCTCGAAGGCCTTGCGGGCAGCAACCGCGGCGCGATCGATGTCCTCGGCGCGCCCCTCGGCGGCGCGCGTGAGGGTCTCTTCAGTGGCCGGATTGATCGTCGGGAAGGTGCCCCCGGCGAGAGCATCCACCCACTGACCGCCGATGTACAGCCGGCCGGGCGCGATTTTTTGTACGGCTGGCATGGCCGCGGATGTTAGTCGGAACCCTTTTGGGAGTCAACGACGGGTCGTACGGCGACCGCCCGGGTCCGCTCCGGATCGTGCAGGGGAGGTCGGACGCCAAGGGCCGCCGGCGGCGCGCGATGTCCCGATCGGATCCGATCGACCGGGGCGTCCGACTCCGGCGCCTCCCGCGACAGCGCCGGAAGGGGCAAGGGTCTGTCGGCCAGTCCCGCGGCCACGGGGCCGGACGAGACCGCCGCGTTCTTCTCGGCCGGACTGCCAAGCCGGGCGCCGGGAGGAGCATGCGGTCTGGACGAGGTTGTGTCGGCCGCGGCTGTCCCTCCCAATCCGGAAACGATCGGCGGCGGCGCGCAGCGCCTCTTGTGTCGATAACGCTGCACCTGTCGCTGTTTGGCCTGGAGCTTTCTCTGCGTCGGCGTGAAGATGTCGCCCGGCTGGGTATATCCGGAGGGGAACCAGAAACCGCCCGTGTCGCGCTGGCCGGGGGGCAGGGTCGAGACGATTTCGTCCTGGCCGCCGCGCGGCAGGATTACTTCGAGCAGACCGAGTCCGCGATCGATCAAAGTCGGCAGCCTCCGTCGCTTCCCGGCGGGAGCCATGACCTCCTCGGTCGACGATTCATTCTCCCGTGACCCGGACAGCGGCAGGAAACCGAACGGGCGGATGCTACCAAACCACAAATCGAAACTCAAGTCGAGGCCGGTGCCAGATAGCGAAACAGCATAAAGAGGCAGCCGGAGAAGGCGTCAAGGATTAATCCGCCCACCGTCAGGGCCATCGCGCCAATGGCGGCGCAGCATCGACCAGGAGTCACCTCCCGCGAGGGCTCGTACGCCGACGGCCGAAATTTTCCTGCCCGCTGGCGCCTCGTCGGCCCGATTCAGTGGGGAGTATCCGAATAATAGAACGGCAGGAGAGGCCCGGTTGGCCCGACCTCAGGGGAGGTCGCCCTCGAGCCACATCTCAAAACCGCCCAGAATCGTCCTATCCATACGTCAGGAAAGCGTCATCCGAGTTGCGGTCCGCGAAGGCGGGCCCTAGATTCCTGACTTGGAAGGCCCGTCTCCGCTCCAGGGTTCGACACGTACAGGGGCCGGTGGAGGGTCACGATGGGGTTTCTGGCAGTCGTCGAGCAGGGGGCGAGGGCTTACCCCGCCCTGCTTCCCCTCGCCCTGGTCTCGATCGCTTTGACGCTCTGGGCCTGCGAGAACAAGCGCTGGCTGTGGGCCACGGTCACCGGAATCCTCGGCTGCGCGGCATGCTTCCTGTACCTCGGCTCACCGGTCCGCGCCGCGGCGCAACCGGGGGCCGCCGGCATGCAGGCGGCCGTCGGCCAGGTGGGAACCACGACCCACTCCCTCCTCGACCCCGGGCGATTCTCCTCGAGCCTCCGTCTCCATCCGCGCTTCCCGAGAGATTTTCCGATCCCCCGTTCCTTCCGTCTCGAGAGCAACTCGGGAGGGGCCCGGAGCGGCAACCTGACCGTTCGCTTCCGCTTCATCGGCGAGGCCGCCAACGCCGTGTGCGATCTGCGCGAGCAAGGGAGGGCGAACGACTGGGTCGTCGAAATTCTCGCCCCGCATCGCATGATCTTCCATAAGAACGGGCGGACGGTGGAGGCCTGGTTCAGCTATCCGGCCCACTCGGTCGTCCTGGACATCCCCGACGACCAATAGGTTCCTTCCACTGGATGATCGCCGTCTTCTTCACGGCCGGGCCGGGCCGCCCAGCCCGTCTGCCGGCTGTTCCAGGAAGGTGCGCATGAGCTCCTGATCCACCGGGTCCCTGAGGCGGGTAAAGAGCGCCTTCCCGAGGGTCCGGATCGTCTCCTCGCGGTCGAACGGCAGCCGATCGTACATCCGCCCCCCGGCGAAGTGGCAGGGGGAGCACTTCTCCTGAAGGAGGGGCCGGATCTGTGTCGCGAAGTCGATCCGCGCGGCTTGAGGGGCAGGGCTCGGGACGGCGGCCGGGGAGGGTGCAGGGTCGGGAGCGGGTTCTGCGGCGATAGGCGCGCCGGGCGGCCGGCCGGCCAGCCGGCCGGGAGCGCATCCGAGAAAGAGCACCGGAAGAGACAGGAGGACGATCATTCGGAGCTTCATCGCCACACGCTCCCAAGACCATCCTACAACGCGGTTGTGATCAACGGCGAATGTTCCACCGGCGCGTCATAGACTGTGCGGGACCGAAGCATTCGACCGGCCTGGGAATCACAGCCGCCGTGCATCGGCAAGGAGGAAGTCGATGATCGCCCGCGTGTGGAGGGGAGCCACCCCCAAGAAGAAGTCGGACCGATACCTGGCGTACCTCGAGGAGACCGGTGTCAAGGAGTGCGAGGCGACGCCGGGCAATTGCGGGGTCTACGTTCTCCGCCGGGTCGATGAGGGCCGGGCCGAGTTCCTGTTCATTTCGCTCTGGGAATCGTTCGAGGCAATCAAATCGTTTGCCGGATCGGACATCGACAAGGCGGTGTATTTCCCCGAAGACCGCGAGTTTCTTCTGGAGATGGAGCCGCACGTGCGGCACTACGAGGTGGCGGTCGCGTCCGTGGCCGAGTCGCGCAGCCGCTGTCGGGGCAGCGATCCCATCTGAAGTTGCCCCGGTCCTCCGGATCGAAATCAGCGCCGGCCCGACCCCGGGCGGTGCGGGACGGCGCCCTGCCGTGGGGCAGATCGGGCGTGCTAAGATTCCCGCGTGGACATCGTGAATCCGGCGATCGAGGAGTATCTGCGCAGCGTGGCGCCGCCGAGCGAGGAGGTGCCCGTGGAGATGGAGCGCCTCGCCGACCGACGGCGCTTCCCGATCGTGGGACCGCTGGTCGGCCGGCTGCTCTACGTTCTGGCCCGCTCGATCGGTGCGCGCGACGTCTTCGAGTGTGGTTCCGGCTTCGGCTACTCGGCCTACTGGTTCGCCCGGGCCCTGCCGGCGGAGGGACGCGTCATTCTGACGGAAGGATCGGCGGAGAATTGCGCCAGCGCCCGCGGTTTCCTGGGTCGCGCTTCCCTGATGGGCAAGGCGGTCATCGAGAAAGGGGACGCCCTGGAGATCCTGCCGCGCTATCCGGGACCGTTCGATATCATCTTCTGCGATATCGACAAGCGCGACTACCCGCGTGTCTACCCCCTCATGAAGCCGCGCCTCAGGTCCGGGGGGCTGTTCCTGTGCGACAACATGCTCTGGTCGGGGCGCGTCGCCTCGGAGGAGCACCAGGACGACGACACGCGCGGCGTGCGCGAGCTGACGCGGCTCCTGTACTCGGATCGTGAGCTTGACACCACCATCGTGCCGCTTCGGGACGGAGTCAGCATCAGCCTGAAGGCCTGACGCAGGAGACCGACCCGGAAGCCTGTTCCGGGGGTCGTCGCGAACGCCGGGCGGCCGGGGGGAACGGCTTGACAGGACACGATCGACTCATCGGGGTGATCTCCGACACCCATGGTCTGATGCGCCCCGAGGCGATCGACGCGCTGCGCGGCTCGGAGCTGATCGTCCACGCCGGAGACATCGGCGGCCCAGAGGTGCTGCAGGCGCTGCGCGAGGTGGCACCGGTTGTGGCCGTGCGCGGGAACAACGACCGTGAGGACTGGGCGAAGATCCTGAAGGAAAGGGAGGTCGTCCGCCTCGGCGACGCGGTTTTTTATGTCCTGCACGATATCCACGCGCTCGACCTCGATCCGGTCGCCGCCGGCTTCGGGGCGGTCATCAGCGGCCACTCGCACCAGCCGCTTTTGGAAGAACGCCGGGGGGTGCTCTACCTGAACCCGGGCAGCGCCGGCCCCAGACGTTTCACCCTGCCGATCACCGTGGCGCGGCTTCACGTCCGCGGGATCGCGCTCAACGCCGAGATTCGTGAATTGCCGGTTGCGAACCGTCACACGCGGGCCGACCGGCCTCACAGGAGGCTGCAAAGATGATCGATCACGCCGTCGTACGGGTGAAGGACTTCAAGACGAGCCGGCGCTTCTACGAATCGGCGCTTCAGCCTCTGGGTTACCGGGTGCTCAAGGAATTCCCCGGATTCGTGGGTCTGGGAGCGGGTGACAAGACCGATTTATGGATCGGCCAGGACGACGCGGTCACGAAGGGCCTGCACCTGGGGTTCGCCAGCCGCGACCGCAAGTCCGTGGACGCATTTCACGCCGCCGCCCTGAAGGCGGGCGGGAAGGACAACGGGCCTCCCGGCATCCGGAAGGACTACCACCCCGCTTACTACGG
>WNEQ01001536.1_pt1 | contig 14140 bp, 15 predicted proteins | sample 5399971 | NCBI WGS metagenome assembly WNEQ01 (sample SAMN13153330, study PRJNA577476) | soil metagenome | isolation source: 20 cm grassland meadow soil 2 days after 1st rain plot 5 | place: USA:California | collected 2015-09-18
AGTACTCCGGCAGCGAGATCAAGCTGGACGGCGAAGAATTCCTCATCATGAAGGAAGAGGACATCCTCGGCGTCCTTGCACACTCGGGAGGAAAGTAGCCATGCCCAAGCAACTGCTGTTCAACGAGGAAGCCCGCGCTGCGCTCTTGCGCGGCGTCAACATCATGTCGCACGCCGTCAAGGTCACGCTCGGGCCGAAGGGGCGGAACGTCGTCATCGCCAAGAAGTTCGGCAGCCCCACCCTGACCAAGGATGGCGTCACCGTTGCCAAGGAGATCGAGCTCAAGGACCCCTGCGAGAACATGGGCGCCCAGATGCTGAAGGAAGTCGCGTCCAAGACCTCCGACATCGCGGGCGACGGCACGACGACGGCGACGGTCCTGGCCCAGGCCATCTTCCGCGGCGGCCTCAAGAACGTGACGGCCGGCGCGAACCCGATGGCCCTGCAGCGCGGCATCGAGCAGGCCGTGGCCACGGTGGTCCAGGAGCTGAAGGACATGTCCAAGGCCACCAAGGACAAGAAGGAGATCACCCAGGTCGCCACGATCGCGGCGAACAACGACAAGACGATCGGCAGCCTGATCGCGGAAGCGATGGAGAAGGTCGGCAAGGACGGGGTCATCACCGTCGAAGAGGCCAAGGCGATGGACACCACCCTCGACGTCGTCGAGGGAATGCAGTTCGACCGCGGGTACCTCTCCCCCTATTTCGTGACGAATCCGGAGCGCATGGAAGTGGTGCTGGAGGACGCGCTCGTCCTCATCCACGAGAAGAAGCTCAGCGTGATGAAGGACATGCTGCCGCTGCTCGAGCAGGTCGCCCGGGCGGGCAAGCCGTTGCTCATCATCGCCGAGGACGTCGAGAGTGAGGCACTGGCCACGCTGGTCGTCAACAATCTTCGCGGCACGCTGCGGTCCGCGGCCGTCAAGGCGCCCGGCTTCGGTGACCGGCGCAAGGCCATGCTCGAGGACATCGCGACGCTGACCGGCGGCAAGGCGATCACGGAAGACCTCGGGATCAAGCTCGAGAACCTCAAGCTCGACGACCTCGGCCGCGCCAAGAAGGTGGTCGTGGACAAGGACAACACCACGCTCATCGAGGGCGCGGGCAGCACCAAGGAGATCCAGGGCCGCATCAAGCAGATCCGGGCCCAGATCGAGGAGACGACCTCGGATTACGACCGGGAGAAGCTCCAGGAGCGGCTTGCGAAGCTGGCGGGCGGCGTCGCCATCGTCAAGGTCGGGGCGGCCACCGAGACCGAGATGAAGGAGAAGAAGGCGCGGGTCGAGGATGCGCTGAATGCCACCCGCGCGGCCGTCGAGGAAGGGATCGTGCCCGGTGGCGGCGTGGCCCTGCTACGCGCGTCGGAGGCCCTCGACAGCCTCAAGCTCTCGGGCGACGAGGGCACCGGAGTCATGATCGTGCGGCGTGCCCTCGAGGAACCCATCCGGATGATCGTGGAGAACGCCGGGCTCGAGGCCTCCGTGATCGTCGAGAAAGTCCGGGGCATGGTCCCGGTCACGCGCGGCTTCGACGCCGAGACCAACGAGTACGTCGACATGATGCAGGCGGGAATCATCGACCCCACCAAGGTCGAGCGTGTCGCGCTGCAGAATGCGGCCTCGATCGCGTCGCTGTTGCTCACGACCGAGGCGGTCGTCACGGACATGCCCGACCCCGCTGAACCGGCGGTGGCGCACGGCGGGGCCTTCTAGCCGTAAGGAGATGACCCAGTTGTAATGGCGGGCCGAAGGGTCTCGCCGATGACGGGCGCTGGTGTTGCCCGTCCGCGAGACCCGCTAGCTATAGCTAGCCGTGAAAGGCCCGGCGGCCTTCTTCGCGCGTCCAGAGGCGGATCATGTGGCGCTTGAGATGGGGCTCGGACGCGTCCTTGAAGTCGGTGCGGCTGTGCGCGAACGCGCGGTTGTTGATGAACTGCACCTGACCGCGCTCGATGGTGAACTGCACCCACAGCTCGGGTGAGTCCAGCAGCGCGCGCATGGCCGCCAGCGCCTCGCGCGCCTCCCCGTCGAGGGTCTCGCCGGCGAGCTCGGCGCCCGTCTCGACCAGCTTCTCGTTGACGCAGGCCATGAACGTGCCGCCGGCGTACTGAAAGACCGGCCGCCGGGACACCTTGTCGTCGTCCGGCGCGTGCTCGGCCTGACGGTCCCACGGAACCGGGCGGTAGAGACGCGCGAGCAGCGCGGGATGCCGGCGCCGCAGCTCGTTGTGCACGCTCACGAGGCTGACGAACTTGCTGACGCCGCCCTCGCGCGCGGGATTGATGCAGTAGAGGCCCACCAGCTCCGGCGGCAGGTCCAGCCACGCCGCATCGGTGTGGAAGACGAGGTCGAGGTTCGTGACCGAGCGCCGCACACCGTACTCGAGCTGGCGACCGGTGTCGTGGACGTCGTAGACCATCGTGCCGTCCCACTTCTGGGCGACGAGCCGGCCGAGCAGGCTCCCGAGCACCCACGCGAGCGCGCGGTTCTCCTCCAGCGAGTAGCGCTCGACGGGCACGCGGTCGAGCACGGCGAGGCCGACACCGGTGCGCAGCTTGTCGCCCACGCGTCGCATCACCTCGGCGCAATGGTCGAGCGCGAACTCGCCGGGCGTCAGGACTTGCGCGGGCAGCGGATCGCGCCTCAACCGGCGCGCGACCGCGTCCAGCTCGTCGAGGCAGCGCGGCGAGAGCGCCACGAGCCAGTCGGCGGGTGTGAGCTCGTCGCGCCGCCACGCGCGCGCGTCGCGTACGTCGGCGGCGAGCATCGGCGGCGCCGCGGTCCGCGTCGTCATGTATGCCCCCCCTGGGGGGATGGCCCCCGCTGGGCGATGCCGCCGCGCGGCGCGCCCGGCGCCGTCGTCCCCCACAGCACCTCGAAGCCCGGCGGCAGCGGGCGGCTGTTGCGCGGCGCGAGCCAGAGGCGCAGGAGCAGGCGATCGTTCTCGGGCCCGGGCACGTCCTCATAGGCCGTGCGCGCGTGGTACACGACGTGGTTGTTGAGGAGCTGCAGGTCGCCGGGCCGGAACTCCATCGTGCATGACAGCTCCTCGCACAGCGCGGCGTGCAGATCGAGCGCCTCGTCCTGCGCCGCGCTCATCCGCGGCACGTCCGGCAGCTTCTGCGCGGCCTCCACGAACGTCCGCGAGTACTGCGTCGTGAACTTCCCGGCGTGCTCGGCGAAGACGGGCAGCGCGTAGACCTGCCGCTCGCCGCCGGCCTCCTCGCCCTGGCGGCTGCGCCAGTAGTCGGCGCACAGGAGCGCGTGGAGATCGGGCCGCCGCGCGCGGATCGCCTCGGCCACGCTCACCGCGCTGACGACCTTGCTCAGCCCGCCCGCGCGGGCGGCGCGCACGCAGAGCAGGCTCACCACGTCGCAGCGGTCGGTGTGGAAGCGCAGCGGCCCGCTCGAGCGCGCCTTGCTGCGCGACGAGCGCCCGAGGACGGCGTCGACCGCCGGCCCCTCGCGGACCTCGCCGTAGCGCGCGATCTCGTCGCGCACCTCGCCGATCAGCTCGCCCCGCGCGTTCTGGTAGCGGATGTGGCCGAGGTGCGTCCCGATGCCCCAGTAGAGGCTCTTGAGCTCGTCGGCGGGGTACCGCTCGACGGGGAAGCCGCGCAGCAGCACGACGCCGCGCCCGGTCTCCAGCTCGTCGAGCACCGCCTCGAGGTCGCGGCCGAACGTCGGCAGCGGGAAGTCCTCACGGCCGAAATCGGGCCACGAACGACCGCGGCGGCGCAGCCCGGCCAGCGCGGCCTCGCACTCCGCGATCGCCGAGGGGGCGAGGGGCCGGATCCAGTCCGTCGACGCGGCCAGGTCGGCGCCGAGCCACGCGGGCGTCGTCGTCGCGGCGCCCATCACGCGACGGCGGCCGCCTTCTTGAAATCCTCCTCGGTGAAGTTGTAGAGGTGGGCGCCGCCCTCGAGGATCTGGGCCGCGATCTCCCTGGGCACGTTCTTCAGGAGGTTGGTCGAGACGTACGGGAAGTTCGAGTCGAAGTGCGGGTAGTCGGTCGAGACGCACATGCGGTCGGCGCCGATCAGCCCCGCCGTCGCCTCGATCTCGGGCTCGCTGCCCTCCACCGCCGCCCAGCAGTTGCGCCGGAAGTACTCCTTGGGCGTGAGCGTCAGGTACGGCGCGTGCGACTCGCGATATTGCGGGTAGTCCCACTCGATGCGTGACAGCACGCCGGGCGCCCAGGAGTTCTGCGCCTCGAGGAAGCCGACGCGCAACCGCGGGTGGAACTCGAACACCCCGCCGATGATCATGGCGATCAGCGCCAGCTGCATCTCGATCCAGTGGCTGGCCACGTGGCGATAGAAGCGGTTCTCGCCGTACAGCACGTTCATGTGCGAGTACCAGGCGCCCGTGCCCTCGTGGAACCCCCACGTCACGTTCAGGTCCTCGTGCAGCGTGTAGAGCGGGTCCCAGTAGTTCGAGTGCCAGAAGTGGCCGTTGACGAGGTTCGGGCGCATGAAGGAGCCGACGGCGCCCAGCTCGCGCACGCAGCGGAGCAGCTCGCGGCAGGCGAGGTGCACGTCGTGCGGCGGCAGCATGGCCACGAAGCGCAGCCGCTCGGGACGGTGGCGGCAGAACTCGTGGATCCAGTTGTTGTAGGCCTGGCAGAGGGCCAGGGAGAGCCGCGGGTCCATGTTGTCGCGCGCGAGCAGGCTCAGGCCGGTCGTCGGATAGAGGACGGCGATGTCCACGCCCTCCATCTCCATGCCGATGAGCTGCGCCTCGGGGTCGTACTTGCGCTGGATGGCGAAGTCGAGGCGGCCCGTGATCCTCGAGCCCGACAGCGGCTGCGTGCTGTTGGCCGTGTCGGCGGTGGCCTTGCTCTTCTTGCGGTACTGCTGCAGCTCGGCGTCCATCGTCGTCGGCAGGCCGTCGATGACGATGGTGCCGCGCACGGGCCGGCCGTCGGCGCCGATGGGCAGGACGACGCGATCCTTGAACTTCGGATCGAGGTAGCGCTCGAACAGATCCGGCGGCTCCATGATGTGCATGTCGCAGTCGACGAACCGGAGCCCGTCCTTCATGGCGTCCTCCTCGGCATCGCGGTCAGTGCTTCGCTCGCGGCTGCGGTCAGCTCTTGTACGAAGGATCCACGCGCTCGAGCCGGCGCAGCAGCCCCGGCCACACGCGCGCGCCCTGGCGCTGGCGCGAGACCGCCTGCTCGAGGACGTCCTTGGGCACCGGGATCAGCTCGCCGCCCGCCTGCGCGCGCACCTGGATCGCGCACGACGCCTCGAGGTAGTACATGGCCACCCACGCGTCGGCCACCGTCTCGCCGACCGTCAGCAGCCCGTGGTTCCTCAAGATGAGCGAGGTCTTGTCGCCGAGGTCGGCCACGAGTCGCGGCTTCTCGTCGTCGTTGAGGGCGGGCCCCTCGAAGTCGTGATAGCCGAGGCTCCCGAGGCTGAACATCGAGTGCTGGGAGATCGGCAGCAGGCCGCCGCGCTGGGCGGAGACGGCGACGCCGTTGAGCGTGTGGGTGTGCAGCACGCACTTCGCGTCGTGCCGCGCGGCGTGGATCGCGCTGTGGATCACGAAGCCGGCCGGATTCACCTCGAAGGGCGAGTGGTCGATCTTCTGGCCCTTGAGGTCGATCTTCACCAGGCTGGAGGCCGTGATCTCGTCGAAGAAGACGCCGTACGGGTTGATCAGGAACTGGTCCTCGGCGTCGGGCACGCGCAGCGTGATGTGCGTGAAGACGAGGTCCTCCCACTTGTAGAGCGAGACGAGGCGGTAGGCGGCGGCGAGGTCGACGCGGGCGGCCCACTCGTCGGCGGAGACCTTGCCCTTCAGCGATGGGACCTTCAGCGCGGTCGAGGTCATGACTGCCTCCCGGTGGCGGTGGTGGCTGCACTGTAAGACCTTCAACCCCGTCCTGCAAGGGCACGCCGGTTGCACGACTCACCGTGTCCATGCACAGCACGGAGCTCGCCGCGAAGGTCGCCGCCGACTACAGCGTCAGGCTGCTCGCCGCCGCCGCCATCGCCATCGTCGGCCTGCTCGCGATGCGCTGGGTCGGCGCGTTCGTCGCGCGCGGCCTGGACCGTCGGACCCTCGATCTGCCGGTACGCCACCTCATCGTCGGCGCGGTACGCGCGGCGATCTTCACGCTCACGCTCATCGCGGTGCTCGACAAGGTCGGCGTCCAGGTGGCGCCGCTCGTCGCGGGTCTCGGCACCGCTTCGGCACCGCGCGCCAGCTGACGCTCAAGGTGAGCATCGCGTCCGCCGCCGACCTCGACCGCGCGCTCGCGGCGGTGCGGGAGGTGGTGAGGGCGAGCCCGCGCGTGCTGAAAGACCCGGCGCCGGTGACGGCGGTGGAGACGGTGGCCGAGACGATCACGATCGTCGCCAAGGCGTGGCTGGCGATCTCGGACTGGGAGCCGGCGCAGGCCGAGCTCTATCCCTCGATCGTCGAGCGGCTGCGCAGAGACAAGGTCCCGCCGTTCGGCGCGCCCGCGAAGGCCGCGTAGCGCCTAGCCGAGACGCTGCGACCAGCCGACGAGGAGCACGCCGACCGCGTCTTCGGCGGCCGCCGAGAACGGCGCGAGCGCGCCCGCCTCGTCGCGCGCGTTGATCAGCTGGAGCACGCCGACGACGTCGCCGCGCCCGTCGCGGATCGGCAGCGACAGCATCGAGCGCGTGCGGTAGTCGTTCATGAGGTCCCACGCGGGATTGAACACGTAGGGTTGCTCGTCGACGCGGACGTCGTAGGCGTCGGGCATGTTCACCGGGCGATGCGTGAGCAGCACGTAGCTGGCGATGCTCCGTTCGTCCAGGGGCAGTGAGCCGTCGGTCAGGCGCCGACGCGCCTCCGCCCAGCCGTGCCGTCGCTCGAGCGCCTCGTTGTGCGCGGCCACGAACCGCAGGCCCGCCGGCTCGCGGAGGTAGACGGTGCCCGCCTCCGCGCGCGTCAGCCGGCGCGCCTCGGTGAGGAGCGCGTCGACCGCCTCTTCGGAAACCGCGCCCGCGCGCGGCACGTCGATCCCGCGGCCGGAGCCGGTCTCGGCGCTCGCGTCGTAGCGCTCGAACTCCGCGCGGCGTCCGCGCAGCCACTCGAGGGTCGGGCCGCGCCCGTAGGCGAGCTCGTCGAGCGCCACGACCTGTGCGACGCGGGGCGTGAATGGCCCGCTGCAGGCGAGCAGGCTCTCGTCGCGCGCGCTCACCTCCACCGCCCAGAGGTTCGCGGAGTGCTTGTGCCGCCAGAGCTCACGCCGCAACCGGTCCATAACAGACGCTCCCGCGGGGAATACGGGCAAAGGTCGCGCCATGGTCCGGGGGCCAGCAAAAACGCTCGCTTCGACGGCGCTGCGGCGATGGGAGCGGGTGATTCCTCGCCAGCGGTGGTAGCATCGGGGCCACCAACCACACGGAGGCGGACATGGCCCTGCCGCTCGAGCCGTACACGCTGATCGACCTCACGCGCGCGCGCTCCGGACCGACGTGCGTCCGGCAGCTCGCCGAGATGGGCGCGAAGGTGATCAAGGTGGAGAACAAGGGCGAGGACGACTTCGCCCGCGACGGATTCGATTTTCAGAACCTGCACCGCAACAAGCGCTCGATCACGCTCGACCTCAAGAACCCGCGTGGCGTCGAGGTCCTCAAGCGCCTGGCCGCGAGGGCTGACGTCCTCGTCGAGAACTACCGCCCGGACGTCAAGCACCGCCTCGGCATCGACTACGAGACGCTGAGCAAGGTCAACCCGCGCCTCGTGTACGGCAGCATCTCGGGCTTCGGCCAGTCGGGCCCGTACCGCGATCGCCCGGGCTACGACCAGATCGCCCAGGGCATGGGCGGCCTCATGTCGATCACCGGCCTGCCGGGCCAGGGCCCGGTGCGCGTCGGCATTCCCGTGGCCGATCTCACCGCGGGCATGTTCCTCGCGCACGGCATCCTCGTCGCGCTGCTCGAGCGCGAGCGCTCCGGCCGCGGCCAGTGGGTGCACACCTCGCTGCTCGAGGCGATGGTGCGGATGCTCGACTTCCAGGCGTCGCGCTGGACGCTCGGCAAGGAAATCCCGCCGCAGGCGGGCAACGATCATCCCACCGGGATTCCCACCGGCGTCTTCAAGACGTCGGACGGTCACATCAACATCGCGGCGTCCGGGCAGGTCATGTATCGCCGGCTCTGCGAGGCGATCGGCACGCCGGCGCTCATCGACGACCCGCGCTTCAAGACGCCGGCCGACCGCTCCAAGAACCGTCTCGCGCTCAACGCGGAGCTCGACAAGATGCTCATGACCAAGCCGAGCGCGCACTGGGTGGACGTGCTCAACAAGGCGGGCGTCCCGTGCGGCCCGATCTACAACGTGAAGGAGGTGTTCGAGGACCCGCACGTGCAGGCGCTCGGGCTCGCGGTCACGATCCAGCATCCGCGCCTCGGCAAGCAGTCGGTGCAGAACCTGCCCGTCACGCTGTCGCGCACGCCGGGCGCGGTACGAACGGCGTCGCCGGACATGGGCCAGCACACCGACGCGATCCTCGCAGAGCTCGGCTACAGCAAGGACGAGGTCGCCGCGCTGCACCGCGACAACGTCGTCTGACCGTCGACGCGCTGACACATGTGGTGGCACTGCCGCTGCACCGGAGTCCGTCTCATGTACACCTCTGTCATCTCGATCGCGGTTGCGTTCGTCCTCGCCCTGGTGGCCCCGGCCCATGCTGGCGCCCCGACCGATGCGCTCAAGGGGCACGTCGATCAGGTGGTCAAGATTCTGTCCGATCCGTCTCTGCGCGATCGGCCCGAGGTGCGCCGCGCGAAGGTCCGCAAGATCGCCGAGGACATCTTCGACTATCCCGACACGGCGCGCCGCGCGCTCGGGCCGCACTGGAATGCCCGCACCCCGGAGCAGCGGCAGGAATTCGTGAAGCTCTTCTCCGAGATCCTCGATCGCTCGTATGGCTCGAAGATCGAGCTCTATCAGGGCGAGCGCGTGCAGTACGTGGGCGAAACGATCGATGGCAGTGAGGCGACGGTGAAGACGATGATCGTGACCAAGGCGGGCACCGAGGTGCCCGTCGACTACCGCCTGCACCGCAAGGACGGACGCTGGCTCGTGTACGACGTCATCATCGAGGGCATGAGCCTCGTCGCGAATTACCGCACGCAGTTCAACAAGATCGTGCAGACGGAGGGCTACGAATCGCTCGTGCTGCGGCTGCGGGCCAAGGAGACGGCCGAGCCGGCGGCCAGCCCGGGGCGTTCGCGGACCGATCGGTGAGCTACCAGCGGGGCTCTTCGGCGTCCTCGGAGTCTTCCGAGTCCTCGGAGCCCTTCCAGTCCGTCCATCCCCGGGGGTCGGCGTTCGGTCTCGTCCAGGCCGGCCTCGCGTCGATAACAGCGCCGGTGGACGACCAGGCCGAGGGACGGCGGACGGGTGACGTCGTCCCCGTCGAAGATGAACCGATCGCAAAAGATGTAGCGATCTCGGCCCACGACCCGCCGACGCCGCAATATCGAGGCCATCGATCGCGCGTCCACGGCTCGTGGGAAAAACATTTCAGATACCGCACGGGGACGACGATGGTGTACAACGGTCGCCCATGGAGCTCGAAGGAATCACCGTGCTCGTCGTCGAGGACGATGAAGACACCCGCGAGGTGATGCGCGCCATGCTCGAGCTCTGCGGCGCGAGGGTGCTCGTCGCGGAGTCGGCGAAGAGCGGCCTCGAGGCATTCGAGAAGGCCCGCCCCGACGCGATCGTCAGCGACATCGCGATGCCCGGCGAGGACGGCTACTGGCTGGTGCGCGAGGTCGCGCGGCGCATGAACGCGCGGGACGTTCCCGCGGTGGCGGTGACGGCATTCGCGGGCCAGCACCCGCGAGACCAGGCGCTCGCGGCCGGCTTCCGGGCGCACCTCGCCAAGCCGGTCGACCCCGACGTGCTGTGTCGCACCGTCGCCGAGGTGATGACGTCCGGCTGAGGGCTCAGCCCTTCAGGCGGCGCTCGAGCCGCGCGACGAGGCCGTCGATCTCCCGGTGATCCTCCGCGGTCAGCGTCAGGCCCGGCGTGCGCACGGCGGGTGAGGCCAGCGCGCCGCGGCGGAAGAGCAGTTCCTTGCGCACCGCGAGCCCGGTTCCCGGTTGCGCCTCGTAGCGCAGCAGCGGCAGGTAGACGTCGAACACGTCCTCGGCGCCTTCGGCGTCACCCGCGGCGAACCGCTCGTAGACTTCCACCAACATCTCGGGGTACGAGAACCCCGTCATCGCGCCGTCGGCGCCGCGGGCCAATTCTTGCGGGTAGTAGATCGCGTTGTTGCCGACGAGCACGCTCACGCGCCGGCGCCCCGTGCGCGCCGCCTCCGCGCGAATCCGTCCGAGCTTCGTCAGCCCGGGGCAGTCTTCGTGCTTGAGCATCACGAGCCGCGGAAAGGCGTCCACCATGCGCTGGAAGGCCTCGACCGTCAGCGGCACGCCCGTGGACTGCGGGTAATCCTGGTACACGACGGGCGTCGCGGGATCGAGCGCAGCGAAGACCGACGCCATGTAGTCGACGAGCGCGTCGTCGCCGGCGATGCCCGGCGTCGGGGCCACCATCACACCCGCGGCGCCCGCGGCCATCGCGTCGTTCGCGAGCGCGGCCAGCGCCAGCAGATTCGCGCTCGACACGCCGACGACGACGGGCACGCGTCCGGCGACGCGCGCCAGCGCGCGGCGAACAACCGCGCGCGACTCTTCGGGTGTGAGCTTCGGCGCCTCGCCCATGATGCCGAGCAGGGTGAGCCCGTGCACGCGACGCGCGAGGTAGAAGTCCACGAGCCGGTCGAGGCTCTCGAGGTCGAGGGCGCCGTCCGGCGAGAACGGCGTCGCCGAGATCGGGAAAACGCCGCGCGCGGTCTCGTCCAAGCGCGTCACGGCAGGATGACCCAGCCGTCGCCGCGGCCCTGGATGCGTTCGTACGACCACACCGTCACGCGGTAGTGGTCCGCCTTCGGCATCTTCGGGACCTCGAAGTATGCGCGGCCGAAGCCGGGCACGACGCCCGGGAGCCATTCGACGCGCTGACCCACGACGGCGCCCGAGCTGTCGAGCGCCTGGGCCAGCAATTGCACTCTGGCGGCTGCCTCGCCGTAGGTGTTCACGACGTACCCGCGCAGCCGGCGCTGGTCGCCATTCTTCTCCGGCACCGCCTGCCAGCTGAGCTTGAACCAGCGCTCGCTGTCCGGCATCAATGTCGTGACCGACGCCGACGGCGTCGTCTCGACCGTCGCACAGCCCGCCGCCATCACGGCCAGGACCAGCGCCCGCACCATCGCTCGCATGGATCCATCCTCCTCGCGGCGTCGCGTCCATCGTACAGCGACGCCGTGGCCGGCGCCGCGCTATGCTCCAGCGTGGTGACCGACCTCGAGCCATTCGAGGCGCGCGACGCCGACGGCGCCGTGCGCGGCGTTCTGCACCGGCCGAGCGCGCCGACGGGCGACGGCGCCGTCCTCGCCCACGGCGCCGGCTCGAATCGCGACTCGCCCGTGCTGCGCGCGGTCGCCGCCGCCTTCGCGGCGCGCGGGATCGCCGCGCTCCGGATCGATCTGCCCTTCCGCCAGGCGCGGCCGAAGGGACCGCCCTCGCCCGTGTGGGCGCCGCGCGACCGCGACGGCCTGCGCGGCGCGCTGGCCGCGCTCGCGCGCCGGTGTCCTCGTCGGCTCGTCCTCGGCGGTCACTCGTACGGCGGCCGCCAGGCCAGCATGCTGCTCGCCGACGCGCCCGGCCTCGCCCACGGGCTGCTGCTGCTCGCCTATCCATTGCACCCACCCGGGCGCCCCGAGCGCCGGCGAACCGAGCACCTGATCACGCTGCGCACGCCGACCGTGTTCGTGCAGGGCACGCGCGACCCGTTCGGATTCGTCGACGAGCTGGAAGAGGCGCGCGGTCTCGTGCCCGCGCCGACGCGGCTTCTCTCGGTGCGGGACGCCGGTCACGACCTCGGCGTGCGCGGGAACGGCTCGTTCGCGCAGGCGGCCGTCGCGGAGCTCCTCGCGCTGCTCGGCTGACGAGATGTGCGGCGGCCCGGTCGGCGAGCACGGGCGGTGACGCGGCGGGCGCGGGCGGCGCGGCGCCCGTGAGACCCGTGTTTCGGGTACTGCGTCGGACCCGGCTGTGAATCGGTGCCCGCTGACAGGCGCACCGTAGCGTCGATGTGCGTGGTCGAAAACACCGGCTCCCGCTTCTCCACGAACGCGCGCGCCGCTTCCTTGTGGTCCTCCGTGAACCCGGTGCGCGTGTGGTGCATGGCCTCGAGGTCGAGGCACTGCGCCAGCGTCTGGGTCTCGGCGGCGTTCATGTTGCGCTTCATGTAGCGCAGGGCGACGCGCGGGCCCTGCGCGAGCTTGCGCGCGAGCGTCAGCGTCTCGTCGTCGAGCTTCTCGTCGGCCACCACGCGATTGACGATGCCGAGCGCGAGCGCCTGCCGGGCATCGACGATCTCCGCCGTGTAGTACAGCTCGCGCGCCTTCGCGGTGCCGACGAGCTGCGTGAGGAACCACGAGCCGCCGAAGTCGCCCGAGTAGCCGACGCGGGCGAAGGCGGTCGCGAACTTCGCACTCTCGCCGGCCACGCGCAGGTCGCACGCGAGCGCCATCGACAGGCCGGCGCCCGCGGCGGCGCCGCGCACCATCGCGATGGTCGGCTTGGGCATCTCGTGCAGCAGGCGCGACACCTCCATCTTGCTGCGCAGGCCGTACGCCTTTTCCTCCAGGCCTGTCTCGGCGAACTCACGCCCCTCGGCCATCGCCTTGACGTCGCCGCCCGCGCAGAAGCCGCGGCCGGCGCCCGTCAGCACGACGACGCCCACCGCGGCGTCGGCGGCCAGACGCGGCAGCGCCTCGAGCAGCGCATCGAGCATCGGTCCCGACATCGCGTTGAGGCGGTCTGGCCGGTTGAGGGTGAGCACCGCGACGCCGTCTTTCACGTTCTCGAGCAGATCGTTGGTCATGATCGCCTCCGCGGACGTGCCGGTATCGTACCCCACCCCGTCGCCGGCGGCGTGCGGCGCGGTCTGGCACCCCCGATGTCAGCGCGCCGACATCGCTGACCCGGTGGCAGGCTCTAACCCAGCGATTTTATTGCCGCCAAGCGTGGCACCCTACTTGCCAAAGACCAGGGAGCGTCTCCAGGAGGGGAACATACGATGACGGTTCTTTTCAATCCGATGGCGTGGCGCCTGCCGCACTGGCTGATCGCCCTCGGTTCGGTGGTCGCAATCAGCCTCTATGCCGGTCTCGTGCAGCCGCGCGAGATCGCGCTGTGGTTCGCCGCACGCCCCGAGGTCGCGCAGGCGTTCTCCGATCCGCACTTCGGCCGAGCGGACGCGCTGATCCTCGTCTTCTCGACGCTGTTCCTGGCGCCGTTCGCGCTCTTCGTCATGCTCGTGCTGATGATCTTCGCGATCGCGATGCTCGGCGGCTTCGTGCTGCCGGTGGTGCGCTGGTTCAGCCTGCCGGACTGGTTCGCGACGGCCTTCGTCCTCGTCGCCGTCGGGATTGCGGCGTGGGCGCAGAGCGAGCTCTGGCTGCCGCGCTCGCTGTGGTTCCTCGGCCTGCTCGCGCGGGCCTGGAAGGTCGTCCTGGCCTGACGCGCCGCCGGGCGGACGGCTAGTCGCGCTTGCTGCGTGACTGGGCGGCCTCCCGCTCGAAGCCGGGCAGGATGGCCTTGATGAACGCGTTCTCCACCAGCCGGACCAGGACCTGCCACGTGCTCGTCTGCGGGCTGTCGAGCGGTCCCGAGATGTCCGCCTTCGTGGCGACTTCCCTGCGCGGGTGGTTCTCGAGGATCTTGCTCGCCACGTCGATGGCCTTCTCCTTGACCTTCTGGCCGAACCGCTTGTCCTCGTCCTGCTCCTTGTCGTAGACCTTCAGGTCGTGGAAGAGCGGCCATCCTGGCCGGCAGCACGACCGACACCCACGCGGTCACACGCCAGATCTCGGCTTCGCGCGCGAGCAGTCGACGAGCGAGACCATGGTGGTGCTGACGGCTACCGCGCGCTAGCAACTCGGAGGGGGCCTGGACGGCCCCCTCCGATGCCTCCCCCAGAACCGGATTGCGCCGGCAAAGCCGGCGCTCGAACAGCGCAACGCAGGGGTCGCCAGTAGGCTGAGATCCGCTTAGTTTTTCGCCCGCCGGGCCA
>WNEQ01001884.1_pt1 | contig 14140 bp, 15 predicted proteins | sample 5399971 | NCBI WGS metagenome assembly WNEQ01 (sample SAMN13153330, study PRJNA577476) | soil metagenome | isolation source: 20 cm grassland meadow soil 2 days after 1st rain plot 5 | place: USA:California | collected 2015-09-18
GCGACAATCGGCAGGAAGCCGATCGCGAGGACGTATTGGCCGGAGCGAACCGCCTGACCGATGACCAGAAGACCAGAGACACAAAGCACAGTGTCCGCCAATATTTTCTCACCCGGGAAGCCCTAACAACGCCAGAAGTACCACCACGATCGAAGCCCACATCATGATTTTCGTAAACATTGAAACCTCATTCTTGCAGCGCATCGCGCTTGGGACACGTTTTACCCCAGGCTGCCTAGTACATCGATGGTCCGCCTGCGGGCAGCGTAGCGGCTTTTCGCTTATCCGGAATTTCGGAGACGAGAGCTTCGTCGAAAGGATCTTTCAATTCGATTTCTTTCGCTACCGTCACCCCGTCTTTCGTGATCAGCGGCGAACCGAATTTCGTATCGAGGACGACGTTGCGTCCCTTCGGTCCCAGGGGTGATCTTGACTGCATTCGCGAGCACATCGACGCCGCGCAAAATTGCCTGGCGTGAATCTTCGCCATGAACGATCTGTTTCGCCATTTCACTCTACCTTGTCTTAATGGTTGCGGCGCGCGAATCTAAAATCTGAAATCCCAGCTCGTATGCGTTACCCTATCGGCTTGGAGGCGGCGGGAACGAGTGTTGAGTAACAATCCGGGTGATAGGTCTTGCCGCCAACATCAGTCCGTTCTTCACGCGCGTCGATCCGAATGCGGCAGAGTTCGCACCACACTTTAATAAAATCCGTGATTGGAATTCTGGCCTTTTCAGCCTTCATCAGTACCTCCGTTAGTTGCGACAGCACCGAAGGGGGCCTCACAAGTTTTGCGGTTCGCGATATGGTTTTGTTATCGGTAGGACGGTGAGAGCGCGCCGCCCATTGAACGCGAGTGCGGCCATGAGCAACGCTGCGAGACCAATGCTATTCAACCACAAGATGTCCCTTCCAGAACGAGCAATGGATACAACCGGATTGAAGAGTACGGCGATTACAAGGAATCCTACTGCCCACAGATATTTTCGGGAACGAACGGACTGTGCAACAATGACAAGGCCGGAAGCGAAGACCACAACGGATAACAACGTCTGGTGATTCGCAACAGGAAGTCGAAAAACCGCCAGGAGTAACATTGTGACGGAGAGCCATTTCATCGTTTTTGTCATGCTTGGCGCCTTTATCTACCGCGATTCATCTAAGGACGAAACTTCGGCTTACTGATCAACCTGGCTTTCTCCTGCGCCGCGCGCCGTTCCTCGTCCTGCTTCAACTGCTGCGCGAGCTCTTTCGCCGGCGCCTCCAGCTTGTCTAACCGTTCCGCCTCTTTACTCGCATCCGCCGCCGCAAGGTCGAGCTGCTTGGAAGTTCCGACCAGGCCGAATACGTTTCCGTACGCAGAGCGGAAAAGATTGTAGGAATACTGTGCGTCCTCCCAGCAGGCCAGGACCTTCTGTTTGTCCTCGTAAAATGCAGATCTGGAAACCGCGATGGTCTTTTCCGGATTAGTGGCCGGGCCATAGACTGACGAGATCGCTTCGATCATGTCCTCGGTTGTCAGACCCTCGGTTCCTCCAAGGTCGTAGGTGACGACCATTTTGAAAAGTTCCCCATTATAGAAGTCAAAGCGAATGCTCCTCACCGATCGGTCTTTCCCCGCGAAATCGGAATAACTGAATTGATCCCATTGAAGTGTTTGAATCACTGCCGGCCGCTGATGAGTTGTCCTGGCTGCCGAGACACCCACATGTATTTGTTCGGCCACAGACTCCAGCCGCATTCCAAACTGAAAATTGCGATACTTTGAAAGGTCCTGCGCAGTGGCCCGTGAGCTGAAGAGAGCACAGAATAGGAGCGAGGTTGCGAATGTGCGGGAGCGAATCATTGGTTCTCCTTAAGGGCCGGAACGGTTTCGCTCCGGCATTACGTACGATTGAGCAGATGATGTGAATCGAGCGACTTTGGGGCGTGTTCCTGCGTTATCTTCCGAAATTCCCGGATGCGCTCCCTTTGGCGGAGACGGACCCTTCGTTTTCGATCCGCTCGAGCCCTGTCTCCATTTCGCCGTGACATAATTCCTTTCGGCCGCCAGTGTCTTAACCAGATTAAGTGAATTTTATCGTGCAGTCAATTGCAATATTGAGTTAAGATGAACTAGGAGTGGTTAATTAAGAATTATGCTGCAAACCGATAAAAGTCCCGAACTCGACGAACGGGTTTGGCAAGCCTGGATAAAAAAGAATGCGGCGCAAGACAAGGTCCGATTTGCGCGACGCGTGAAAGTCCTAGGGATGGCGACGGCTTTTCTTGGGTTGATTGCGTTGTTGTGGTGGCTTGCCTAAGCCAGGTAATCATAACCGTGCGGCCACCTAAATCGGAGAGTTAATGAAGTATTGCAGCGGTCAACGCTGTCCTGAATGCAACGCCCCTGATGTGCACGCCTCACGGCCGCGTTTCTTACAAATACCGATTTATTTCCTGATAAAACCGTTGCGCTGTCACCGCTGTCTGAAGCGCTCATGGCGGCTGCGGTTCTTGCCGCCACGTAAGAGTGCATAGCCTTTTTACGATAATGCTGTTCATCCGGTGATTTGACATCCTGGGACCATTTGACGAGTGCTTTAACTCAAGACAGAAAGCGACATATGTCGAAGACGGCCAGAGGTATGGGCATGAACGTATCCAAAGCAGATGCGATAGCACATCTCGCGAAATGGTACAACGCGGGTACCGAAGTCCGGGCGCTTTACCGCAGCGTTACCGGGAACCTGCTTATTATTGGGAGAATCGAGGAACTCTCTTCATCGGCGATAAAGTTCGCGAGGATCGGCTCTGAGATGGTTCTCTATTTTCGGGACACGTCGGAATACCAGTACAGCGACGTGCGTGAACCGACCACTGAGATCAATAAAGACAGGATCAACAAGTATCCGATATTCATCGAGATTACGTTCAGTAATGGAGACAGCCTGCAAGTTTCTGAGTCTTTCAAAGAATGATCAATCCGCCCTGTTTCCAAAGATCTCGTGAGCAGGCATTACTGCCCTCACGCCGTATGGGCAAAGCGGAATCAGCAAAAGTACGCATGCCCATTCGAACATTCGTTCTTAACTCTCATTGGTAAAGAATTATTCACCATCGACTGCGACATGACGCTAGGGATAGAACATGTGATCGACGCGCTGCCCGCAATTCTTGAACGTTTTCCCGACGCGGTCTACATTGTCCTTGGTGCAACCCACCGCATGTAAAGGCCCGCCATGGTGAGACCTATCGGCTTATGCTGGAAAATCGCGGGCCAAAGCGAACTGACGCGCTTTCTCGCGGCAGCCGACATTTACATTACGCCATATTTAAAGCCCGACCAGATTACGTCGGGCACGCTGGCATACGCCATTGGCGCGGGGAAGGCCGTAATCTCCACCCCGTACTGGTATGCCAGCGAGTTGCTTCAGGACGGGCGCGGAATTCTCGTTCCGTGGCGCGATTCGGAAGCGATTGCCAGTGAGGTCGCCGGCTTGCTCAGTGATGACGAAAAAATGCAATCTCTTGAAACTCGGGCTGCAGAACACGGCCGGCACATGGGCTGGGCCACCGTCGCGCGGCATTACATGGAGAGCTTTGACCGGGCTCGCTTCGACCACCCGCGTCATCGACGCACGGTGTTTGAGGCGCAAACGCTGGCAAGGCGGCCCGCCGATCTTCCCGAGGTCAAGCTGGACCACATGCTGGTCTTGACCGACGATACGGGCATTCTGCAGCATGCCACCTTCAACGTTCCTCGCTATGAAGACGGCTATTGTCTGGACGATAACGCCCGCGCATTGCTCGTTACGGCGCTCGTCGAAGATGCCGGAACGGAAGATCCGAAGCTCGTAAGTGTGCTCATGTCCAGATATCTCGCATTCGTCAGCCACGCGTTCAACCAAACCACTGGGCGCTTCCGGAATTTTATGTCGTTCGCACGAAATTGGTGCGAAGACTGTGGCTCCGAGGATAGCCACGCGCGGTCTCTGTGGGCTCTCGGGACCGTTGTGGGACGGTCGAGCAATCCTGGCTGCAAGGCCCTCGCTAGGCACCTGTTTCAATGTGCGCTGGTTGCAGTTCCCAGTTTTTCGAGCCCGAGAGCATGGGCGTATGCGCTCCTCGGAATTGAGGAATACCTGCGCGCCTTTCACGGCGATACACCACGGTGTCCGTCGAACCGCTGCCGGCTGCCTCTACCGTCTCGGGCTTGCTCTCTTTGACTTGGAGAAGCCCGACATTTGCGTTGCTCGCGGGGATTCCTGGATCTTTGGGCCGGAGGCTCCCTACGAGCAGCAGGAAGACGTGGCGAATGTTGCATTCCCCTGCGACTGTCGGTCCAGACGGCGATACGATTTCTCTCTATTACGGCGCCGCCGACACGAGCATTGCGCCTGCGACCGGCAGCATTCGCACTTTACTGCGTTGGCTCGCCGTGAATCACCGTGTGTGACCTTCCTTCAACGAAGCTCTGTTGGGTCCTCACGTCAGACGGGGATCCTTACAAAGATCCGCTACGCCGAACGTTCGAAGGCGGCTTTGGGCTTTAGCGAGTGACACGTTGCCACACCTGCTGTGGCAAGCGGTGCTCCAAAATATCGACACGGCTGGTTGGAAGATCTCGCCACAAAAAGGCACCAGGCACAGAACTCTTTCCTTGAAATTTCAGTATGTTCCGGGTGATATTACATGCAAGATATTAAGTTTTAATTCGGAGCAGCGATGCTACAGAAGCTACTCGTTGGTTCTGTGCTATTTGTGTCTGCGGTTCTCGTCTGTGGCCAGGCAGTCGGCGCCCAGCGCCCTCCCGAAAACTCAGCGACGACGGCGGCAGCGGAGCGGGCAATTCTCGATCAATATTGCGTCACCTGCCATAACGATCGGACGAAACGCGCCAACCTGTCGCTTGAAAAGCTCGATCTCTCGACACACGTGACCCAGAACCCGCAATTTTGGGAGAAGGTGATTCGTAAGCTCCGCGCCGGCGTCATGCCGCCGCCCGGAATGCGGCGGCCGGACCTGGTCACCTACACGGGTCTGGCGGAATGGCTGGAAACGCAAATCGACCGAAAGACAAAAGTAAATCCCGGAACCGTAGTGCTGCACCGAATGAATCGGGTCGAATACGCGAATGCTATTCGCGATCTATTAGATATCGATATCGATCCCGCCACACTTCTGCCGCCCGATGATTCGAGCAGAGGTTTTGACAACGTCGCCGGCTCGCTCGCTTTGTCGTCAACGCTGCTCGAGTCCTACGCCAATGCGGCCGGCAAAATCGCGCGCATGGCCGTTGGTTACTGGAAAACACCGACGGAAAGAACCTACATTGCTCCCAGCGATACATCGCAGGAATACCATATTGAAGGGCAGCCCTTCGGAACGCGCGGTGGGATGGTCGTCAGCCACGTCTTTCCAGCGGACGGTGAGTATAAATTTTCGCTCAAGGAATTCGTCCTTGGCCCTTATATCGGAGATGAGCAAATCGAGTTAAATGTCGATGGCGAGCGGGTACGTCTCTTCGAGTGGAACGATCTTCAAGGGGGCAACCCCGGAGCGGACGGCGATACGGGCGGCGGCCTGGAAATTACGGTTCCTGTAAAAGCGGGCACACACACGGTCGGCGTGACGTTCCTGGCGACGAATTATCGGCCGAGTCTCGATCTAGCCAGGCACTTTGCACGAAGCACGCTGGAAAACAGCAGGATTGCCGGTTTCTCGAACTATCCTGAAGTCGGGCTTCTGAAGATTCAAGGTCCCTTCGCGGCTCAACGGCCGGCCACGTCACGGAGCCTGTCGAAGATCTTTACCTGCCATCCGGCCGGCGCGGCTCAAGAAGAACCCTGTGCGCGACAAATCATCTCGGCCCTGGCACGGCGCGCCTACCGGCGACCGGCAAACGCGGAAGATCTTGAATCACTCATGGGCTTCTATCAGGAAGGGCGCAAAGGCGGGACCTTTGAAGATGGCGTTGAGATCGCTATTCGCCGAATCTTAGCCAGCCCCCAGTTTCTTGTCCGCGTCGAAAAAGAACCGGCCAATGTGGCTGTGGGTCAAACCTACCGCATCACGGACCTGGAGCTGGCTTCCCGGCTGTCGTTCTTCCTGTGGAGCAGCATTCCGGACGACGAGCTGATCAACCTCGCCAGTCAGGGAAAACTGAACAATCCGCTTGTACTCGAACAACAGGTAAAGCGGATGCTCGCTGATCCGCGTTCCGACGCTTTGATCAATAATTTCGCGGCGCAATGGCTGTACTTGCGGAATTTGAAGGCGACGTCTCCGGTCGCCACGAGCTATCCGGATTGGGACGATCAGTTACGGCAGGCTTTCCGGCGTGAAACGGAGTTGCTGTTTGAAAGCATCATGCGCGAGGACCGGAGCATCATCGACTTCCTGAATGCCGACTATACATTTGTGAATGACCGGCTCGCGAAACACTATGGCATCCCCAATATCTACGGATCTCACTTCCGCCGCGTGACGCTTGGTCCCGAACTGGATTACCGTCGAGGCTTGTTTGGCAAAGGAAGCATCCTCGCTATAACTTCTGTTCCCGATCGAAATTCACCGGTGAAGCGCGGCGTCTGGATACTCGACAACATCCTCGGTACTCCGCCTCCAGAACCTCCGCCAAACGTTCCGCCGTTGGAAGATACGACAGGTGAACCCGGAAAAATTCTGACGGTGCGCGAAAAGCAAACGTTGCACCGCAAGAACGAGCCTTGCGCCAGTTGCCACAAACTGTTCGACCCGATGGGTTTTGCGCTGGAGAACTTTTCAGCCGACGGCAGTTGGCGAACCAAAGATGGCGGCGACGGCGGGGTTCCCATCGATGCGTCCGTCGAATTGTACGATGGCCAGCAAGTGAACGGACCTTCAGGCCTGCGGCAGGCGCTCATGCGCTACTCCCCCCAATTTTTGCGAATGGTCACCGCGAAGCTCATGACCTACGGCCTGGGGCGCGGGGTCGAGTACTACGACATGCCCGTGATCCGTTCGATCGTGCGCGATGCAAGCAAGAATAACTACCGGTTTTCATCAATTGTGTTGGGTATCGTGAAGAGTCCTCCATTCCAGATGAGGACGAAACTGGACGAAAACGCAGCGAATGAATAAAAAGAATAGCCACAAAAGGCTAATCAATCTTGGAGAACAGATAAATGTTTTTAACCAAGACACACATCCCCCGACGGACGTTCCTTCGCGGTTGCGGTGTGACCGTCGCATTGCCGTTTCTTGAATCCATGCTGCCCGCGCAAACGCCGTTACGGCAGACCGCAGCCGGTCCTTCTTCCGTGAGACGGTTTGTCGGCATATGGCATCCGCATGGTGCGGCGCCAGGATATTGGAGTCCGCTTCAGGAAGGGTCGAACTTTGAGTTTTCGTTCATCACCAAACCGCTGGAACCATTCCGCGATCGAGTGGTGCTGATCACCGGCCTGGATGCCACGGGTTCGAGCCCGACGGCGGATGAACCGGGAGGCGATCATGCCCGCGGCGCGAATCTGTTATCGGGAGCACGGCCGCGCCGGGATTCGGTGAGCCCGTACCTGGGCGTCACGATTGACCAGATGATCGCCAACAAGTGGGGAAAAGACACACTGTTGCCATCGATTCAGCTCGGGGTCGAGGATCCGGGCAACAATACCGGTAATTGCAACTGGGGTTATAGCTGCGCTTACTCGAATTCGATTTCGTGGCCGACGCCCACGACGCCGCTGCCGACCGAAATCAATCCACGCATGGTCTTCGAGCGCTTGTTCGGTGACGGGGCGAGTGCCGACGAACGGGTTATAGACCGCAAGCGGACCGGCAGCATCCTCGACTCCGTAACGCACGAGATCTCGAGTTTCAAGAAGGGCATACCAGCCGGGGATCGTGCCAGGCTGGATACCTATCTCGAGAATGTTCGTGAGATCGAACGGCGAATCCAGAACATTACGAGTAAGCCGGAAGCGTCAGGGACATCCTTCGAGGTTCCCTTCGGGATACCGACAAGCAACGATGCTCACTTCAAAATCATGTATGACCTGATCGCCGTCGCTTTCCAGGCCGATATCACCCGCGTCGCTACACTCATGCTGGGCCGAGACCTGAGTTCGACAAACTTCCCGTCATGTGGTTGGAACGGGCCATGGCATGGAACGTCGCATCACGGTGACATTCCTGCAAATAAGGCGAACTACTCGAAGATCAACCGATACCACGTACAGAATCTCGCGTACTTCTGCGAGAAGCTGCGGAATATTCCAGAAGGCGACGGCAACGTGCTCGATCACGTGCTGATCTACAAGGGCACGAACATGGGAAATTCTCACCGTCATGCGCACGAGAAAATACCGGTCGAGCTTGTGGGCGGAGTCGACGGCAAATTCAAAGGCAACCGTCACATTGTGTTCCCGGACAACATGCAGAAAAACTCGAATATGCTGCTCAGCATCCTCGATCTCTATGACATTCACCTGGACCATATCGGCGACAGCACCGGCCGCCTGCCTGGACTGGCCTAGAGACTGGCCGATGAAACGGAGATCTGGAATCAGGTGGTTGTGGTTTGCCGTCGCCTTGCTTGTGTTTGTGTCCGCGATGCCGGTCGCCGCACAAAACCGCAGGGGTCGGAACCGGCCGATTGTGGAATTGCCGAAAGGGACCGTGCGTCAGGTGATTCTCAATAGCTGCACCGCGTGTCACGGCATCGACGACTATGCCTACTATGCCATGGACAGAACGGGATGGCAGAAGCTGATCGATAATATGAAAGAAAAAGGAGCCGTTATTTCTGACGAGGACCGCTCGATTCTTCTCGATTGGCTGGTTAGTAAATTCGGCCCGGATTCGAAACCTTTCCCCAGAACGCGCGCCGAGGGGCCCATTCTCAATTTTGGCGGCGGCGACACCGCGGCTCGCGACGCCGCAGCGAAAAGACTTGTCGACAATGTCTGCAGAACGTGTCACACGCTGGAACGGATCGAAGTCGCAAAGTATGCGGAAGACAAGTGGCGGGACGTTGTGAATGACATGAGATCAAAGGGCGCGCAGCTTGATCCGGCTGACGTTGCTCCGCTCGCCCAATACCTCGCCAAGACGTACGGCGCAAACTGACACTCCCGAAGGAGGCATATGGAATCGATTATCACCAAGCTGGTAAACCGCTTCGACCAAGGTACTCTCACTCGCCGCGAACTCATTCAGGGATTGACACTGCTGGCTGCGGGCGGCGCAGCGACGACAGCCGCCGCACAGGAAACCGGCTTGAAAACCGTGAAGATCGACCACATCAGCATCCAGGTTCGCGATTTGCCGCGCTCGATCCGTTTTTATCAGACGCTGTTCGGGCTGCACCAGACAAGCGAAGACAAGCCGAACGAAATTGTCCGCCTCGGCCCAGCGGACAAAACTCTTGTTTCGCTGCATCACAAGGCCCCGATGGGCATCGTCGACCATTTTGCGATCGCTGTCGAAGGCTTCAACCGGGAAGCCGTGACACAAAAGCTCAAACAGCAGGGACTAACTCCGCAACAAAATATCGACGCCGGGTTTCACGTCATCGATCCGGAAGGAATACCTGTCCAGATTGTGGGAGCCTGACCATTGGCGTCGTTGTACGGTGTGGATGGGTGCCGTGGCGGATGGATCGTCGCAGAATCGGACATCTCAACCGAAAACGTGCGATTTCATTTCGTCCGCCGTCTCCGATCGCTCCTCGATGAAGCAAGCCCGGGGCGGCTCGTTGCCATCGACATTCCCATCGGTCTCCCGAAAGACGAACCTCGCTCGTGCGATCTCCAGGCACGTAAATTACTGGGCTGGCCACGTCGTAGTAGCGTTTTTCCGCCGCCGGTCCGCGGGGCATTACTGAAAAGCTTCCCGGAGGCTTGTCGCATCAATCTCGAACGACTGAACACCCGGATTCCAATACAGACATTCCACATCATGGACAAGATTCACGAAGTCGACGTGGTCATGAACAGGCGTAAGCAGAGGTACGTCCACGAATCGCACCCTGAAGTGACGTTCGCGCAACTGAATGGCGGCCGGCCAATGCTGAATAATAAAAAAACATTCGCCGGCCGTGTTGAACGAATTCGTGTTCTCGAAAACGCCGGTATTGACATGCCCGAGGAATTGCTCCGCCAATGGAAGTCTTCCCTGCCGTCAGGAGCCGCCACAACCGACGACTTGCTCGATGCCATGGCATGCCTCGTGACCGCTCGGCACATCCACGCCGGCTCCAGTCATTCCCTGGGCCGCGCTGATCAGGAGGACGCGAAAGGCCTCTTGATGGAAATTGTGACGTGCGATACAAGGTTCAAGACTTAGGGTCCAACCGGTGGATAGCGACATTTCGTCTCGGGAGTTCGTTTACCTGACGACCTCGGGCAGGAAAACCGGTCTGCCGCGCGAAATCGAAATCTGGTTCGTTGAGGCAGACGGCGGCCTGTTCATCCTCGCCGAACATGGCTACAGGGCTCATTGGGTGCAAAACGTTCTCAAAAATAATCGTGTGCGGATCCGATTCGATGACCAGCAGCGAGACGGACTGGCGCGCGTGCTCGATGCCGAACGAGATGCTGAGGCTTACGCGCGTGCACGCCAACTGGCGCGCGAGAAGTACGGCTGGGGCGAAGGTCTGCCTGTCGAAATCCGGCTCATTTAGCTATACCGAGAGCGAGGCTGAATTTGTTTTCCGCACTGGGCGCAACCTCCCGCAGGTGGACGCAGAATTGTTGACGAACCTCGCGGGCCCGATTCACTTGAGCGCATTGCTCATTCCGCATCTTCGTAAGCAAAAGCGTTCCGCCATCGTGAACATCTCGTCCGGACTTGCTTTCACACCTTTGGCTGCCGTGCCTGTCTATTGCGCCACCAAAGCAGCAATCCACGCCTTCACCTTGTCGCTGCGGCACCAGCTTCGCAATACCCGCGTGCGCGTCTTTGAAGCGGCGCCTCCTATTGTTCGAACTGAACTCGCCGGACGGCGGAGCCGCCCGGAAGGCGACTTTGTCATGAGTGCCCCGCAGGTGGCTCGCGGCATACTCGAGGCGCTGGAAAACGATACTTACGAAGTTGCATTGGGAGCCGCAGCCCACCTGCGCCAGCAGCGCGAGGCGATGATCGCCGCCATCAACGAGTCGTGATTTAAGATGCCCGCGCGGCATGGTGTTGCTGGCAATGATTCGTCAATGGCGTGCCGGTAGCCGCGCTGCGACTCCGGCGATCGGAGGCTTCCGATCACGGCGGCCTTTGATTGATCGAGATCTGGCAGGCCCAATCTTGCTTTCGGTCGCCCGATTCTTCGGTTGTTGACTTTTCCTCTCATGTGCAGCCGCCTCCAAAACGGCTGCCCCAGCGGATGACAACGGAAACGCCGATGTTTTTGGAAACGCCCGACGCCCGTCTGCTTCTTGAAGTCGCGGACTGACTGGACGTAAGCTTGGGTTATATGGAAACCTGGATCGTCGCCGACGCGGAGCACCTTGGAGGCAGTCCACGCGTACGTGGAACCCGCATTTCTGTCGCTCTTATTCTCGAATCTCTGGCGTCCGGCATGAGCATCGCAGACATTGTGGACGCATATCCGAGCCTAAGCGAAGAATCGGTCCGCGGTGTTCTTGCTGAACTCGCTCATAGACCCGATCTCCAACCGGCGTGAAAATCTTCCTGGACGAAAACCTGCCGCGTAAACTCGTTGCCGTGTTGCGTGCCGAAGGTCATGACGTGGAATCTGTTCATACACTGCTCCTACAGGGGCTCGCGAACGGGAAACTCTACGAGTTCGCGAAAGAGAGTTTTGACCTCTGTTTTACACGCGATAGCGGTTTCGCGAATGCTGTTAGAGGAGCGTCAACATTGACACGGCTAAGATTATTGCGAGTAACCCTGGTTCAAAAACCGCAGGATGAATTTGTACGCGATTTTGTTGCGGCCTTTCGCAAAACGGATTGGGGGAAATTCGGAAACGGCGATGACTGGCCTTGACGACGCGCCGCGAGTAGCCGGTTAATTCGCCCAGTTGGCGAAAGCCGAACTTCTCGGAACCGGTTTTTGATGACAGGAATAAGGAACCGATGACTGGTCTACGGCCTGCCGAAGCGGAAGTACCCATTTCAGCATTAGTAACGCAGGCAACTATACAGGATATATCCAATTCAGCACTACCCCGTCATACCCCACTTGAGTTTCCATTGCGCTCGTTACGTGCGGAACTGTGTTTTATTCGACGGCCCACGTTTCGGAAAGCACTTCTGCCTGCTCCAACACCGTTTGCGTTGCTTTTTCCTGCTTGTCTGGCGGATATCCGTACTTCCGCAAGATACGCTTGACGTAGACACGCAGTTGGGCTCGGACGTTGTCGCGGACGGTCCAATCGATCGTAACGTTCTTGCGGACTGTTTCGACGAGTTCGCGGGCAATCGTCTTTAGTGTCTCATCCCCGAGAATCTTGACCGCGCTGTCGTTGACTTCGAGTGCGTCGTAGAAGGCCAGCTCATCGTCGGATAGTCCCAGCTTTTCGCCTCGGGCGCCGGCGTCGCGCATGTCTCGGGCCAGGTCGATCAGCATTTCCAGAACCTGAGCGGTCTCAATGGCGCGATTCTGATATTTGCGAACGGCGTGCTCCAGAAGTTCCGAGAACGCGCGCGCCTGAACGACATTACGCTTTCCCCTTGTTTTGATCTCGCCCTTGATCAGCTTTTGGAGAAGCTCAACGGCAAGATTACGTTGAGGCATGCCGCGAACCTCGGCGAGGAAATCGTCCGAGAGGATGGAGATATCGGGCTTCTTGAGACCTGCGGCCGCAAAAATGTCCACAACCTAGTCCGAAACTACTGCCTTGGAAATGATTTGCCGAATCGCGAGGTCCAGTTGCTCATCCGTCTTTCGCTCGCCGGGAACATTTTTGGCGAGCACAGCGCGTAATGCCTGGAAGAATCCAACATCGTCGCGGATACGCAACGCCTCCGGATGAGGCACCGAGAGTGCGAACGCCTGAGACAATTCGGTAACAGCACGGAGCAATCGCGCCTTGCCGTCCTGCTGCGCGAGGACATGCTCCTGCGCTGCAGGCAACAGGGACAGCCGAGCTTGCGGGGTACCAGTAGTCCATGGGCTCCAATCGAAGCCGTGCAATAACCCAAGGCACACTTCGTATTTTTCCAACATCAATGCAACGGCTTCGTCCTGATCGAGCGCCGTCTTTCCCGTGCCGCCTGCCTCGGTGTACGTGGCCAGCGCCTTCTTCAGTTCGTCAGCGAGGCCGAGGTAATCCACCACCAGGCCGCCGGGCTTGTCCCTGAAAACGCGATTGACTCGCGCGATCGCCTGCATCAATCCATGCCCTCGCATCGGCTTGTCCAGATACATCGTATGCAGGCTTGGCGCATCGAAACCGGTGAGCCACATGTCGCGCACGATCACGATTTGAAATGGGTCGGTCGAATCACGGAATCGGTTCGCCAGCGTCTCACGGCGCGATTTATTCCGGATGTGCGGCTGCCAATCGAGTGGGTCCGAGGCGGAGCCGGTCATCACGACCTTAAGGATGCCGTGTTCGTCGTCCTCGCCATGCCACGCGGGGCGCAAAGCGACCAACTCGCGGTAGAGCTCAACTGCAATGCGACGGCTCATCACGACGATCATAGCCTTGCCATGCATCGTGGCAAGCCGGTTCTCCCAGTGCTCGATGAGGTCGCGGGCCACAAGCTTGAGCCGGTTTTCGGAACCGACAATCGCTTCGAGTTGGGCCCAGCGGCTCTTCAGCTTTTCCTTACGGTCGACTTCCTCGCCTTCGGTGGCTTCTTCAAAATCAGGGTCAATGCGCGGACGTTGCGATTCCTTGAGCTCCAGCTTCGCCAGCCGGCTTTCGTAGTAAATCGGTACAGTGGCTCCGTCGGCAACGGCGCGCTGAATATCATAGACACTGATGTAGTCGCCGAAGACAGCACGCGTGTTGGCGTCGGTTTTCTCGATCGGTGTTCCGGTAAAACCGACGAACGACGCATGGGGTAAAGCGTCGCGCATATGCCTCGCAAAGCCATCAACGAAATCGTATTGGCTGCGATGCGCCTCGTCAGCAATGACGACGATATTCCGGCGGTTCGAGAGCACAGGGTGCCGGTCCCCCTTCTCCTCCGGGAAGAACTTCTGAATC
>WNEQ01001939.1_pt1 | contig 14138 bp, 10 predicted proteins | sample 5399971 | NCBI WGS metagenome assembly WNEQ01 (sample SAMN13153330, study PRJNA577476) | soil metagenome | isolation source: 20 cm grassland meadow soil 2 days after 1st rain plot 5 | place: USA:California | collected 2015-09-18
CAGGTCCTTTTCCGGCACGGGTACGACACCGCAACGCTTGCAATAGATCATCGGGATCGACGGTGTTCCCCTTCGACTTGGACATCGCCGTGCCGCCCTTGAGCACCATGCCCTGGCACAGGAGGTTTTTCACCGGCTCGTCGAGCACCACGAGCCCGAGATCGCGCAGCACCTTGGTGAAGAACCGACAGTAGATGAGGTGCAGGGTGGCGTGCGTGATGCCGCCGACATACAGGTCGATCGGGAACCAGGCCCTCGCGACCTCCGGGTCGAACGGCGACCCGTCGTTGCGGGGGTCGCAATAGCGGTAGAAGTACCAGGACGAGTCGACGAACGTGTCCATCGTGTCGGTCTCGCGCCGGCCGGGCCCTCCGCAGACCGGGCAGCGGGTCTCGACGAACGACGTCACGCGCGCCAGGGGCGAACCGCCCACTCCCGTTAGCGGCACGTCCTCAGGGAGGACGACCGGCAGGTCCTTTTCCGGCACGGGTACGACACCGCAACGCTTGCAATAGATCATCGGGATCGGCGTGCCCCAGTACCTCTGCCGGGAGATACCCCAGTCGAGAAGGCGGTACTGGACCATGGCGCGGGCGAAACCCTCCTTTTCGCCGTCGCCCAGCATCGATTGCCGGGCCGTGGCGGAGTCTTGCCCGGTATACGGGCCCGAGGCAACGAGCACACCGTCCCCGATCATGGCGGCGGAGGGGGACCCGACTTCGGGGAGCGCGGGCGGGGCCGGCGCGATGACGGTCCTTATCGGAAGCCCATATTTGCGCGCGAACTCGAAATCGCGCTCGTCGTGGGCCGGCACCGCCATGATGGCACCGGTGCCGTACTCCATCAGGACGAAATTGGCGGTCCACACTGGCAGAACCTCCCCGTTGTACGGGTTGCGCACGCGCAGGCCGGTGTCGATCCCTTCCTTCTCCTCGGGCTCCATGCCGGCGCGTGTCACGTCGCGCGCGTCGATGCGGCGTAGAAACTCGTCCAGGCGCCGGCGCGACTCGCTGTCGGAGGGAATGCGGCCGAGGATCGGGTGGCGGGCGGCCACGACGCAGAAAGTCGCGCCGAAGATGGTGTCCAGACGGGTCGTGAAGACTTCGAGGGCGTCGCCCGTGGGTCGACCCTCCCCGTCCAGGATCGGGAACCGGATCGCCGCCCCCTCGCTCTTGCCAATCCAGTTGCGCTGCATGACGCGCACGCGTTCCGGCCATCCGGTCATGGAATCGAGCTCGGAGTCGAGCTCGGAGGCGTACGCCGTGATCTTGAAGAACCACTGATCCAGCTCGGTTCGGCCGACGATCGAGTCGCACCGCCAGCAGCGCCCGTTCTCCACCTGCTCGTTCGCCAGGACGGTCTGGCACGATCCGCACCAGTTCACGAAGCGCCGGCTGCGATAGGCCAGGCCGCGCTCGAACATCTTCAGGAAGAACCACTGGTTCCAGCGATAGTAGTCGGGCCGGTGCGCCGCAATCTCGCGTGTCCAGTCGTAGGACAGGCCGAGCCTGCGAAGCTGCGCGCCCATGGCGACGATGTTCTCGTTGGTCCATTGTGCCGGATGGGTCCCGTGCTTGATGGCGGCGTTCTCCGCCGGCAGACCGAAGGAGTCCCACCCCATCGGATGCAGGACCTGACGTCCACGCATCCCCTGGAAGCGGGCCACCGCGTCACCGATCGAATAATTGCGCACGTGCCCCATGTGGAGCCGGCCCGAGGGGTACGGCAGCATCTCCAGGCAGTAAAAGCGCCGGCCGGACGGCAGGCGAGGCGCCTCGAAGACGCGATCGACCTTCCAACGTTCCTGCCATTTGCGTTCGATATCGTCGAACGCGTCGCGGTACTCCGTCTGCATCGCTCCCCCGATGTCCGTGGCCGGCCGGTCATTCTAGCAGGAACAATGGGCGCCGCGCCGCGACCGCGGATTTCAACTTCGTAACCCGCAAACCCCGCAGGACTGCCAACTTGCGGCCGGGCGCGTGGAACCTATATTCGCTGCGCCCGCACGCGGCGGGCAGCGGGAGAAGCCTCCATGCTGGGTGTGACCTCGCGGGAGATGGTCCGTGTCGGCGACGGGATGGTGCCGCAGGCCGCGGGCCTGCCCGGCCTTCTGGCCGCTCCTGTGCCCCAGGACGAAGCGCTGCAGGTGGCTCTGGCGTCCCTGTCTCCCGCCGCCCTGCGCTGTCTCCTCGATCGGATCGCCTTCCACCGGATCGACGGCTTGGCGCAGCGGGCGGTGTCACGCCTGCCCCGGGAGTCCCTCGATCCGTGGCTGCGTTTGGCACTCAAGAGACGCGCCCAGCGCTTCGCCGCCGCCACCCTGTCCCAGGCGCTGGCGCTTGCGGAAATATTGGAGGCGCTCAAGCGCGTCTCGATCCCGGTGGTCGTCATGCGGGGTCTCCGAACGCTCGAAGCGGTCTACGGCGACCCGGGACTCCGGCCCTTCGAGGACCACGACCTCCTCGTGCTGCCGGAGGACCGCGACGCCGTGCGGGCCGCCCTCGTGCGCCAGGGATACGAGGAGAAAGCCTGGGGACTGTTTCGCCGCGGCGGTGTGCTCGTGGATTTGCACATCGATCCTCTCGGGGCGCACCGTCGTCCGTCGCGGGAGGCTCTCTTTCCCGTGCACGTTCGATCGTTGTTCGCGCGGGCGACTCCGGGCATGGTGGCGGGCGCGCCCTCCCTCCTGCTCGAGCCCGAGGACGACCTGCTCTTACTCGCGGTGCACCTGGTGAAGCACTCCTTCGACCGCCTGGTGCGCATCGCCGACGTGGCCCACTTCGTGTACCAGACGCGCGGTGTTCTGGACTGGGGGCGTCTGTTCCGGCGCGCGGAAGATTGCGGCGCCGTCCGAGTCGTGGGCTGGGCGCTCCAGGCTGCCGCGCTCCTCGGCGTCAGCGTGCGGGCCGTGGACCTGCCGGCCGTCGAGGACGACGGCCGGCTGGAGCGTTACCTGATGTCCCGGGTCCTGGATCTGCGGCCGCTTCCCTACACCGGCGAGGCCCTGATGGCCCTCGCCGCGCCGACCCTGCGCACCCGTCTCCTGTTCATCCTCGACGCCTTCTGGCCCGCGGGCGAGCAGCCGGAAGGCGCCTGGCGCAGGACCGGCGCCCTGCCCCGTCGCGTCCTGGACCTGGTGAAAGGCGGCGCCACCCAGATCGCCGAAAGGAGACGGATGTGATCGACGACGTAGACATGTTGACAGAGCCCCTGCTCCCCTCCCCCGACGTCGTAGCGCGGCGGGTCGCGGGCGAGTATCTGCTCGTGCCGGTGCGCAGCGGCGCCGCGCAGATGGACTTCATCTTCACCGCCAACGAGATCGGCAGCGCGATCTTCCGCCAGCTCGACGGATCGCGCGACGGGCGCGCCATCGCGCACCAGCTGACCCGGGAGTTCGACGTGGACGAAGAGCGCGCGCAGAGGGACGTCGTCGAGTTCTTGAGGGCGCTGTGCGAGGCGCAGCTGGCGAGACCGTCGCGCGCCGCGGAGAAACGATGACGCTCCAAGAGATGTCGTACGGCGACTTCGGCTCCCTCCTGATGCGCGAGGGCGCCGCGGCCCGCTTGCCGCTCTCGGGATCGATCGAGATCACCTTCAAGTGCAACCTGCGCTGCGTCCATTGCTACATCCCCGACTACTCCGGGCGCGGCGAGATGTCCACCGACGAGATCAAGCGGATTCTGAGCGAGGTGGCGGACGAGGGCTGCGTGTGGATGCTTCTCACCGGCGGCGAGGTCCTCTGCCGGAGCGATTTTTCTGAGATTTACCTGCACGCGAAGCGGCAGGGCTTCCTCCTGACGGTTTTCAGCAACGGCACTCTCTTCGACGAGTCGATCGCCGATCTGCTGGCGGAATACCCGCCGTTCGGCATCGAGTTCACCCTCTACGGACTGTCGGACGAAACCTACCTCGAAACCACAGGCTTCCCTGGGCGTTTCACACGGGTGCGGCGTGCCATCGACCTTATGTTGGAACGCAAGCTGCCCCTCAGTCTGAAAGCCGTCGCCATGGAGCCGCTCGCCGGCGAAATCGAAAAAATGGCGGCGTTCAGCGAGTCACTTGGTCTGCGCTTCCGCTATGACGGCATCGTCCATGGCCGTCTGGACGGCTCCATGGAGCCGACGTCGGTCCGCTCGACTCCGGAGCGGGTCGTCGAGTACGACGCCACCGATCCCCGGCGCCTCGACGACTGGCTCAAGTATTACAGACAGTTCGTCAAGCCCACCCGTCCAACCAGTCTTCTCATGTCGTGCGGGGCCGGCGTGAACAGCTTTCACGTCAACCCGCAGGGGGTCCTGCTGTCATGTGAGGCTCTGCCGCTCAACGGCTATGACCTCAGGCGCGGCAGCTTCCGCGAGGGCTGGTACGGAATCGTCGGGGACATCCGGAAGCGTTTGGCGGGCACAACGAACGTCTGCGCCTCCTGCGAGCTCAGGGGGATGTGCGACCGGTGCCCGGCCACGGCCGTGCTCGAAACCGGTAGCCCCGACGGGTGGATTCCCTATTACTGTGAGATCACGCACCGCCGCGCCGCCCTCTTCGAAGAATCTCTCGGGAATCACGGGACGGCCACGCGCTACCGCGCGCACGCCGACAAGGTCAGGGCCGGGTGGACACCCGAAGGCGCCGTCCTGCCCGGAAGCGCTTCATCCCGGACGTCCGCCTCGCCCTGTGGCGCAGGCGGCTGCGCCGCCTCCGGATGCACCAAGTCGGGCGCGAGCACGAACCCAACCAGTCAACTGCTACAAATCGAACGCCCCCTGGCGCTGGCCGGGGATCCACGGGGGAAATGAGGATGAGCAAGAACAAACGCCATGAACGATCCGAGACTCGGAGGATCTACGAATCACCGTGCCTCAGGCGCGTGCGCCTGGTGCCCGATGAGGCGGTCCTCGCCTCGTGCAAGAACAACTCCACCCCTGGCCCCGCCGGGCCGATACAGAAGTGCGCCGGCGGTCCACCGGTGTGTTGGCACAATGCCAGCTGACCGCGGCCGCCCGCTCGTCCTGGAAGTCGCCCGCATCGGGCTCGAGGTGCGCGCCGCCGATCCGGGGTTGCGCCTCGTCGCCGAGCCGGCGCACATGCCGTTCCTGACGGAGGCGACGGTCGAGGACTGCGCCTCGGTCACCCTCGGCCCCGCGTCCGGACGCCAGGCCCGGAGGACGTCGGGCAAGATGCTGTTCGACACCGGCTCCGTCTGGCGTCTCGAGGAGGTCGGTGACAACCGTCTCCTGACTTTCCGCTCGCCCCTGTTCGGCAAGGATCCGTACCTGTCGGTCGAATTCGACCGCGAGTACGCGCGGGGCGTAGGCGAGACGCTGGTCGGCGGACCGATCCTTGCCGCGGGAGAGCTGCATCCCTTCGTCTACCCCTTCGACGAGGTGGTGTTCCTGGCGCGCCTGTCGCGCGGCCGGGGCGTCCTGGTGCATGCCTGCGGCCTGGTGCTGGGCGGGCGAGGTCTCCTGTTCCTGGGGACCTCGGGCGCCGGCAAGAGCACCACGGCGCGTCTGTGGAAGGAACGCGGTGGCGTGACCATCCTCTCCGACGACCGGATCGTCATCCGCGCAGAGGGTGACGGGTATCGCATCTACGGCACGCCGTGGCACGGCGAGGCCGGGTGGGAGACACCGGCCTCGGCCCGTCTCGACGCCGTCTTCGTCCTCGATCAGGCGCCGCGTAATCGCGTGCAGGAGCTCAAGCCATCCACCGCGGTGGCCCAGATGATGGTGCGCGCCTTTCCGGCGATGTGGGACCAGCAGGGGCTGGAATTCGCCGTGCGTTTCCTGGCGCGACTGGCCGAGAGCGTGCCGGTCAGGCGCCTGCAGTTCCTTCCCGATCGCACCGCGGTCGACTGCGTCCTGTCGTCCGTGGACGAGAACGATCTGAATGCCCGGGGCCGGGCCGAGGGTGAGAAACCCGCACGCACACGAGGCGACGAATGACCCAGATCCTGGTGGTGGACGATGAGGTGGCGATCCGTGAAGTGTTGATTGAATTCCTGTCCGACCACGGCTACGCCGTGCAGGGAGCCGAGGATGGCCGGGAGGCGCTGCAGATGGCCGGAATCGTTCGGCCCCAGGTCATATTGCTGGACATCGCGATGCCCGGAATGAACGGCATCGAGACGCTCAAGCGCCTGCGCAAGGAGGCGCCCCAGGCGGCGGTCATCATGATCAGCGGCCACGCTGACCACGACCAGGCCCTGCAGGCCCTGGATCTTGGCGCCTACGACTTCATCCAGAAGCCGCTCGACTTCCGCTACCTCGAACGCACCCTCCTCGCCAAGATCGTGACCCTCGATCCGGATGGCGACGATCACACTTCCAAGGAGGCCAGCGATGACCGCCGACGGAGCACCGGACCGAGGAGCCGCTAAGGGTCCTCTTCCGCTCCCGGTCCTCCTGGCCGACCGCCAGGAGGTCGCCTTCGTGGCGACGCCGCGCGGCATCGAGAGCCTACGCATCCCGCCCCGGTACTGGGGCGCGCAGGTCGGCGTGGTTGCGATCCCTGTGAGCGACGAAGAGGTGCGCGGCGCGGAGCTGCAACCGTCCTCCGACGCCGGCGCTTGGCCGCGCGTCGTCACCCGGCCGGACCTCCTGGCGCCGGCCTTATCGCGCCTCCTGGCGGGAGAGCACACCGAGTTGAGCCTGCAGCCCGGCCGTAACGGGCTGAAGGCGACCCTCCTGACCCCGGCCGACGAGGAGCAGCCGTTTCCGGTGGCGCCCAAGGATGCCCTGGGGTTTCTGGCCGCGGTCTTCCAGCACGCCCCGCGGGGTGTGGTGAAGACCGCGGGCGGGAGGGCGCGGCGGGTTCTCCTGAGTGTGCGCCCGGCGGCGCGGCCGCACGAGTACCGGGTGCGCATCATCGGTGTCGTCGAGGCACCTCCGCCCGCCACGCTGGCCGATATCGGTCTGTCGCCGGCCGTCATCGAGCTGATCTTGGAGAACCTGGAGCGCCGCGCCGGCATCCTTCTGGTTTCGGGTGGCCCGGCGACGGGACGCTCGACGACCCTGGATCTCCTCGCTCTGACTCTGTCAGCGCGGCACTGCGCCGGAGGCCGCATCGGCCCACGCGTCCGCGCGGCGCGCCCCGACCTTCCCTGGCTCGCCGACGCGCTGAGCGACTGGCCGTTCCCGGAGAGTCTCATGGCGGCGGCCCCCGACTTCATCCTGGTCGAGCACCTCGAGGGAACCTCCGACCTGCTCCTGGCCGCCCGCCTGGCCTCGAGCGGCTGCCTGGTGCTGGCCGGCGCACCCGCCGCCGACCCTGAGGCCCTGGCGAAGAGCGTCGAGCGCGAGATCGCAGCGGGATCCGCGCCCGCCGTACCCGTGGCGGTCCTTGGGCAGACGATCGTGCGCACGCCGTGCCGCGGCTGCCTTGGCTGGACCTCGTTGCCCGCCGCGCAGGCGCGGCGTCTCGGTTTCCATCGCCGGGACGTAGAGGAGATCGAGCGGAAGGGCGGACTGGCGGTGGTGCGTGGCGCGGGGTGCGCCGAATGCGCCCGCACGGGAGCGGCCGGGCTGACCGGCGTGCAGGAGTTCATCGATCCCGAGGAGGGAGTCCTGTCGCTGCCTCGCCTGCGCGAGGAGGGATGGCGCAAGGCAGTGCAGGGCCTGGCATGCGTGGACGATGTCGTGACCCTCTCCGGGGCGCAGCGTCCGATGCGCACGCTGCGCGAGATCGTGGTTCATGCGGGGCTGAGCTCGACAGCCCCCGAGAGCGCCCCCAACGACACGGGAGAAGCGACCGGAGGCGCGAGGGACGGCGCGAGTGCGAAGCGCGGGTCGCAAGTTCGGAAAGGACCGGAGGCGCCCTCCGAGCCGGCGCTCGTCGAGGCGAAGGCGCTGGTCGACATCCTGAAAGACGGCCGCTCGGCACGTTCCGCGGACGGCAAGGGTCTCTCCGCCCTGGCCAAGTTGATCGCCTCTCGCGCCGCCTCCGAGGCGCCTCTGGGGGGACTCCTGGCGCCCTCGAGCGGCTTTCGCCTGGCGAGTCACTCGGTGAACGTCGCCCTCATTGCCTCACGGGTCGGTGCGGCGCTGGGAGGCGAGGAGGATCATCGGCTGATCCTTCTTGCCCTCGTGCACGACGCGGGGATGGTGAAGGCCGGAATCGACCCCGACGCCGAGCTGCCGGCCGCTCCCTCCGAAGAGACGCTCGATCCTGAGGGGAACCGCCTCGATCCGGGACCGGTTCTCAAGACGCTCGGCCCCGAGGCTGCGGGCCTGGTGGACGCGGTGCGCTCGGTGCACCATCTCGTCCGGTTCGACATGCCGTCGGCCGAGGATCGGACCCGCGCCGATCAGCGCGCCCAGGTCGTGGCTCTGGCCTGCCTGGTCGAGCTCCACCGGCACGGCCCTGGGGAGCCGCGGCCGATCGATCTGCACGATGTGACGTCCCTGGTCATGGAACAGCATGGGCGGCGCTTCAGCCCTACCTTGTTCCGCGCCCTCCTCAAGGCGATTCCGATCTTCCCGATAGGCTGCCTGGTCGAGCTCAGCAGCGGCGATCTCGCCCGCGTCGTGTCGCTGAACGAGGACAATCACTTCAGGCCCCGGGTCGAGATCACCGCATCGTCGGCGGAGGAGGAGCAGGGAGAAAGGCGCGTCATCGACCTGGCGCGCGCCCCGTTTCTGCACATCAGGCAGCGCGTGAGCGGAGCGATGCCCGCGGCGCGGGTGGCGGTATGAACGCGACGCGGCCGCGGCCGGTCACGGCCGAGGACCTCTCGACCGCCGCCGTGGAGCGTGAAGCCCTCCCGGTCCTCGACGCTCTCCTGTCCGACGGCCACGGACTGCTCGTCCCGGTGCGCGGCCGCAGCATGCTCCCGGCCCTCCGGGAGGGGGACGTCGCCGTGATCGCGCCGTTCCTGGGGCTGCCTCGCCTCGGACAGATGGTCCTGGCGCGCGGCGCCCCCGATCTACTCCTGGTGCACCGCCTGGTGGACGTCGAGATGCAATCGGGCCGCCGCGTGTACCGGCTCCAGGGGGACAACGAGATGGCGCCCGACGCTGGCGTCCTGCGGGAAGACCTGCTCGGGCGGGTGATCGCCGTGGTGCGCGACGGCCGGCGTTTGTCCGCCGACGAACCGGCTTTCGATCCGCCGGCTGGTGCCGGACGCCGCGCCCTCGCGCGCCGGGCCCGAAAGGCACTGCGCGCCCTTGTCCTCCTGGTCACGGCGTTCCTGTGCGCCCTGGGGGTGGTCGCCGCGCAGGAAGGGACGGCCGCGGTCACCGCACAGGAAGAGGCGATCGCGCCCACGGCCGATTACCGCTTCGGTCCGGGCGACGTGCTTAGCTTGAGGATATGGAACGGCCAGAAGATCGACGAGCTCAAGCTGACGGTACAGAGCGACGGCGAGGCGTTCCTTCCGGTCATGGGGATCGGATCGCTGCCGGTCGCGGGCCGCACCGTCGTCGAGCTCAAGAAGGACCTCGAGGCCCGTTTCCACACCATCTACAAGGAGACCTACGTCGAGCTCCTGATCAGCAAGTACGCCGGACACCGCGTCAGCCTGATGGGCGAGGTGAAGACCACCGCGCGCGCCGAGAGCGGCCCGGGGAACTGGGCCCTGGAAGGGCCGACGCGCCTCGTGGGTTTCCTGTCGGCGCACGGTGGCCCGTCGCAGGAGGCCGACGTCATGCGCATCCAGCTCATCCGCCAGGGCGGGCCGCGTCGCGAGCTGAATCTGTTCCGCGCGGTGTTCCAGGGCGAGGAGAGCGACGACCCGTGGTTGAGGAACGGCGATCTCATTTTTATTCCATCGCTCTCCATGGGAAATCGGAAAGTCTTCGTCCTGGGCGAGGTCGCCCAGCCGGGGGTCGTCAACATCCTCGACAAGATGGGCCTGGTGGAGGCGATCTCCCGCGCCGGGGGCTTCACGCAGAAGGGTTACATGAAGGGCGTGGTCGTCCTCAAGAGGCGCCCGGACGGGCAGGCCGACATGACCGTCGCCAACTTCAAGGAGATGTTCAAGGAGGGCGACCTGAAGGCCGATGTTCCGCTTTCGCCCGGCGACATCGTCTTCGTGCCCCGGCGCGCCATCGCGACTCTGCAGGAGGTCATGTCGATCATCGCGCCGGCCCTCGGCATCATCGAGTCGATCTACATCATCGACAACTTCAGGAAGAATTGAGATGAGCGCCCAGTACGACCTCAACCTCCAGGATTACCTGCGCATCCTGCGCCGTCGCTGGAAGATCGTGGCCGGCTGCTGCCTGGCGCTGGGGGGTCTGACCCTGCTCCTGACGCCGCGGATCGGACCGGTGTACGAGGCGACCGCCCGCGTGAAATGGAGCCGCACCGACAGCATCACGGGTCTCTTTCTCGAAGCCTTCACCTGGAGCCCGGGAGACGATCTCGCCACCCAGGCGCAGATCATCACCAGCAGGCCGGTCGCCTTGAAGGCGGCGCAGCGTCTCGGGCGCATCCCCGTCTCAGCCACCGTGGAGACCGTGCTGGCCGACAGGAACCTGTCGGTGGCTCTCGACGCCATGCTGGCCAGCTACACGGCGCGGCCGATCGAGAACACCAGCCTCATCGAGATCCGCAGCGCCTGCCCCGGCCCGGACGAGGCGGTAGAACTCGTGAACGCGGTGATGCAGGAGTACATCATCCGGCACACGTTTGAGCGCAACCGTCAGGCGATCGAGGCTCGCGAATTCGTCGAACGTCAGGTCGCCGAGGTGAGCGCCAAGCTGCGCGGCGCGGAAGAGCATCTCACGCGCTTCAAGGAAGCGAATGTCGGCGCCAGCATGCCCGACGCCAAGGAGGTCCAGTACTTCCAGGACGAGGCGGCCCGCACCGAGGCGCGCCTGGTTGCCCTGGAGCACCTCGACGATCTGCTCGCGCATCCGGGCGATCCGGGGTCGTCTCCCGAGCTGCTTCTGCCCGCCTCGAGGACCGCAAGCGCCAGCTCCTTGCGTTCATGAAGGACGATGCGCCGGAGGTCCGCGCGATCAAGGACCAGATCGACGTGCTCACCGAACGTCTGCGCCGCGAGACGCGCACCGCCCTCGGTCTGATGCGCTCGCGCAAGCAGGACCTGGCCTCGAAGCTCGCGCGCTTTCCGCGCGCCGAGCAGACCCTTCTGGAGCTGCAGCGCCAGGTGCAGGTCAACTCCGAGGCCTACGAGATGCTGATGCGCAAGCACCAGGAGGCGCTCATCAAGGAGGCCGACAAGGTGCAGGAGCTGAGCGTCGTTGAAGAGGCCACCGCGGCCACCCCGAGGCACGCCCCGGGCCGCTTCCTGCGATCGCTCGTGGGTCTCGTCGTCGGCGTCCTCCTGGGGCTGGTGGCCGCTTTCCTGGCGGAGACGCTTGACACATCCATCGGCAGCATCGAGGACGTCGAGCAGTACCTGGGCCTGTCGGTGATCGGCGTCGTGCCGCACATCGATCCCGAGGGGACGCGCCGCGACATCCTGCAGCGCAACCCGGCTCTGGCCTCCGACCCCAATCTCGAGGGACTCGGCGCCCTGGTGACCCAGTTCGCGCCGCAATCGCCCGCGGCGGAGGCCTTCCGCTCCCTGCGCACGAACATCGAGTTCTCCCGAATCGGCAAGGCGGGTCGCACCTTCCTGTTCACGTCGGCCTCGCCCAGCGAGGGCAAGTCCACGACGGTCGCCAATCTGGGTGTGGCGATGGCCCAGATGGGGATGAAGACCCTGGTGTGGGACTGCGACCTGAGGAACCCCTCGCTGAACCGCATCTTCGGCGTGCCACGCGAGCCCGGCTTTACGCACGTGGTGCTCGGCATGAGCCGGCTGGATGACGTCCTGCACCGCTTCTCCGAGGTCTTCCTGGGGCGTGTCGATATGCGATCGATGCTCACCTCCGCCGGGCTGGAGAACCTGCGCATCTTGACCGCGGGAGCGCTGCCGCCGAACCCCTCGGAGCTCCTGGCCTCCCCGCTGTTTTCCGACTTCATCGTGGAAGTCGCCTCGCGTTTCGACGTCATCCTGATCGACGCGCCGCCCATCCTGCCGGTGACCGACGCGGTCGTTCTGTCGACGCGGGTGGACGGCGTCGTCCTGGTGTACCAGCTCGGGCGGATCGGCCGCGCGGTCCTGAAACGGGCCAAGACGCACCTCGACAACGTGCACGCCGCCATCCGGGGAATCGTTCTGAATGACGTGAAGGCCGAGGTCAGCACGTACACGCCGGACATGCAGTACATCTACCAGCGTTACGACAAACAGCCGCACGACGGCGAGACTGCGGCGCCGCGCGAGAACCCCGCGGCCCGAGCCGAGGCCAAGGCGGCCGGCGGCGAGAGGTAGGGACCTCCTGTGACGGCCGCGCCCGGCGCCGTCGGCGCACTTCCAGCCAAAAGGGCGGCCCTTCTCGTCTTTGTCATCGGCGCGCTGCTCGTGCTGTCGTTGTGGGTCACCCGCGCCCCCATCCAGATTCCCCTGGCGGCCGCCGTCACGGCCGTCCTGTTCCTGGCGACCCTCCTGCATGCCGAGGCGGGCCTGGTCATCCTGATCGCCTCGATGCTTCTCTCCCCTGAGATCTCGATCGGTGGAGCGGGTGGCGGCGGTCTCGAGGGCAGCCGGTCGGTGATCCTGAGGACGGAGGACCTGGTGCTGTTGCTCGTCGGTTTCGCGTGGATGGCGCGCATGGCGATTCACAAGGACCTGGGCGCCATCAGGCGCACACAGTTGAACGCCTGCATCTTCGCCTACTCGGCCTGCTGCCTGTTCTCCACGCTCGTCGGCATCGAAACCGCGCGGGTGCGGCCCCTCGTGGGAATGTGCTTTGTGGCGAAGTACGTCGAGTACTTCATCATCTTCTTCATCACCGTGAACTACGTCCGCACGGGCGAGCAGCTCCGCCGACTGCTCCTGGCGGTGCTGGTCACTGCGACGCTCATCACCGCCTACGGCTGGTGGCAGATCCCTTCCGGCGTGCGTCCGTCGGCCCCCTTCGAGGGACTCGAGGGTGAGCCGAACACGCTGGGAGGCTACCTGGTGCTGGTCTTCAGCGTGGCCTGCGCCCTGGCCCTGAGCCTGCCGCCGGCGATGCGGCGTCTCAAACGAGGCGGGGCGCTCCTGTCGGTGTTCGTCCTTCCTCCCCTCGCGGCAACCCTGTCCCGCAGCTCCTGGATCGCGCTTCTCGCGTCGCTCGTCGTCCTCGCGACCTTCGCGCCCGGGAGGCGCAGGCTCATCGGCGCGGCCATCGTGGCCGCGACGCTGCTGTTCTTCGTGCACCCGAAGAGCGTCGAGGAGCGTGTCCTGTATACGTTTCAGGGCGAGGGGACGACGACGGAAGCGGGGCGACTGCGCCTCGACCCGTCGTCGGCGGCGCGCCTGTCGTCGTGGGGCGACGCGCTGCGCGGATTCGTGCAGCACCCGGTCGCCGGTTGGGGCGTCACGGGCTACGGGTTTCTCGACGCGCAATACTTCCGCATCCTGGTGGAGATGGGGGCCGTGGGCCTCCTGGCCTTCGTCCTTCTCGCCGGCTCGGCCGCCGTGGCCTTCCATCGCGCCTTCACGACGCTGTCGGACCCCCTGCACCGCGCCCTCGGGCTGGGCATGCTGGCCGGACTCGCCGGGTTGCTGGCGCACGCCATCGGCACCAACACGTTCATGTTGATCAGGATCATGGAGCCGTTCTGGCTTCTGACGGGGCTGGTCGTGGCCTCGCTCTCCTTCGCTCCCGAGGTCCCCTGATGCCGCCGCGCCTTCCCGAACTCGCGGACCGAACAGCGGACCATGGCGACAGGCGGACGGTGGCGCGGGGCGTGGCCTGGGGCGGAGTCGAATCGGCGACCTCGGCCTTCGTCGGGCTCGTCCTGACCCCCCTGGTCGTGCGATCGTGCGGTCTTGAAGGCCTCGGCCTGTGGGCGGCGTCCTGGTCACTGGCGCACACCACCAACCTCCTGGACCTCGGCGTCGGGGCCTCCTATACCCGCTTCACGTCGCAGGCGATCGCCCTCTCGGATGTGCGAGCCCTCAATCGCACTCTGGCCGCCGGGACCGGCTTCCACATCCTGCTGGGCGTGCTGATGGGGGGTCTGGCGTTGGCGCTCGGCCCAGCCGCCCTCGGCATCGTCGTGCCGGCAGGCTCCCTGGCGGCGCAGGCTCGCACCGTCTTCTCCTGCACCCTGGCGACCGTGCTTCTGCGGACGCTTCTCTC
>WNEQ01001145.1_pt1 | contig 14132 bp, 10 predicted proteins | sample 5399971 | NCBI WGS metagenome assembly WNEQ01 (sample SAMN13153330, study PRJNA577476) | soil metagenome | isolation source: 20 cm grassland meadow soil 2 days after 1st rain plot 5 | place: USA:California | collected 2015-09-18
ACCAGAAGAAAACTCTCGCGCGGAAGCGATTTAGTTCTCATTGTCGATTTCTAGTTACATATTCTGGGCGCGTCAATAATAACGTAGAGGCAGGCTTCGAGTGGAGATGTCAATGAATCCTGGAGACTGTAGAAAAGAATGAATCACCTGCCCGATTAACATGCTATCTCGCTGATTCCCCGGAAGTCCCGATCTGGGAAGTCAGCGGATGTGGATTTGGCGACTCTTGAAGCGATTGCATTCTGTGCTGGTTGATGGGAAGCGTAGGCGAGCGGCGATCCGGGTAACGGATGCGAGCAAGCGCACATCCTCTACAGTGTTAGGTTGATAGTGGCGACTGTCACGAAAATGTAACGCAAGTTGAGGAAAATAGCGGCAATTGTGAAGCAAAGGGCGACAAATGAAGGAGAAAGCAGTTTGCGGAAATTTGTACCAACCTGCTGATTCCGTTCGATTAGCCACTCCTCTGGCAAGATTTGGCAAAGTAGTTCGAACGGCTTCTGAGGAACTGATGTCGTCATACGGCACCGGTTTTTGCGGGAATGATCTCTAGCCCAAGGTCTCGGGCTTGTTTACGGAGCCGGGCTTCCAGACGCTGCCGGTTCTGCAACTCGTTTTGTACGCAGATGGTCTCATCGTAGGCCTGTCTGGTCGTCAGCATGTGGTAGATGACGCGCGCCAGTTTGTGCGCAGCAGCGGTGATCGCTTTCGGGGCTCCCAACTTAGCTCGCATCCGGCGAAAGTAATGCCCGAGGTAGGATTGGCTGCGATAGAGGGATTGCGCCGCCATGCGGAGGGCCGTGGCCGCTCGGTTCTTGACCTTACGTGTTTTGACCGACAGTATTTTTCCACCGCTGATCCGGTTATCCGGACAGAGCCCCAGCCAGGATGTGAACGCCGCCGCGTTGGCGAACCGCGAGAGATCAGGACCGATCTCCGCCAAAAGAGTTTGCGTCGTGAGCGTGTGCACCCCTGGAATTTGTGTCAGGTCCACTCCGAAGATCCGATAGAGATGACTCTGGAGATCGAAGCCGGGCTTGCCACCGCGTGTGTTTTGCCCATCTTGTGATTTCCACTTGGGATCTTCCGGCGGATCCGCTTTCGACTCGAATGTCTCTAGATACTGCTCGATCTCCTTGTCGCACGCACCGATCAACTTTTGGTAATGACGGTACGCCGCCAGCGATTGGCCGAGCGTGAACAGATGCTCGCGCCGGTAGTCCCCAACCAAAGATTTTGCAATCGTGCTCTCGGTGGCCTTGATCCGCCCGTCGCGCAGTTTCGCCAACGTCTGTGGGTTGCGCTCGCCAGCCAAGATCGCCTCGATGATCGCTAGCCCGGTCATACCGGTGATATCGCTGATGACGTGGTGCAACTGCAGGTTCATCTGATCCAACGCCTTTTGTATGTGTTGCACATGACTCGACGCCATCTGTACCAGACCATCCCGATGACGGAGGATCGAGCGCACCGTGCAGACCTCCTGTTCCGGCCGGAACGACCCCCGCAGCAGCCCCACTGAATGCAGGTACTGCAGCCATTGACAGTCGGAAACGTCTGACTTGCGCCCCGGCACATTCTTTACGTGGTGTGCGTTGACCAGAAAGACTTGCAATCCCCGCGCCTCCAGGATCTGAAAGAACGGGATCCAGTACACTCCTGTCGATTCCATCGCCACTGTCTCAATGTTGCAGGATTTCAACCAGTCTGCAGCGGCGTGCAGGTCTTCTGTGAATGTCGAGAAATGGCGAACCGGTTGCGCATCGCGATCCGCAGGCACGGCGATGTAGATCTCGGTGGCCCCTATATCTACGCCAGCGGCATTCGGATTAAGGCTGTGCAAGACCGGTGTACCGGTCTTCTTGCTGCTCCTTCGTTTTCTCGACATGGCTCTCCCTTGAACGGATCTGCCATGCGAGTCGGCCCAAACTGTGCGAAAGAGAGTACTCTTCTGATCGGGATCGACGTACCCCAGTACGAGGCCGCCGTCACCACTGACTTGAGCACGGAGTCTGGGACCATACTTCTAAACGGGCTCCCGAAGGATGCACCATTGTGGTTTTCGGCCTACTTGCCGGCACGCATGGACCCGATTATGTTATCGCACCACCAACTGAGACTCAGTTCCTTACCTGCTTGACCCGCATACCGCGGGCCCGTTACTTCTAATCAGGTCTTCACCCTAGGCTATTTTGCAGACTTTCCCTCCTATTTTTCCCCCCTATTTTCAACCTTACTACTAGGGACGAGCCGGACTGACCTTCGCACGACGCGCCCCGAACGATTTGCCTCCGAGGGAGTGTGGCGACGTTGGTCAGTCCGGGAAATAATTGGGATTCAAATCGGAAATGTGCTGATGCCACCATCCTGTAAGCCCCGGATGGCAGAAGGTTTATTCCGAGGGGTGTGAATGAATTTGGGGGGCGAAATCCATGCGCGAGCGTGATTTTCTGGAGCGAGCTGAGCAAGGTATTTTGGAAACAAGTGAGGCGAGGCAGGGAGACGCGAGAGAAGAAAAGCAGCAGGTAAAAGGGAGACGACGGCCATGAAAGGGCGAGTTTGGCTGGCTGGCGTACTCCTAGCCTTGCTGTGGGCCACGCCAGCGAAGGCAGACACGGGGATCATCATTCGGACGACGGGTGGGCTCTCCGCGCTGCAAGTCTTCTGCAGCCTTCCGCTATCGCCGTGCACCATTGTGGGATCGCTTGACGGCACATTAGGCCAAGTTTTCCTTGTGACCACGCCCCTTGACCCAACGACTTTCATCAATCTCTTGGGCGGAACCGTTGGTGGACTGACCGGCTTCGTGGATGCCGAGGTGAACCAACTGCTCAGCCTGGTTGACTTGCATAACCTAGTTCCTACGCCAATATCCCCCACACTCATGTCGGACAGGAGTTCGGTGGCGTACCCTGCAGGTTCTTCGACGCCGGCATGGAACAGCTACGTCAATCAGCCAGCGGCGTCGATTGTAGAAATCCAGAATGCGCAGAACTCGTTCAAAGTGACGGGGACGGGTGTCGTCGCGGACATAGATACGGGAGTGGATCCGACTCACCCGGTATTGCAACCGGTATTGGTGCCGGGTGACGGTTACGACTTCACGCGGAACCAGCCAGGCGGTTCCGAACTGAATGACGTCGCGCCATCGGATTTTCCAACCTATCCTCCGCCCACGTGCAGCTCATCGACTTGTCCCGCGCCCGCGCAAGTGAATCAATCGACCGCGGCGGTGTTAGACCAGTCTACGGCGGCGGTGCTCGACGGTAACGGGAATCCCAATAAGTATGCGGCGTTTGGCCACGGCACGATGGTAATGGGCATTATCCACCTGGTCGCGCCGACCGCGCAGCTGATGCCATTGAAGGCGTTCCATTCGGATGGAACAGCGTCCCTCTCTGACATTCTCCGCGCGATCTACTACGGCGTGCAAAACAACGCCAATGTAATCAATATGAGCTTCGACATGAAGACAAGTTCCGTGGAGCTGCAAAAGGCTCTCGACTATGCCAACAAGCAGAATGTGATCTGCGCGGCATCGTCAGGCAACGACGGAACGCAGGAGATTGTTTATCCGGCGGCCCTGCAAAACGATGTGATGGGCGTGGCTTCAACGACGAATCAGGATACGCGCTCCCAGTTTTCCAACTATGGGAACGCGATCGTGTGGGTAGCAGCTCCGGGAGAATCCATCGTTAGCACATATCCCTTCAACACCTATGCGGCGGGATGGGGAACATCGTTTAGCGCGCCGTTTGTTTCAGGAGGCGCGGCGCTGTTACACAATTTGAGCACGGCTACTGCCCAGTCTGGGGCCGCTTTGGCCACGTCTCACGCCGTACCGCTTACCGACCCCGGCATGAACAACGGGCGCCTCGATTTGTGCATGGCCCTCGGGTCGGTAACCACGCCGAGCTGTTCGCAGGACTACAGCGTTTCGGCGACACCGTCCACGACGACCATCACTGCGGGTCAGCAGGCGAGCTTCACAGTGTCCGCTGCGCCGTTGAATGGTTCAAAACAAACCGTAACTTGGGATTGCATGGGTGCGCCGCAGGCCGCCACGTGCGCTGTTTCGCCGTCATCTGTTGTGCTGGATGGGTCCAACAAGGCAACCGCGACGGTCACGCTAACGACGACAGCAAGGTCGGCGATGGCGACGCCACGGTTCCTGGGAAAATATGCACCGCCGACGCCGGTACGGGTGACGCCGTTAACATGGCTTACGCTAATTGTATTGGTTTTGATCGCGTTCAGCTTTGGCCGCATTCCTCGCCAGAGAACTGGCCTTGCTGCTTTGGCAGGAGTACTTACTGTTTCCCTTTGCGCATCCTCCTGTGGCGGCTATGGCGGCTACGTCAACAACCCGCCGGGTTCCGGGACGCTATCCGCGCTAACGCTTAGCCCAACCAGTGTCAACGGCGGATCTTCGTCAACTGGCACAGTGACTCTGAGCGGGCCGGCCGCGAGCGGTGGCGCGGTCGTCAATCTTTCCAGCAGTGCGTCGGCGGCGATGGTGCCATTGAGCGTGACTGTCGTTCAGGGATACAACAGCGCGACGTTTACGGTCAACACCACCACGGTAAGCGCCTCAACGCCCGTCACAATTACGGCGGCCTATGCTGGCGTGACCAAGACTGCGTCCCTCACCGTGATGCCACCGGCAGCGTCAGGCACACCCGCCGGGAGCTACACGCTCACGATCACCGGTACCTCAACCAATAGCTCAGGCAACGTGAGTCGTACTACAACAGTCCAAGTTGTAGTGAACTAAGTAAGCTTCGGCTCGCGGCCCTCCTCCCCAGCCCGGCCCTACAACCCAGCGGATTCCCAAAGCCGGTATTGACTGGCCATTTGGCCGATGACGCTCAGAGCAAGTTCCATTGCCACCCCCAGCCCTAGATGGATTCTAGAAGGAGGGGAAACTGTCTCCAGGCAACGGCCAAGGACGAATGGGCAATGGACAACGCGAAGATTAAATGGAAGCGGAGAGCAGTACAGAAACTGACACTCGCGGCATGCGTGGCGAGCGGCTGCTTATTCGGCGGCGCGCCGGCAAAGGCGCAGGTTGCGGCTCGAACACAGGGAGCGGCGTCCAATTCCCGATTGCTGACCGTGGAGGAAGGACGGACCATCGCGGATGCGGCGCGAGATCAGGATCGCCCTCGGCATAGCGCGCAGGACTGTTCGCACCTTGTTCATCAGGCATATCTCAACGCGGGTTTTGAATACCCCTATGCGAGCTCGTTTGAGCTCTACGCAGGGGACGAGAATTTTGAGCGCGTACGACACCCGCAGCCCGGGGACTTGATTGTGTGGCCAGGCCACGTCGGCATTGTTCTGGAGCCGACGGAGCACAGTTTTTACAGCCTGGTGAGTACAGGGCCGGAGGCCCAGAATTACGAGGGGCTGTATTGGAAGTCGCGGGGGAGACCACGCTTCTATCGGTACAAAGTTGAAAACGCGGAGATCTTGACTGCGGCGAAGAGCCCGGCACCCGTAAGAGCTCCAAATTCCGCAAAGCCGCACGATGCTACGCAAGTGATCGAAGAGCGATCCACGGCGGCGGCTTCGGCAGCGGATCGCCCGCCGAAGATGGCTTCGGAGCGAACAAAGGTTGTGAATGAACAGCCGTCTGAGCCAGCACCTCCGGTTGCAGCCACGCCGTTTGAAGTGCCCGAAAGCATCATAATTGCAGCGGCGAACAAGCCGCCGACGAACAGCCAAGTTGCTGTAGCAATTTCTGAATTGAGCAATGCTTCGGGAAGCATCCTGCGCACGGATGCGCCCTCAAAACTGAGGCAGCCCGTGGTGATTTTTGAGCGGCTCCGCGTGGAGCGCCTGGAAATCAAGCGGGACCATGGATGGGCGCGCCTGCAGATTGATTCTCACGCAACCATAGCGGGTGGAGAAACGGATTACAAACAGCGGCACGAAAAAGTTCGCTGGGAGCTGCGCCGAACGGAATCCGGCTGGGAAGCGGTCGCACCTACGAATCGAAGGTACGTGCCAAATGATGTGGCGGTGCGCCATCTGGCGGCACAGCTCGCGCATTTGACCGAAACGGACGGCGCTGCGGCTCACCAGGAGGCCCTTCTGCAGCAGGAGTCGCAGCTCGCCAACTTGTTGAGCGCTCTTCTCGAAAAAAAGGACGCAACAGATCGAGTAGCCAAGGGGTCCGCGAGTACGCAACGCGCAGGAACTGATTTACGTAACTAATCCTTCGGCTGCGGTCTGGCAGATTGGGCCGATGAATCCTGGGGCAGGGCGAACGCGACGTACATGCCACCGGATGGTGACTTGGGATCTTTGCCACCGCCTGCAGCAATGACGATGAATTGGCGGCCATTTACTTCGTAGGTGGCGGGAGTAGCGTTGCCGGAGAAGGGCAGCGTCGCGTCCCAAAGGAGCTCACCGGTGGATTTGTCGAAAGCGCGGAATTTTTTGTCGAAGGTGGTCGCGCCGATGAACAGCAGCCCACCCGCAGTGACGATTGGCCCGCCGTAATTTTCCGTACCGGTATTCTTCTGTCCCTTCGCGGCGAGTTCCGGGTATTCGCCTAGCGGAATCTTCCAGACATATTCGCCGGTGTTCAGATTGATAGCGTTCAAGGTGCCCCATGGGGGAGCGATCGCGGGATAGCCTTCCGGGTCGAGAAACCTGTGATAGCCAGTGAAGCGATACTTCATGGACACAGGGGGCGGCGCAGAACTGGAAAGCTCCTTATTTTCGCCGCTCATCACGAAATCAATGAGCGCGAACAACTGGTCTTCCGTCAAATTGGGAAAAGCAGGCATTCGTCCCTTTCCATTCTTGATGGTGGTCGCAACTTGCGTAAACGTCAGCCGCTCGGAAGCTCTTACGAGCGAAGGCATCGCCGGAGGTGAACCCGTCATTTTTTCACCGTGGCAAACGCTGCACTGGCTCATATAGATGGCGCGCGGGCTATTCTCGCCGGTGTTCGGAGCGAGAGCGCCCGTCCAGGCCATCTCATTCGAATTGACATAGATGATTCCGGTTTCCGCATCCACCGCGGGGCCGCCCCACTCGGCGCCGCCGTCGAAGCCTGGAAAAACTACGGTGTCTTTTCCCACGCTGAACGGAACGAATTGGCCTTCACTGCGGACTTTCCTGAACTTTTCGAGCGCCCACTGATGAACTTCCGGCGTGCGCATGGTTAATAAATCCGCGGTGAGAAGCTGGCGCGCAAAGGGCGCAGGGCGAAGGGGAAGAGGCTGCTCGCGGGCGGCAGCTTCGCCGGGCACAGCGCTTGAGGGATATTTGCGGGACTTGATGGGGAAAAGAGGGTTCCCGCTGGTGCGGTCGAATAGATAGACAAAACCCTGCTTGGATGTTTGCGCTACCGCGGCAATTTCTTTTCCGTCGCGCTTGACGGTGAGGAGCGCGGGCGGAGAAGGGAAGTCGCGGTCCCAAATATCGTGGTGGACACCTTGAAAATGCCAGATTCGTTCGCCGGTCTGGGCATTCAAGGCAATCAGGCAATTTGCGAAGAGATCGTCACCGATGCGATCAGCGCCGTAGAAATCAAATGCGGCGGAGCCGGTTGGAACATACACAATGCCGCGTTGGGGATCGAGGGTCATACCGGCCCAATTATTCGCGGCGCCGCTGTTCTTCCACGCGTCCTGGGGCCAAGTGCGGTACCCAAATTCGCCTGGGTGCGGAATGGTGTGAAACGACCAGCGCAGCTTGCCACTTCGAACGTCGAAGGCACGAATGTCACCAGGGGGCGCGGGGAGAGTCTCGGGATTGCGGCCGCCGACGATCACCAAATCTTTGTAAACGACAGGTGGGCTGGTCAGGGCAATAGATTGAGCGGAGGCAGGTTCGCGGCCAAGATTTTCGCGGAGGTCGATGCGGCCTTCTTTCGCAAACGATGGGATCGGCCTGCCAGTCGTGACGTCCAGAGCGTAGAGGAAATTCACCACGCCCACAAGAATGCGCTTGTCGTTGCCGTTGGCCCAATAGGCCAGACCGCGATTTGGCTGCGTGCCTCGAATTCCAGAGTCGAACTTCCAAAGGAGCTCGCCGGTCGCGGCATCCAGCGCGAAAACCTTTTGCGTCGGCGTGATTCCATAAAGGACTCCCGCGACGATAATGGGGCTGGTCTGAAGGCCGCCTTCTTCCTTCGTGTCGAAGCTCCATGCAACGGTAAGGCGCTTGACGTTGCTGCGATTGATTTGGGCGAGGCTGGAATAGTGATTGTTCTCCGGCGCGCCGCCATATGCCGGCCAGTCCTGATGTTCTTTGACGCCCGCAGTGTCTTGTGGCCGCGAGCTTGCCGCCCGGGCGATAAACGCAGGCTTGGTGACAATCAGGGCGGGAGCTAGAAGTAATGCTCCGATCAAGAGTATTTTCGCTGTGCGCTTTTTTTCCATGGGAGCACGCCGTGAGAGGATAGCATTCCTCGAATTCCGTGAGGCGAAGATTCAAAGGGGGCACTTTACATCTGGGGAGCCACACCGTGCCTTGACCGATGCTTCGAATAGCGAACGTCCAGAAGCAACCGACTTGCTTCACCTCGGCAGGAATGCAATCCAGTAGAAGCGGATGGGCTCACTGCTATCTTGCGGAAGCGGGCACGGCGCGCAGCCCCAAGACGCGCATAAGCGTTTCCTGGACGTGGACCAGCTCGCGCTGTCGCTCATGCTCCTCTCTCGTACGGTCGGTGAGAGTTTCTTTCAACAGCAACAAGTTGCGGCGGAATTCGAGTTGCGCGAGAACCAGACGGCTCAATGCCTTCAGCGCTTCTTTTTGCTCGGGCGCCAATTCGCGAGGCGCGCGATCCACGACGCAAAGTGTTCCGAGTGCGTAACCATCTTCGTTAATAAGGGGCGCGCCGGCGTAGAAGCGGATATGCGGGTCAGAAACGACAAGAGGATTGTCGCGAAAGCGATCGTCTGCGAGCGCATCGGGAACTACGAAGACATCATTCTGCAAAATGGCCGTGGAGCAAAAGGCAATGTCTCGCGAGGTCTCCGAAGCATCCAAACCCACGCGAGACTTGAACCACTGGCGATTTTCGTCGACAAGTGAAATCAGGGCTATGGGCGTCTTGCAAATGAACGAGGCCAGCAGAGCGAGGTCGTCGAAGGATTGTTCCGGATCAGTATCGAGGATAGCGTACTTCTCCAAGGCGGCGATCCTGCCTGCTTCATTGACTGGCTTGACGATATCCATGAGCCACCTCCTGCATGATTCTCCGGTGAGAATTGGACGCTGGCCGAGAGCGGAATCATACTCCAAAACTACATGAATGCGACCGCCTCGATTGCGTTATTGCTCGACTTCCTGCCGGCATTCGCTAGAATCCACCTGTTCGATCCCGGAACGAGTTGTGGTTTCCACTGGAGGTGACATGAACATGACGACGCGCGCGCGATCCATCGCCATCGCAACTGCTCTACTCGCAACTGCCATCGCAGCGGGACCACGCGCAACCGCGCAGGAGAATTACACGCCTATTGCAGCGAATTTGAAGGCACGCACGTGGTTCCAGGATGCGAAGTTTGGCATGTTCATCCACTGGGGCGTATATAGCGTACTGGGCGACGGCGAATGGATCATGGAGACGCGCCCCATCAACAGGACGGATTACGCGAAGCTGCCGTCTTTTTTCAATCCCATCAAATATGATCCCGCGGCGTGGGTCGCGCTGGCAAAGACCGCAGGCATGAAATACATCACCATTACCTCGAAGCATCACGACGGGTTCGCGATGTTCGATTCGAAATTGACGGATTGGAATGTCGTGGCGCGCACGCCTTACGGCAAGGACGTAATCGGGATGCTCGCCGAGGAGTGCCATAAACAGGGCATCAAGCTGTTCCTGTACCACTCCCAACTCGATTGGCATTCTCCCGATTATTTTCCGCGCGGGCGAACGGGACATCGTACGGGCCGCCCGGATTCCGGGAATTGGGATGCTTACCTGAATTTTATGGACGGGCAATTGCGAGAGCTGCTGACGAATTATGGAGAGATCGGGGGAATTTGGTTCGACGGAATGTGGGACAAGCTCGATGCGGATTGGCATCTCTCCCGCACTTACGGGCTGATTCATCAACTCCAGCCTCAGGCCTTGGTCGGCAGCAATCATCATAAGACGCCATTCCCCGGCGAGGATTTTCAGATGTTTGAAAAAGATTTGCCGGGCCAGCACACCACTGGTTTCAACCCGGAGCAATCGGTCAGCGCGCTGCCACTCGAAACTGCGGAAACCATGAACAACGCCTGGGGATTCAATCTCACCGACGAACACTACAAGAGTCCGGCGGATTTGATTCGATACCTGGTACGCGCCGCAGGACTGAACGCGAATTTTCTTTTGAATGTGGGCCCGATGCCGAGCGGCGAAATCCAGCCCGAGTTTGTGCAGCGACTGACGGAAGTGGGCAAGTGGATGAAGCAGTACGGCGATTCGATTTATGGAACGCGGGGAGGCCCGGTCCCAGCCGGACCGTGGGGCGTGACGACGCAGCGCGGCTCGACGGTCTACGTTCATGTCCTCGATTGGAATCAGCCGGTGCTGGCATTGGCTGGAATCCCGCGGCCCGTTCATTCGGCGCGGCTTCTGCGCGATGGAAGCGGCGTCGAGTTCAGCGTCGTTAAGGGAGGGCTGGTTCTGAAATTGCCGGAACCGCAAGCGGAAGAAGTGGATCGCGTGATCGTTCTTGAATTGGAGGCGGAGAAGTAGCGGAAGACTCGAATCAGGGACTAGGTGCGGAATCGTCGAGTTTCAGAATGAGCACCTGGCCGTTCGAATGAAAAGTGCCGCCAGTTGCGGTCTTGGCTTCTTTCATTGGATTGTCCGGCAGGAAGTGGGAAATTCCGGTAACGAGACCCGTGGAAGCCAGAGTCTTCTCAACGTAGTCGCGCTCGAGATCAATATCGGGATCGATTTTGTGGGTGACGCCGTTGTTGCGCTGGTCACGTTCGAATCCGATGTCGTGAGTAGCGGCGCCGACCCATAGCGTTTCACCTTTCACCTCGAACGGCGCCTTCCAGATGCGCAGATGATTGCGCGATCGGACGACACTAAGGGGCTCGGCGTGCGCCCAGCCGTAGTCCTGCGCGCGGCCAAACAGGTAGAGCTGGCTCATCGGCATGGTCAAGTAAGCTTCTTTCGACAGGCTGGCGATGAGGCCGTGAAGGACGGTGTCTTTGAGGTCAGCGTCGACTTTTACCCAACCCGCGGTGGTGAAGACGCGCTGCATGGCGGCTTCGGAGCCAAGGATCAGGAAATTGACCATATCGCCGGGGTTGCCTTGCTTGTCGCCGACGCGGCGCGGGATTTTTGAGAAGAGATTGTTGTCGATCCCAGGCAACGAACGGACTTGCTGGGCAACGACGCGTGCGGTGCCGTTCTCGGGCGCGTAAACCTCGATGCGCACGGCATACGTGCCGCTACCAGCGTCGTCGGTGGTCTGATTGATGCCCACGGCAAGACGCCCAGAGACAGGAGCGACAACATCGCGGCGCGCGCCGATGGCAAAAGGCTGGGCGGTGTCTTTGTCGCCGATGCGCCCAATCAACGCGCCCCGCCCCGCTTCATTGAATGGCAAGACGCGAAGAAGGTCTTTGAAGCTCCGCGGGAGGCCGTCAGGACCATTGTCGTCCTTCGCGTCGACGTAGCGGAGCTTGCCGGTGGCAGTGATGAGCACGTGCTCGCCGGCCTGAATGTCGACGCTGGTGTCGATCCAGGATTCTTCGCCGGTTATCTGGACTTCCTGTGAAAGGCGCTTCTTTCCTTGCGGCGTTTGCGTGGCGGCACGGTTCTGCGAATCTTGCTTGGCAGGCGCTTGCTGCAGCGGAGGCGTGGTGTTCTCACGAACGAGTTGCGCATGTAAGGCACCTGGAAAAGCAGCCGCCACGAGCAAAAATCCAATAGAAGATCTCAGTTTTCCCATGAGGGGTCGAATCATCAAGCGGCCATCCCGCGGTGGTTTAAGAAGCATCTCCACTGTTAGCAGATGCCCCGCGAAGGCGCAAGCGTTGTCCGAGTCGAGCGACCGATTTTCCGTTTGAAAGCGGCAAAAGCAGAGACGCCGGGCCTACGAAGTGTTCGCGGAGCAAGACGGGATTCCTTGACGGAGTTTGTAGGGGCTTGTAGATTGGCAATATGCCGTAGAACTGTGAGAGGACATGGACTGCTCCCAGATATGCCCTTCCGTACGGAGAACCGCGAAACGCGGAGATAGAAACAGCGACAGGCCCGAGTGAGGACTACGGCGAAAGGCATGAAAAAACTTCAACAACAGGTCGTGCTGGTGGCATTGTGCTTGGCAATAGCGTCGGCCGCGACAGGACAAGCGCAGGCCCCCATACCGGCACAAGTGCAATCCCCAGCACCACCGGCTAGCCCAACGCCAGCGCCCCGGCAGCGCACACGAACCGCTCCGCCGAGCACTGTGAGCGTGGATGGCAGCGAGGCCATGTTCACAACCATGTGCGCGCTGGTCGCGGCGGGTTTTGCATCGAACGTCAGTTCCGACAACTGGACGGCGTTCCGCGCGCAGATGCGGGAGCGTTTGCGCCGGCAGCAGGGGCCGGCTGTGGAGGCGGTGCGGGAATTTTACCGCCAGCACGAATTGCGCGATCCGGGCGCGACTCTTTCCAGGTATTTGTGGTTCGGCCTGGTGTCCGGGCCAGCGCCTGCGTTTCAGCCGATTTTGCGGCGCGATGAACTGCCTCCCGAGATCATTGCGCTCGAGGGATTCAGCGAAATCCTGTCCAGCTACTATCAGGAGCAGAAGATCGGCCAATTGTGGCGGCAAGTGCAGCCCGTTTATAACCGCGAAGTCGAACGGCTCCATGATCCGCTGTCGCAGATTGTTTTCGTCGCGTCGGGATATCTCCGCGAAATCCTCGAGCCGTCCGGGCCGCGCACATTTGCGGTCGTCGTCGAGCCCCTGGTGGGGCGGATCACCAATGTTAGGAATTTTGGGGATCACTATGCGTTGGTGCTCAGCGGAGGGGAGGAGATTCCAACGGATGTGATTCGCCATGCCTTCTTGCACTTTCTGCTGGACCCGCTGCCTCTGATGTATCCCCACGTGACAGCGGTGAAACGCCCGTTATTCGAGAAAGCCGCGACTGCTCCGCGCCTTGCGCCGGAGTTGAAGGATGACTTCGCGTCGTACTTCGCGGAATGTACCGTCCGCGCCGTGGAGCTGAAGCTCAAGCGCATCTCCCCAGGCGAGCGGGAAGCGGCGATGAATCGCGACGATGAAGACGGTTACGTTCTCGTGAAACCGCTCTTCGGGGCGCTGCCCAAATTCGAGAACTCCGAGCCGTCGATGAAGCTGTTTTTCCAGGATTTGGTGCGGGCCATCGATACAGGAGCCGAGGCCAGGCGGTTGGCGACGGTGAAATTTGCGCCAGCCGACACGGCCAGACCGGAAGATGAAGCCGCGGCTGAAGAAGTTGCGCGCCGGCGGAGCGCCGCCCCAACCACAGTGCCGAATGATGCGGAAGTCCTTACGGCCTTGACGGAAGGGGAACGGCGCATCGCGGAGAAAAATCCGCGCGCGGCGGAGGCTTCGTTTCAAAAAGTACTTACGAAATATCCAGATCAAGCGCGCGCCTGGTATGGAATCGGCTTGGTGGCGCTCCTGGATCACGATGCGGCCAGAGCCAAGCAGGTCTTCGGTCGGCTGACTACGGGTGAACACGCAGCGACGCAAGATCCCATGGTGCTGGCGTGGTCCCACGTTTACCTGGCGCGAATTTATGATGATGAAGGAAATCCAGAAGTAGCGAAAATGGAGTATCAGTCCGTGTTGAACGTGGAGGGCGGGCCGGAGCAGGCCAAACAAGCAGCGCAAAAAGGACTGGCTGCGGTTGGCGGAGACAAAACCACTGCGCGACCTTGAACGAAGTCCGATTTTTGCCAGGCGGGGTCGACTGAGGAACGGGCGCAGCCCTTGCACGAAAACGGAGAAGGAATAACGAGCGAGGAGAAAAAGGATGAGAATGAAATGGAGTATTTGGTTGCAAGCGGTAACCGCCGCGGGATTGTTGGCGGGCGCGAGCGGATCCGCAGCGGCAGTTTTGCTCTATGACCAGGCAGGCCAGAGCCAGCCTCCGCCGCAACAGGGCGACAAGTCGAA
>WNEQ01001148.1_pt1 | contig 14119 bp, 14 predicted proteins | sample 5399971 | NCBI WGS metagenome assembly WNEQ01 (sample SAMN13153330, study PRJNA577476) | soil metagenome | isolation source: 20 cm grassland meadow soil 2 days after 1st rain plot 5 | place: USA:California | collected 2015-09-18
TACGCGCTGCACGACGCGGTCGTGAAGCCGATGCCCGGCAACCCGATGGCCCCCAGCCTCGCTGAGTCGTGGACCGTGTCGAAGGACGGGCTCGCCTACGAGTTCGTGCTCCGCAAGGGCGTGAAGTTCCACAACGGCGATCCGGTCACGGCGGAGGACGTGAAGTTCTCACTCGAGCGGTACCGCGGCGGCGGCGCCTCCACGCTGAAGGCGCGCGTGGCCGGCGTGGACGTCGTCGATCCCCAGCGCGTCCGCATCCGGCTGAAGCAGCCGTGGCCGGACTTCATGACGTTCTACGGCACGCCGGCGACGGGCGCGGCGTGGGTCGTGCCGAAGAAGTACGTCGAGAGGGTCGGCGACGACGGCTTCAAGCGCGCGCCCGTCGGCGCCGGGCCGTACCGGTTCGTGTCGTTCAATCCCGGCGTGGAGCTGGTGCTCGAGGCCAACGAGGGCTACTGGCGCAAGCCGCCGAGCGTGAAGCGGCTGATCTTCCGCTCGGTGCCCGACGACACCACGCGCCTGGCCATGCTCAAGCGTGGCGAGGCCGACATCGCCTACGCCATCCGCGGGCCGCTCGCCGAGGAGGTTCGGCGCACGCCGGGCCTCACGCTCAAGGCGACCGTGCCGACCTTCACGGAATGGCTGGTGTTCGTCGAGCAGTTCGACCCGAAGTCGCCCTGGGCCGACCGGCGCGTCCGCCTCGCGGCGAACCTCGCCATGGATCGCAAAGCGTTGAACGAGTCCGAGTACCTCGGCTTCGCGCGCGCCGCCTCGAGCATCATCCCGCGCGACTTCCAGTTCTTCTGGGCGGCGCCGCCGTACCCGCACGATCCGGCGCGCGCGCGGCAGCTGCTGGCCGAGGCCGGCTACCCGCGCGGCTTCGACGCCGGCGACCTCACCACCGACGCCGTGTACGCGGCGACCGGTGAGGCCGTCATCAACGATCTTCGCGCGGTGGGCATTCGCGCGAAGCTGCGGCCGCTCGAGCGCGCGGCCTTCTACAAGGCCGACCAGGAAAAGAGCTTCCGGAACCTCGTGCGGCAAGGCAGCGCGGCGGCCGGCAACGCGTCGACCCGGATCGAAGCCTTCGTCGTCACGGGCGGCATCCGCGCCTACGGCGGCTACCCGGACATCGACGGCCTCTTCCGCGAGCAGGCCGTGGAGGTCGACCCGAAGCGGCGGCAGGCGATGCTGCATCGCATCCAGCAGCTCATGCACGAGCGTGTGATGTTCGCGCCGATCCTCGAGCCCGCGTTCCTGTCCGGAGTCGGGCCACGTGTCGAGCAGTCGGCGCTCGGCATGATCACCGGCCACGCGTTCGCGTATCCGTACGAGGAGATCCGGCTCAAGCCCCGACGACCGTAGGAGGTCGTATGACGCTACCCACCCACGGACGCTACGACTACTCCAACATCACGAAGCGGCCGGACTACACGTGGCCGAACGGCGCGCGCCTCGCCGTGTACGTCGCGGTCAACATCGAGGCGTTCGGCTTCGGCATGGGCAAGGGCGTCGCCATCGCGCCGCCCGACCAGGCGATGAGCGCCAGCGTCTATTCCTGGCGTGACTACGGCAACCGCGTCGGGGTCTGGCGGCTCTTCGACCTCTTCGACGAGCTCAACCTGCCGATCGAGGCGCAGATGAACGTCGAGGTCTACGAGGCCGCCCCCGACATCCCCGAGCGGCTGCGAAAGCGCGGCGACGAGATCGTCGGTCACGGCGTGACGAACTCCGAGGGCCAGGAGCACATGCCCGAGGACCAGGAGCGCGCCATGATCGCGCGCGTCACCACCACCATCGAGCGGCACGAGGGCCGGCGCCCCGTCGGCTGGATGAGCCCGTGGCTCTCGAACTCGCCGGTCACGCTCGACCTGCTCCAGGAGGCGGGCTACCGCTACACGATGGACTGGACGATGGACGATCAGCCCGTGTGGCTCAAGACCCGCGGCGGGCGGCTGCTCGCGATGCCCTATCCGATCGAGGTGAACGACACGCGCGGCATCGTCTGGTACAAGCACTCCGCGCGCGAGTTCGCCGACATGATCGTGGACCAGTTCGACGAGCTGCTCCGGCAATCGGCGCGCCAGTCGCTCGTGTGCCCGATCTCGCTGCACCCGTTCGTGATGGGCCGGCCGTATCGGCTGCCGCAGCTGCGGCGCGCGCTGGAACACATCGCGAGACACCGCGACCGCATCTGGCTCACGCGACCCGGCGAGATCTGCGCGCACGTCGAGCGGCTGCCGCGCGGCGTGGTCCCCGGCAGCGCGTAGGAGGCTGTCATGACGCTCAAGACCCTGATGCAGGGACCGCTGCCCGTCACCGCGCCGCTCGTCCTGAATCCGTTGATGGCGAAGATGGTCGAGGCGTCGGGGTTCTCCGCCGGGTATCTCGGCGGCGGCGCGACGGGCTACCTCAAGGTCGTGCTCGAGGCGAACCTGAACGTGAGCGAGATGTGCCAGGCCGCCCTCGACATCCGCGCCGTCTCCTCGCTGCCGCTCATCCTCGACGGCGCGTGCGGCTATGGCGATCCGATGCACATGCACCGCACCATCGGCATGGCCGAGGCCGCCGGCTTCGAGGCGATCGAGATCGAGGACCAGCTGGTCCCGAAGCGCGCGCACCATCACGTGGGCATCGAGCACATGATCCCGCTGGAGCTGATGGCGGCCAAGGTGAGAGAAGCCGTCGCGGCGCGCCGTCATCCGGACTTCCTGATCATCGGCCGCACCAACGCCGTGCGTGCCAGCACGATGGACGACGCGCTCCGTCGCGGCGAGGCGTATCGCAAGGCCGGCGCCGACCTCGTGCTGCTCTCGATGGCGCGCACGCCCGAGCAATTGCGGCTGATCGCCGAGCGCCTCGGCGCCCCGCTCATGTACCTGACGGGCCGCGGCGGGCTCGCGGCGCTCGGCATGAGCCTGAAAGACCTCGGCGCGCTCGGCTACAGGATCGTCGCCGACCCGTCCACGCCGCTGTGGGCCGGCTACGCCGCGTGGAAGAAGGTCTACGCGGACCTCGCCGACGATTTCGGCGCGAAGGCTCAGAAGACCGACTGGACGGCGGTCGAGCACGAGGTGCTCGGCGTGATCGACATCGAGAAGCTGCTCGCCGTCGAGCGCGCGACCGTCGAGAAGGGCAAGGGCTGAGGCTCGCGCGCCGGCCGTCACGGCGACGGGGCGCGGCTGGCGCCCGGGGCGCGGCATCGTCCTCGGGCACGCAAATCGACGACGCGTTCCGCGACGTTGACGAGCCACGATGAACGGCCGGGTCCGACGCAATACCCAGAAGCTACGGCCCTCGGACGATGCCGCGCCCCCGGCGCCCGCTGCGCCATCACACGGGGCTCGGGCGCGAGCGACTATTGGGCTGATCGCGTTGGCGTTGACGGTGGGCGCCTGCAGCGTGCTGTCCGGTGTCGTTGCTCAGGTTCTCGACTATCGCGCGGCGGAGTTCGACGTCGCGATCGAGCGAGGCGTCGCGGTGGTGACGTCAGACGGCGTGCGACTGAGGAGCGACGTCTTTCTACCGAAGGGCGCCGCGCGCATCCCCACGATCCTCGTGCGCGTCCCCCTCGACAAGACGACGACCAACACGGCGTTCGCGACCACCGTCGGCCGGCTGTGGGCCGAGCGCGGCTACGCGGTGGTCATCCAGGGCACGCGCGGACACTATGGATCCGGGGGCCGGGCCGTTCCATTCCTGGACGAGCGCGCGGACGGGATCGAGACGCTGCGCTGGATCGAGCGGCAACCGTGGTACGACGGCCGCATCGGGATGTGGGGCGGCTCGTACTTCGGCTACACCCAGTGGGTCGTGGCCGACCAGGTAGAACCCGGCCCCGCCGCGCTCTTCATCCAGCTCTGCAGCACGGATCTGCATCGGATGTTCTATCCCGGCGGCGCCTTCTCTCTGGAGACCGCGCTCTACTGGGCGCTCCGCAGCCGCGGCGATCGCGACGATCCACCGTCGGTGGCGATGCTGGAGCGCGCGGCCGCCGGCTTTCCGCTGCGCGCGGCCGACGATCGCGCGGTCGAGGACGTGCCGGCGTTCAACGTATGGGTGGATCATCCCGAGCGCGACGCGTACTGGGCCGCCGTCGACGGCGAGTCGCGGCCGGAGCGCCTGCGGGCGCCGGTCCTCCTGATGGCGGGCTGGTACGATCCCTTCCTGCCCACGCAGCTCGAGGATTTCGTGCGGATCCGCGCCGGCGCGCCGCGACACGTCGCCGAAGCGTCGCGACTGATCGTCGGCCCGTGGGCGCATGCCGAGACGGTGACGCTGCCCGCTCACGGCACGCCCCGCAACTACCGGCTGGAGAGCCTCGCGCCGAGCCTGCCGTGGTTCGATCGCCACCTGCGCCCGTCGGCGCCGCGCGCCGGCAACGACCAGGCGGTCACGCTCTACGTGATGGGCGACAACGTCTGGCGCGACGAGGCGGAGTGGCCGCTGGCCCGCGCCCGCGCCACGCCGTACTACCTTCGCAGCGGAGGGCGCGCCAACGGCGCCGGCGGCGACGGCGTGCTGGCGCCGGCGCCGGCGACCTCGGCCGAGCCGCCCGACCGCTACCTCTACGATCCGCGTGATCCGGTGCCGAGCGCGGGCGGGGCGATGCTCGGGCCCCGGGCGGGCATCGCGTCGCAGCGCGCGGTGGAGCGGCGAGACGACGTCCTCGTCTACACCTCGGCGACGCTCGCCGCCGACGTGGAGGTGACGGGCCCGGTGACGCTCGTCCTCTACGTGTCCACCACCGCGGCGCACACCGACTTCACCGGCAAGCTCGTCGACGTCCACCCCGATGGCTCGCCGTACAACGTGTCGGACGGCATCGTGCGCCGAGCGTACGCGCCGCGCAGCGGGCCGACGGAGATCCGGCTCGAGCTCTGGCCCACCAGCATGGTGTTCAAGCGCGGCCATCGGATCCGGCTCGAGGTCTCCAGCAGCAACTACCCGCGATTCGATCGCAACCCGAACACCGGGCGGCCGATCGCGACCGAGACCGAGCCCGTGGCCGCGCACCAGGCGATTCATCACGGCGGCGACACCCCGTCGCGGCTGATCCTGCCGATCGTTCCCCGCGCGGCGCGCGTGGGCTAGCGCAGGAAATCGAGCACGCGGCGCTGGGCCTCGACGAACTCGACGCTCAGCGGATCGCGGGGGCGCGGGAGCGGAACCTTCACCTCGGCTCGCACGGTGCCGGGGTGCGGCGTCAGCACGACGATGCGGTCGGCCAGGTACACCGCCTCCGCGACGTTGTGGGTGACGTAGACGACGGTCTTGCGCGTCTCGCGCCAGACGTCGACCAGGAAGCGCTGCATCTCGTCGCGCGTGAGCGCATCCAGCGCGGCGAACGGCTCGTCCATCAGCAGCACGGAAGGGTTGTACGCGAGCGCCCGTGCGATCGCCGCGCGCTGCTGCATTCCGCCCGACAGCTCGTGGGGATACGCGGCCGCGAAGGCCTCGAGGCCGACCAGACGCAGGAAGCCCCGCGCGGTCTCCACGCGCTCGGCGCGCGGCACGCCCTTCATCTCGAGACCGAACTCGACGTTGCGCTGGGCCGTCCGCCAGGGGAAGAGCTGGGCGAAGTCCTGGAAGACGATGCCGCGGTCGAGCCCCTTGCCGGTCACCGCCTTGCCGCCGATGCGCACCTCGCCGCGCGTCGGTCCGAGGAACCCGGCGAGGATGTTGAGCAGCGTCGTCTTGCCGCAGCCGCTCCGCCCCACCACGCAGACGAACTCGGAGGCGCCCACGCCGAACGTGATGTCCTGCAGCGCCGGCACCGCGCGTCCGCCGGCGTCGTACACGTAGCTGATCTGTCGGAGCTCGAGGTGAGAGATGGCCGCGCTCACGTCCGGGCGGTGCGCACCATGCCCCACCGGCCGACGGTGCGACGTTCCATCAGCTGGAACACGAGGCGCTCGAAGCCGAGGCCCAGCAGGCCGATCACGAGCAGGGTCGCGAGCATGACGTCCGCGTTGAGGTACTCCTTGGAGTCGAAGATGACCCAGCCGAGTCCCCAGTTGGTGGCGGCGATCATCTCCCCGCCGACGACGGCGATCCACGAGCGCGCGAAGGCCTGGCGGGCGCCGGCGATCACGAACGGCAAGGCGCCCGGCAGCACGATCTTGCGAAAGAGACGGCCGCGCTCCGCCCCCATGGCCTCGGCCGCGCGGATCCAGATCCGGTTGACCGAGCGCACGCCGGTCCACGTGTTGAGGATGAAGGGGAACGTCGCCGCGTAGAGGACGAGCGCGATCGAGGCCGCGTCGCCGAGCCCGAACCAGAGAATGAAGATCGGCACCCACGCCAGCGACGGGATCGGCGAGAGCACGCTCACCAGCGGAAGCACGAACCGCTCCGCCCAGCCGAAGCGGCCCATGAGCATCCCGATCGGAATGCCGATCACCGCGGCGAGGGCGAGCCCGAGCAGGATGCGATAGAGCGTGTAGAGCGTGTGGAGCAGCAGGGTGCCGTCCGCGAGCATCCGGCCGAGCGCGGGCACGATCGCCGCGAGCGACGGCGTGAGCGCCGTCGAGAACACGCCGCTCCGGGCGAAGACCTCCCACACGGCCGCGGCCACCACGACGGAGGCCAGCGCCCCCAGCAGGCTGCGCGCGCTGCCGCGGCTCATGCCGTCAGCATTCCCCACCGGACGACGGTGAAGCGCTCGAGGCGCTCGAAGACGAGCTTCTCGAGGCCGAGGCCGACGAGCCCGATGACGGCGATGCCCGCCAGCATCACGTCGGTGTTGAGGAACTCGCGGGCGCCGAAGATGAGCCAGCCCAGCCCGAGCCGGACCGACGTCAGCATCTCGACGGCGATCAGCACGCGCCAGGCCCGGGCCAGCCCCAGGCGCAGCCCGGTCAACAGATAGGGCAGCGCGCCGGGCAGCACGACCTTGCGAAAGAGCTGACGCTCGCCGGCGCCCATCGAGCGCGCGGCGCGGATCCAGATCTCCTTGACGGCCTTGACGCCGGTCCAGGTGTTGACGGCCACCGGAAAGGAGGCGGCGAAGCCGACGAGGAGGATCGCCGGCACGTCGCCGAGGCCGAACCAGATCACGAAGAGCGGCGCGTAGGCGAGACCGGGGATCGGGTTGCCGACGCTGACGATGGGCAGCAGGAGGTCCTCGGCCCAGCGCGAGCGGCCCATCGCCATCCCCACGGCCACGCCGAGGGCGGCGCCGAGGCCGAAGCCGACGACGAGACGCACGAGCGTCCAGAACGCGTGGACCGGCAGGATGCCGGTCACCATCAATCGCACGAACGCGCTGACGATCTTGTCGACGCCGGGGAAGAGCTTCGGGGGAAACGGACCCCACCACGCGAAGGCCTGCCAGAGCGTCGCCGCCACGAGGAAGGGCAGGGCGAGCTGGATCGAACGTTTCAGCGGGACGCCGTGGCCTTTCGCAACAGATCCTTGTTCACGCCCCTGGCGAGATCGGGCATGGCCCGGATGCGATCGCCGGAGGCGGCCGCGAGCATGTCCCTGGCCATGTCGACGAGATAGCGGTCCATCGTCGGCGTGATCTCGGGCTCCCACCGCATGCGCCGCAGCGCCCGGTCGAGGACGGAGAGCGGGACCTCGCGGCCCAGCGTCTTGAGGTCGTCGAGGTAGACCTGCGCGGCCTTCTCCGGCTCCTCCTTGAGGAGCCGGACGGCGCGCAGCCAGCCGCGCAGATACGCGACGACGGAGGCGGGATTCTCCTGCACGATCCTGTTCGTCGCCGTCAGCATGAACGGCATCACGTCGTACCGGCAGAAGTCCTCGAGCGGGCGGATGAGGCCCTCGTGCTCGGCGATGGCGACGAAGGGATCGCCGAGCGCCGCCATGTCCACCGCCTTCGCCACCATGCTCGGCACGCGGTCCTTGGCGTCCGGGATGTTCGCGATCTGGAAATCGCTCGCCTTGAGGCCGTGGGCCGGCGCGACCTTGGACACGAAGATGAACTCGGTGATGGTGCCCTTGGGCAGGCCGATGCGCTTGCCCTTGAGCTGCGCGACGGTGTTGATGTCGGACGACTTGAGGACCACCAGGTGGTTCGAGCCACAGAAGAGCGAGTTGACGCCGATCGCCACGTAGGGCACGCCCTTGTCGAGGCCGATCAGGAACGGCGTGGGCGCCGTCGCGTTGAGGTCGATGGCGCCCGCGATCATCGCGTCGCGGCCTTCCTTGCCGAGCGCGAAGCGACGCCACTCGACGTCGAGGCCCTCCTGCTTGAAGTAGCCCTGGCGGACGGCGATGACGTCGGGCGCGCCCATGAGGGAGGTGTGGATGGCCAGGCGGACCGCGAGCGGCCGCGACTGCGCGGCGGCGGCGGTGGCGAGCGCGACGAGGAGGCCCGCGAGGACGACGGCGCGTCTCATGTGCGCGGATGATAGCATCGGGGCCGTCGTCAATCCCAGAGACAGGTGAGATCCGATGCCCACGATGCGGCTGCTCGCCCACCACCCCCTCGACGGCTTCGGCAACTGCGGCGAAGGCATGGCCATCCAGCTCACGCGCGACCGCCGGCGCGTGCTGTGGATCGCCCACGAGTCGCAACCGAAGAACGTCACCGCCGTCGACGTCACCAATCCGAAGAAGCCGAGCGTCATCGTGCAAACCGCCCTGCCGCACGACAAGATGCGCTCCAACTCGCTCGACCTCGTGGGCGACCTGCTCGTCGTCGCCTACCAGACGCGCGAGCCCGGCATGAAGCCCGCCGGCTTCGAGATCTTCGACGTCGCCGATCCCGCGAAGCCGAAGTCGGTGGTGCTCTTCGACGCCTCCGGGCCCGCCTCGCGCGGCGTGCATCACCTGTGGTGGGTGGACGGCGAGTACGTGCACATGGCGTCGGGCGCCGCCGACTTCACGCCGCGCAACCCGCGCGACGACCAGTGCTACCGCATCGTCGACGTGCGCCAGCCGACGCGGCCGCGCGAGGTCGGTCGCTGGTGGCTGCCCGGCACGCGCGAGGGCGACGCCGAGCCCGCGCTCCCGCGGCATCCGACCTTCGACACCGGCTACCGCGCGCACAACACCAACGTCTATCCGCGGCGGCCCGACCGCGCCTACGTCGGCTACATCGACGGCGGCGCGCTCGTGCTCGACGTCGCCGACAAGGCGCATCCGCGCCTGCTCGGCCGCTGGGACTATCAGCCGCCCTTCCCCGGCTTCTGCCACACCGTGGTGCCCTTGTTCGACAGGAACCTGCTCGTCGTCAGCGACGAGTCGGTGCGCGAGGCGGCCAAGGACTGGCCCAAGCTCGTGTGGATCGTCGACGCGCAGCGGGAGGACAAGCTGGTGCCGATCAGCACGTGCCCGCTGCCGCCCGTGAAGAAGTTCGCCGGGCGCGGCGGCCGCTTCGGCGCCCACAACCTGCACGAGAACCGCCCGGGCGGCTTCATCTCGGAGGACGTCGTCGTCGGCACCTTCTTCAACGGCGGCGTGCGCGCCTTCGACGTCCGGGATCCGTTCCAGCCGAAGGAGATCGCGGCGTTCGTGCCGCCGGGGCCGCGCAAGTCGCCGACCAGGGCCATCCAGCTCAACGACGTCCTGATCGACGAGCGCAGCATCCTCTACACCGTCGACCGGATCGTCGGCGGGCTCTATATCCTCGACTTCCGGGTCTGAGATGGGCGTCGAGTTCGGCGTGCTGATTCCGACGCGCGAGGTGGTGATGTCCGGTCGCCCCGAGACCGGCCCGCTGCTGGCGATGGCCGAGCGGGCCGAGGCCGCCGGCTTCGACTCCGTCTGGATCGGCGACTCGCTGACGGCGCGGCCGCGCCACGAGCCGCTCACGCTGATGTCCGCCGTCGCCGCGCGGACACGGCGGGTGCGTCTCGGTACCGGCGTGCTGCTGCCGGCGCTGCGCAACCCGGTCGTGCTCGCGCACGTCGTCGGCACCCTCGACCGCGTCGCCGAGGGCCGCGTCATCCTCGGCGTCGGCATCGCCGCCGACATGCCGGCCATCCGCAAGGAGTTCGCCGCGGCCGGCGTGCCCTGGGAGCGCCGGGTCGGGCGCTTTCTGGAGACGCTCGAGATCTGCCGCGCGCTGTGGAGCCGCGACCACGTCTCGTTTCACGGCAAGCACTTCACGCTGGACGACGTGACGATGGAGCCGAAGCCGCCGCGTGCGGGGGGGCCGCCGATCTGGATCGGCGGCAGCGGGCCGACGGCGCTGCGCGAGGCCGCGCGGTTCGACGCGTGGTTCCCGACCGGCCCGAGCGTCGAGTTCTTCGCCGAGCACTTCCCGCGGGTCCAGTCGGCGGCCCGCGCCGCAGGGAGGGTGCCTGACGCGGTGACGGGCGCCGCGTACCTGACGCTGGCGCTCGACGCGAATGCCGCCGCCGCCCAGACGCGCATGGACCGCTTCCTCGAGACTTATTACGGCGCGCCGGCCAAGGTCATCAAGGCGCGCCAGGCCGGCTACGCGGGACCGATCGAGGGCTGCGTCGAGTGGATCCAGCGCTGGATCGACGCGGGCGCGCGCCACATCGCGCTGCGCTTCGCGGGCGGCGACCAGCTGGCGCAGGTCGACGAGGCGGCGACGCGGCTGCTGCCCAAACTCAAGCGGAGGTGACGATGGCCGAGCAGAGCACGACACGGCGCGCGGAGGCGCTGATCGCGAAGATGAAGGCGGCGCGCGGCTACATCTACCCGGAGTGGGAGTTCGCCGCCCGGCAGGACCCGGAGTTCGTCGAGACCTACAACCGGATCTACGAGCTGGGGCTCGGCGAGGGCAGGCACGTCTCGGCCAAGGTCCGCGAGTTCGTGGCGATCGCGCTCCTCGCCTTTCGCGGCGCCGACCGCGACGGCCTCGTCGCCCACATGCAGCGCGCGATCCGCTTCGGCGCCACGCGCGAGGAGATCTTCGAGGTGCTCGAGACGTGTCTCGTGCCCGGCGGCGCGCCGACGTTTCACCGCGGCCTCGGCGCGCTGATGGAGGTCGACGCCGATGGCGCGAAGTGAGACGGTGCGCGCGGTCGTCCTGACGAAGCCCAAGACGCTCGAGGCACGCGAGTTCCCGCGGCCGGCGATCGGCGCCGACGACGCGCTGCTGCGGATCGAGGCGTGCGGCATCTGCGGCAGCGACTACGAGCAGTACGAGGGCGCGCAGCCGCAGCACGAGGACTACACGCCGTATCCGGTCATCCCCGGCCACGAGCCGCTCGGCATCATCGAAGAGGCGGGTCGACACGCGCAGGCGCGCTGGGGCGTGAGCGAGGGCGATCGGGTCGCCGTGCGCTCGGGCTACGGCTGCGGACACTGCGAGGCGTGCCGGCGCTGGGAGCCGCGCGCGTGTCCCAGGCGCGGCGGCACCTACGGCTACACCGATGTCGGCAAGCCGCCGCACCTCTGGGGCGGCTACGCCGAGCGCATGTACCTGTCGCCGTACTCGGTGATGAAGAAGATGGACCCGAGGCTGCCCCCCGGCGTCGCCGTGATGTTCAACCCGCTGGCGGCGGGCTTGTCGTGGGCCGGCTCGATCCCCGGCACGGGGCCAGGCGACCGCGTCGTGATCCTGGGCGCCGGGCAGCGCGGGCTCTGCTGCGTGATCGCCGCGCGCGCCGCCGGCGCGAAGCAGGTGGTCATCACGGGGCTCGGCCGCGACGCGGACAAGCTGGCGCTCGCGCGCGAGCTGGGCGCCGACGCCGCGATCGACGTCGAGAAGCACGACGTGGTCGCGAGCGTGCGCGACGCGACGGGCGGCGGCGCCGAGGTCGTCGTCGATACCACGCCCTACGCGCCGCAGTCGCTGAATCACGCGGTGGCCATCGCCGTCCGCAAGGGGCGCATCGTGGTGGCGGGCCTCAAGGGCCTGCGCCCGGCGCAGGACTTCGCCGTCGACGACGTGATCTACAAGGAGCTGACCATCCGCGGCGTGCTCAGCATGCCGGTGGACGAGACGTTCCGCGCGATCGACATCATCGAGTCCGGCCGCTACCCGTTCGGCAAGATGCACACGACCTCGCTGCCGCTCGAGCAAGCCGAACACGCGATCGACATGCTGGCCGGCCACGTGCCCGGCGTGAACCCGATTCACCTGGCCATTGTGCCGGGCGCGCCGCGCGTGTAGGCGAGCGGAGCGTTGGGGGGTGTGGGGGGCCGTTTCGGGCCCCCCACGTCAATAGCCCAGTGCCCGCAGACGCTTCGACGTCAGCAGCACCAGCGCGTTGATCGCCACCATCGCGCCGCCGAACGCCACCGCGAAGCGCGCGTCCACGGCCGCGGCCAGCGCGCCGCCGATCAGGCCGCCGAGCGGCAGCAGGTTCCAGCAGAGCGCGTAGATGCTCAGCACGCGGCCGCGTAGCCGGTCGGGCACGTTCGACTGGATGAACGTGCTGACCTGCGTGAGATAGAACGTGTTCGCGAAGCCGACGAACACCAGCATGCTCAGCGCCATCCCCATGGCGGGCGACATCGAGAACACCATCAGGGCCAGCCCCATGCCGACGGCGGTGACGAGCAGCGCCCGGCCCGGGCGCGCGATCAGGTGTGCGGTCGTCGCGACCGTGAGCGTGCCGACGAACGCCCCGATGCCGTGCGCGGCGTTGAGCAGCCCGTAGCCGATGGAGCCGGCGTTGAAGTACCAGTCGGCGAAGATCGGCAGCAGCGTGACGTAGGACAGGCCGAAGACGGCGTTGAACAAGGCGAGACCAATCAGCGCCGCGAAGACGAAGTCATGGGCGACGAAGCTCAGCCCTTCGAGGAGCTGCCGCGCCATGTGCGCGTGCGCGCTCTGCGAGGGATCGGCGCGCAGGCGCAGGCGGCTGTAGAGCAGGAGGGCGCCGACGGACGCGCCGGCGGCGAGCCCGAAGCCGACGGTGCCGCCGAAGGCGGCGATCAGGATGCCGGTGACCGAGGGACCGATCATCCGGCTCGCCTGCCAGGGAATCGAGCCGAGCGCGATCGCGTTCGCCAGCCGGTCGCGCTCGACGAGTTGCGGGATGAGCGACAGGCGCGTCGGCTCGTCGAACGCGCGGAACGTGCTGCTCAGCGCCGCCAGCGCCAGCAGGTGCTCGACGCTCACGCGCCCGGTGACGCTCAACGCGAAGGCAGCCGCCAGCGTCGCCGCGGTCAGGACCTGGGTGCCGATCAGCAGCCGCAGGCGGTTCACGCGGTCGGCGAGGACGCCCCCGAAGAGCTGGAAGACGACGAGCGGCACGCCCTGGGCGAGGCCGAGGTAGCCGAGGTAGAGCGGGTCGTGGGTGACCTCCCAGACCATCCAGGCGAAGGTGACGTACTCGGCGCGGTGGCCGAGGACGTAGCAGACGAGACCGAGCCAGTAGAGGCGGTAGTTACGCTCCCTCAGCGCGGCAAACGTGGACCGCGTCGTCCCCGGCTGTCGATTCGAGGGCTCCATTGGCGTCGTAATGGGTGAGAGGCCCGTGACATCCTAGTGTGAGGAGGCTCTATGCGCTATCTGCTGCTCATCGGAAGCGAGAACAAGACCGCCGCGCCGCCGTCGCCGGCCGAGGGTCAGGCCATGGTCCAGGCCTTCATGCGGTTCAGCGAGGAGGTGCGCGCGGCCGGCAAGACGGTCGTGTCGGAGCGGCTCCGGCCGGAAGACGAGGCCAGCCGCGTCCGCGTCAAGGCCGGCCAGCGCCAGGTGATGGACGGCCCGTTCGCGGAGACGAAGGAGGGCCTGGGCGGCTTCTACCTGCTCGAGTGCGCGTCGAAGGACGAGGCGCTCGCGTGGGCGAAGAAGGTGCCGATCCGCGAGGGCGGCTTCGTCGACGTGCGCCCCGTCTGGCAGATGTAGACACTTCGGGGGGCGCGCCCGCGGGGAGGCGAGTACGATCTCTCCACCGTGGGAGCTCACCGGACGGCGCCCGAGGTCACCGCGCGCGTAGCGGAGGTGTTCCGGCTCGAGTACGCGCGCGTCGTCGCGTCCGTGCTGCGCATCGTGCGCGACATCGACGTGGCGGAAGAAGTCGTCCAGGAGGCGTTCGCCCAGGCGCTCGATCACTGGCCCGCGCACGGCACGCCGGATCGGCCGGCGCGTGGCTGCTGACCACGGCACGGCGGCGCGCGCTCGATCGGCTGCGCCGCGCGCGCCGCGCGGACGCCCACGCCGAGTCGCTGGCCTATGAGACCGGGCTCGGCGCGACCGGGGGTCCCGACGTGGCCGATCCCG
>WNEQ01001156.1_pt1 | contig 14095 bp, 17 predicted proteins | sample 5399971 | NCBI WGS metagenome assembly WNEQ01 (sample SAMN13153330, study PRJNA577476) | soil metagenome | isolation source: 20 cm grassland meadow soil 2 days after 1st rain plot 5 | place: USA:California | collected 2015-09-18
CGGCGGGCCAGGAGGGCTTGAATCCTGCGTGGTGACGCCGTCTGCAGGACAGCCCACGGGTTGTGGGTCAGGGCCCAGAGCTCGGGGTCGAGCTGGGCCCACAGCTCGTCGGTGCTGCGGTTCCACGACCATCGCAGGTCGAGCGCGAGTTCGGTGAGCGCCTGGGTCCCGATCTCTTCGCGCCGGCTCATGCACCCATTTGGAGGCCGGGCGCGCGAGCTCGGTTACACCGCGTGTCGTTTTTGGCCAGGTGAGCCTTCAGGGCGCTTCGTGGCTCTCCGGCACCGACACGAGGTCGTACGAGACGACGCCGATCCAGTAGCTGGAGGCATCGGGCATCGGCTGGAACGCGAACGACGTCTCGCCGCCGGGCACGATGTCGCCGAACGCCCACGCGAACGTGCGGCCCACGGCCCGCTTGTCCGCATCGAAGCCCTGGATCTCGAGACGCACGTCGGTGACCCGGAACGGTGAGCCGTTGTGGACCTGGCCCACGATGCGACCGGCCACGGGATGCTGCTCCCGCTCCAGACTCACGCAAAACGCCCCGGGCACGGCCGGTATCTGGTCCTGCGCCGATGCCGCGGTGGCGACCAGCATGAGCACGACGCCTAAGCCGACGGCTCTCATTGCGAGTCCAACGGGCCCCACAGCCCGTCGTTCGGCACTCCGTCCCAAAGCCGCTCCTCCTCGATCTGCCTCTCTCTCGCGAGACGCTGATAGGCCGAGTATTCCTTGGGCCCGCCGACGTAAACGCATCGGCACTTGTACGGGTCGGCGAACGTGTACCTCACGTTGTTGTCCTGCCTTCGCGCGACGATTTTGAGCGGTGGCATGGCGGTGAGGTCATGGACCCGCTCGGGATTGTCGGCGGCTCGCATCTGGAATCCGGCCGCGGCCAGCAGTTGGTCGGTGCTGGCGGCATCCTGCCGGCGAATGGCCGCGCACCCGGACAGTGTCAGGAGCACGGCGGTGAAAACGAGAACATGACGTGTGCGCATGTCAACTCTCCTTGCCTGCGGCGCCGTCAGCCTCGCGGCAGCACGGCGTCCAGCAGGGACTGTGGGCGATGGAACTCGACGGTGCGCCACGCGAGTGATCCGCCGGCCAGCACCGTGACGATCACCGCGATCGTGGCGAGATCTCGAAGTCTGCGGACGCGGTCACCGGCGGTCTTGCCTGCGCCGGGGCCGACTGGTGGTCCCGGCGGCGGCGCCGGCGGTTTCGGCAGCCCCTGCGCACGCGCCGCGAAGACGCGGCGCCGTTCGTCGACCGTCAGTTGACCCATCGTCCGCTCCGCCGTCGGTCAGATTGGTGAACTCGTATTTGTGATGCGCCGATGCGAACGGCGGTAACGATCGTTCACGCTCTTGCGGGTCCGCAAGAACTGACAACGCCTGAACGCGGCGACCTCGGAGCGCAACCGGGGAGTGAAACCCGCGAGCGGCGGCGGCCGTCCCAAGAGAGGCATGCGACGAGGGGCGGCGCTCCACAACACAGGCGGTCGGCGAGCCGATCTGGCGGAGTCGATCGTGTACCTGTGCGCGTTGATCGCCGATCAGCCACGCCCCATCGATCGATACATCGACTACTTCGGCGAGAGGCGGGCCGTCGTCCGCATCGGGCCCGCCGCCACGGTCGAGGCCGCGCTCGAGGCCGCGCTCTGACTCACGAGGCCGCGAGCATCGCGGCCGTGCCGTTCAGCGTCGGCATGACGTCGCCGAGCTGCTTTCGCAGAAACAACCGCGCGCGGTGCACGCGCGTCTTCACGGCGGGAACGCCCAGGCCCAGGGCCTCCGCGATCTCGGCAATCGACCGGCCTTCGACGTCGCGCAGCACCAGGATCGTCCGGGACAGGGCGGGCAACTCGCTCATGGCTGCGGTCAGGGCCAGCCGCAGCTCGGTCTGGACCGACGGATCGTTCACGCGCGGCGACCAGTCGCCGGTGGCCGCGACGTGGCGGCCCTGCTGGTCGAAGAGCGGCAGCACCTCCTCCAACGAGAGATCGGTCCGTCGGCTTCGCCGGCCACGCAGCTTCTGATAGGCGGCGTTCGCGACGATCCGGTACACCCAGGAGCCCAACGCCGCGTCGCCGCGGAAGGTATCGATCTTTCGGACCACGGCCCAGAACGCGTCCTGCACGACTTCCTCCGCGTCGGACCCGCTGCCCGTGATGCGGATGGCCAGTCGATACGCGCGATCGCCGTAGGTGGCGACGAGTCGCTCCGTCGCCGTCGACTCGCGACGCCTCAGCGCCTCCAGGAGCGCAAGATCACGGTCGGCACGCCGGCCATGAGTGACAGCGCTCGTGTCCCCTTGGAGAACCGTCTCAGGATTCATCTCGTCCTCCCGTCACGACCTCACCAGTGTCCACCGCGAACGCGATTGTTAGGCTAGGTCTGCGAGCGGGAAGCGTCTACCCTACGTTGGTCGGGATCGGCTACTCCCGGCGGATGCCTACATCTTGTGCATCAGGTGTCCACGCGGATCCCCGGCAAGGCGAAGTGAAACGTCGCACCATGATCCGGATTCGGTGTCGCCCAGAGCCGGCCGCCATGCGCGTCGATGATCGAGCGGCTGATCGACAGCCCCATGCCCATGCCGCCCGGTTTGGTCGTGAAGAACGCGCTGAGCAGCTTGTCCGCGTTGTTCGGGTCGATCCCGACCCCGGCGTCCTGCACGGCCACGAGCACGGAATCGCCGTCGTGCCGCTGCGATCGAATCCGCAGCTCGCGTGGGCGGTCGTCGATGGACGTCATGGCCTCGATGCCATTCATCACGAAGTTGATGAGCACCTGCTGCAGCTGGACGCGATCGCCCAGGACCGGCGCCAACGCCGGCGCCAGATCCAGCCGCAACGACACCTGATGGTTCCGCAGTTCGGTGTCGATGAGCGGCACGATGTCGCGGATGACATCGTTGACGGCCAACCGGGCTTTCTGCGGACCCGTCCGCGTCGCGAGCCCGCGAACCCGCTGGATCACGTCGGCCGCGCGGTGGCCGTCCTTCACGATCGCGTCGAGCGCAACCCGGACGTTGTCGAGATCGGGAGGGGACGCCGCCAGCCAGTTGAGGGATGCGTTGGCATCGGCCACGATGGCGGCCAGCGGCTGGTTGACCTCATGCGCGATCGACGCCGTCAGCTCGCCCAGCGTCGTCACGCGGGTCACGTGCGCGAGCTCCGCCTGCGCCTGCTGCAGCGCCTCCGACGCCCGTGCGTGCTCGGTGAGATCGCGGGTGATCGCGAGCGCGGCTTCGACCCGTCCCGAATCCGGGCGCAGCGGAGAATACGTCGCCGCCAGGTACCGCCGGCCGTCCGGGGTGGGAAACCAGCCGACGAAGCTGGCCTCGTGTCCTTCGAAGCATCGGTCGAAGTTAGGCTTGTAGGTCTCCTCGAAGGGCTGCGAGCCCGAGAGCTCGCCGACGCGCATCCCGACGATCTTCTCCGCCGGCAGTCGCCACCGCCGCTCGAAGGCCGCGTTGACGCGCTGATATCGGTAATCTCTCCCGACGATGTACACGGCGTCGGGTGAGGTGTCGAAAATGTGTTCGGTCAGATATTCCGCCCGTTTGCGCTCGGTGATGTCCATGATGGTCACGAGCACGCTGTCGAGTCGAGCGGACGACGGTGGAAACGTCAGGGTGAAGAGGACGGTGAGCCTTTCTCCCTGCAGAGTCTGGACTACCGTTTCGGCCTCGAACGACGTGCGGCCCTCGGCGATACCCACGAGCACGTCGACGAACGCCTGTCGGGTTTCGGGCCCGGTGATCTTGCTCATGGACGTGAGGAGCTCGACCTTGCTCCCGGCCGCGAACAGCTTGACCGCGGCATCGTTCACGTCGACGATCCTCACCATCCGGGCGGTTTCCCGGACGAACTCGCGGTGCGTGTCGATGTACTCGCGGAAATCGCGCACCCCTCGGGATCTCAGCTCGTCGATCGCCGCCTTGACCTCGGAGAAATCTTCTTCCAGGATCGCCACGCCGGTCGACTCGAAGATATGGCGGTATCGCTTCTCGCTCTCGCGCAGGCGGCGGAAGATCGACAGGCTCGTCAGCGCGTCGGCGAGCCTCCGGCCGATCCCCTGGAACAGGAGCTCTTCCTGCGGCGTCCAGACCCGCGGGTACGAGCACTGGCTGAGCCCGAACATGTACGGTTGATCGCCTTTCGGGTGGAGAGCCATGACGATCCTGGACTCGATGCCGAGACGCTTCGCCATCTCGGCCGGCAGCGGATGGTCCCCGTCCGGCCCGAATCGCACGGGACCGCTCGCAGCCCTCACGGTTCGGAACACGGCGGCCGTCTCCCGATCCATGGGCAGCTCGGCGCCCACGCTGTAGCGCCCGGGAAACTCCGGGCGAGTCCGCTGCATCTTCACTCCGTGCGAGCGCGCCTCCGGATCGCAGGGGTACACCAGCCACGCGCGATCGCAGTCGAAAATCGACAGCGTCGCGTCGAGGACGTCGCTCATCATCGGCTCGAGATCGTTCGTCCCCTGGATGGCGCGGTTCACCCGATCCATGCTCTCGACGGCCCACCGACGCGCCTGGCGCTCCTCTTCGGCCCGCTTGCGCTCGGTGACGTCGACCATCACGCCGCGCAGCCGGGCCGGGCGGTCGTCTTCCCGCACCACGGTCACCAGGTCGCGCAGCCAGACCACACGACCGTCCGCGGCGATCATCCGGTACTCGAAGTCGTGGTCGCGCTTCTCGCCGACCGCGCTCTTGCAGAACGGCACCGCCCACTCGCGATCCTCGGGGTGAAGGTGGTCCTTCCAGAACGTCGGCACGGAGAGCCACCGCTCCACGGGATAGCCGAGGACGCGCTCGGCCTGGTCGCTCACGAACGAGAACCGAAAGGTCGTCGCGTCGGCTTCCCACACGATCCCGTCGACCGAGTTGACCAGGTCTCTGAGCTCCGCCGTCCGCTCGCGCACCCGTGTCTCCAGCTCTTCCCGGGCGCTCTTCAGCGAGTCTTCCGTCCTGCGTCGTGCCGCGCTCATGACGGCCAGCAACGCCGCCAGGAGCGTGAAGATCAGCAGACGCGGAGCCTCGGCGATGTCGATCGTCACCGAATCGAAGGGCGGGGTGAAAAAATACGCGAAGGCCAGGCTGGCCAAGACCCAGGCCACCAGCGCCGGCGCCAGACCGGTGACCCAGCCCGTGACCAGGACCGCCACGAACAACAGCTGCGCGCCGGCCAGCACAACAGGTCGAAGCCAGAGCGCCAGCAGCACCGTGACGGCCACGGACACCACGGCCACGCCGTATCGGACGACGGCAAACCGCGCGATGTACCGCTGCATCCCGTTGCCCCTCAGTCTTCGCAGGCCTCGTCGTTGACGGCCGAGCGGTCGGTCGCCCGCGTGATGGCGAACACGGCCGTCACGCGGAGGCCAGGGCCGCCCGCACCGCGTCGAGAAGGGTAGCACTGGGGACGGGCTTCTCGAGGAACGCCACCGCGCCGGCCTGAAGCGATTGCCGACGCGACTCGTCGTCGCCGTGAGCCGTCAGGATGATCACGGGGATGCGCGAGCCCGTCGCGGCCAGATGGCCGAGGAGGTCGAGACCGCTCATTCCAGTCATCCGCAAGTCGAGCACCACGCACCCGGTCGCCTGTCGATGGACGGAGTCGAGGAACGCTTCCGCGGATTGAAACGTCTCGACGCGCAAGCCGACCGACGTCAACAGATTCCTGAGAGACCGGCGCAGAGATGGATCGTCGTCCACCACACAGACCGCCCGCTCGCCGTCTTCGGCCATCTCTCTACGCCCTCGGCCCCATCCTAGTTTCGCGCGCCCCAGGCATCTACCCTACGTTGGTGGGGTGCGGCCACCCAGGAGTCGGGCATACTGTCACTCGGCAAAGGGAGAATCCATGCACGACGTGATTTTCCGGACCCTCCGCCCGTACGCGGTCCTGTTCGTGCTGCTCGGCCTGTCCGCGTCGCTGCCGTGGATGGGGCACGCCGCGGCAGACAAGGCGATCGTCGCCCGAACGGCGGACGCCGACGGAGCGAGGCTGCACTACCTGACCGCCGGTCGCGGCGAGCCGGTCATCCTGCTTCACGGCTATACGCAGACGTCGCGGATGTGGCGACCCGTCATTGCCGTGCTCGCCGAGAAATTCATGGTGATCGCCCCCGACCTGCCCGGCATTGGAGACTCGGCCATCCCGAACGGCGACGTGGACATGACGACGGCCGCAACCCGGATCCGTGCGCTCGCGAAGTCGCTGGGCGCGGACAAGGCGAGAGTCGTCGGCCACGACATCGGCCTCATGGTCGCGTACGCGTACGCCGCGCAGTTTCCCGCGAACGTGGAGAAGCTCGTGGTCATGGACGCGTTCCTGCCGGGCGTCGCCGGCTGGGAGGCCGTGTACAACAACCCCGGGATCTGGCATTTCCGGTTCAACGGGCCGACGCCCGAAGCGCTGGTCCGTGGACGCGAGCGCACGTACTTCGAGCACTTCTGGAACGATTTCGCTGCGGACAAAACGCGCTCGATCCCGAGCGCCGATCGCGCCGCCTACACGGCGGCCTACGCCAGGCCGGGACGGATGCGTGCGGGGTGGGCGTACTTCGTGTCGTTCCCGAAGACGGCAACGGAGTTCGCCCGGCTTTCCGAGCGGAAGCTGACGATGCCGGTCCTCGTCATCGGCGGCGCCAGGGCGAACGGAGACGCGCTCGCGCAGCAGATGAAGCTCGTCGCATCGGACGTGACCGTCGTCGTGCTCCCGGACACCGGACACTGGGTGCTCGAGGAGCGGCCGAAGGAGACGACGCACGCGCTCGTCAACTTTCTCTAACGGCGACCACACGATCAGGGTCGGTCATCCGCGACCGATTCGACCGAGACGAGAGCGCGTGCGCGCAAGGGCAGCGAAAGCTCGACCTTCGCCGCGATGAGCGCGGCATGCACGCCCACCGCGAGCTGGCTCACGACGCCGTCGCCTTCCTCGAACCGGGCCGTCCAGACGCGCAGCTCGAAATTCAACGCGCCATCGGCGAATCCGGTGCCGAGTGCCTGCGGCGCCGGCTCGCTCAGCGCTTTGGGATGCGCCCTGGCGACGGTGCGGAGAATATCCAGCACCCGCTCGGGATCGGTGGCGTAGGCGACGGCGATCGGGAGGTCCACACGGCGTAAGCGGTCCGACAGCGTCCAGTTCGTGACGCGCTCGGAGGTCAGGCTGCCGTTTGGCACAATGACCTCGGCGCCATCCCAGGTCCGGATCGTGCTCGCGCGGCTGCCGATCTCTCGCACCTGGCCCTGCAGGTCGCCGATTTGAACGGAGTCTCCCACGTGGATCCGACGCTCCAGCAGGAGAATCAGGCCGGCGACGAAGTTCGCCACCACGCTCTGCAGGCCGATCCCGATGCCCACGCCGAAGGCGCCCGCCAGGATGGTGATGCGATTGAGATCGACGCCGAGCGCCGCGACCGCGAAGACGAACCCCGCCAGGATGATGGCGTAGTGAACGAGGGTCGAGACGGCGTACGGCACGCCGCGGGGGAGCCCGACACGCGGGTACACGTCCTCGCCAAGGACGAAGCGAACGAACGACGATACGAGAAATGCCGCCCAGACGGTCAGCCCGAATGCCGCCACGTCGGCCAGCGACAGGCTGATCGATCCGCGGCCGTACCGCGCGGCCAGGGCCATCACGCCGGTGGACCACAGCGAGTCCATCACGCCGAGTCCATCCAGGGTGAGATAGGCCCAGGTCGCGATGGACAGCCACCGGAGCGTCAGGTCGATCCGGCGCTGCAGCAGCGCGCGATGCCGCTGCACCATGAACAGCTGCCGCATCGGGCGCGCGCCGAGCACGTAGGCCACGAGCCCCTCGCCGACCCGCACGCCCGCGTACAGCACCAGCGCGATGTAACTGCTGGCGAGAACCTCGCCGCCGAGGAGGCGGGCCAGACGCATGTGGCCGAGCGCGCCCGTGAACACGGCGCCGACGAGAATCGACAGCTGCGCCCAGAGGATCCACGCGATCAGGTCCCGCCATGCCAGCGCGGCCTGGTCGCCGCGGTCCGCCAGGAGCTGCTCGGAGCGTACCGCGAGCGAAAGGAACACGATTCCGGACACCATCTCGAGCAGGAAGACCCACTGCTCCAGCACCGGGACGACCGCGCAGACGTCGCGGACGCGGTCGACGAGGAAGAACGCGGCGAGCGCGTAGACGGCGGGGACGACGGCGGGCGACGCCAGCCGGCGCACGATCAGCACGGCCGGCAGCAGGACGAGGAGCTGGACGACGTCCACCAGGACACGGGGAGCGTCGGGATAGATCCAGAGGCTGGCCAACAGCGTGAGGACGAGCGCGGACGAAAGCGGCAGCTCGAAGACCTGAGGGGCGACCTGCTCGCCCGGCTCGCTCGCGGCCCGGCGCCGCGCGCCGGCGCGCGCCAGGCGCGCGAGGACCAGGACGACGACGAGCAGCGCGATCTGGAACGGCACCCGCGCGAGCTGACTGGCAAGGAATTCTCGGGTCAGCGTGACGCTGTCACCGACCGACTCGCGCAAGCGTCGGCCCGCGTCGGTCGCGATCAACGTGCGCGCTTCGGGACTCCAGATCGGGAGGCCGTCCCGGGAGAGGAGCGGCCCGGCCAGCGCGGCGCCGGCCTCCCCGATCCTGGACAGGACGTCGTCGCAGCGGGCGATCTCGCGCACCACGCGATCCTGGACGCCGAGCACGTGCGTGAGCCGTTCACCGACGCTGCCTTGAGCCGCCACGATGGCGGCCATCGTGGTGTCGATTCGCGCGATCACGGCCGCCGGAGCCCGGGACGCCACGGCCTTCGCGCGTGAGGCCGACCACGTTGCCCGCATCGCCTCGAGCTGGTTCGCGCCTTGCTCGAGCTGCGTCGCGCGCCTCGTGAGGATGTCATTCCAGGCGGCCAGCCTCCCGCGCATGACGCGCCAGGAATCGGCCAGCGTCGCCAGGGCGTTCGCCGAGGGCGACGACGCCAGCGCTTGTGTCGTCCCCGCGAGCCGCCCACGGATCCACTCACCGGCCGCGGGCAGGCGGGCCTCGATGTCCTGGACGTCCGGGCCCGCCGCGATCTGCTCGACGCTTCGCAGTGTCGGAGGCACTTGCTCGGCGCGCTGCGCGATCTCGGGCACGGGAATCGGCGTGATGGCGGGCTGGACGGGCTCCTTCTGCTGGCCCTGTTGAGGCCCCGGCTGAGCGGACGCCGCAGGAACGCCGAGTACGAACGCATACGCCAAGACAGTCAGCGCGCACACGCGAACGAGGTGCGGCGAGCAGAGCCTCACTGGCCCATGGCGTACCCGGCGCACGCGAGCAGTGCAACGGCCACGAGCACGATCGCGTGCCGCCGCCGATGCTTCAGCGCGAAGCCCACTGACGTGATCACGCCGGCGAGGAGGACGAGCGTCGTCACGATACTGAACGGTGTCGGCACTCCGGTCGTGACGTTGCCGAGCGCGTACCCCGCACCGGTCCACATCCCCGCCCACGCGAGCGCGCTGGCCGTCGCAATGAGGATGTACCGGGCCGGCCCGATGTGCGTCGCCCCGGCCATGCCGGCCGCGACGGGATTGGCCTCCGGCAGGAATCGCGAGCCGAACAGGAATCCCAGCTGGTGGGCCACGAAGCGTTGCTCGGCGGCCTTCACGCGCACGAATGCGTGCCGCGCGAGCCCGCCCAGCAGCGCGAGCGCCTGCGCGCCGCGCCAGCGCCCGATGCCGTACCACGCGAGGTCGGCGATCAACGAGGCGGCGACGATCACCGCAACGGTGACGACGAGGCTCGCGTGACCCGCACCTGCCAGAGCGCCGGCCCCGACCAGCGAGGGAACGACGGGAATCGGCACGCCGCCCTGATTCGCTGCGACCCAGGCGAACAGCTGCCACATTGCGTGCTCCGTCGTCACGGCGCGTGCGGTTCCTTTGCGCCGGCGTGGAGGGCGAATCCCGACTTCGCGCCCCGGCCGCGGAGACGAAACGCCAGGCCGAGAAGGAGCAAGCCGAAGAGAACGGCATAGGCCCCGATCAGCCACGCGAGCGACAGCGCGCCCGCGCCGGGTACCAGGAACGTCAACACGCCGAAGACGATCGACAGAACGCCGTTGAGCGCGAGCCAGAGCTCGCCCGTGATCTGGCGGCGGAGCCGGACGGCCGCGACGATCTCCAGGACGCCGGTGACGACCGCCCAGGCAGCGATCATGTAGAGCAGGGCGAGTGCCGTCAGGCCCGGGACCAGAATGGCGACGATGCCCGCGGCGATGCTGACCGATCCTTCGAGCACCAGCGCCCACCATGGCGAGCCGTCGCCGCGGCCCCGGATCGCCGCGACGACGTTGAAGACGCCCTCGACGAGTGCGTACGCACCGAAGAGCAGGACCAGGACCGCGAGCGTGACGCCCGGCAACACGAGCGCCAGGATGCCGAAGACGATCGCGGCGATTCCACGCAGCGCGAGCGCCCACCAGTTCTTGGCCAGAGTCTCGATATCCACGGCGCCGTCCTCCTTCCTTATAGGACGGCGGTGGCGGGCGTGGGGTTACCGGATTTCGGTCGGAACGTTCACCCAGTACTCGGCCACTCCGGCATCCCACGTCGCCGGCGCGACGAAGCACTGGCACGGCGCGCCCCGCGTGGTGCCGGGCGTCACGGGACACACGCCGAACGGCGTGACGCACACGTTCGACGGCGCCGCCGCGATCGACGACGGCGGCGGCGACGCGGGACCCGACGCGGGCGCCGCCACCAGGGTCCTTGCGGTTCCGCCCGCGACGACGAGTACGACCGCCAGCGCCGCGATCACCACCCGGTTGCTCATCCTCGGTCCTCCGACGGCGCGCCCGCCGCCAACCACGCGCGGAAGTCGGCGGAGACCGCCGCCAGCCGCCACTCGGCGACGATTTCTTGCGCCATGGCCCGCAACGCGCCGATCGAGGCGTTGTCGGCTGCCGCGAGGCATCGCTCGAGGAGCCATGCCTCGAACGTGTCGGGATCGGGATCGGCCTCGCTCGCGTAAGCCAGCAACCCGCGCTTGAGCAACATCCCGATGGCATCCGGCGTGGTGTCGCGCTTGCGGCGCCGGCGGCGGCCCTCGGAGGCCTCGAGCGCCTCGAGCAGCGCACGGCAGACGAACGCCGGCCGCAGCGTCGTCACGGCAGAAGACCGAGGCGCTCGCGCAGCCACGACGGCTCCGCGACCACGCTGACCGCCACGCCGCGCCCGTTCGTCGCGTGGCGACGATACCCGCGCTCCAGCGCGGCGACGTCGAGCACGGCCGTGGCGAGATCCTGCACGACCACGTGCTCCGGCGGGATGGCGGTCAGCGTCGTGAGCGCCTTGACGTAGCTCCCGCAGCCATCACAGACATCGATGCTCTGACGCTCCAGGGTGTCCGGTGACATGAGCGACCCGAGCTTGTCGTGACCGGCTTCGCCGCAGAACGGACAGCGCAGCCAGTCGGTCGGCCAGTCGCCGCCGCAGCCTGCGCATCGAAGATGCCGGCCGCCGTCGAGTCCGCGGAGCTCGCCGAGCGCGGGGGCTCCACCACAGATCGGGCAGTGGCCGGCCGCCCAGCCCGACGGCACACGCTCCGCCCAGCGCCGCCGGCACGCCTGCAGCATCGGCCTCGCGATCAACGGCGCCAGCCCCTGCACGACGCCCCCGTCGTCCTTCGCGAAGCGCGCGAGCTCGCCGAGCCGATGGACGTCCTGCGACACCGCAATCTCGAACAGGAACAGCGGATCCATCGTCGTCAGCGCCTTGACCTCGCTCCCGCCGGCGGCCGCGACCTTGAGGAACCGACGGACCCAGCGCGCGACGACCGACGGGGCCACGGTGATCACGGCACCATCCAGCAGCGGCCGGCGATCATCCCCGGTATGCCGGAGCGCGGGGACGAAGCGCGCCCAGGCCGGGCGCTCCGTTTCGCACAGCGCCTCGTCGACGAGCGCGAGCAGCGGTCGCCATTCCGGATGCTCGACGTTCAGCGTCGCCAGGAGCGAGCGGGCGGACGTTCCAGAGGCCGGCATCGACTATCGCCCGGCGGCCTCGACGGCGCCGCCGATGAGCGCACGCCGCCCGATCCCGGCGCCATCCGTTCGCGTCCGGTAATACATCTGCGCGCCGCCGTGGATCTGGACCTCGCCTCGCGGGTGATTGCCCACGTCCGCGCCGGCCTCACCACGAACGCGGCTGGCCTCGGGGCTGCTGCACGCGACCGTCGCTGCGGCCGCGAGCACGAGCACGCTCCACCGCCAGCGCCGCATCACAGTCGATCCGACGCGAAGATGATGACGGCGCGGAAGACCAGGCCGCCGACAAGGACGAGCACAGGCCCGAGCGAGCCGCGCGTGGCCGGCCGAGATTGCAGAACGAGCGGCACGACGATTCCACCCAGCACCGTCACGGCAAGGAGCACGCCCCAGCCACTCAGGCCGATCACGGCGATCCGTCCGAGTGACGCGATCAGCGCGACGATGGCCACGAGCTCGAGGATGAGCACCCGTGAGTCGAAGCGTTCGAGCGCCTCGAGGCCATCGCGCGACAGGCCCCGCCACGCGCCGAGCACGATCAGCAGCGCGGCCGACGTGGATGCCGCCGACACCAGGAAGGTGACGCCGAGAAGCGTGGTGTCGGCCCAGATCGGGCGGTTGGTCACCGAGAGCAGCACGCCCGTATAGCCGGCCAGGTACAGGCCGAGGAGCGTCCCCACCACCGTCACCAGCCGCCCCACGAGCGCGCTCGGGCCGAGCCCGCGCAGGACAGGCCACCGAAGCCACCCGCGCTCGGCGAGCACCGCGACGAAGGACAGGAACGCGCATGCGCTGAAGGCCAGCAGCACCCACGCGCCGAGCGACATCGGTGAGTAGGTCTTGAGCATCGGATGCCAGGTCTCCGACTGGATGAGCATGTGCCAGAAGCGCTCCGGACGCCCGAGGTCGACGGTGAGGACGAGCCCGCAGAGCGCGACGGTCGGGAAGGCGACGAGATAGCCGAGCTGGACGAGCCGTCGATCCTTGCCGGACAGATCCAGCAGCGTGGCCAGGAAGTAGGTGCCTCCGGCGATCCCACCGCAGAAGAAGTACGCGACGATCAGCCAGCGCCAGTGAGGGCTCGCGGTGAAGAACGTGCTAGGCATCGCGGCCTCCACGGTTCCGGAAGCTGACCAGGCTGGTGAGCACAAGGGCGACGGCGCCGAGCACGGACCACGCCGAGGACGGCTTGAGATTCCGCGACGGAAGCTTCGGATCGGGCGGCAGGCCGTAGACCTCCGGCTTGTCCACGAGCAGGTAGAACGAGTTGAGCCCACCGAGCATGCGTTCGTCGGCGCCATAGAGATGAGCGCGGCCCTCTCCCGCCTGCTGCAGACGACCCAGCCGCGTCTGAGCCATCTTCTTGAGGTCGGCGATCGGCCCGAAGTTGATGGACTCGGTCGGGCACGCCTTGGCGCACGCCGGCTCGAGCCCGACCCGCAGCCGGTCGTAGCAGAGCGTGCACTTCTGGGCCGTGCCCGACACGGGGTTGATGTCGATCACGCCGAACGGACACGCGCCGATGCAGTCGCGGCAGCCGTTGCACGCGTCCGACTGGATGACGACCGTGTCGAACTCCGTCCGCACGATGGCGCCCGTCGGGCAGACCTCGAGGCAGCCGGCGTGGACGCAGTGCTTGCAGACGTCGCTCATCATGAGCCAGCGCCCCTGACGACGATCCGCGCTGAACTGCTCGATGAACTTCACATGCCGCCAGTGGATCCCGTCGAGACGGCGGGTGTTGTCGTAAGAGTCGCCCGACAGCGTGTTGCGCCCGCCGTTGGTGGCCGGCAGCTGGTTCCACTCCTTGCACGCGACCTCGCACGCCTTGCACCCGATACACACCGTGGTGTCGGTGAAAAACCCCATCGGCTCGGGCATCAGGCCTTCTCCACGTTGCACACGAAGGCCTTCCCCTCGTGAATCGAAACGTTGGGATCGGCGACGAGAGCCGTGAGCTCGTTGCCGGCATCGCCCGTGACGAGACCCTGGTAGCCCCAGTGGAACGGCATGCCGACATGGTGGACGGTGCGGCCACCGATGGTGAATGCGCGCATCCGCCGCGTCACGAG
>WNEQ01001158.1_pt1 | contig 14091 bp, 12 predicted proteins | sample 5399971 | NCBI WGS metagenome assembly WNEQ01 (sample SAMN13153330, study PRJNA577476) | soil metagenome | isolation source: 20 cm grassland meadow soil 2 days after 1st rain plot 5 | place: USA:California | collected 2015-09-18
AACTGGAAATTTCGGTCGTATTGATGAGTGCTGAAGGCAAACGCCTGGAGCAGGAGATCGAACATCTCAACGCTCTGGTTCACCAGCGGCGGACGGATGCCGGTTCGCTGGAACGGAATCTGGAAGAGATGAAAGAACGACGGTCCGGCATCGAGCTGGAGCATCAGAAAACCGCTCAACGCGTTGAACGCCTCCAGGATCAGATCACGTCGCTGGAAGAACGCAAGCGCTCGCTGACGGCCGATCGAACCCGGGCCGTAGAAGAACTCGAGAAGAATGCGAGACAGCGTGAGGGAAAGAAGCTCCAGTTGGCCAGTATCGATGCTGAGAAAGAGATCGTCCGGCTTGATCTCGACCGAACCACTGCCGGCTTGAGCGACCTGTCCGATCGCCGCAATACAGAAGAACGCGCGGTTGAGCAGCTCCGGCAGCAACAATTTGAAACCGTCGGGCGCGAAGCGAGACTGCGCAACGAAGTCTCCAGCCGCAATGAAATCAACCGCCGCTTGACGGTGCAGATTGAACGTCTTGAGCAGGAACAGAGCGAAGCGCGCGAACAAGCATCGGTTTTAGAGAGGCAATTGAATGCGGCGCGCGAAGAGTACGCCGGACAACAGACGGGATTCGGAGCTCTTCAGGCCGACTTGAGGGAGGCCGAAGAAACGCACTCCCGATATAAAGTCGAACATGCAAATGCCATGACCGCGGCCGCTGAAGCAAAAACTCGTGAAGAAAGCATTCGAAACCGTCTTCAGACGATTGGTGAACTGGCTATCCACCGCGCCTACAGCACGGAATCGGTGCAGCAGTTCTTCAACGCCGTTCGCGCGCAGGACTGGGCTCCGCTCGGCATACTGGCGGATTTCATCGAAGTCGATCCCGAATACGAATCATTGGTGGAAGATTTTTTACGATGGAAGCTCCAGTATGTCGTCATCGAAGACCGCAACCAGGCGCGGCGCGCGCTCGAACTGGTCAAAAACGTCAGCAAGGGACGCCTGGATTGCTTTCTCCTGGACGGCAATACGCGGCCTGAACCGGTCGTACCGATCGAAGGCGCGATGCCGGTATCGAGTGTTGTTCGCTTCGACGAGCGCGTCCGTCACTTCGCTGAATACATTCGCGATGCGTACATCGTCGATTCCGTCGAACGCGCGTGGGAATTATCCGAGAAGTATCCCTCGTTCGAGTTTGTCGCGCGCACCGGCGAGATGGTGCGTGGATATGTGATCAGTTGGGGGGAGCACGAGGAACTCGGCCCGCTTTCACTCAAACGCGAGATACGCGAGCTCGACCGCAACATGGATCTGGCTAGGCGTCAAACGGCCGCGCTTGAAAACGAAGCTTTTCGAGTTGGCGAATTGGCCGCTAAGACCGAGATGCTGAAATCGCGCCTCGGAATCGAGCTTCAAGAAGCCGAGAAGGCGATGCTCAGTATGGATCATCACGTTCGCTCGATTGCGACGGATTTCGACCGCGCCAAACAACGGTTCAACGTGACGGAATCGGAAGCCGGCCGACTTGCCGATGAGCGCGATCAGTTGCAGCGGGAGCTGGCCAAAGCCGAAACCGAACTGGTCGAGATCGCCGGCGCCAGGAAAGCTATCGAAGCAAATATCGAGGAGTACAGCCGCCAAAGCGAAAAATTGCGGTTCGAAGCCGATAGACTGCTGCGTGACCTCGCTGGACTTCAATCCCAACTGGCCGTGCTCGAAGAGCGCCGGTTGGCCGGGTTGCGAGAAATGACGGTGCTCGAGGAGCAGGAAATCGATCTCGATGGCCGCACGAAGCACGCGGAGTTGCAGATTCAATACGCTGGAGAGCAGCAGGACGAGACCCGCGCCACGATTCAATCCCTGGAAGTCGCGTGCGCGGAACTGATCGAAGAACGCGGCAGACTTGACGCAGTCATTGCTGAAAATATGGCTGCTCTGGAAGAACTTCGACGCGAACTCCACGGTGCCGAGACCCAATGGGACGAGAATCGTGCGCTCCTGGATTCCTGGAAAGACCGGCACAACGCGCTGGAAATTCAGAGAGCCGAAGTCGACTCGGATCTGAAACACCTGTCCGAGACCTGCAATAACGAATTGAACGAGACGATCGAGTCGGTGTGTCTGAATTATTTTGAAGCGTTACCGCCGACGGAGCTGGAAGCGCGTGAAAACGAGTATCGTGACCTCCGCGAGAAGCTCGAGTCCATGGGTGCTGTGAACATGATGGCGGTTGAGGAACATCAAGAAGCAGAGGAACGTTTCCAGTTTCTCACGACACAACGCCAGGACCTGCTCGACTCGATTCGAGACACCACTCAGGCAATCGAAGAAATCGACTCCGTTTGCCGGCGCCAATTCAAAGAAGCGTTCGAAGCCATTAACGCCGGGTTTCGACAATCATTCGTTTCGCTGTTTGGCGGAGGTCACGGCGAGTTGAGGTTGTTGGAAAATGCTGAAGAAGGTGAACGGCGGCAGGACGATGCAGGTGTGGAGGTCGTGGCGCAACCACCAGGCAAGAAGCTTCAGAATGTCTTGTTGCTATCGGGCGGGGAAAAAGCACTGACGGCGTTGGCGCTGCTCATCGCGCTTTTCCGTTACAAGCCGAGTCCTTTTTGCATTCTGGACGAAGTCGATGCTCCGCTCGATGACGCCAATGTCGATCGATTCGCGCAGATGGTTCGCGAAATGAGCACGACGACGCAGTTCATCGTTATCACCCACAGCAAGCGTACAATGGAAACAGCATCCCACTTGTACGGAGTTACCATGGAAGAGCCGGGTATCTCGAAGATTGTCTCTGTGAAATTGAACTGATGGGAACTTAGCCACAAAAAGGCACAAAAGACACCAAATTTTGTGCCTTTTTGTGGCCAATGCTTTTATGACACTGATGAAAACCGATCTTCCCGGCGTGAAGCTTCACGGGCGCGGAAAGGTCCGCGATATTTACGACCTTGGCGAGCACCTGTTGATCGTCGCCACCGACCGTCTTTCGGCTTTTGATGTCGTATTGCCGACGCCGATTCCGAATAAGGGCAAAGTGCTGACTCAAATGTCGGTGTTCTGGTTCGATCACTTCAAGGATTTCGTGCCAAATCACGTCGTGTCCACTAAAGTCGATGAATATCCTAAGGAACTCCGTCAGTTCCGCGAACAACTCGAAGGCCGGTCGATGCTGGCGAAAAAAGCCAAGGTATTTCCGATCGAGTGTGTGGCGCGCGGCTTTCTTACCGGCTCGGGATTGAAAGACTACATCAGAACCGGGCAGGTTTGCGGAATCGCCTTACCATCGGGCATGCGCGACTCCGACAGGCTGCCGCAGCCGATCTTCACTCCCGCGACGAAGGCGGAAAGCGGACACGACGAGAACATTTCGGAAGAACAAGCGGCCAGGATCATCGGTCACGATAATATCCGCAAGTTGAAGGACCTGACCTTATCGATTTATACCCGCGCCGTCGATTTCGCTTTGAAGCGCGGCATCATCATTTGCGACACGAAATTTGAATTCGGAACGATTGACGGCCAGGTCAGGATTGTCGATGAAATGCTCACCCCCGATTCTTCCCGGTTCTGGCCTGCCGGTCAATATTCTCCCGGAAAACCTCAACCCTCCTTCGACAAGCAATTTGTCCGCGACTACCTCGAACGCATCAACTGGAACAAGCGGCCTCCGGCGCCGCCGCTTCCTGAAGATATCGTCACCGCGACGAGCGCCAAATATGTCGAGGCGCTGCGGATTTTGACGGGCCGCGAACTGCAGTGACGCTACTGGACTGGCTTCTCATCGCGATTCTCGTTTTTTCCATTGTGATGAGCTGGCTTAAAGGCTTCGTCCGCGAAGTCCTAGGACTGATCACGGTTCTAGCCGGCCTGCTTCTCGCAGCATGGTTCTACCGGGGCTTTGCGAGCATGTTTAAAGATGTTGTCAGAACGGAAGACCTTGCTCTATTCTTCGCTTTCTCCGTCATCTTCCTGGCAACACTCGTTGCCGGATTTGTGATCATCTGGCTAGTCACTAAATTCGTGAAGTTCGCGAAGCTGCAATGGGCCGACCGAATGCTTGGAGCAGCCTTCGGGTTTATTCGCGGATGGATGATTGGCGCGGTGGTCTTGCTGGCGTTGACGGCGTTCGACGTGCAAACGGAGAGGCTGAAGAACTCGGAGCTGGCGCCGTATTTCCTGCCCGGGTCGAGAGTCATCGCTGTAATGACTCCCTACGAAATGAAAGCGAAATTTTTGGTTGGCTACCGCGCGATTGAGCGCTGGTGGCGAGAAAAATAATCCATCCTCCAAGGAAAATATTGTGAAAGAGAAGTTGGAATCCCTTGTTGCAGAGATGATTGACCGCCGGATATATCTGGACGAAGCTCTTGATGAATTCGAAAAGAGATTCATCCAGACTGCGCTGACCAAAACCCGTGGAAATCAAACCAAGGCCGCCCAGGTTCTTGGCGTCCACCGCAATACGCTCAATCGCAAAATCGTGCAGTACAAATTAAATGGACATCGGTAATTAGAGACCTAAAGCAAGGGTCCCCGAGGGCCGCCGAGCCGCGAAGCGGCGCGAGAAGATAGCCCAGCGCATAAGCGCTGGGTCTGGGTGTTTGTCTACGTCGCAGCCCCAGAGGGGCGGAAGGGATAAAGCTGCCGCCGCTTCGCGGCTTGTCTTAGCCACGAAGTCCAAACCAGGGCTCCTGGCCTATGGCTCTTACGCCGCTTCGCGGCGTCAGGCAACATTGGTGCCGATTCCGAGTTCGACAGCTTTTCTATAGGCAAGATCGGCGGCGACAAGATCTTCCAGCGCCATACCGACCGACTTGAATATCGTGATGCAATCGTCGACCGCAGGGATCGGTTTAGCTTCTGAAACCAGTTCATCGATCGAAGCATAAATGCTGCTGCGCTGGATAACACCCTCGTTCAGAGGTATCACGATGTCACCCGCCTCCTTGAGCGCGCTTTCATAGGAGTCAACGACGATGGTCGCGTGAGCGACGACATCGGAAGCGATCTCACGCGTGTTGGGCCGGTACGCCCCGGTGGCATTGACGTGCGCGTTCCTTGCGACATCTTTCAATTCGAACAATGGCGTCGCGTTTGTCGTGCAAGTGCAGATGATTTCCGCGCGTTTCAATTCGTTCAGGATCGCGCGGCGTGATGGCTTTCGGAGTTGCCGCTCGACACGCTCCGCAAACTCTTCCCCGAGCTCTGGTGTCTGGCCGAAAACAAGAACCTCACCAATCGCGAACAGTTTGGCGAATACTTCCACGTGAGACCACGCCTGGGCGCCGGTTCCGAATACAGCCATGGTCCTTGCGCCCGATTTTCCCAGCAGATCAGTCACCAGGGCAGATACGACAGCAGTGCGGAGGCCCGTCAGGAACTCTGCGTCCATCAGGCTCAAAATTTCGCCGGTCTCCGCACTGACGTACAGGTACTTGGAATGAATAAGCGGCAAGTTCTTAGCGGGATTTCCGTTCATCACAGTAACCAGCTTCATGCCGGCCGCAGCGAGGCTTTCGCAATACGACGGCATGAACAACCCGACCCCCTGGTGGGCCGGCATTTCGATTGCGACTCGCAGCGGAACTGTCCATTCACCTTTCGCGAGTTGCCGGAAACCTTCCGTCATCGCTTCAAAAAGTTCGGCAGCGTCCAGCACGCGCCGCATATCATCCCGCGACAGTATCAACATGAGTCGGCTTTCGCTTTCGTTTGCGTTGTTGGATGCGTTCGGCAACGCGTTCGGGCAGTTGCGCGACATCGCGTACCGGCAGCAGGTCCACGCTTTGTAAAGGATCGATGATGAAGTTACTCACGAGGCAGAACTCGTCGTACTGGCTTCGATTGGAATCGCGGGCGATTGGCATCTCGAAGAAGCGTCGGAGATCGGAAGCGAGATGTTCATCGAGAGTTTCGACCTCGTATTGCTCAAAGCCGATAATCCGGCTTTCCCGGATAAAAGCAATTTTGCAGCGAAACACAGAATCCGACGCGAGAACGGCGATGTAGTTGAAATTCCAGACCGAGAAAAACGTGTCTTTGTATTCCTGACGGGCGCGACGGATTTTATCCAGCTTCCGGCGAACTATTTCAGCCTCTTCGAACCGTGTCTGTGCTGCAAGATCGTTCATCTTTTGAACAAGCGTCCGCTCAACCTCTTCATCCCGTCCTTCGATGAAGGCAATTGCCTCGGCAACATCTTCCAGATACGCGCGCCGGTCGATGTCGTTATTGCACGGGCGCGAGCAGGTGTGCATCTGAAAGTAAAGGCAATCCGGGTGGGGATCGTTGCCGCGAATGTTGTACAAACACGGGCGGAGCTTGAACGTGCGTTCGAGATTTGTCTTCAGGCGCGTGAATTGGCCGCGGGAGACGAACGGCCCGAAGTAATCCACTCCAGGTTTGATTTCCCGGCTGGCGTAAATCCGCGGAAAGCGTTGCCGGCGGTTGACCTTCATGAGCGTGAACAGCCGGAACGTGCGCATCCTGCGGTAAGTTTTCGGGAAGTGGTTCTTTCGTTCTCGATAAAGGACGTAAAGCGTTTCGAAAGTCGAATCGGTCCTGATGAACTCGATCCGGCCCGTAATCTCCCGCAGATCCAAATCGCGCACGCGTTCGGACCTCTCCCCGTAGTACCGGACAAATCGTTCGAAAAGGTTGCTCGTTTTATCGAGAACGATCAGTTTTCCATGAATATCGAAGATTTTATAAACGCCGGAATGCTTTGGCAGTCTGGGAAGCGTGCGATCGTACTCGATGGTATCGAACCGGAACTCCATGCCTCATTATAAGAAGCGGAATAGCCACAAAAAGGCACAAAAGGATAAAACTTTTGTCATTTTTGCGCCTCTTTGTGGCTAATCCTATTTGCTGCTGAAGACCTTCCAGTGGAAAAGCATGGATTCGCTCGTGTGGTTTCGCGCGTAATCCCAGCCATGGCCCCCAGGATAAAGGTGAGCTTCATGAGGATAGCCGGCTTTGGTCAACATTTCGTCCAGTTGTCTGGCACCGACTTCGAAGCCGTATCGGTCTTCGGTTCCGCAGTCGAAGTAGAGTTTCAGGCCGTTGAGCTTTTTAGTGTCCTTTGCCAGCGTCATCGGATTGTTTGCTTCCCAGTAAGTCAAGTCCTGATTGATTCCGAAAATATGGTCGAACATGGCTTGGAACATCTGCAGCCGGCCTCCGGAGACTCTCGCTGCGGAAAGATCTTGTAAGAGAACGGCGCTATGCGCGCTGGCCGATCCGAATAGATCCGGATGTTTCATTGCGAGTTTCAGTGCCCCGTAGCCGCCCATGGATGTGCCGCTGATTCCGCGCGTTCCGCGCGTCGCATTGACGCGATTTGCGGACTCGATCATGGGGATGAATTCGGTAATGATCATGTCTTCCCATTTTTCGCTGCCGTCGCGGGTATTCGTATAGAAACTGTTTGCGGCCGACGGCAGGGCGACGATGAACTCGCCGATCTTTCCTTCGGCAATCAACTGATCCAGTTTGGAGTCGGTTTGTCCAAGAGTACTCCAGCGCATTTCGTTCTCGAAGGCGCCGTGAAGGAAATACAGCACGGGATATTTCTTGGCCGGAGAAGTCTTGTACGAAGGCGGGAGGTATAAGCCATAGGCGATATCGCGTCCCAGGATTTTGCTTTGAAACGACTTGGATTCGACACGTTGCGCAAGAACTTGCGTGCTGAAAACCACTAAGAAAACAAGCGCGCGGATCATGGGGTTATTCCTCCGGTGAGACTTCGCGAGGTTCTTGTGGGGCGCGGGAGCTATCAAAGTGCCGAATCTGCATTTCTTCGGCCGCGATGTCGGTAAGATCCACGATCGACGCCGCGCTGACCCCCATCGTGATTGCTATGGTTTCGCTCAGTTCCTCCTTCGTAGCACCGTATTTCAGTGCCTTCTTGATGTGTCCTTCACGACATCCCTTGCAATGGGTAGCCAGTGACGCCGCTATCGCGATCAGTTCCTTTGTTTTTCGATCGAGAGTGGAAGATTTGTAAGTCTCTTGATAAAACTGGAAGTAGATCTTCCGCATCCGCGGTTCGACCATCGTATATGAAGGCCATTTGTCTTCTTTAACATTCGGCTTATTCGCCATTAATGACTCCCGTGGGAAATTCAAGGACAGTCGAATTTCTCACGAGACTGCAACCCCGTCAAGCACGTCTCTCACGGTGGACGCGAGCTTTACGACCTGGAACGGCTTGTGTATGAAGCCATCGATGCCGAGTGCTTCAAGGACCGGGGCTTTTTCCGGAGAGGTATATCCACTGCAGACCAGGACCTTCACATCTGGTGACTTTTGACGGATCAGGCGAAGAGCGGAGACGCCATCCATTTCCGGCATGATCATATCGAGGATAATGAGCCGCACATCGTCGGTGGCGGATTCGACAGCCTCAATTCCATTGCACGCCGAGACCACAGAATATCCAAGCTCCGTCAATACGGATTTGAGTAGATTCAGCATGTCCGGCTCATCGTCTGCGATCAGAATCTTCTCCGAGCCACCCCTGGCCTTGACGGTTTGGTGCACCGGCTTTCTTCGCTTCTCTGTGCATGAAGGAAAGCTAAGAATGAATTCGGTACCGCTTCCGACTTCACTTTTGACGTCGATGGTGCCGCCGATCTGCTTCACGATTCCGTAGACGATGCTCAACCCCAGGCCTGTGCCCTTGGTTTTCTCTTTCGTTGTGAAAAAGGGGTCAAAGATTTTAGGCAAGGTTTCCCGGTCGATGCCGATCCCGGAATCTGTAACTTGGACAATCACCTGATCGTTATTCACTCGCGAGGTGAACTTCAACACTCCACCGTCGGACATCGCGTCGCGCGCATTGATTGCGAGGTTTAAAAGGACTTGTTCGATTTTTGTCTCATCCGCCTTGATGTTGGTGGTTTCGTTGGTGAGATCGAATTCCAGCCGGATTTTTCGATCCAGGGTTTCACCGAGTAACTTACCCGTCGTTTGAATCATCTCGTTCAAGCTCAGAACCCGCAAACTCACCGGGTCTTTTCGTGACAAAGACAAAAGCTGTCTGGTCAGTTGGGCCGCGCGTTTGGATGCATTGGCAATGATGTCTGCGAATCGCGCAGGCGGCGATTCGGGTTCCGCGCGCATCTTGATGAGTTCTGCATTCGGCAGAATGATTCCCAGGATATTGTTGAAATCGTGAGCGACACCGCTGGCGAGAGTTCCGATCGACTCCATCTTTTGAGCGCGGGTAATTTGATCCATTAAGCGAGTGCGCTCGGTCATGTCTTTGATAATTCCCGAAAAACGGCCGCCGTCCCCCACGCAACTCAACAACACTACGATGCGTTCATTGGTATTCTTCAGCAGTTCTGTTTCGAAGTTCTGAACCGTGCGCGAAGTCCGGGCCGCCTCGACGAACTGGCTCGCCATGTTGGGTGATGCAAACAGCTCGGTAAGCGTTTTGCCGATGATCGAACATCCGAACAACGTCTGCGCGGCAGGATTCGCTTCAAGAATGAGCCAGTGCCGATCGCAAATATAGACGACGTCCTGGATTTCAGTGACCAGAGTTCGGTATTTCGCCTCCGATTCCCTCAGATCGTCGTACAAATCGATATTGGAGAACGCACTCGCGATCTGTGGGACCACAACCATCAATGTCCTGAGCGTTCTCTCGTCGAATGCGGCCGGGGCATCATCGGCCAGGCAAAGAATTCCTCGCAGATAATTCCGGGTCAGCAGTGGCACGCATACCCAGGATGCCAGACTCTTCGGCAGCGGCCAGTCTTGTCCCCACACTGGCTTCTCCGCGATATTTGAGACCTGTATCGGGCTGCCGGTCTCTTCCAGATGACGAATAATTTGTGACCCCTTGATCACTACTGGGAATTCTTCGGAACCGGAAAAGATGCTGGACACGGCTTGAAGTTCGAACTGACCTGCATCAGAGCCGGCGTAGATCAGCGCGTATTTGCAACTGACGGTTGTCGCGATCGCATCGACAAGTTCTGAAGACAAGCTCCAGATCGAGGTGTGGTGGCTGATCGCATCGCCCACCCGCCGGACAAGAGATAACTCGTCCACCTTGGAGCGGACGGTGTCGTTCGCTTGCTCCAGGGCCAGGGTCAGAAAAGCGATTCGTCGATCAGTCTCCGTCGACATGGGTTTCATATCAGCACGCCGTCAATTTGCGCTCGCTGCTGCCGCAGTTCTGTGGCCGTGTCAAAGAAATCGTCCTGACTCAGACGCAGCGTGCGAAGTATTTCAGGCGCGACTTCTGATCCTTCCGCCGACAGTGCAACTTTCGCGCAGATATTCGCAGCGTGGACGCACGCCACAATGGGCTGTGAAAAATGCTCTACAGCCAGGGAATGGTGATGTGCGATAGCGCTCACCAGGGCCGGCGGCAAATCCCATCGCTCGGCTATCCATGCGCCGATTTCCGTATGATCCAATTCACTCTCGTCAGGAAAATACATATCGATAATCATTTTCCCGACATCGTGGAGCAGGCCGGCCATGAAACAGAGATCCTCCTCCTTGATTTGCGCTCGCTTTGCAATCAGTGCCGATGCCTTTGCCGTCGCGAACGAGTGTTTCCAGAATTGGACGCGGTCTTTCCCGCCCCGCCCGACCGTTGCGCAAACGAGCGCGCTCAGCGAGAGTTGTTTAAGCATATTCATGCCGATAACAACCATCGCGTGTTGAATCGTGCCGATCCTCGCCCGGTACCCATAGTAGGCGGAATTGGCAAGACGCAAAACCCGCGCCGACAACGCCTGGTCGCTGGAGATAATCGCGGCCAGCTTTGCGGCGCTCGCGTCGTCATCGGCCAACTTCATAACTTTTTGCGCGATGACGGGCAGCGTCGGAAGGTCCCGAATCCCGTAAACCTTTCGTTTATAATCGATTACGGCGCTCACATGCTGGTCTCCAACACCTTTTGTATCGGAGCGGAAAGAGCGAACCTTTAGCCCTGTCCGCTTCAGGCCGTCGTTTGGTTATTGATCCATGATTATCAACAAGATGCCCAAGCCGCGAAGCGGCGTGAGAACATAGCCCAGCGCGCAAGCGCTGGGTGTGCGTGTGTGCATGTACATCCCAACCCGAAGGGGCGGCCGCTTCGCGGCTTGTCTTGTCCCTGAAATCGATCCCAGGGCTGGCGCCCTGGGCTAGCGCTCTTACGCCGCTTCGCGGCGTTGGGCAACCGTCCGATTTAAGGTTAGAATTCCGCGGATGCATTTCCGCCAGTTCTATCTGGGATGTCTTGCGCACGCTTCATATCTGATTGGGTCCGGCTCTGAAGCTGCCGTCGTCGATCCGCAGCGCGACATCGATATCTACCTTGAAGAAGCCAAGGCGCATGGCTTCGTCATCAAGTACGTCATCGAGACACATTGCCACGCCGACTTCATATCCGGTCATCATGAGCTTGCCGCGCGTACAGGAGCCGAAATCTATTTTGGAGCGAGAGCCGCTGCGAAATTTCCCTTCGTCCGGGTACATGAAGGCGATGAGATCGTAATGGCCGACGTTACGTTGGCGTTTCTGGAGACTCCCGGCCACACTCCCGAGTCCATCAGCATTCTTGTTTTTGATCGGCAAAAATCGTCAACCGTGCCCGAGGCCGTGTTGACCGGCGACACGATGTTTATTGGAGATGTCGGCCGTCCCGATTTGCAGGGTTCGCGAATGCCGGCAACAGAGCTTGCACGAATGTTATACCGGTCATTACACACAAAGTTGCTTACACTGCCGGATGTGGTGAAGGTTTTTCCGGCACACGGAGCCGGATCCATGTGCGGCCGCAATATTTCGAGCGAGACATCGTCGACGATTGGCGAACAGCGGCGTTTCAATTACGCACTTCAGCCGATGCCGGAAGAATGGTTTATCAAAATGATGACAACGGATCTCCCGGAAGCGCCTTCGTATTTCAGCCGTGATGCACAGATCAATCTTGAAGGACCGCCCCTTTTGGACGATTTGCCCGATCCGATCGCATTTCCGCCAGAGGCGGTACAAAAGATGCAGCGGGGAGGCCATCTCATTCTGGATACGCGCCAGGCTTCACAATATGGCGCCGGCCACATTCCCGGGTCCCTTCACATCGGGCTCAATGGCCAGTTCGCCTCCTGGGCCGGAAGTCTGATCAAGCCAGATATTCCACTGCTCCTGGTTGCGGAAGACCCGGAGCGGGTGCGCGAGGCGCAAACGCGCCTGGCGCGTGTGGGCGTGGAAAAGGTTTCCGGCTACCTGAAGGATGGAGTTCTGGCCTGGTATACGGCGAATCTGCCGCTTGCGTCCGTGGAACAGATCTCTGTTCAAGAGGTGCGTCAGCGTATCGAAGAGAATTCGGTCGACATTGTTCTCGACGTCCGCCGGCCGAAAGAATGGGAGACTGGACATATCCCACAGGCGACCAGCATGCCGCTAAATCATCTGGCGGAATCCGCGTTATCTCTCAATCGTGACGCTAAAATCGCAGCTGTCTGCGCCGGCGGTTACCGCTCCTCGATCGCCACCAGCCTCCTCGAACAACTGGGTTTTCCAAACATTTCAAATGTCGCCGGCGGCATGACCGCTTGGAATAACGCGAAACTTGCACTCGCATCGTAGACTGTATGCTGCGTGCGAAACACTATCTTGTTCGCGGCCGCGTGCAGGGCGTCGGATACCGTTACTTCGCGCTGGAAGCCGCCGAACGGCTGCGAGTGAAGGGCTACGTACGCAACCTGGTAAGCGGCGACGTCGAAGTGCATGCCGAAGCCGACGAGGCAGCGCTCGAAGCCTTCAAGCGGGAGCTGGAACAGGGCCCCAGGATGGCGCGGGTTCATGAAGTCGTCGAAAGCGATTTGCCGGTTTCGGGCTCCTATTCCTCATTTCTGATTCGAGGTTGAGCATGGATGATTTGAAGAAAATGATCCGCGAGGTTCCCGACTTCCCAAAGAAGGGCATCCTCTTTTATGACATCACGACGTTGTTGAAGGACAAGGTCGGTTTTCGCAAGGTCATCGATGCTCTGACCGAACAAATCCGGCCGCTTCGGCCGGATGTTGTCCTGGGTATCGAGGCCCGGGGATTCATTTTCGCGCCGGCATTGGCGTATAACCTCGGCGCCGGTTTTGTTCCTGTTCGAAAGCCAAACAAACTTCCCGCAGCATCCGAGCGTATCAGCTACGAGCTCGAGTACGGAATGGACACCCTCGAGGTACACAAGGACGCCGTCGGACCCGGCCTGCGGGTTGTCATTGCCGACGACCTGCTGGCAACCGGTGGAACAAGTCTGGCGGCCGTACATCTCGCTGAAAAACTTGGGGCTAAAGTGGCTGCCGTAAGCTTCGTTATCGAACTCGAGGCCTTAAAAGGACGACATCGGCTGGCCGGGTACAACGTGGTGTCGTTGCTCAAATACTAGACGAAGGCGAACAGCCACAAAAGGCACAGCGCGGCTACGCCGCAACCAAATGCCGATGATGTTGCCGTTTGGACGGAACTTGAATCCGTCATATTCCCCTCCTCGCAGAGGAGGGCGCGGAGCGTGAGCCCGATAGGGCGAAGCCTCAAAAGTGGCCGCGCCATCAAGAAAATGCCGCGAAGCCACAAAACTGGCGCAGACGGGCGCGAAGCCGTAGTTAGTGGTCAGTTCGGCCGGCCTTCGAAGGCGTGCCGAACTGACCACCCCGTCCGCGACAAATCGGAACGGATCCATTGTTTTTGATGTCGCGGACACCCCTCCTCTGCAAGGAGGGGACTGTGCTGCCCCGAAAACTTTGTCCAAAAAACTAAAAGTTGCAGCCTTGTTACACAAAATTCACGAAAAATCTTTGTGTCTTTTTGTGGCTATTCCCTTTTTTCAAAACTTGACCAGCCTTAAGAATATGTAGTCAAATGCGGTGCAGTGCCATGAAAATAAAATACTTAATCCTTTTCATATCCTCTATTGCAGTGTGCTTGCAGGCAGCCACCCAAGATCCACCAACAACGCACCGCGCGTTGATCGATAAATACTGTGTGACATGTCACAACCAGCGCACGAAGACAGCGGGATTAGCTTTAGATACGGCGGACCTCGCGAACATTCCTTCTCAGAGCGGGATATGGGAAA
>WNEQ01001166.1_pt1 | contig 14023 bp, 14 predicted proteins | sample 5399971 | NCBI WGS metagenome assembly WNEQ01 (sample SAMN13153330, study PRJNA577476) | soil metagenome | isolation source: 20 cm grassland meadow soil 2 days after 1st rain plot 5 | place: USA:California | collected 2015-09-18
CGGGCCTCCAGCCCGCGTCGTCGAGGATCTTCCTGGCGCGCGCCGGCTCGTACGGGAACAGCTCTTTCGCCAGCGGCACGAAGCCGGGCGTGGGCGGCTGGAGCAGCGAGCCGGACGCCTGGCTCTGGCCGTGGAAGACGACGCGCACGACGGCGTCCTTGTTGATCGCGTGATGCAGCGCCCGCCGCACCGCCGGCTCGTTGGTCGGAACGCGCTGGACGTTGGGGAAGATCGTCCACGGCGTGCCGGCCGGAACGCCGCGCAGGATGCGCAGGTCGGCGTTGCGCTCGAGCGCCGCCACGTCGGCGTACGAGAGGTCCTCGGCGATGTTCGCCTCGCCGGTCTGGAGCACCGCCGTGCGCGTGGTCGCCTCGGGCACGAACCGCCAGGTGATCTCCTCGAGATGGGCGGGGCCGCGATGGGCGGCGGTGGCCGGCGGCCAGGCGTAGTCGGGGTTCCGCACGAGAGTCACGTGGCTCTTCGACACCCACTCCTTCACCATGAACGGGCCGGTGCCGACAGGCCGGCGCGAGAAGTCCTGGCCCATCTTCTGCACCGCCGCCGGTGAGATGGGCGCGAGCGGTGAGAGCCCGGCCATCCTCAGAAACGGGGCGTACGGCTGCTTGAACCTCACGCGCACCGTGTGCGCGTCGATCACATCCGCCCCGTCGTACGGCCCGAGGAAGGCGCGGGCGACACCCGGTGCGCCGAGGGGCTCCTGGATCCGGTCGAGCGTGAACTTGACGGCGGCGGCATCGAACGGCGTCCCGTCGTGGAACTTCACGTTCCGGCGAAGCCGGAAGGTGTAGCTCTTGCCGTCGCGCGCGACGTCCCACGACTCCGCGAGACCCGGGCCGACCTTGCCGTCCTTCGGATTGATCACGGTCAGCGTGTCCATGAACTGGATGAGGATCTTGCGCGTGGCCGCCCGGTTGGTGATGTGCGGATCGAGCGTGTCGATGTCCTGGCGCGCCGCGAAGACGATCTTGCCGCCGGGCTTCGCCTGCGCGTACACCGTGAGCGGGGCGACAAGGAGGAGCAGCACCACCGCGAGCGTTCTCATGGTCGTCTCCTCACGCGCAGAGCTGGTGGGTCGCGTACGCGATCGCCCTGGCGGCCGCGACCAGATCTTTCAGGGGAACGCGCTCGTCCGGCGTCGGCCACTCCTTGTAGATGCGGATGTCGCCCGCGCCGTACTGCACGGTGGGGATCCCGTGAGACATCAGGATGTTGCCGTCGCCGACGTTGCCGAGGCGTCCCCAGCCTCCGACGACGGCCGGGGCGCCGGTGGCGAGCCGCTGTCCTTCGGCGAGCGAGGTGACGAGGGGATGGTCCGGCCTCACCTCCATCGGATCCTGGAACCAGCCATCCTCCGTGCCGTTCGCGGGGATCGTCATCTCGGCGTCGAAGGCGGGATGGTCCTTCTTGATGTCGGCGAGGAGCCGCTGCACGTCGGCGCGCACCGTCTCGAGCGTCTGACCCGGCACCGTCCGGAGCTGGAAGATCATCTCGCACTCGCGGCTCGACATGCCCGTATAGCTCTTCTGGTAGTAGTGCTCCTTGTGCATCGTGTCGAACGTGTGCGTCGGGAAGCCGGGCAGCTCGGGGTGCGGGGTGAACCGCAGCCACCCGCCGGGCTCGATCGGATCGAGGCTCGGCCCGATGCGCCGCATGATCTCGGCCTGCTGCTCGATCGGGTTCATGTACTGCGCCTTGGCTGCCCGGCTGTAGCGGAAGAAGAGCTCGGGACTCTTCGTCTTGATGCGCACCATGACGATCCCGACGCAGACGTTGGCGATGGTGTTGGCGGAGTGCTCCATGTTGATGGCGAGGTCCGTGCGCAGGCCCTTGGCCATGAGCGCGCGCGTCCCCGCGCCGCCGAGCTTGTGCGCCACGACCGGGCAGACGACGACGTCGCCGCGCAGGCGGACGCCGGCGCGGACGATGGCTTCCACCGCGCAGATGGCGGCCACGACGCCGCCCTTGTCGTCGTGCGCGCCCATGCCCCACACCCACCCGTCCTCGAACTTGGCGCCGTACGGATCCACGCTCCAGCCGCTCATCTCCACGCCGGGATCCATGTGACCGTTGAGCATGAGGCTCCGCCCGCCGCCCGTGCCCCGCAGGCGCGCGATCGGCTGACGCGTCTTCTTGCCGGGCTTCGCCCAGTGGGTGACGTCCAGCATCTCCACGTCGAGGCCGAGGTCGGACATGTGGTTGGCGAGATAGTCCGCGAGGGTGCCTTCCTCGAACGTGGTGCTCGGGATGCGGATGGCGGCCTGCTCGAGCTTCAGCACCTGCTCGTCGCTGATCCCCGCGACGATCTTCTTCCAGTCGCCGGCGTCGACCATGCGGGCGCTCCTACTCGATCACGAACATCTGATCGGTCGCGAACTTGTCGGAGATGAGCTGCGGCCCGCGCGCCCGCACCACCACCATGTCCTGGATGTGGTAGTACTCCCGGGCGGGCTCGAGCGCGAGCACCATGCCCTCCTCGAGCACGATCCTGTTGCCCCGCGAGATCACCGGCTCCTGCTGGTGCCACCAGGCGCCGACGCCGTGGCCGGCGAGCTGGCTCGTGTACGACCAGCCGTGCCTGGCGAATTCCTTGACGACGAACTCGTAGACCTCGCCCGCGGAGACGCCGGGCCGGCAGCGGTCGATCGTCAGGCCGTAGATCTCGCGGGTGATGCGATAGTCGCGGACCTGCTCCGCGCTCGGCGGGCCGAGGACCGCGTTGCGTGACTGGTGGCCGGGGTAGCCGTCGACGTAGGCGACGTAGTCGGTGCGGACCACGTCGCCCTTCTGCCACGTGTAGTCGCTTTCGCCCGCGTACGGAATGAGGTTCCGGCTGGAATTCAGGATCCCGTGCGCCCAGTTGGCGCCGCGGCGCAGACAGCTGCCGATGAGCCGGCTGTGCACGGCGCGCTCGGTCTCACCTGGTTCGATGGTGGGAAAGACCTCGAGGTACGCGTCGTCGAGGAGGTCGGCGCCCCTCTTCAGCAGCCGGATCTCGCCTTCCGTCTTCACCCAGCGCACCTCGTCCATCATCGCGGCGCAGTCGACCATCTGCAGCGACGGCAGCTCGTGCTGGACCTCGTCCCAGTGCGCCGCGCTCACGTAGCTCTTCTCGAATCCGACGCGCTCGCCGCCGAGGCCCATCCCTCCGAGCACCTGCGCGAGGCGCCGGTAGGGCGACTCCGTGTAGGCGTCGTACACCTCGATGCGCTCCACCCACGAGTCGCGGCGCGTGAGCCCCTCCGCGATCTTGTTGAGGACGATGACCGGCTGCCCGTCGCGCGGCCAGACGAGGAGCACGCCGCGCACGGAGTCCGGGAGATCGAGATGACGCGCGAGCGTCCCCGGATACGCGAGACCCGAGAGGTAGGTGAAGTTCTGTCCCGAGCGCGCCACCACGGCGGCCAGGCGGTGGCGATCCATGAACGCGTGCAGACGGGCGACGTTGGCGATGGTCTCGCGCTTCGGCGGCGGCACGGCGACATTATAGACCGCGGCGATGTGGTAGGATCGGCGCCTCTCGCGCAGACCACTCGGTCAAGGAGGGCCTATGCCCCGCATGATTCGGTCGCTGGCCATCGTCCTGGTCCTCCTTGCGGCGGCTCAGGCGTGGGCCGCCGGCGAGCGCGACGTCACGATCGCCCAGGGCATCGACGCCGAGTTCCTCGACGTGCAGATGACCAACAACATCGTCACGCTGATCATCAACGGCTCGATCTACGACACCCTCCTGACGCGTGACAAGTCGCTCGCGATCCAGCCGCGGCTGGCTACCTCCTACAAGCTCGTGGGCGACCGGATGTGGGAAGTGAAGCTCCGCCGGGGCGTGAAGTTCCACAACGGCGAGCCCTTCGACGCCGAGGCCGTGAAGTTCTCGGTCGAGCGCATCCAGCGCCCGGACTTCAAGTCGCCGCAGAAGGGCTGGTTCAGCACCATCGAGCGCGTGGAGATCGTCGATGCCGCCACGGTGCGCTTCCACACCAAGGTGCCGGATCCCGCGATGCCCGCGCGCATGACGCTCATGTACCAGATGGCGCCGAAATACGTGGCCCAGGTCGGCGACGCTCAGGCGAACCTGAAACCCGTCGGGACCGGCCCCTTCAAGTTCGTGGAGTGGCAGAAGAACGAGCGGATCGTGGTCGAGGCCAACGACGCGCACTGGACCGGGAAGCCCGCGGTGCGCCGGGCGACGTGGCGGCCCATCCCCGAGCTGGGCGCACGCATCGCCGCGCTGCAGACGGGCCAGGCCGACCTGATCGTCAACGTGCCGCCGGACCAGCTCCCGATGCTCGCGGCGACCAAGAGCGTGCGCGTCGAGAAGATTCCGAGCTGCCGGATCATCTCGTTCCAGATCGCGCAGATCAAGGGCGGGCCGCTCGCCGACAAGCGGGTGCGCCAGGCGCTCAACTACGCCGTCGACATGCAGGGGATCCTCGATGCCGTGCTGCTCGGCAACGGCAAGCGCATCAACTCCTGGATGCCGCCCAACGTCTGGGGCCACGATCCGAGCATCCCGTTCTACGAGTACGACCCCAAGAAGGCCAAGGAGCTGCTGGCCGCGGCCGGGCAGACGAACCTCACGCTGACCCTGCAGGCGCCCAACGGACGCTGGGCGATGGACAAGGACATCGCGCAGGCGGTGGCGGGCCAGCTGACCGAGAACGGGATCAAGACCAACGTGAAGATCATCGGCGAGTGGGGCGCGTACGTGCGCAGCATCCTCGACCACAAGACCGAGGACATCGCCATGGCCGGCTGGTGCCTGCCGAGCCTCGAGCCCGACCACTGGGTGACGCCGAATCTGAAGACCGGGGAGGCCGTGTCGCAGTACAGCAACCCCGAGGTCGACAAGCTCATGGACCAGGCCCGCGCGGAGATGAACCCGGACAAGCGCAAGCAGCTCTACAGCCAGCTCCTGCGCGTGATCCGCGACGAGGCGCCGTACATCTTCGGCTACCAGCAGATGGACATCTACGGCGTCAACAAGCGCCTCAAGTGGACGCCGCGCGGCGACGAGTCGATACGGCTGACCGAGATCGGATTTTAGCTCGGAGGGGGGCTTCGCCCCTCTGCCGAGCGAAGGGGCTACGCCCCCTCGGACTCCCCGGCCGACGGGCGGAGCGAGCCTCGCGGCTCGCTCTCGCCCTGCCTCCCCCCAGAGCAGGATTGCGCGGGCGAAGCCCGCGCTCGAATCCGCGATTGCCCTGACCGATGGTCGGCTATGTCGGACGGCGGCTGTTGCAGAGCCTGGGCGTCCTGCTCGGCGTGTCGGTGATCGTCTTCGGGCTGCTGCACCTCACCGGCGATCCCACGCGGCTGCTCCTGCCGCTCGAGGCGCGCGAGGAAGACGTGCGGCAGCTGCGCGCGCTGCTCGGTCTCGACGACCCGCTGTGGGTGCAGTACGGCCGGTTCCTGACCCGGGCCGTCCGCGGCGACTTCGGGCTCTCGTTCAAGCACCAGGTGCCGGCGCTCGCGCTGATCTTCCAGACGCTGCCCGCCACGCTGCAGCTCACGGCGGCGGGTCTCGGCCTGGCGCTCGTGGTCGCCGTCCCGGCCGGCATCCTGTCCGCGCTGAAGCGCAACTCCCTCCTCGACGCCCTCTGCTCGGTGGGCGTGCTGCTCGGACAGGCGATGCCCGTCTACTGGCTCGGGCTGCTGCTGATCATGGTGTTCGCGGTGGGCCTCGGCTGGTTTCCGGCCGCCGGCCGCGACGGCTGGACCTCCATCGTGCTGCCGGCCACCGCGCTCGGCGCGTTCTCCATGGCGCGCATCGCCCGCATGGCGCGCTCGGGAATGCTGGAGGTGCTGGCGCAGGACTACGTGCGCACCGCGCGGGCCGCCGGCATCCGCACGTTCGTGGTGACCTACAAGTACGCGCTCAAGAACGCGGCGATCCCACTGGTCACCATCATCGGGCTCGAGTTCGGGATTCTCCTCGGCGGCGCCGTCATCACCGAGACGATCTTCGCCTGGCCCGGCGTCGGCCGCCTCGCCGTCGACGCCATCTTCAGCCGCGACTACCCGCTCGTGCAGGCCATCGTGGCCGTGCTGGCCACGCTCTTCGTCGTCATCAACCTCGTCATCGACCTCGTCTACACGTACCTCGACCCGCGGATCGTCTACGTGCGGAGCGCGCGGTGAGCGTCACCGCCACCATGCTTCCGGTCGTCGCGCGCCCGCGCCGGCGCGTCAGCTTCCGCGCCGCGTTCGGCCTCGGCGCTCTGCTGTTGATCGGCGGATCCGCGGTGCTCGCGCCGCAGCTCGCTCCGTGGGATCCGGCCCGGCAGATGCTCACCAAGCGCCTGCGGCCGCCGATGTGGCAGGCGCATGGCCTGCGTGAGCACCCGCTGGGCACCGATCACCTCGGCCGCGACATCCTCAGCCGCATCCTGCACGGCGGCCGCATCTCGCTCGGCGTCGGCCTCACCGCGGTGACGCTGTCGGCGCTGATCGGCGTGACGCTCGGTCTGCTCGCCGGCTTCTTCGGGGGGCGCGCCGATGCGCTCATCATGCGGATCGTGGACGTGTTCCTCGCTATCCCCTACATCCTGCTCGCCATGGGTGTCGTGTTCGCGCTGGGGCCGAGTCTGCTCAACGTGATCCTCGTGATGGGCGCGACCCGCTGGGTTCAGTTCGCGCGCATCGTTCGTGCGGACGTCCTCTCGATCCGGGAGCGCGAGTTCGTCGCCGGCGCCCGCGCCCGCGGCAACCGCCCGCTGCGGTTGCTGCTCCGTCACGTGCTGCCGAACGCGCTCACGCCGATCATCGTGGTGGCCACCCTCGAGCTGGCCTTCATGATCATCTACGAATCGGCGCTGTCGTTCCTCGGGCTCGGCGTCCAGCCGCCCACGCCCACCTGGGGCTGGATGCTCGCGGACGGACGCAACTACGTGGCGACGGCGTGGTGGCTGGCCACGTTTCCCGGCCTCGCCATCATGCTCACCGTGCTGGCCGTGAACCTGCTCGGCGACTGGCTGCGCGACACCCTGGACCCGCGGCTGAAGGTCTGAGTGGCGCTGCTGTCCGTCGAGGGTCTCCGCACGCAATTCGCCACCGGCGCGGGAACGGTACGCGCGGTCGACGGCGTGAGCTTCGCCATCGAGCGCGGCGAGGTGCTGGGGCTCGTCGGCGAGTCCGGCTGCGGCAAGAGCGTCACGTCGCTGTCGATCATGCGGCTCGTGCCCCCGCCCGGGCAGATCGTCGCCGGGCGCATCCGCCTCGAGGGCGAAGACCTGCTCGACAAGGACGCCGAGGCGATGCGCCGCGTGCGCGGCGCGCGCATCGCCATGGTCTTCCAGGAGCCGATGACGTCGCTCAACCCGGTGTTCACCATCGGCGACCAGATCGCCGCCGCCGTGCTCGCGCACGAGGGCGGCCGCCGCCGCGCGGCGTGGGACCGCGCGGTCGAGATGCTGGATCAGGTGCAGGTGCCCTCGCCGGGCGAGCGCGCGCGCGACTATCCGCACCAGCTCTCGGGAGGTCTGCGCCAGCGCGCCATGATCGCCCTGGCGCTCGCGCCGGGGCCGCAGCTGCTGATCGCCGACGAGCCCACCACCGCGCTCGACGTGACGATCCAGGCGCAGATCCTCGACCTCCTGCGCCGGCTGCAGGCCGAGCGGGGCATGGCGGTGCTGCTGATCACGCACGACCTCGGCGTGGTGGCCGAGCTCTGCCACCGCGTCGCCATCATCTACGCCGGCCGGATCGTCGAGATGGCGCCGGTCGCCAGGATCTTCGAGGAGCCGCTGCACCCCTACACGCGCGGCCTGCTCCGCTGCCTGCCGCACCCCAGCCGATTCGGCCAGCCGCTCTCCTCCATCGAGGGAGCGCCGCCCGATCTCCGTGGCGCCGACGCCGGCTGCCCGTTCGCGCCGCGTTGCCCGCTCGCGATCGAGAGCTGTCGCCGCCACGAGCCCGCGCTCGCGGAGCGGCGGCCCGGACACTTCGTGGCGTGTCCGGTGGCTGTCGTGTGATGGCGCCGCTCGTCGAGGTGCAGGGACTCGAGAAGCGCTTCAGCGTCGGTGGCGCGTGGCTGCGCGGCCGCCGGCGCGTCATCCACGCCGTCGACGGCGTGAGCTTCGCCATCGAGCCCGGCGAGGTGCTCGGGCTCGTCGGCGAGTCCGGCTGCGGCAAGACCACCACGGGGCGCCTGATCCTGCGCCTCATCGAGCCGTCGGCCGGGCGCATCCGCTTCGAGGGCCACGACCTGATGGCGCTGTCGCCGCCACGGCTGTGGGCCACGCGGCAGCGGATGCAGATCGTCTTTCAGGACCCGTTCGCCTCGCTGAATCCGCGCATGCGCGTGGGCAGCATCATCGCGGAGCCGCTCGCCATCTACGAGCGCGCCGGTGCCACGGAGCGGCGGCGCCAGGTAAGCGAGCTGCTGGACGTGGTGGGGCTCGATCCCGCCTTCGCCGAGCGTTATCCCCACGAGCTGTCTGGAGGCCAGCGCCAGCGGATCGGCATCGCCGCCGCGCTGGCGTTACGGCCGAGCCTGATCGTGGCCGACGAGCCGGTCTCCGCGCTCGACGTCTCCGTGCAGGCCCAGGTGCTGAACCTCCTGATGGACCTGCGCCGTCGCTTCGGCCTGACCTACCTGTTCATCTCCCACGACCTGCACGTCGTCCTGCACATGTCCGATCGCGTGGCCGTGATGTACCTCGGCGAGATCGTCGAGATCGGTCCGCGCGACGCCCTGTACCGCGCGCCGAAGCATCCGTACACGCAGGTGCTCCTGTCGGCGGCGCCGGTGGCGGATCCCAAGCTGCGCCGTGAGCGCATCGTGCCGAAGGGCGAGGTGGCGAGCCCGCTCGCGGTGCCCAGCGGCTGCCGGTTCCACCCGCGCTGCCCGCTGGTGTTCGATCGCTGCCGGGTCGAGCGCCCGCTGCTGCGCACGGTCGGCGGCGGACACGAGGCGGCCTGCCACCTGAATGAGGCGCGGGCCTAGGTCCCGCCGACCCGCCGCCCGAGAATGAGAAGGTCGCGCTCGACACCGTCGAGGACGGCCACGCGCGGAAGGTGAGCCCACGTCTCGAAGCCGAATTTCCGGAAGAGGGCGACGCTCCGCTCGTTGTGGGCGAAGATGAAGGCGCCGCCCCGCTGGGCCGCGGGATCGACGTAGACGCTCAGCTCTGCGGTGGCGGCGTACGCGGGCCGGCCATAGAACGCGCCGACGCTCGACCAGCCCACGACGCGCCCGTCGCGCTCCAGGACCCAGAGCGGATGCCGCGAGGCATCGTGGTCACGCAGCCACCCACGGCGGGATTCGACCGAGATCGGCTCGGTGTCGGCGGCCGCCAGGCGCCCCGGGATCGCGGCGTTGTAGATGCCGACGATCGCGTGCAGATCGGATTCTCTGGCGTCGCGGATGGCATTCCCGCTGCGCTGTGCTCTCAGGAGACGCCGCCTACGCCGCACCGCGCTCGACGCGCCGGCCCGCCTGGTAAACGTCGAGCACATCCCACAGCGCGGTGATCTCGCGCGTGGGATCGCCGCGGACCACCAGGGCGTCCGCCGTCCGTCCGGGAGCGAGACGGCCGGCGGCCGGCCCGACGCCGATGGAGACGGCGGCGCCCGCCGTACCGGCCACGATCGCGTCCGAGTACGACAGTCCCGCTTGCGCGAGCATGTGGATCTCGTGCACGAACTCGCCCGGCGCGTACCAGCCCCAGGGCGAGTCGGACCCGGCGGTCATCCGCACGCCGGCCTCGCTCATGCGGCGCACGGCGTCGAGCTTCACGTCGAGCGCGCGGCGGGCCGCGTCCAGCTGCGTGACGAGCTCGGGCGTCAGCCGTCCTTCGCGCTCGCGCGCCTCGCGCTGTCGCTCGATCCCCGCCTTCTGCACGTAGAGCGTCGGATTCACCCACGCCTTCGCCTTGGCCAGCCGCTCGACGAGATCGGGCCGAAAGCGGTAGGTGCCGTCGGGCTCGTTGAAGATGCAGTGGATGATCATGTCGACGTCGGCGTCGAGGCAGTTCTGCACCGACTGCGCGGACGTGCAGTGGGCGGCCGTGAGCTTGCCGTGCCGGTGCGCCTCGTCGGTCATCGCCGCGAGCTCGGCCACGGTGTAGGAGGCGCGGTTGGGATCCGAGGTGCGCGTGGAGCCGCCGCTGGCCACGATCTTGATGTAGTCGGCGCCTTCCTTGAGCAGCTTGCGCACCTCCGCGCGCACGGCCGTCTCGCCGTCGGCCTCGGAGCCGAAGTAGCCCATGTGGCCGCCGGTGATCGTGATCGGTCGTCCGCAGATGACCATGCGCGGCCCCGGCGCGAGCTTGCGGCGGATGCCCTCGCGCAGCGAGAAGGCCACCTTGCCCTTGGCGCCGTTCTCGCGCAGCGTCGTCACGCCAGAATGCAGCAGCGTGCGCGCGTTCTTGGCCGCCTGCAGCAGCAGGATGTCGTCGTCTTCTTTCGCGACGTCGTCGCCCAGCGTCCCGTCGCCGGGCGCGACGAGGTGCGTGTGGGCGTCGACGAGCCCGGGCAGGATCGTGGCGGCGCCATAATCGTGTCGGTCGACCGCGGCGCCGGTCGGTGCGTGGACGTCCGCGGCGCGACCGAGGGCCGCGACGCGGTCACCGTCGATGAGCAGCGCCGCCTGCTCGACGGCCGCGGCGCCGCTGCCGTCGAGCAGACGCGCGGCCGTGATCAGCGTGTAGCGGGGAGCGGGCGCGCTCACCGCGGGCGTCAGTCGATCACGATCTGGTAGACGAGGTTGCTGGCCGGAAGGGCGATCGACCCCATGAGACGGCGAGAGTAGCCTCCCGGGCGCGCGCGGTCAATCGATCGGGCCTTTCGCCCGACCTGCATCCGGTCCGCGTCGCCAACCGTCCCAACTTGTCCGCGCAAACCGCGGCTCTTCCTGGATGTTCGTGTTCGGCACTCGCCTTGCTCTGTGCCCCGGCCAAGGTCCCACGTCCCGTCGGGAAAAAGGAGGACATGGCCATGGCGGAAGATCTACTCGTGACCGCTGGAGTCCTGGTCGCGTCGGCCGTGTGCGGATGGTACGTCGTTCACGCCATCAGCGGCGTCGTCCTCAGCATCCCCGCTGATGACATGTGCACGACCGCCGCCCAATGTCTGGCGCTCGTGGGCGGCTAGGATCTCACCGAGCAGCCGAAAGCCGAGGCCCCGGAGCCGACTCCGGGGCCTTCGTTCCTCGCCCGGGTCGATCAGCGGGCCGTGAGCTGGCTGGCGAGAATGGCGCCGGCGAGCGCCTTGTGGTGCGAGCAGACGTTCTCGAACTCGCAGGGATCCTGACGGTCGCACGCCATCTGCTCGCGCAGGGCGTCGCGGTCCTCGCTCACCGCCTTCTGGATCTCGTCCGCGATGATCTTCTGGAGCAGGCTCGGCTCAACCGTCGCCGAGCCGGCGCCATCCCGCGAGTACACCGTAAGGACGTGACGAGCGTGGCTGTCAGCCGTCGTCATCATGAGGGGCCTCCCCGCCTTTTGGGCTGTCCGTTATGTAGGCAAGGAGTACGCCAGAGGGGCTTTGGGCCGGAAAATCAGGACCTTGCAAAGAGCCTGAGTCTTGCCGGTGTCACCGAAATGACGCGGCCTGCCTGCGTGACACGCCGGATGTGATAGTCTCTCCGGGCAACGCAAGGAGGCTTAACGGTGCAGGTCACCGCATTCTCGACGCCGAAACGACCGGACTGGCGCTGGCGTATCGTCAACTACGCGGGCGAGACCATCGAAGAGTCGCGCGACGTGTTTCCGACCATCGCCGCCGCGGTGGCGCGCGGCACCGAGCACATGAGCCGACTCAACGTCGACCGCTCCGCGCCCGCCCGGGCGTGGCGCTCGACGTCGCACCTGCGCAGCCGCTGAGCGGACGGGAAGGCTAGCGCGCGGCCTTCCCCTGCGGCAGGTCGTACAGCCGGCACACGTTCTCGAACACGATCTTGCGGCGCACGCGCGGCGAGATGGCGGCCAGGTTCTTCTCGATCGTGGCGTGCGACTCGGGCCAGATGCAATCCGGGTGCGGGTAATCGGCGCCCCAGATGATGTTGTCCTCGCCGATCAGCGGAATGATCGGCTCCAGGTACATGTCTTGCTGGTACGTGACGAAGCCCTGCCGCTTGAAGTAGTCGCTCGGCTTGAGCGAGAAATTCAGCGCGCGCGCCCGGTCGTGGTACTCCGTGTCGAGCCGGTCGAACACGTAGGGCAGCCACGTCACGCCGGACTCGCCGAGCACGAAGTTGAAGTCGGGGTACTTCTCGCAGGCGCCGGAGGCGAGCAGCGAGACCAGCACCTCCATCGTGTCGAGCTGGAAGAGCGCCGAGCGCACGAGCCGCCACTGGAGGTTGAACTCCTTCTCCATCTCCGGCGTGTCGGGCGCCCGCAGCCCTTTGAAGCCCGTCGAGTGGAAGGAGATCGGGAAGCGGCACTCCGCGGCGGCCTCCCACAGCGCGTACCATGCGTGATGGTAGAGCGGCGGGCTCATGCGCTTGAAGGCGAGATCGCCGCCGCGCAGGCCCATCTTCGCGCAGCGCCGAACCTCGGCGGCCGCTTCGACGGGATCGGTGTTCGGGATGATCGCCAGCGGGAACACGCGATTGGGGTCCGCCCGCCTGGCGAAATCCGCGGCCCAGTCGTTGTAGACCTTGTTCGCCCATGTGCGCTGCTCGGCCTTGTCGATCAAATCGTTGATCATGAGGCAGCCGTAGACGACCTCGGCCTCGACGCCGTCCCGCTCCAGGTCGGCCAGCCGTAGCTCCGGCGTCGTCGGTCGCGGCTGGATGCCCGGCGCGTTGCCCCACTCGAAGCCGAGGTCCTTCATCTCGTCGATGTGGCCGAACATGCCCTTCTGGTACTTGAGGAACCCGGGCCCCACGCCGTTCCACATCCCCCGGTCCTGCGCGTCCACGAACCAGTGCAGGCCGTCCTCCAGCTCTTCGACCCGCGGCGCCAGCAGCTTCCACTTGGCCGGCGCCTGCGAGGACCAGAGGTCGGGCGGGCAGTAGGTCAGGTCGATGTGGTTGTCGCCGGAGATCAGCCGGTCTTGCATGTCGCGCTCCCTGGGTGCCGGGTCACGGCTCGATGGTGGCGAGATCGTAAACCGGATCGGGCGCGGGCGCCAGCCGCGGCCGGCGCCCTCACACGAGCACCTTGTCGAGGAATCGCCGCAGTCGCTCGTGGCGCGGACGGCCGAAGATCTCCTCGGGTGTGCCGACCTCGAGGATCTTGCCCTGGTCCAGGAACACCACGCGGTCGGCGACCTTGCGCGCGAAGCCCATCTCGTGCGTCGCGACCACCATCGTCATTCCCTCGCTCGCCACCTGCTCCATGACGCGCAGCACCTCGCCCACCAGCTCGGGATCGAGCGACGACGTCGGCTCGTCGAACAGCATGACCCGCGGCTCCATGGCCAGCGCGCGCGCGATGGCCACGCGCTGGCGCTGGCCGCCGGAGAGATGCTCGGGATAGACCTCCATCTTGTCGGTGAGGCCCACCTTCTCCAGCAGCGCGCGGCCCTTGGCCGCCGCCTCGCCGACGCCCATCCCCTTCACCGTCACGAGGCCCTCGATGACGTTCTCGAGCGCGATCATGTGCGGCCAGAGATAGAAATGCTGGAAGACCATCCCGATCTCGGCGCGCGTGCGGGCCAATTCGCGCGCGCTCACCCGGCGCGTGCCCTCCCGGCCGACGCGCTTGCCGTTCACGCGGACGACGCCGGAGGTCGGCTCCTCCAGGAAGTTGATGCAGCGGAGCAGGGTGCTCTTGCCCGAGCCGCTCGGCCCGATGAGGCACACCACCTCGCCGGCCGCCACCGACAGGCTGACGCCGTCGAGCGCGCGCACGGCGCCGAAGTGCTTCACGAGATTCTCGACTTCGATCACGCGCGCTCCATCACGAGGCCGGCATCGTCGGCAGCGGCGCGTCCAGCCGGAGTCGCCGGCGACGGCCTTCGCCCAGCCCGCGCTGCTCGTAGGCCGTCAGCCGCTCGCCGTACATCTGCAGCGCGCTCAGGCAGCTCGTCAGCACCAGGTAGATGGCGCCGGTCACGG
>WNEQ01001174.1_pt1 | contig 13966 bp, 8 predicted proteins | sample 5399971 | NCBI WGS metagenome assembly WNEQ01 (sample SAMN13153330, study PRJNA577476) | soil metagenome | isolation source: 20 cm grassland meadow soil 2 days after 1st rain plot 5 | place: USA:California | collected 2015-09-18
CGGCATCTATTCGGCGCGGTGTAGTTCGCCAGGGCCAGGGCCTGCACCGTCACGACGTCGCCCCCCGGGAAGGTGAGCGTGTAATTCCCTCCCGCGGCGGGCGTCCAACGCGCCGAATAGATGCCGTCCCCCGCCGCCTGATCGGGTCCGAGACCGTCGTCCACGAGGGACACGATCTGTCCGCCCGGATCGACCGTGACGGAGACCTCTCCGTTCGGCTGGGCACAGTTGATGTGCAGGACGGCAAGATCGATGGGCGTTCCGACGGAGCCGCTGATGGCGTTGCCGACCGGAGTGAGACGGGAGAGCACGGTCGAGTCGGAACAGGTCAAGGCGCCCCGGGCATTGAGCCTCTTCTGGGTGATGGTATTCACCAGCGAGGGAAGGGTGTCGCCGCCGGCCAGGATCAGGTTCTTGATGGCCCGCCAGTCCCGCGTCGGGTCCTGGGCGGCGAGGAGCGCCGCCACCCCCGTCACGTGGGGCGTGGCCATCGAGGTCCCGCTGAATATGGAGTAGGTGTTCCCCGGAGTCGTACTGAGAATCTCGCTCCCGGGCGCTCCCAGATGCACGGACCGCCTGCCGAAATTCGAGAACGACGCCAGCGCGTCGGTGCGCGTCGTCGCGGCCACCGCGAGGATGTTCGAGAGCGAGTAGCTGGCGGGATACGACGGCGTGGTGTCGTTGTTCGAGAGCTCATTGCCCGCGGCGACGATGAAGAGGATCCCGCGCGCTCGGTGCGCCTCGATGGCGTCGAACAGGGCTTGGGAAAATCCGCCGCCGCCCCAGCTGTTGTTGGTCGCGACGATATTGACCCCTCGATCCTTCATGAGCTTCACGTACTCCAGGCAATCGATTGCATCGGCCGTGGTCCCGGAACCCGAGGCGCTCAGGAACTTGCACGCCATGAGGCGGACCGTCCAGTTGACTCCGACGACGCCGAGGCCGTTGTTCCCGACGGCGCCGATCGTGCCGGCGACATGGGTGCCGTGGTGGTTGTCGTCCATGGGATCCGAGTCGTTGTTGGCGGTGTCGATGCCGAAGCAGTCGTCGATCTGCCCGTTCCCGTCGTCGTCGATCCCGTTGCTATTGCAGTCCGGCTCGTTGCGGAACATGTTCGCGGACAGGTCCGGGTGCGTGTAGTCGATCCCCGTGTCGATCACCGCCACGACGACGTCTTTGCTCCCCGTCGTCACGTCCCACGCCGTGAGGGCATCGATGTCTGCACCCGGGGTCCCGCCGTTCTGGCCCGTATTCTGAAGCCCCCAGAGACTGCCGAGGCTCGGATCGTCGGGAGTCCCCCGCGTCTCGACGATCCAGTTGGGCTCCGCATAGAGGACGTCGGGACGGCGCCGGTAGAGTTCGAGGGCCTCTTTGACGTGCATCCCGGGCGGGATGCGCACGGCTTGAAGGCCTTCGACGATCTTGAAGCGCTTGTAGGCGTGGGCGCCCACCAACGCGTGAGCCAGGGCTCTGTCGACCGGCAGCGCCGAGGGGCTGAACTTTACCAGGATGGTGTCGGGAGCGTGGCGGGGCGGCGGTTGGCCAAGCGCGCTGGAGTCCGGGACGAGCAATAACAGGAAGAGGAACGACGCCACGAGCAGGCGCCGGGCGAGCGCGCGCGACCGAATGCGGCCGGCGCTCATCGCACCAAACTCTCGCGGAAGAAGACCAGGGGGCCGGGATCCCGCGACACCTTGATCACGTGATAGGGTTGGGTCAGCGCCTGGACCAGAATGGCGCCCGGATCGGGCGCCTTACGGCGGTAGTGAACGCGAAGCTCGGAGCCGGTCCGCTCCACCTTGGTGATCTTGACCTCGTAGCCGCCCGTCGCCTGCTCCCCCAGGAAGACGCCGACGACCATTTCGCGCGAAAAATCGACCGCGGGGGCGACTGGCGGGGCGACCTGGGTCCGTGTGTGTCGCCCCCAGAACGCGACCCACTCGTCGTGAGTCCGGATCACGATCTGGGTCGGCTCGCGGATCCCGCTGGAGAATCCTCGCGCGACGGTGGCAAACGGCACCCCCGTGGTTTCCGATGCCGCCTGACCGACCGCCCGGACGGAACACGCCGCCACGAACATGAGGACGCCTCCGGTGATTACCGTAGACGTCGTCCTGAGAACCATCGAGCCCCCTCGTTCGCAATCACAATGCCAGACGAAAGGGAAAAAACAAGTGGGGGTTGCCCCTACTGGAAATTGCTCGAGGGGGCGGACGATCGAACCGCTACAGAGCGCGGACGGCTGTGCGAACCTCGTTCAGGTGGATGGCCTTGATCGCGGTGGCTCCCGCCGGCGCATCGGTGTACGTCGGCGGAGCCTGGCCCGCCGCCTGATACGCCTGGTTCAGCGCTGACCGCAGCTCCGTCACGTGGACCGCTCTGGCCGTGGTGCTCCCGGGCGTGAGGGTGGGGTCGGTCCAGGCAAAGGCCGTCAGCCCGCGGGCCACGCGGACGCTGTCAATGGCCGCTCGAAGCTCCAGGATGTGCACCGCCTTGACCATCGTGCTCTGAGCCGCGAGCGGGTCATCGGCGAACGCGAAGGTATCCGTGAGGGTCACCGTCAACGTGGCCGTCGCGGTGTTGCCGGCGGCGTCCCGCGCCTGGACCGTCAGCACGTTTGCCCCCGTCTGGAGGGCGACGCCGGCCGTCCAGCTCGTCGTCCCGGTCGCCGTCCCGTTGCCACCCAGGCTGTTCATCCACGTCACCTGGGTCACGCCGACGTTGTCCGACGCGGTGCCCCCGAGCGCCATCGAGGAGGTGTTCGTGGTGAAGGTCGGACTGGAAGTGGGCGAGGTGATCGCGACGGTCGGCGGGGTCACGTCGGCATTGCCGACCGTCACGACGACGGGAGCGGAGGTCGCGGTGTTGCCGGCTCCATCGCGGGCAACGGCGGTGAGCGTGTGAACCCCGTTGAGCGCTGACGTCGTGTTCCAGGCGACGGTGTAGGGCGTCGTGGTGTCCTCCGCGCCCAGCGGCGCGCCGTCGAGCCTCAGCTGCACGCCCAGCACGCCCACGTTGTCCGAGGCGTTCGCCGTCACCGTCACCGTCCCCGACACGGGCGCGCCGGAGGATGGGACCGTGATGGCGACCGACGGAGGCGTGGTATCGGCGAGCGGGGGCGGCGTCCCCACCAGCTGGACCTGTTTCCACAGGGACGGCTGGGCATAGGGATTCGGGGCGAGCCCGGCCCAGTCGAAGGTCTCGTAGGTGGTGGGGCTCGTGGGATCGCTGTCGTCGACCGCGAGGTCCAGCCCGAGCACCATGCCGCTCGTCGGCGTCACGCCGAGCTGCGCCCACGGAATGGCGATCTCGACGGTGTACCCGCTGTCGGTGTCCCCGTCATTGTTCAGGGTGCCCTGGAGCCGGACCACGCTCTGCCAGACCGCGTTCCAGGCAGCGTCCTTGCCGGTGCCGGTCCCGCGGAGATCCCCCTGGGCGTTGTTCAGATTCACCAGGAGCTGGTAGTCGTCGGGCTGCATCGCGCTCGCCCGGTCATTGCCGGTGTCGAGGTAGATCTCGATGCTGTCGTCCAGGTACAGCGTGCCCGCGTCGCGGGCCGTCTGCGTCGCATTCAACCGCGTGTCATTCACCTGGAACGCCACATAGAGGTTCGTGTCGTCCCACAGCAGGGCCGCGCTGGCGCTGCTGGAGCTCCCGCTGAACGAGGCTGCGTCGCTACCGCTCCACTCACCCAGGAGGCCGTCCAGCGTGATCGGGGCGCCGGCGCGGTACACCTTCAAGGCCGGGGCCGGCGGGGGCGGCGGCGGCGGCGGATCGCCCACTGCCCGCGGCCCATAGACGGGCAGCGGTTGGCCGAACTCGTAGGCGCCCAGGTCCGGCGCGCTTCCGAGAAAGCCGTCGTTGATGTTGGGCAGGAGCGCGCCCGCGTCGATCGCGTTGCATCCGGCCTTCAGGCTCATGAACTGCGGTGGGATCGTCGTCGGCGAATTCCCCGGCACGTTGAAGGTCTGAAAGCAGGCGTTCTTGTCGATGCGGAGACCTTTTTTCTCGAGGCCCACGCCCGCCAGGCCGAGGAGGTTCGGGAAACTGACGCCTGCGTACGTGAAGGGCGCCGACGCGGACCCCCAGTCGAACCCGTCGTAGTCGAGGTCCGTCCGCCAGTCGCCCCCGACCGGGAACCACCACATCTGGCCGCCGTTGGCGGAGATCCAGAGGTTGTTTCGCGAAAACGACCTCAGGAGGTGGTCGTCGTTGCAGCAGATCATCTTGCCCCACCCCACGATGGTGTTGTGCAGCAACACGAACCGATCGGTGGTGCGGAATTTGAACGGGGACTCCGAATTGATCACGATCTGGTTCCGGATGATGTACCAGGGCGCGCCCTGCTGCGGTTGAAACGCGATGCCGTTGTGGTTGGCGTTATGGATGCGGTTGCCCCACACGCGGACGTTGGCGCCGCCCTCGTCGAGTTCGATGCCGTCGTCGGCGGTGTCGAAGATGTCGTTGCCATAGATGTCCACGTTGGTGCCGGGATAGGACATCCCGTCGGCCACATTCGTGATCCGATTGTGGGCGACCGTGTGGCCGTTCGAGCCGCACGCCGAGAACGGTTGGTTCATCTCGATGCCTTCACCGGAGAAGCTCCCGGTGGCGGCCGGCGTGTCTCCGGTGATGGAGTTGTCGGCGATGTACCAGTAGCTCCCGCCCTGCTGGAGATAGATCGAATAGTGGTTGTTGATGAACACGTTCCGGCTCAGGACCACATCGGTCGGGCAGTTCTTCGACATCAAGGCATACGGCAGGTTCCTGACCGTCAATCCCTCGAGCCACACATGGCTTCCCGACACGTCGATGCCATCGACAAAGAGCGCTTCGCCATCGCCCGCGCCCTTCCAGACGAGGTAGTTGCGGTCGACGCCCGGCTTGGTGAATGCGGTCCGGCCGCTGTAGCTCCCGGCGTGGACGAGGAAGGTGTCACCCGCCTGGGCGACGGCCTGTGCCGCCGCGATCCCTTTGAACGGGTTCGCCGCCGAGCCGTCACCACCTCCCGCCCCCGGGACCACATGCAAGGTCCGGCCGCTCGTGGGCAGGGCGGGCAACGGCCGCGTCGCGACCATCACGGTCCGACTCGCCGCGCCGCCGTCCGGGTCGAGCAGATCGAGCTTCACTTCATAGGTCGTGTCGGGATCGAGGAAGAGGACGCTCCCTGCGAGGCCGTTGAAGCCGTTGTAGTCGACGCGAACGAGCGGCAGGGCGGCGCTCCACGTGGGCGTGCCCTGGACCCGATACTGGACGCTGACTCGGGCGTTGTGGTTGGCGTCTCCCGAAATGTCCCACTCGACCCCGATGGAGCGAATCGTGGAATAGGTGAGCACTTGCCCGGGCGTGGTCCCGTTCTGCGCGACGCCGTCCACCGGGCACGCCAGGATCGCGACAATCGCGGCGAGGAGCGCGAGACCGGTGCGGCTCACTGCAGCGTCAGCAGCGTCAGGACCGCGCCCCGTCCCACCTCCAGGGATTCCAGCGCTTTGCCGAGGATCGTCCCGGGCCTGACTTCCCGAGGTGACGAGCGCATCGCGTGGCCGGAGATAGAGCTCGCTACCAGGAGGTCGCCCGCGGCGACCGGCGCCACGACCTTCACGCGGAGGCGACCGCTGTGGGCGATTTTGATCTTGTCCGCCCCGTGCTCACCGAGCAGGAGCGCGGGCCGGTCAGAGACGACGCCGATCACGCGCGTGTCGTACGCCGTGTCGCTGGCGATCGCCCGGTTCGCGTCCTGCGCCACGACCACCGTCCCCGCCGGCAACGGCGGCCCCGTGACCCACTCCGCGACGTCCTGGTATCTCGAGCTGATGTTGCCGTCCGTCTGCAAATTCCCCAGGAAATGGGCTCCGGTGCCCTGCAGCGCGAGCGCGAGCGTGACGTTGCTAGTCCACACCTCCAGACCCGTGGCCGTGGATCGGAAGGTGCCGGCATCCATGCCCGCCCGCGTGAAATAGAGGCCCGAGGTCTTGCTGCCGTCGATCCGGATCCGCGTGTCGGCGTCCCCGCGGACGTCCAGCCGCGCCAGCGCCGGAGCGGTGCCCCCGATGCCCACCTGCCCCGTGAAGACGCGCATGGGATCGGAGACGATCGTGGCGAGGGCGAGAGCCGGGAGCGCGACGAGGGCGACGAGCGTGATGATGACGAGCCTGCGCCTGCTCGTCGTACGTGGTGACATGGTGGTCTCCCTTCCGATGAAGACCACCAATGCCCGGGAGGTGTGCTGCGCCCTCCTTCGGTAGCCCGGCCGTCAAGCGCCCTGCTTGACCCGTGGCTTTGCGGCCCCGTCTCGCGACGGGTGTGCCCTTATCGGGAGGGGTCTTCTATCCGTAGTGGATTAGTGCAGGGAGGGTGCCAAGCAGGGGCCGTGTCGGATCCGGGCGCGCAATAACCGGAAATCGCGGGGAAGCGTTCGCGTTGCGCCCGATCGGCCGCGGAAGGCGCGAGTGACATGCAGGATCGCCTTCGACGGCAGAGAGGCGCATTCTGACACGCCTACCGCGCGAGGAATCGCCTCACTCGAGAGCGCGGACGGCGGCCCGCACCTCGTTCAGGCCGATCGCCTCGATGATCGTCAGCCCGGCCACGATCGCGGGATCAGTGTAGGTGGGAAGCGTCCGGCCCGCCGCCTGATAGGCCTCGTCCAGCGCTGACCGGAGCTCCGTCACGTGGACCACTCTGACCGGGGTGACCTCCGGCGTGAGCGTGGGATCGGTCCAGGCGAAAGGCGTCAGCCCGCGGGCCATGCGGACGCTGTCAGTCGCCGCCCGGAGCTCCATGATGTGCGCCGCCCTGACGGGCGTCCCCTGCGCCACGAGTGGGTCATCGGTGAACTCGAACGTCCCGAGCGTGACCGTCAGCCTGGCCGTCGCCGTGTTGCCCGTGGCGTCTTGCGCCGTCACCGTCAGCGCGTTCGTTCCGGGCAGGAGCATGATCCCGCTGGCCGTCCAGCTCGCCGTCCCGATGGCCGTCCCACCGCTGCTGCGGTCGTTGGCCCACGTCACCAGGGTCACCCCGACGTTGTCCGACGCCGTCCCTCCGAGCGTCAGCAGAGGGCTACTCGTGGCGTAGGTCGGACCGGAGCTGGGCGAGGTGATCGCGACCGCGGGCGGTGCGGTGTCGACGAAGGTGACCGTGAGGCTGGCTCTTCCGGTGTTGCCGGCGGCGTCCCGCGCCGTCACCGTGAACACGTTCGTCCCGAGTTTGAGGACGATCCCGCTGGCCGTCCAGCTCGTCGTCCCGGTCGCCGTCCCGATGTCGCCCCAGTTGTTCGCCCAGGTCACCAGGGTCACGCCGAAGATGTCGGACGCGGTCCCCGCGAGCGTCAGGAGAGGGTTGCTCGTGGTGTAGGTCGGACCGGGGGTGGGCGAGGTGATCGCGACCGCGGGCGGCGTCAGATCGGGATTGTTGACGGTGACCGCGACGGGGTTGGCGGTGGCGGTGTTGCCGGCCGCGTCGCGGGCGACGGCGGTGAGGGTGTGGGCGCCGTTGGCGACCGTCGTCGTATCCCACGCGAACGAGTACGGAGCGCTCGTGCGCTCGGCGCCCAGGTTTCCGCCGTCGAGCTGGAACTGGACACCGACGACGCCGACGTTGTCGGCCGCGGTGGCGGACGTCGTGACCGTGCCGGTGACCGTCGTCCCCGAGATCGGCGCCGTCATCGACGCCGTCGGCGGAACCCGGTCGATGCCGTCCGTCAGCAGTTGGGACGGGACCTTGACGATGAAGGCGTCGAGCCGCGAGCCCTCCAGGTTGCTCGTCCACATGAAATATTGCCCGGTCACGTCGAGGTTGCCCTTGGGGTACTTCGAGTACCTGGCGCCGCCCCCCGACGCGTTCATGTCGGTCATCACGGGGGCGACGACCAGCACACGGAACGAGCCGTCGAGGAGAAAGCAGACGATCTCGTTGACGCGCGGACCGTTGAGGGCGCTGGAGCCGCTTCCGCACACATATTGCTGTTCGGGGGGGACTCCGGCGATCGCGTTGGCGTGGCTGATGTGGTCGATGCTCGGAGGTATCCACTGGGGGTCGTAGTACACGACGAGGCCGGGCGCGAGCGGATTTGAGCCAAACTTCCACAACCGGATGGCGTTCGGTCGCACGTTCCGGTTGTCGGCGGCGACCATGTAGCCAAAGCCGTCGTCGGAGTGGCCACCGGCGCCATTGCGGTCGAGCAGATCGGTCTCGACGCCGGTCGTGAGGTCGATGATGCGGTTGTCGACCTCGGAAGAGGGATCCGTGCCCAGCTTCTCCTTGATCAGGAGCCAGCGGCCGCTCTTATCGATCTGACACTCGTCGTACTCGAAGCCGAGCTGAGGGAAGTAGAAGAACTGCTGCGTGTCCTCGCGATACGCGAAGCAGCCGAGGTCGCGGTACGTCGTTGCGTCCCTCAGGGTTGCGGAATGGACGCGATCGTCGTTGCTCGAGTGCGTCTGCCAGACGAATCGGTTGGTCCCGAACAGAGCGGGCTGGGTCGCGACGTCCAGGACCGTCTCGAAGGTCTTGGCGATGACGTCGTAGCGCAGGAGCTTCGGACCGGCCATGACATAGAGGGTCGTCGGCCGGGTGGCGCTGAAGTACCAGCCTTCGCCGGTGGCCCAGCTGAAGGGGCTCGCCGGATCGAAGAGGGGCCCAACCTTGGTGAGCGCGTCGGTGACCTTGTTGTAGCTGAAGAGCGTCGGGCCGCTGCCGCCACGGGCGCGGTCGAGCGTGAGGAAGATCAGCATCGTGTCGCTGCCCACGTGGTTGTTCATGTTGCGCCAGTACGAGTAGCCGACATAGATCACGCAGTCGGTTCCGCCGCAATCGCTCGAGTTCGTGAGCCGGACCGCCCGGGTCAGGTACGGGGGCGGAAACGTGAAGAGACCCCGTTCCGGGATCAGCAGCTGGATCTCGGTCGGGGTCAGCAGGGGGCGGACGTTCAGGCCGGTCGCGAGCTCGAGGAAGCCACCGGGGACCTGCGCGAGGGCCGGCGCTCGGCCCACCAGCGCCAAGGCGACAGAGGATAAGGCAAGAACCGAGGCACGGCGCAGGGACACGGTGGCCCCTAGCCTACCATCATCCACCGGGCTCGCAACGGGCTCGCGGTTCTCCAAAGCTCGGCACCCCGAGTACGCTATAGTCCCGCCATCGTGAGCGCGCCGATGCTACGGTCCACGCGGCCCGCCGACCTGGCCTTGCTCATGGCGCTCAGCCTCCCCTTCCTCTTCCTCAAGCTCGGGATGCCCCTTCTCGACCCCGACGAAGGGCTCTATGCGTCGATCGCGCAGGAGATGCTCCAACGCGACGACTGGGTCATCCCCCACATCAACGGTCTGCCCTATCTCGAGAAGCCGCCGCTCTACTTCTGGCTGACCGCCGTGACCTTCTGGCTGGTGGGCCCGACGGAGTGGGCGGTGCGCCTCTGGTCGGCGCTCGCCACGCTCGGCGCCGTGCTCCTCACCTGGCGGATCGGGCGGCTGCTCTACGGCGCGCGCGCCGGTCTCCTGGCCGGAATCGCGCTCGCCACCTTCGTGGGAAACGCCCTGTACGTGCGGAAAGCCTCCACCGATCAGCTCTTCATCTTCTGTCTCACGCTCGCCATGTACGGGTTCTTGCGCGACGTCGAGCGTCCCGATCGGGGCTGGACCCGGTTTCTCTTGCTCTACGTCGGTGCGGCGCTGGGCGTGCTGGCCAAGGGGTTCCTCGGCCTCGTGTTCCCGCTCCTGATCGTGGTGATCGGCCTCGCGTGGGTGCGCCCCCTGTCGCTCCGCGAGCTGAACCCCGCGCTCGGGGCGACGGTCTTCGTCGCGATCACGGCGCCCTGGCATGTGCTCGCGGCGCAGCGCTCGCCGACGCTCTTCGAGTTCTACGTCCTCGACAACCACCTGCTCCGCTTCCTGAACGCCCGGCGGTTCGTGGAAGACGACGTGCCGATCTCGACGCTGGGCTTTCTCGTCGCGACCTTTCTCTGGGCGTTCCCCTGGGGGATCTTCCTGCCGGCGCGGCCGGCGCCGGGTTCGTCTCCCATCGCGCGCTGGCGACCGGTGATCCCGGCCTGGGCGCTAGTGATCGTGGGGCTCTTCTCCCTCTCTCGCTTCAAGCACGAGTACTACGGGTTGCCGGCGTTCCCGGCGCTGGCCATTCTCGTGGGCGCTGGCTGGGCGAGCGGCCGGGACATCAGCAGCTGGCTCGGGATCGGCCTCCTCGGGTGCAGCGTCGTCGGCGCCTGGGCCCTCTGGCTCGGGGTCGGGCTCACGCCGGCACAGGTGATGAGCGGCCTCGCCGAGCTGAACGTGTACTACCGGATTCTCCGCGATCAGGGCGCCCCGTTCCCGTTCGCGTCGCCCCGTCCGTTCAGTCGGCTGCTCCTCGGCCTCGGGCTGACGTTGATCGTCGGCTGGGCCCTGGCCGCCGTCTGCTGGCTGTGGGACCGGCGCCGAGGCGCGTTCGTCTCGCTCGTGATCGTGGCCGGCGTGATCACGGTGCTCGTCTTCCAGCTCCTCGACGTGGTCCAGCCCCATCACTCGGCGAAGGAGGTCTCGACCGCGATCACGGCCGAGCTCCGACCGACCGACGTGATCGCGGTCGAGGGTTCACTCGAATACAGCCCGGCAATCCCGTTCTACACGGGGCGCCGCGTGCTTCTCGTGAACGGGGCCGTCGGTTACTTCTCCTTCGCCTCGCACCTCCCGGAGGCGGAGGGCGTCTTCCTCGACACCCGGGAATTCATCCGGTTGTGGGAGGGTTCACGTCGCGTGTTCCTCGTGGTGCGACGCGAGCGCGGCGCGAGCGTCGTCGCGGCCCTGCCGTCGGGCGGGGTTCACGACCTCGGGCGCTACGGCTCGCGCTGGCTCTACTCGAACCGCTAGCGGCGGCGACGGAAGCTGTCGGCGGCGAGGAGGAACCGCTTGACCGTCCCGCGGAGCTCATTGACCTCGAGCGGCTTGCGCAGGACCGGAGACCGGCTCGTCGACAGGAGCTCCGCCGTATCCGCGTCCACCGCCCCGCCCGTCATGAACATCACGCGGCGAGCCTGCTCGGGAGTGCGTCGCGCCAGCTCGCGATAGAGCGACGGGCCGTCGAGCTCGGGCATCCGGATGTCGACCAGGAGGAGATCGAAGGCCTGGTCGACGAGGAGCGCGAGCGCGTCGACGCCGTTCCGCGCGGTCGCGACGCGGTATCCGTCGCCCCTCAGGACGTCCTCGAGCAGGCGCGTCAGCCTCGGATCGTCGTCGACGACCAGGACCGACCTCACGGGCTCCGCCGTGGTCACGGGCTCCGGCTCCACGGGCCTCACGGCGTCGCCGCTGGCCGGGACCGGAGCGTCCAGCGGGAGCTCGACACGCACCATGGCCCAGCCCTGCTGTCGCAGCCGGTCCTCGGTCTCGGATTTCGAGCGTCGATCGGCGCGGCGACGCTCGCCACCGGGCGGGAACGGTGTCTTCCGACGCTCCACGGCACGCCGGTCGAGGATGACCCTCACTCGGCTGTCGCCCGCGAAGACTCGCTTCAGATATTCGTAGCGGTCGGGGGCGTCACGCGACACGACGAAGAGCAACCCTTTCGCAGGCATCGTCCGGCCCTCGGCTCAGCTCGTCTCCGGCCCGCTCCGCCCTCGCTCGCGCGGCACGTGGGTCGAATCGAGCCCGACGACCTCGTCCACGACGAAGATCGGGCGGTTCTGGACCTCCTCGAGGACACGGCCGACATACTCACCGAGCAGGCCGATGATGAGGAGCTGGAGGCCGAAGAGGAAGGCCAGCGCCGCCACCACGCCGGCGACGTACGACATCCATCCGAGCAGCACGAGCAGGCCGACCGTGAGTGCGAGCGCCGAGATGGCCGCGCCCGCGAGGCCCACCAACCGGAGCGGGACGACCGAGAACGGCACGATCCCCGCGACGGCCAGATCCAGGAGCTTCCAGACCGTGTACGTGGGGTGGCCCTTGCGCCGACGGTCTCGCTCGTAGGGAAACGCGACCTGGCGAAAGCCGACCCAGCTCCTGAGCCCACGCACGTAGGGGTGGCGCTCGCCGATCGAGACGATCAGATCCACGACGCGGCGGTCCATCACGGCGAAGTCGCCGGTGTCGAGCGGCATCCGGGTCTTCGTGAGGCGCGCCTGCAGGCGGTAGAAGATCGCCGCGGTCGCGCGCGTGAACCACCCTTCCTTCCGCGCGGTCCGGACGCCGTAGACCACCTCGGCGCCCTTCCGCCACACGCGCACCATCTCGGGGATGACCTCGGGCGGGTCCTGCAGGTCGCCGTCCATCACGGCCACGCACACGCCCCGGGCGAAGCTGAGCCCGGCGAAGATCGCCGCCTGGTGCCCGAAGTTGCGCGAGAGGCTCACGAGCTTGAAGCGCGGATCCTCGCGTGCGATGTCCCGGATCATGGTGGCCGTGCCGTCGGTCGAGCCGTCGTCCACCAGGATGCACTCGAACGCGTGATCGCCGAGCGCCGCGGTGATCCGGGTACGCAGCGCCGGGAGGTTCGCCTCCTCGTTGCAGAGCGGGACGACAACGGACACCATACCGTCGCTAGTCATGCTGACCATCTACCGGTTCCCTGCCCTCTACCGGCTCGCGATGCGCGTCGGCTACGGGCGGGACTACGCGCGGCGCCACGCGCTCGTCACCGATCTCGTCGCCGACGGGATCGGGCACCGCGGCGACGTCCTGGAGCTCTGCTGCGGCGACCTGGCGCTCTACCAGCATCTCGCGCGCCGGGGACTGGCCGGATCGTATCTCGGCCTCGAGCAGTCGTGCGCCATGCTGCGGCTCGCCCGCCGACGCGGGGTCGACGTGCGCGCATTCGACGTGCGCGCTGGTGGCGTGCTGCCCACAGCCGCCGCGGTCATCATGCAGGCAAGCTTATATCAGTTCCACGACATCGCCGACATCTTGCTTCCACGTCTCTGGGCGGCCGCTCGGCGTCTCCTCCTCATCGCCGAGCCCGTGCGCAACGTGTCGCAGTCGCGCTCCGCCGTCGCCCGCTGGCTCGCGCGGATCCTGACACGGACCGACGACCGTGTCCACACGTTCCGCTATACCGAGGCGACGCTCCTCGAGCTCTATCGGCGCTGCGGGATTCCGGTGAGCCGTCTCGACCGCACCCCCGGCGGACGTGAAGTCATCGTGTGCTCCGTCAAGGCTCCTTGACCCTGAGCCGCACGATGATGGCGGACGGCGGCAGCGAGTCGCGCTCCAGCGTGTAGGAGAGCTCCTGGAGTCCCGGGCGCGGGGTCGTCGCCGCGACGCCGACCCACTCGCAGAGGGAGCCGTCTCGCGTGCGCCGGCGCGCTCGGGGGTAGCGCGCGAGATCCACCGGCTCCCCGTTGATGCTGAGCGTGAACCGCGTGCCCGCCAGTTCGCGGGCGAGCCCGGCACCGTCGCGCGCGCACCAGGCGGGCCCGAGCGGGATCCCACGTCCGTCGACGATCGCCTCCTGGTACGTGTGGTGCGTTCCCGGCGCGCGCCAGCCGTCGGGCAGGAGCGCCTCCCAGAAGACCGCGTCGCGGTGGTCGAAGCTCGTATCCGGCGCGAGCCCGAGCGCGGCGACGGTCGAGGGGGGCTCCGCGCGCGAGGGGCGGTACGCGGCGGCGATCCCGACTGTGCCGAGCGCCGCCGCCAGGGCGAGGGTCAGCCGGGCGCGCGCCGGGCTCCCGAACGCAGCGCCCGCCGGACGCCCCATCGCAGCGCTCGCCACCACCGTGCCGACGACCCGGCCAAGCCACGCGCTCCCGACGGCTGTCAGAAGCACGCCGGGGAACGCGAGGGCGACGCGCCCGAGCTCCCACGGCCGCCCGACGGCCCACGCCATCCACGCGGCCTCCTGCGCGTACATGACGAGGGCGAAGAGAGCGCCGGCGAACAACGCCGCCAGCCCAGAGGTACTCGGAACGGGAAGCGCGGCGACGGCGAGCTCGATCGCCAGCGCGGGCAGGAGCGGAATCGGCGTGAAGGTCGGGACACGCATG
>WNEQ01001175.1_pt1 | contig 13954 bp, 12 predicted proteins | sample 5399971 | NCBI WGS metagenome assembly WNEQ01 (sample SAMN13153330, study PRJNA577476) | soil metagenome | isolation source: 20 cm grassland meadow soil 2 days after 1st rain plot 5 | place: USA:California | collected 2015-09-18
CTGCCGAAGGGGCGGCTCTTTGCCACCACCCGGGATGAACTGCTCGAGTGCGCGGCGTTGGTGCGGGCGATCCGGTCAGGGACGCTCGATCGCCTTGACGTGCCGGACGCCCCGATGGATATCCTGGCCCAACAGATCGTGGCGACGGTGGCCACCGGCGAATGGCAAGAAGACGAGTTGTTTCACCTCTGCCGGCGCGCCTATCCATACCGCGGTCTGGACAGGAACGATTTCGACGCGGTGGTCCAGATGCTGGCCGACGGCATTGACACGCGCCGGGGAAGAGGACGCGCGTACCTGCATCACGATCGGGTCAATCGGCGCCTGCGCGCCCGGCGCGGAGCCCGCCTGGCGGCGATTACCTCGGGCGGCGCGATCCCCGATACCGCGAATTACGCCGTCATCGCCGAGCCGGAGGGTACGGTGGTCGGTTCGGTGGATGAAGACTTTGCGGTGGAGAGTCTGGCCGGGGACATCATCTTGCTGGGCAACGCGTCCTGGCGCATTCGAGGGGTCGAGACCGGAAAAGTGCGGGTCGAAGATGCCCACGGAGCGCCGCCGACGATTCCGTTCTGGCGGGGAGAAGCCCCGTCGCGCACCCAGGAATTGTCCGCCGAAGTCGCCGCCATCCGACAAGAGATCGTGAGAGGGCTGCCTTCCTCAGATCCGGCTATCAGCCATCAGCCCTTCGACAGGCTCAGGGCCCCGAGCAAAGTCGAGGGGCTATCAGCTATTAGCTGGCTTGAGGCTGAGTGCGGCCTGGACCGTCGGGGCGCCGAGCAGGCCGTGGCGTATGTCGCGGCCAGCCGAGCGGTGCTGGGAGCGGTGCCGACACAGCAGACCATCATCGCGGAACGGTTCTTTGACGAAGGGGGCGGGATGCAACTGGTGCTGCACGCGCCGTTCGGGGGCCGGCTCAACCGCGCCTGGGGCCTGGCGCTGCGGAAGCGGTTCTGTGTGACGTTCGACTTCGAGCTACAGGCCGCGGCCACGGACGAGGGGATCGTGATCTCGCTGGGAGAGCGGCACAGCTTCCCGCTGGAGTCGGTCTTCGGGTTTCTCCGTGCCGACACCGTCCGCGAAGTGCTGGTCCAGGCCATCCTGGCTGCACCGATGTTTGCCAGTCGCTGGCGGTGGAATGCCACACGCGCGCTGGCGCTGCTCCGGTTCGTCAACGGGCGCCGGGTCCCGCCGCAGATCCAACGGATGCGCGCGGAGGACCTGCTGGCCGCCGTCTTTCCCAGCGCGCTGGCCTGCCGGGAGAACCAGCAGGGAGAGGTGACCGTGCCGGTTCACCCGCTGGTCCAGGAGACCGTTCGTGACTGTCTGACCGAGGCGATGGACGTGGACGGGCTGACGGCCCTGCTGAGGCGGATTGAACGGGGAGAGATCCGGTGCCTTGCAGTGGATACCCCAGCGCCCTCGCCCTTCTGTCACGAGATCCTGAACGCCAATCCCTATGCCTATCTGGATGACGCGCCGCTGGAAGAACGCCGGGCGCGAGCGGTGGAGATGCGCCGAAGCCTGCCGCCCGAGCTCGCCGGCAACCTTGGCGCGCTGGACCCGGTTGCCATTGCGGAGGTCGCGGAAGAATCCTGGCCGGTGGTGCGCGATGCGGATGAGCTCCACGATGCGTTACTCACGCTGGTCTGGCTCCCTGAGGAGCAGGCGGGCACCTGGGGCACGTACTTGCCCGCCCTGATCGAGGCCGGTCGTGCGACGATCGTCGCAATTCACAAGTCAAAATTAAAAATTCACAATGTCGGTCCGCCATCGCCTCACGCCTCACCCGTCGAGAGCCTCTGGGTCGAGCGACCCCTCACGCTTCACGCAGCAAAGGGATGGGTCGCCACCGAGCGGTTGGGTTTAGTACAAGCAGCCTTCCCCGAAGCTGCGTTCAGCCCGATGGTCCGCGAGATGGGCGAGACGCGACCGGAACGAGGTGAAGCCCTGTTGACGATCGTACAGGGTTGGCTGGAGAGCACTGGTCCCACCACCGCCGAGGAGCTAGCCGGAAAACTCTCTCTCTCAACGCAAGATGTCAATGGTGTCCTGCTTCAACTTGAGTCTCAAGGTCAAGTCCTCCGTGGCCGTTTCCGACCTAACTCAGCACTCAGCACTCATGACTCATCACTCGACTCGGTCGAATGGTGCGACCGTCGCCTCCTGGCCCGCATCCACCGCCTCACCATCGGGAAGCTCCGGCGGGAAATCGAACCGGTCACGGCGGCGGAGTTCATGCGGTTCCTGTTCCAATGGCAGCACGTCTCGCCAGGGTCCCGGTTGCACGGCGAGGCGGGCCTCCTAGAGGTCGTCCGTCAACTGGCCGGCTTCGAGGCAGCCGCCTCGGCCTGGGAGCGTCATCTGTTGCCGTTGCGGATCGCGAAATACGAGCCTGAACTGCTGGACCGACTCTGCTTGAACGGCGCAGTCATGTGGGGCCGGCTGACTCCCCATCCTCGCCTCGACCTGGAGCCGGATGCCGGTCGGTCGCGCCGGATCGTTCCTTCCAGCGTCGCGCCGATCAGCCTGTTCCCGCGGGAAGAGGCCGAGTGGCTGCTGGGCCTGTTCGGGGAGGGGAGGGGTGAGGGTGTCATGCCGGTGCTGAGTCCGATCGCGCAGGATCTTCGGCGCTACTTGCACGGGCGCGGGGCCAGCTTCTTCGCCGACTTGACCAGGGGCACCGGCCATCTTCAGTCCGAAGTGGAAGATGGTTTGTGGGAATTGGCCGCGGCAGGGGTGGTCACGGCGGACGGATTCGACAACTTGCGCGCCCTGCTGGATCCGCGTCGCCGGCGCGCACAGGGCCGCGAGCGCGCGAGGCGACCCCGCCACGGAGCCGGCCGCTGGTCGCTCCTACGCACGGCTATCGGCCATCAGCCATCAGCTATCAGCTCGGTTGAGCAGATCGCCCGGCAGTTACTCCGCCGCTACGGGGTGGTATTCCGCGATTTGCTGGGGCGTGAGTCACAGAGTCTCGCGTGGCGGGATCTGTTGGTGCAGTACCGGCGGATGGAGTCGCGCGGAGAAATTCGGGGCGGACGCTTTGTGGGGGGCTTCACCGGCGAGCAATTCGCCCTGCCGGCAGCGGTGGAGGCTCTCCGAGCGATGCGGCGGGCGAATCCCGGGGCTGGTGCTCAGGAGCTCAGGCTTTCAGGCGCCGATCCCTTGAACCTGGCGGGCGTAATTCTGCCCGGCCCCCGTGTGCCGGCGGTGCCGACGAACTACGTGGTCTTCCGGGACGGCATTCCGGTCAGGTCCGGGGCCATGCCTGATCCCGGTCGTTCGGACAGCCCCCCGATCAGCTTGGCAGAGGGCAGGGCGATCCGAAGCCCGTGAGGAGATTAATTAGTTACGACTGACTTGTTCAGAGTCGGATCAGACTTCAACGCCTGATGCAGTTCCGCCAACATTTCGCCGGGCGTGGTTCGTTCGGAGACGAACAAGATCGGGTATTGCTCCCTCGTCAGGGTAAAGAATTCAGCCTGATGGTCTCCCGGCACGCCTAACAATGTCCCCAGCGAGGCAAGATATTCCCCCCGGCCTTGGGCCATGTCCTGTTTCAGGTTCTCAAAATTGAGGGTCGTGAACGCGATCGTCTTGTACTCGCTCTTCACCAGGCCGTCACCGGTGTACCACAGTCCCGGGGTTGTTGAGGAAATGGTGTCCGTGGTGTTGTCGGTCGTGCAGGCTGAGGACGCGAGCAGGAACACTGTCACAGCGAGCAGAGAAAGGGAGATGCGCGTTGGGATTTTCATGGAAAGCCCTCCTGAGTTGTACCGCCCTGATGAGCCAGGCTGATGCCTCCCGATGATCATGAGAGGAAGCTAGCAGCCGAACCACAGTCTGTCAAGGAGTGACCCATAAATGACCCAGAACTGGATCGAGGTTCGAATAGAAAGCTCCGCGGACTCGGGTGAGCTGCTGGACCAGCTCGACGATCCGGCCGTGACCGGCGCCTGGCAGGAGAACGGCGTGATCCGTCTGTTCTGGCCGGCCGACCGGTGGAACCCGGATGTCCTGCAGGATATCAGACAGGTGTTGAGAGAGATCGGAAAGGAAATGGAGCAGCCGGCTATCACGGTTGACTCGCTGCCCGATCAAGATTGGAATGCGGTCTGGGCGCGATCCGTGAGACCGATCCGGATCGGGCGGCGCATCGTCATCAAGCCGAGCTGGGACCGCACGGAGTTGGCGCCTGACGAGGTCGAGCTGACCATCGATTCCAAGCAGGCGTTCGGCACCGGCCATCATGCGACGACCCGGTTGCTGATCGAATGGCTGGAGGAGGTGATCCGCGCCGGCCAGCGGGTGCTGGATGTGGGCACCGGCAGCGGGATCCTCGCCATGGTGGCCCTCCGTCTGGGGGCGGCGTCGGCGCTCGGGATCGACAGCGACCCGGTCGCGATTCAATGCGCGCAGGAGCACGCCGCCGCCAACAGATTCGGTCCCGAATTGGAGCTCCGCACCGCCGCGCTGGCAGAGCTGAGGGGTATCGGAACCACGCGGTTTGATGTCGTGGTGGCGAACTTGGACCGTCGAACCCTGCAGGAGTCAGCGGGGCTGTTTCAGCATCATCTCGATCGCGGCGGCAGGCTCCTGCTCTCGGGAGTGCTCCCCGAGCATCAGGCTGAAATTTCCGACGCGTTTGCGGCGGCAGGTGGGGTGGTGCAGCACGCGAGGGAGTGTGACGGGTGGCTCGCGCTTGAAGTGACCTTTCCCGCCGTGTAGGATGCGTCCCCGTCATGAGCCGCTCCCGTTTTTCTACACATCCGTACGTCCATCAGATCAATGTCTCGAACGGCGGCGTGCCGAAGCACCCGGTGCCCGAGGCCCGGATCACGGTGGACGGCGTGGCCGGGGATCGCCAGCGCAGTCCCAAGATCCACGGGGGGCCGGACCGGGCGGTCTGCCTGTTCTCGTTGGAGGTGATCGAGGCACTGCGCGCCGAGGGACATTCGATCGCGCCGGGTTCCAGTGGGGAGAACCTGACGCTGGCGGGGCTCGATTGGGCTCGGCTCAAGCCAGGCGACCGGTTGGGCATCGGGGAGACTGTCCGGCTGGAAATGGTCAGCTACACCGCGCCGTGCCAAAACAACGCCGCTTGGTTCAAAGATGGGAATTTCACGCGCATTTCCCACAAACGGTACCCCGGTTGGAGCCGGCTCTACGCACGCGTGCTCACCGAGGGCATGGTTCGACAGGGGGACGCGGTCGTCTTGGAAAGAGCTGATAGCGTATAGCGTATGGCTTACGGTCCGGAGGTCGCTCTCGGTGCCGCAGTGGCCATCAGCTATCAGCCATCGGCCATATGCTCTTGTGAGTCAGTGACATGATGCCGCGCGTGCTTGAACCTGAGTTGATGAATGACCCCGAGCAGGCCCTGGCCTACGCCAAGGCCGACTTCGAGGAGGAGAACCAGGGCTTCGTCAACCGGTTTCGTACCTACTATCCGGACTTGACGGAGGGCCACGTGCTGGACCTCGGCTGCGGTCCGGCCGATATCCCCATCCGGTTTGTCCGCGCACTGCCCGGATGCCGGGTGACCGGCGTGGACGGCTCGCCGGCCATGATCCGGCTCGCCGAGGAGGCGGTGCGGGCGGCCGGGCTCGCCGACCGGATCGCGCTGCGCTGCGAGCGCGTCCAGACATTCACCCTCCCGGAGCCGGCTGACGGCGCCATATCCAATAGCCTCGTGCACCATCTCGTGAACCCCCTGCACTTCTGGTTCACGCTCAAGAAGCTGGTCAAGCCCGGCTCGTTTGTCCTGGTGATGGACCTTCTGCGTCCCGAGTCACCGGAGGCGGCGCAGGCCATCGTGGATCAGTATGCGGCCGGCGCGCCGGCAATTCTCCGGCGTGACTTCTATCATTCGCTGCTGGCAGCCTTTACGGAGGACGAAGTCGCGGCGCAGTTGGCCGAGCTGAACCTGAGCCGTCTCCTGATCGACGTCCCGGACGACCGCCACTGGGTTGTCGGCGGACGGTTGTATTAGGGGTGGCCTGGGCGATCCTTTTGCTCGCAGAACGTCAAGAGTTGGAAGGTCGCCCGTGTCGGTCCTGTGCTCCCGGAGCGCGCGGCCTCAGAAGGCCCTCGCTCGACGGGCGCAGTTGGACCAACACGGGCACCCTTCCAGAGATATTGGGACAAGAAGGAAAAACGACGCGCGCAGTTCGGATCACCCAGGCCACCCCTTGGTGAGAGGTAAGATGTCGCAACGTTGGTCGGCCTGTTTGATCATGCTAGCCGTTTTGGAGTTCATGCTCTGGGTGATCCCCGCTGAGGCGCAGCTCGAGCGGTTGCGGAAGCTGCAGAAGGAACCCGAGGCCATCAAGGGCGACGATGCGCCCATGGTGATGATTGCAGCGGGGGAGTTCGCAATGGGCGTGGACGGCACGATCGGGCTCGATGACGAGCGCCCCCGTCACACGGTCTGGCTGGATGCGTACCGCATGGATCTCTACGAGGTGACCACCAGCCGCTACGCGAGGTTTCTGGCGGCGACCGGCCGCACGCCGCCCTGGCTCTGGGACATGGTCAACCCCGCCATTCACGGCGATCGGCCGGTGATCGGCGTGGACTGGCATGACGCCGATGCGTACTGCCGCTGGGCCGCGAAGCGTCTGCCGACCGAGGCCGAGTGGGAGAAAGCGGCACGAGGCACCGACGAACGGCAGTTTCCGTGGGGCAATCAGGCGCCGACCGCCGAATTGGCGAACTTCGCCGTCGGAGCGCGGTTCAGTTACAGCCAGACCTTGATGCCGGTGGGTCGGTACGAGAAGGGCAAGAGTCCATTCGGTCTCTTTGACATGGCCGGGAATGCCTGGGAATGGATTCAGGACTGGTATAAGGCGGATTATTACGTGGACAGTCCAGCGCGCAATCCGACCGGGCCGGAGGAGGGGCAGTTCAAGGTGCTGCGCGGAGGGTCCTGGTCCGAGCTACCCCAATACCTGCTCACGTACGGGCGTTTCAAGCTGCCTCCGGCCACTCAGAACAGTTATACCGGCTTCCGCTGCGCGAAGTCGGCAATGTAGAGAAGTGAGAGGCCAGAGAAAAGTAGGCTGCTCAAAATGGCTTCTAACAAGGCCGCAGGGAGCGGGGACCCCGGAGCGTACGCGAGTTAGGTACGTGAGGAGTCCACGCGACTGAGAACGAAGTTAGAGGCCATTTTCAGCAGCCGTTAAGGACGGGCCAGGACTGCCGCGATCACCAGCACCGTCAGCGTGGCCAGCACCGTCAAATACACCGTCACGCTGCGGTCTCCGAGCCAGGCCGTCTGCCAGTCCTCCGGGTACAACGCCTTCCCCACCGAGTACAGCCCTTCCTCGTAGAGCCCGAGGACCCGTTCGATCTCGATCAGCGCTTGCTTGGCCAACCGGTGGCGATTGCGCTGCTGGAGAATCAGGTAGGTGAAGATCGCAGAAAACAGCGCCACGCCGCTGATGGCAAAGAGCGCGACGGTGAAGTGAGGGCGGGGATTGGACGGGACTGCCAGCATCGTGATCAACAGCAACACCAGGAACGCGCTCGCGAAGGCGGTCAGCCGCATCATTTGCTCGCGGCGCCGGAAGACCTCCTCCTTGTACCAGGGGTAGAGGATTTTCAGCACCTCCAGTTGTTCCTCGCGCAGACCGTGAACCTCGGGCATCGTCTGGTCCTCGTCCTTGAGTTACAGGTGCGTGGTCAACCAGTCGGCCAGCAGCCCTGTCATCGTTTGAAAGTCCGCAGGTCTGGAGAACCTATGGTCCGCGCCGCTCACGAGTTCCAGGTGCTTCTCCGTGCGTATTGCGTCGAAGAGCCGACGGCTTTGGTGAAGCGGGACCGATTCGTCTCGATCGCCCTGGACGATCAGGACCGGCGCCATGATCGACTCCGCCGCCTTGTACGCGTCGTACTTCAGGCAGTCTTCATAGAACGCGAAGCGAAGGGAAACAGGTTCAGTTCCGCCGGTCAGGTTCGGGATCACGTTGATCCGCTTCCACCGGTCCATCCCGGCTTCCCCGAACTCCAGACGCAAGATTTCGGGAAAGTCCAGCGCCGGACATTTGAGCGCGAGCGCCGAGAGGGGAATCCCCTGAGGGGCCGGTTGGCTGGCGGCCACCAAGGTGGCGATCAGGCCGCCAAAGCTGGAGCCCATCAGTCCGAGCCGGCAGTAGCCGCGTGACGCCACCAGATCCAGGGCGGCGCGGACCTGGGTGGCGGCTGCGGTCGCCGTGATGCGCTCAAAGGGACCCTCGCTGTCCCCCTGGCCGAAAAAATCGAACCGGAAGGTGGCGATCCCCCGTTCGAGGAGCAGGGCCGTGAGGGCTTTGTTGGTCGAGCTGTTCTTGTTGGACAGGAAACCGTGGCACAGGACCGCCAGTCGGTCCGAGCCATCCTGGGGGGAGGCCAGGATTCCAGAGACCGCGCGGCCCGCAGGATCCGCAAACGTGAGAGGCTGTTCCATTCGGTGAATTTTAGCAGACTTGGGAAGGTGATGGAGGGAGAAATTCAGCCGGGATGGCGGCGAGTCGGGGTAAGGATGGTGAACGAGCTCAGCAGAAGGCCGGAGGTGAAGTTAGAGCCTGATTGAGCGTACGCGGAAGTCGACGATATCCCGCACCCATCTCCAGAACCGTTCTTGTTCCTCGATTGAGGCGCCGGGCCTCATCTGCGCTTTCCATCCTCTCATCACCTCTCCATCCACCGCCAACATGCGGATCCGTTTCCGGGGAATGTAGGTCCGCCAATTTTGGGCGACCTTGGGGCTGAGGTAGATGATTCTGAGAGTGATGTTCCGGGAGAGATACTCGAGCGGATCGAGGTTGATCTTCTCGTACAGGACCTGCGCCCCGCCCTTGACGCCGGGCATGTTCGAATCGGGGACGCCGTCGGTCACCAGCATCAAGGTGATCGGGGCCAGAACCAGATTTCTCTCCTTCGTGATCCGCGCGACTTCCTGGAAGAAGGGGTTGAATTCCGTGTAGGTGTCGTTGGGAGTAAACAGCTTCCGAAGATCCGCCTCGATCTGTGCGATGCTCTTACCCTGGAAGTTGTGGATCGGCTGAAAGCTCTTCGGCTCATTCAGGCTCCTGCCCCCGACGCTACCGATGAACATCGATGTCGGTTTGTCCAGTCCGCCGAGCCCGTTCAAGTGGCCGTAGATGTAGTGGGCCAGAAATGTGACGGCGTTGTCGTAATACCCGGAGTTCTTGAATGACTGGCTGGCATCGACCCCGATGAAGAGAGTGGTGTGCGGCTTGATCTTCTCGCCGCCTTGTAACATACACCCGGCGGGCGCCAGCAGCAGGATCGCGGCCACGACGATCGAGGCCGTGGCGGTGGAACGGAGGCCCTTCATGCGACTTTCTTCACTTCCAGGCGCCGTGAGGACAGGAGTGCCCTGAGCTCCAAGGCCTCTTTCAGGCTCTTGAAGGGGAGGTTGAAAACCGGTTTCGACATGAGCAGGATCATCGCGAAGTTGAGTGCCGCGCCGACCACGTGCAGGACAGGCAGCGTCAGATACTCGACCAGCTCGGTCGCCTTTTCATGCAACCACTCGATCTCGGTCTTAAAGTCATCGAGGGGGGCCCGCCACCAGCGCACCACGACGCTTGGAACCTCAGACAAACCCCTTCCCCCGGTCTCCATCGGCTGACGGGAGATGAAGGCGAGCACGATGGGAGTGCCGTACTGGCCGAACAGAAACCAGGTCATGCCGCGGATGCCGACCCATCCAAACGTCGCCAACGACAAAGTGAAAAAGATCCCCGGCCGGAACTGTTCAGACGTCTGCTGAGCGATCCAGGGCGTGATCGCATCCACCAGCTCTCGGTACAGGAACATCACCTCAAAGACCATCACGAACAGCTCGATCAGAACCATTTGCACCATGAACTTGAACTCTCGGTTCTTGACGGCGTCCGCCAGGGCCTGGATGCAAGCAAAGCTTCCCGTAATCAGAAAAAACAGGAAGATGAAAAGACCCGGCAGGGCGTATGGCGAAACGTCTGTCCCCGTAATTCCGCCCAGGACCTCCGTGATGGTCGGCATCAGGGTGTAAGTGAAGACCGTCGATTCGAGGAGGCACCAGAACACCAGTAAGAAAAACGCCACCCACGGCACGCCGGGCTGGAAGTAGCTCTGGGTCATCATCCCGGTCATCGTGAAGGGAAACATGATGATCTGGCGGATAGTGTCCACGACCAATCTCAACGCGAGCTGGGCCAACGTGATGAGCCAGCCCATGACGACGATGACAAACCTGCCCAGCCCCACCCAGTACGTCCACGTGGCCAGTGCGGAATCCCACCATGCGAGCAGCAGCATCTTCAGCAAGTCCACCCGGCCTGAGCGGAAGGGCACCGTATAGACCGACAGCATGGTGCACCAGATCCCGCTGATCGCCAGCAACATCGGGAAGAGAAGCAGAAGGTAACTGGCGACAGTCACCTCGACCGAGGAGTGATGCAGGACCATTCCAACGAGCATCTTCTGCACCCCGGGAATCCAGGAGACGGGTGCGGCCAGAAGGTCGAGGAGATCTTGCGTTTGCGCTGGCACCATGGTGGCAATGGGGTTCGCCATCGACGTCCCTTTCTCCGATCTGTTGGGCGACCGAAATGCGACGAGCAGGTGGCTGCCCGGCTGTTTTGTCCCAAGTAGCTCAGGTAAAGCAAAGGCGGTGCCTGAGCCTCCCCAGTTACAGGTACTGGCTCACCTTCTAATATTATCGAAATATATTGAGTGGTTGTGCGCGAGTTTCCCAGCTGTGGGCAATGGTGGAGTGGGACCGGGATTGACCGACCGGAGCGTGGCAGTGACGATATTTGTACAACTCCAGGCCTGAGGAATATTCGATGGTTAGCCTGTCTCGTCGCAAACTGGTGCTAACTAGTGAATTTCTTGGGGGATTGACCGACAACCTGGTCCCGATGGGGGAACTGGAGCAGCCTGATGATCGGTCCTGTGACAGCACGGACCACAGCCCGCATGTCACTAAGCACTAAGATGGGCGACTGGTGAGGAGCAGGCCGACCTTCCCGGCGAACAGGGTCAGGCTGAGCACGAGCAGCCCGATGCTGGCCCAGGTCGCAACGTGGACGGGGAGCGAAGTCAGATTGAACTGCCAGACCAGCGTCGCGACGAGGACCAACCCCACCGTGCCGAGGCTCAGGGCGCCCACTTGGACCGGACGCCATTGCTCGACAATCCCGGTGAGTTCATCCAGGTATGGCCCGCGGCTCTTGTTGCTCCGGGCCCGTTCGACGGCGAGGGTAGTCGGCAACAGATGCGACAGCACGCCAAAAACGGTATGCAGGATGAATCCGACCATCGCCAGATGTGTGTAGGCGACAAGATGTAGCTTCCCGAACGGCACGTAGGACTGCATGTTCGGAGTCGGCCACAGGTAGTTGAGCTCCACCAGAAGACCGGTGACGACGCAGATCACCAGAAAGACGGTCCCTTGCGTCAAATGGTCTGACACGGTGGTTCTGGGTCGTCCCGCCTTGACCCATGTGCGCCCGATGTTGTACGCGTACAGCAGGGTTCCGGCCAGGATGATCAGCCCCGCGACGATTTGGACCGCAGGCTGGGTGAGCAGAAAGCCGGTTATCAGGAGGACGATCCCCACGGGGAAGCACGCAAACGTCAGCTTGGCAACGAGGAGGTTATTGAGACGCGCGTTCACGATCGTCGGAAACAGATTGTGCATGGCACCCATGATCGTCAGCGTCACGAATCCCAACACCGTCGGGTGAAGGTGAGCCAGTCGGGCTTGTCCGATATCTTCATAGGGAATGAGCCGCAAGGCCATGGCCTCTCCCACTCCCAGTCCCACAAAGAGCGCCAGGCAGGCCAGGCCGAAAAATCCGAGATGGAACGGCGGGGACAGGACGCTTGTCCGCGCAAGGCGGAGGGCCTCGCCCAGCAGAGACAGCAACGCCAGCAGGACCAGCAGGCCTGCCACCGCGACCGCCAGGGTGTATCCCCACCAAAACCCGGCCAGCATGCCGATCGTGCCCACATTGATCGCGGCAAACAGCACAGGATGCGACTTCGAGCGTTCTCCGCTGGCTAGCATCATCCCCACGATGACTTGAACGACCCCTCCGACGAGAGCCCCGTGCACGTGGAAGTGGCGCAGAACAGCCGGCAGAGGGTGTCCCAGCATCATGGCCAGAAAGAGTGCCACGCCGATCACCGAGGCGAGCATCAACCAGACCAGCCCGGTGATCAAGAACAGCAGGGGATGGCACGGCGCAAGCTTCATGGTCCCTCGTTCAATCTTTCAGGAAAAAGAAGTGGTTCGTCGGCCCTATGCCGTGGCCGATGGCAAGGCTGTGCCGGATCGCCTCGGTGACATAGGTCTTCGCGGTTCGGACGGCGTCGGCCAGCGGCTTGCCTTTCGCCAGTTGCGCGGCGATCGCCGAGGCGTAGGTGCAACCTGTGCCGTGGGTATGAGGGGTCTCGATGAACTCGCCCTTGTACAGAGTGAAGAACCGGCCGTCGTAGAGCAGGTCGGTCGCTTTCTCCGAAAGCAGATGCCCGCCCTTGATCAGGACATTCTGGCAGCCGAGCTTGTGGATCGCCTTGGCCGCCAGGCGCGCGTCGGCGAGTGACTTGATCGTGAGCCCGGAGAGTCGTTCGGCCTCGTACACGTTTGGCGTCACGACCAGCGCCAGGGGAATGAGCGAGCGCTTGACCTGTTCCACGGCCTCGGGCCTCAGCAGCGGATGGCCGCTCTTGGCGACCATCACAGGATCCACCACTAGGGATGACACTTTATACTGTAGCAACTTCCTACTCACAGCGTCCACGATTTCGGCAGAAGACAGCATCCCGGTTTTGACCGCGGCCACGTCGAAATCGTCGAAGATCGCGTCCAGTTGCGCTTCTATGACCGAGACCGGCAGGTCATGGACCGCCGTCACCCCCTTCGTATTCTGGGCCGTGATCGAGGTGATCACCGACATCCCGAAGACTCCGTTGGCCGCCATGGCCTTCAGATCCGCCTGGATGCCGGCCCCTCCACCCGAATCCGACCCCGCGATCGTCAGTACCTGTTTCATGGGTGTCTGACCGAATCCGACACAGTCGCCTGCCTCCGTGCCATCACGGTCCAGTGGTGGCGGACATTATACTCGGATGCCGCGGACAGTCTAGCGTGAAGCTCTGCTCAGTGTACCCAACGCCGGCTGAGCAATCGCCCGCTGATTTGTTTGTCTCGTTCGGCGTACTCCTGTACGGTCCTGCGCTGGCGCGAAGCGGGTTCGTCTTGCCAAATGGATGCCGATCGGTATACTTTCCTCCCGTGATGCCTTCTGCCGGCGCGTACCGCACGATGACTCTCAGTCTCCTGGCCGTCCTGCTCGCGGCCACGCTCCAGGCCTGCGCCACGGCGGACTCCGCGAGCAGACTCTGGCCAGACACGCTAGCGGGCGACATGGGGGTGTATGAACTGAATGGAGGCATTGTCCCCGTCAGAGAGACGCGCGGACGGGCCTGCTGCACCATGGCCATGGGGACCCAGCAACAGGAGGCGCTGGCGCGGGCGGCCATCCGATTCCTCGGCAGATCACGGATCGAAGTGGGCGGCCGGCGGTTCACGTTCGATTGCGCGGGTCTTGCCCGGGGAGTGTATTTCTCACAAGGAGTCGATTTATACGATGGTCTGAGGGAGTTGAAGGGTGGCAACGGCGTCGGGCGCATCTACGGGCACGTCATGCAGCACGGGCGGATTCATTATGGCCCAACGGTTCATCCTGGCGATCTGGTGTTCTTCCACAATACCTGGGACTTCAACGGGGATGGCCACGTCAACGATCCGCTGACGCATGTGGGCGTCGTAGAGCAGGTCGAGAGCAATGGCACCGTCGTGTTCGTGAGCCGGGTCTCGAGGGGGATTCAACGGTTTCGAATGAATGTTCGGGCGCCCGATACTCACCGGACCGGCGGCGGGCGCGTGCTC
>WNEQ01003777.1_pt1 | contig 13925 bp, 12 predicted proteins | sample 5399971 | NCBI WGS metagenome assembly WNEQ01 (sample SAMN13153330, study PRJNA577476) | soil metagenome | isolation source: 20 cm grassland meadow soil 2 days after 1st rain plot 5 | place: USA:California | collected 2015-09-18
GAGCTCGCAAGGACGAAGGAGATGATGTACCGCGACCCCGAGGCCTGGAGCGCGCTCATGCGGAAGCTCACTAAGATGGTCAAGCAGTACCTGGACCGCCAGGTCAGGCACGGGGTGGATGCCGTCCAGCTCTTCGACAGCTGGGTCGGAGCGCTCTCCCCCTCAGACTATGAACGATACGTTCTGCCGTATACCAAGGAGGTCTTTGACTCACTCAGTAGACGTGTCCCCAAGATACACTTCTGCGCAAACTCGGCCGGGCTCTTAGAGAACTTCTCCGCCGTCGGAGCGGATGTGCTGAGCGTCGACTGGAGGCTCAGGATTGGCGAAGTCTGGAAGAGGTGCGGCGATGGGTTGGGCGTTCAGGGCAACCTCGACCCCGCGGCTGCAGCGGCAGGAGGCGATATCCTTGCCAGGGGGACGGCCGAGGTCCTCGCCGAGGCAGAGGGGCGCAGAGGACACATATTCAGCCTTGGCCACGGCGTCCTGAAGGAGACGCCGCCGGAGAACCTGAAGGTGGTGGTCAGGACGGTCCACGACCGGACAAGGAGAAAGCGATGACGAGAAAGGGCGTGGTCTTGATGGCATACGGCACTCCGCGGACACTGGACGATGTTGAGGCATACTATACACACATCAGGGGAGGCAGGAACCCCTCGGAGGAAGAGCTCTCTGACCTCGTTGAGAGGTACAGGGCGATAGGCGGCACGTCGCCCCTGATTGAAATCACAAGGAAGCAGAGCTCGGGGCTGAATGATAGGTTGGTCCGAGCCGGGTCGAACACACGGGTGTATGCGGCGATGAAGCACTCACCGCCGTTCATAGCCAGCGTTGTGAGACAAGCCTCCGACGATGGGATCGACGAGCTGCTCGTGATTGCGCTCGCCCCCCACTATTCCAGGATCAGCATTGGCTCATACATCGCATCGGTCAGGGAAGCGAACGAAGGCCTGAGCAGTAGGATGAAGTTGACCTTCGTCGAGTCCTGGCACGACCATCCAGCGCTCGTCGACGTCTGGAGCCGGAGGGTGGACGATGCTGCGAGCAGGATGGGGAAGCAGAGGTTCTGGCTGGTCTTCAGCGCGCACAGCCTGCCTGCGAGAATCCTGGCCGAAGGCGACCCTTACGCCACCCAGCTGCTCGCTACGTCAGATCTGGTGGCGAAGCGAGCCGGGAAGAAGGACTGGAGTTTCTCCTACCAGAGCGCGAGCCAGACTCACGAGCCCTGGCTCGGGCCTGACATACTCGAGCATCTAGAATCGCTCCGGGCGAAGGGTGAAAGGAGTTTCCTTATCGCTCCCATCGGCTTCGTTTCAGACCACCTTGAGATCCTCTACGACTTGGACGTCGAATGCGCCCAGTGGGCCAAGGGCGCGGGGGTCGGTCTAAGGCGGTGCGAGTCTCTTAACGACAGCTCGGAGTTTCTCGACTGCCTCTTCTCCATCGTGAGAGACAAGGGCTTCGTGAACTAGGGCGAGTCGTGAGGCAGCGGGTCGGAATCTGGAGCAAGGAGGTTCCATCAGAAGTTTCGTGTAGTCTCTTTCAACGACAGGCCTAATGAGGCGTCAACAACCCCTTTCTCCGAGGAGAGGGCATTTGGGCACTCTAGTTCGCGGACTCAAACACAATTCAGGTCCAATTCAGGTCCAATTCTGGCACGGTAAACCCTTCGAGTCCGACCAGCGCCGCCTCAGATCTAATACTAAACACGTGATCGCAAATCCCCCCAGCTCTCCCATACAACAGGTTTGGATTTGGATGCGAGGGTATAAATGCCCTCCAAGGGCTTGAACCCGTCGGGGATTTGTACGCGCAGTCTTATAATCCCGCCCGGGGCATCAAACCTACGAGTTTGGCTCCCCCCATCTACAGCCAAGGAGAACAACTCATCTGAAATCAACAGCCTTTGATATACTCGTCACCTTTACTGCGGCGCAGAGTATGAAACTACACTCAGGAAACTTCGATTGGTTGCGGAATCCCAAAAGACGAATTACCGAGGGTGCCGGATTCGTAGCAGTTTTGAGTCCTGAGACAACCCCTTCAGCGACTGCTTATGTCTGCTGATTTCTTGCTAACGGCGACCTCATAGGAAAGCCTGAAGAGTTCGACAGCAGATTCCACATCCGATTCCTTACTGAACTTGAAGGTTATCCATCCGCTGTTTGGAAGTGTATGATGAGGTTCAGCCCTGCCCTCTGCGATTAATCTGTTCCTGACGTCCATGGGTAAGGCGATGTCAGCCAGGTGGTCCCCGTGCACATGCCCCAACTCTCTCCTACCCACTCTGAACTCCGTCCCTCCAAATCTATGGGGCTCCGCGTCCACTCCTTCCCACCGGGAGATCCTTGCGACGATCTTCTTCTGGGCCCCCGCCACCGTCAAGCCCGAACCCAGCTCACTGCGCTACGAGGTCACTGGGCTTCCGCCCTCCGGCGGCCCCCAGCGGGGCTTGATGTCTTTCAGGCGGAGAGCAATCAGAAAGCCGAGGACTCCGAGGAGCGCCGCCGCCACCACGGCGGCCTGGAACCCTGCCACAACCCCAGCGGCTGCAGCCGAAGCGGGCCCGGCCGAGGGTGGGTCGAACGCTCCCGCAACAGTAAGAAGTATCGCTAGTCCGACCGGGAATCCCACCCGGGAGGATGTGTTGACCACCCCCGAGGCCAGCCCCTCCTCACCCGGCTGCGTCCCGGCAACCGCTGCTATGTTGATAGCCGGGAAGCCTATGCTGGCTCCGAGTGCCCAGACAAGCAGGCCGGGCATTAGCACAAGCGCGCTCCCATTGGGTGACATAGGTAAGAGGAGGACAGTCCCGAAGGATACCAGCGCGCTTGAGAGAAGAAGCGTGCGTTTCGCGCCGAATTTGTTGACCAGGCGCGAAGCTCCCCATCCTCCAACCAAGAAGAAGATGAGCGCCGGGGGCAGAGTCAGCAAACCCGAGTAGATCGCCGAGTAGCCCAGAATGTTCTGGAAGTAGACTGGGACGATGAACCCGACTCCCCCGACGACCGAGGTCAGCACTAGGGCCAGGACGTTTGCGGTAAGGACCGACCCTCTGCGGATGAAGGCCAGCGGCATCAGAGGAGCTTTTGACCTGGATTCGATAAAGAGAAAGGCGCCCAGAGCCAAAGCCGATGAAACGAGTGGGACGAATGTCCACTCGGACGCGAAGCCAAGGCCAGCAGCATTAGTCAACCCGAAGACAAGTAGAATCGTTCCAGTGGTGACAGTGAGAGCCCCTGGGACGTCCAGGTGCTGATTCTTCAGCCAGCCACCACCCCCCGGCAAGTACCTCCGGCAGAGCAGCGCTGCAACGATCCCGATAGGGACGTTAATGAACATCACCGACCGCCAGCCGAGGAATGTCGTAAGGGCTCCCCCAGCGACGGCGCCTGCGGCGAATCCGCCGGAGAGGACGGCGACCAGGTATCCGAGCGCCTTGTTCCTTTCGGGCCCTTCAGGAAAAATCCTAATGAAAATGGCAAAGGCGGTGACCGTCGTCATGGCGGCCCCTATGCCTTGGACCGACCTCGAAACGATCAAGAACAGGAGGGACTGAGCGACCCCGCCAGTGAACGACGCAATCGTGAACAAGATCAGCCCGGCGATGAAGATCTTCTTCTGCCCGTACACGTCCCCCGCCCTCCCCATCAACAGAAGGAAACCGGCGACGGTGATCGCGTAGGCCCCGTAGATCCACTGGCTGTCGGGGATGGAAGCTGCGAACTCGATTCGAATGGAAGGGAGCGCGACCGTGACTATCGACGCGTCGATTATGTCCATGAAGTAGGCAGCGATGACAATCAGGAAGATCAAGCGAACGTGAGGAACGGGAGTGAAAGCACTCTGTACAGGCTGGCTCAATTTCTCACCGCTTATCCAAGAAAGACTGTACTTGTTGATTGAGAATTCGAGGAGTCAGTCACATCGATAACCATTGCTAGTTTTCTCTAACCGCCCCGACGGCGCTGGTTGTTAAATCTTTCCGATAAAAGTCGGAAATATTTTGGGAGATGCTCGAAACTATTTCATTAATAATTCAGCCTTTGGCAGGCCGCAACGAAGCTTCAGGAACTGCCTGGGGAACAAAGCTGACGATTCATTCGGTATTTGAGTGAGTCGCTTGCCGACCGCGACGGAATGCTACAGAGTGGCGTTGACCGTCTTCGAGCAAAAAGACCTGCAAATAGGACTATAAACACGAACGCAATGACGGCTCTGGCATGAGGACTCTTGTCTACGGAAAGTATCTAATCAGAGGTGCTGGTGAACGACGCCAAATCGTCAAAAATGGAGCGGCCTGTGTTGAAGGCTCCATCATCAAAGATGTCGGCGACTTCAAGGTTCTTTCAAAGAGCTACCAGTATGACTTGAAGGTTGGGTCAGAGAAGCACATAGTAATGCCTGGTCTAATCAATTCTCATGACCACGGCAATGGCATCAGCCTTATCCTGCGAGGCATCTCCGACGGTCCTCTAGAAACGTGGGTGCAGGAATTCTTCTACAGGGGCATGGAAGGTTGGAACACCTACGACAATGTCATGCTATCGTGCATCAACCAAATCGAAAATGGCGTGACCTGCTTCATCAACCACTACTACAGCCCATTTGACTTGCTCGACTCCAATAGACACACGGAGGACGTTGAGTCGGCAGTACGTGCGTGTGTAGACTCGGGAGGAAGAGCTCTCTTTTCGCCTGCCTTTACCAATCAGAACTATTGCACGTATGAAGACGGAAGTTTCCTTGGGACTCTGCCAGAAGGCATCAGGCGCTCATTCAACCTAAGTGTTGCGACGGAGAGCGACAAAGCGGAGCGCCTTAAGCAATACGTGAGCGGTTTCAGAGAGCTGCACCGCAGATACGATGGCAAAGATGAAAGGATCAGGGTTTACTTGGGGCCTTCTAACGTTCATTGGGTCTCGGACGATGCCTGGTTAGAGATCAAGAAAACCGCGAATCGCTTGAAGACAGGAATACACACTCACTTAGTGGAGACGCGTTATCAGGCACAGTACGGAACGAAGTTCCTGGGAAAGACACCCGCCAAACATCTGGATGACCTAGCAATCTTAGGACCAGAAGTCTCATGCGCCCATTCGATCTGGTTAACCAGGGAGGACATTTCGATTCTCGCCAAGACACGGGCAACAGCTGTGCATAATCCAAGTTCAAACCTCAGATTGTTCAACGGAATTGCGCCAGCGCTGGAGATGAAGCGGGCAGGGATGAGCGTCGCCATCGGGCTAGATGGAACCACTATCAACGATGAGCAGGACATGTTTCAAGAGATGAGGCTCTGCTCGCTGCTTCAGCGGCACCCTGGCATTCAGGCCCGCCATCTCAGCCCAAATGAAATACTCGACATGAACCTCACGGGTGGTTCCAAGGTCGCCCTTGATGAGGGTGGTATCGGTGCAATTGAAATCGGAAGGAAAGCTGATATGATTCTAGTGAACGCATCTCGGTTCACGGTTCCCTTCGTGAGCGAGAAACTTCCACTCATCGACCTACTCATCCTTCGTGCTAAAGGCTCCGATGTTGACCACGTCATGATCAATGGAAAATTGGTCGTTCGAAACAAGCGGTTTTTGATGGCTAATAAGTCGAAGCTGCTCGAGAGGGTGGGAAAGTGGAAAGAGAAAAATTCGGGACTTGATCAGAATCTGGCGAAACTCGTGGACCGGATTCGTTCCTTCTACGAGAGGTGGGATAGAGGAGAACCAAGCAACAGAATGAACTTTATCTCATGAACGATCAAGTCTGCGAGAGATAGAAAGAACGATATGGTGCAGAGAGCACCAAGACAAGACCCGTCAATTCGGCTCTGGAGGAATCCAGAGCCGTCCTGGAACTTGACGCTGCTTTCGGTTCCCTTCGTGTTTTCGAGTCCCAATCTTGTCGCAGATTTGTAGCTGGGCCGACCAGCGCCGCTCACCCAGCCGTCATAAGACGGGGGAGGCGAACGAGACATCCTTGCGATCTCTGAGCATCTCGACGACCTCGTTGTAGGCGCGCATGTACCTCCGCCCCCTCTCGGAGGTGAGGTACGAAGTCTTCGAGCTGTAGGCCTTCCGTTCCTTCTCGAGCAGACCCCTATCGACCAGGTACTCGAGGTACTGCTGAACTTGACTGGAGTTCAGGTTACACTTGAACATGACGTGGGTCTTCAGCGCACCCTGAGTGCAGACTGAGAGGATCGAATGGATGATTTCGAGGTATCCCCGGTTTCCGCGTCCGACTAGCATCTTCGTCCAGCTTGACATTCGGCTTCTCAGGGTGTACCTTCCTGAGTCTGAATTCGTTGTCTAGGCAGAGTTTCGCGACGTCGAAGGCCTCGACGTAGTTCACTTCCCCGTTCAACCTGCTCTGAAGGGCACGGAACTCCGCGAGACCCTTGATCGCGTTGGACTTCAGGTAAAGCTTCGTCCGCTGCGACCAGAATATGTTAATCAGCTCGACCTTATCATCGATGACGTCCGTGACGTCGAAGTAAACCTTCGGCTCGAAGTTCCTCGTGAGAGGAATCTCGTAGGCGAAGATGTTGGAGTTGTACCTTCCCGCTTCCAGCGTTGCGGAGGCGACCTCCCGGTGGTCGTGGTGGACATCCCCCGCGAAATGAGTGAAGATGACGTCAGGGTTTACCCAGTCGATCCGCCCTTCGATGTGATTGATCAGTTCGCTGCTGACGCGAAGTCTGCTGTCGGGAAAGTTGTCGACCCAGAGCCCCTTCGCCCCGATGAACTGCGCGGCCTTCTTGGACTCCTCGGTCCTCTCGTGCGGGTCGCCTGAGACCCCACCCTTGGTGACGGTGTAGAGGTAGACGTTGTGGCCCTCCCTCGCGGCCTTGATTAGAAGCCCTCCACAGCCAAGCTCGATGTCGTCCGGATGAGCCCCTATGGCTAGTATATCCACACTTCAGAGAAGTGGTGCGCTAGGTTATATTGTTAGTCGAAAAGTCTTCTTGAACAATCGATTAATCGCGTGAACTCGGCTGGGCCAACTCTTCTGCCGGGCCGACGGGGACCCCCTTCAGCGCTCGGCTGCTGGCGGGTCCGACGTTGAAGAGAAGGTCGACGACGGAGAGGTTGGGAACGAACTCCTTGGAGAAGCGCTGCGGATACTCGACGGGGGTATATTCCTGGTACTCGAGCCTTATCCCGGCCTTCTCGAAGGCGTGCTCGTTGATGTACGCCCTCCCCCCGGCTCCCGAGACGTACGTGTCGGCCCCGACCGCCTTGCAGGCATTCACGAGCCGTTCGGTCCCCTCCCCCGTCACATTCAGTTCCGACTCCTTCACAACCGGGATTCTGACCCCGAGCCATTCCATCAGAGTCTTGACCGTCTCGAAGTCCAGGTCGAATAGGAGAGCCCATTCCCGCTTGTAGACGCCTTCGAGGTAATCCTGGTAGAGGCGGAACCACCTCGCGTTCTTGTAGGAGTAGGTGAGCTTCTTCCAGTGCTCCTCCCTCCACGGGAGAGAGTTGTTGATCTCCACGACGGAGACGGGCATGAACTTCTCCGCCTTGTTGATGGGAACGCTCAGCCAGATGGGGCCCTGGGGTGCTAGAATCTTGTTGCGGTTGGTGAAGCGCTTATCGTACTGGACATCGTCCATTATCACGAAGACGTCAGCAAGGGAGAGCTTGTGGAAGAAGCCGGGATACGGCAGGTAGTGGGGCTGGTGTATCGCGGCTTTCAAGGCCCGGTAGAGATGGTCTCCCCGATTATAACGGGAGGGTCAGAATCTTCTGTAAGAAAGATCCTTCACTCAGTGGGTAGAGGCCTTCGGGCTCTCCTTCAGAGCCGTGGATATCTCCAAGCTTCGTTTTCGTATTGTTATCGGCGTGACCTCGGCTGCGGCAGCGATGCGCAGCTGCGTGGCGCCCCCCTCTGTGTCCAAGGAGGCGAGGTAGAGGGCCGCGGCGGCAATCGAGATTGGCCTCTTTCCCGCCAGGACGGGGCTGCCCTTCACCGCATCGAGTATCTCGAAGGCCCTTCTTTCTGTCTTCCCGGCGAGTCGCGCCTTTGAGGCGATTCTGGAGATGTAAGTCACGGGATTGGGGATGTTCACCGTCCGACCGTTGCCGAGGAGATTCCTGTAGTAGTGACGGAACTTCTTCTCGTTCACGTTTGTTCTGAGCCTCAACGCCTCCTCGCTCGGACGCGGGATCTCGAGGTCTCGGCAGGCGATGAAGACCGAGGCCGCAGCCATGGCGGTTAGCGACCTCGCCCGAAAAGTACCGTCTGAGAAGCTCTTTTGGTAGATTTCGTACGCCCTGCGTGCGACCGCGTCGTTCACCCCTAGGAGGTCTGAGAGCCTCTCTATCTCCTCCAGGCCTCGGGCCAGCCGCCGGTTCGAAGAATCCCATGAGACAATCGTGTTCAGTCGTCTGAGCTGCTTCAGCTCGTGATTGGAGGCGAGCTGCTTTCCCCGGGCGTCGACGTCGCTTCCATCGATGAGGGTTGAGAGGTTTAGCTCTCTCTCGAGGATGGACTTCATCGGGTCAACGGGTGCCGCAGATTCCTGGCGGCTTCCAGACTGGGGAACGTAGAGGGTGAGGTCAGGCGCGCTCGGGCTGACTGTCCCGCATTTGCCGCAAACCTGCTCTCCGTTCTCTGGATCCCAAAAAAGGTCACTGAGGCAGTCCGCGCAGAAATTTTGTCGCGTCTCGCTCGCGACCTGCTCTACACCGGACACGTCCTACGTAACAGTGAGAGGGGATTTAAACCGTTACGCAGGTTTCTACTAGAAGATTGTTCTATAGCTAACGCGACCTGAAAATGAGATCCGCCTCGGATGAGAAAGGATTACGAGAGAGGGCTTGTGCTGTTCTTCTGGTCGTTTATCGTGATCATGTCGCTGATGTCTTCGTAGACGTGCAGAAGCTGCACCCCCTTCTGAGTCAGCTTGTAAATCGCAGAGCCTTCTTCGTACCGGATTAGGTCCTTCTCGATGAGGAAGCTAAGGTATTCCTTCACCTGAGCGTAGGATAGGTAGGCACCGTACATGATTCTCGTCTTGGTAGCACCGTTGATAGCCGCCTGCAGAATCATCGCGATGATGTCGGTCCTGCTCCGGTATTTCACGCCGAGTTATGGATGTGTTTCATTATTTATAAGTACCATGGAACAATGTTCTATACGGTCTCTTGTCCACATCTGATGTCCTCGTTCAGGCATTTGCAGGGGCGTCTGTGATGGCCAACATCCTTGTTTAGGTGCAATTAACGGGCGGATGCCCTGCCGCGCATCATCCGTCCGAGAACGAAGGGCCCGGGGCACGAGCGAGTGTCATCTGCACGAAAGGAGGAGCCCCCGACACTCTTTGACGCCGAACGACGACAAATCGTATCCCGCAAGAAGATGGCGCTGAGATTGCAGCTTCCCTGACTTCCTAGGACTCTATCCTCTCTCTGAAATGTCCACGCCGAGCTCGCGCATGAATTTGATCTCCTCCTCCGTGGGCGGAGGAATATACCATTCTTCGCCTCTTCTAATACTCCCCTTGGCCAAGTCTTCGAAGCAGACTTCGGGGAGCTCGAAAGGAATCTCTGAGCCATTCGCGACGACTCCCGGAACCTCCTCGTAGTAGTCGTCTCCCTTGACCGCACCAATGTAGGCTTTCCATGTACGACCCGGGCGCGCCACAGCCACGACTAAAACGTGTTTGTCAATCGCCATCATTGTTATTACACCGGGCGGGAGCTCCCGACCAGGCTCGAGGAACCTCTCGTCGGAGGGGGAGAAAATCTCCTTCCCGAAGAGGGTCCTTATACGTCCTGGGGTGGATTTAAAGTAAACCGCAGACAGCAGGTCCCAGACCACCGACCCGTTCACGACGACTCCCAACGCTTCCTCGTCATAGTTCTTCCCCTCCACAGCTCCCACGTACGTGTCGCAATTGACCGAGCCGCAATTTACGGCCACGAGGAGCACGTGCTTGTCCAGGGTGGCCCATCGGAGCGTGAAGGTACTACTGCCCTGGTGCTCAGTCATTCGGACCCTCCATCGAAGCTGACGTAACTCTCGAAACCGAAGTCCGCCTCTTCCATAGCCTATCTAGGACCCCATCCTCTCCAGAATTCTGCGCCCCATACCTTCCATGGTATTCCCCAATAGCTGAGGGTATTCAAGTCAATCTCGCGAGGGCCTTTACCTGTTACAGGGTCGGGCACGAAGTCATATTCCACGTCTCGATGCAAGATCCCAATGATATACTATCTTTTACGATTTCGGCTTTTCTGACTGGGTCCGGACCAAACTTCAGTTCCCTGTACTGTTCCCCATTGGGCCCTGGGGCCTTCACATCGTATATTCTGGACTCATCGTACACGCTGGCCTTAGGGATATGCGGATGCAGAAGCTAACTTGCGACCCAAGTTAGCTGTCGGGTCTAGGTTTATCCCAATCTCTCCTTAGAGGGCCAAAATCGGCAAATAATCACTGGCGGTTCGCTAGTATAGTATAGCAACAGTGTTGTGGCTGAACCGATAAATTGACGCGTCGCGACATATGACCTATGGCCGAGACCAGTCCCCTGGCCATGTCGTCGGGCATCGGTTACACGCTCAATGAGACCTTCTTCTGGGAACGGCTGATTTCAGACGAAGGGATCGTCAGCATTCGCGTTCTTTCTGCGGTTGCATTTTGGTCCATTCTAATTGCCGCTGAAGCTATCCTCTTTGTTCTTTTCCGCTTACTGATTGGCTTCACCCCCATAGTGATTCTGCTCTGGGCATACATGCGTGGAACAAGAAGCGGCGTGAAGCGGGCCGCCGCTTCGGGAACTCTAGGGCAACTCGCTCGTCCGCGCACGGTCATTAAGTGGGACGAAATCGCTTCTGCCAAGGTCAAGAAGGGAAGTCTTGAAGTCGTTACAAGCAGACGGAAACAGAAGTTCGTGATCCCAAAGGCGAGCAGGGATAACGCAGTCTCCTTCCTTTCCGGCAAACTAGGCCCCAAGCTTACAGTCGCTAATTAGAACTATCACAGCTCACGAGAATACATCCGACTGCCAGCGGGTATCGCAAAAGAAGGCATTACTCACATATTAGAAGCGCCTGATAGCTATGCGACATCCACTTCACTGCGGGGGGCTTTAATATCAGGAGCGCATAAGTACTGTTGAAACGAAAGCGCGAACGCGAACACGCCAAGGATGCCGAAGAACATTCGTGGCGCCAATTCAGAAAAGGGCAGGACCTGGTGCATGGTGACGGGTTGAACGCTCCACGCAAATCAGCCAAACAGCGCGACAGGATCGAGCGCCTGACGAATACGGGTGAATGGAAGCCCCGATCTGAGTTCGATTCTCTTCCGAAGAGCGAAATATCGCCGACCAACGCTGATAGGATGCAGACCAGATTGGCGCCTCAATCGCGCTGACGTAATATCTGGATTAGCCTCCCAAGCTCAGCGTGGTATTCCGTGCTTACGCCCGGGGATTCGAGCTCTGCAAGTTCATCAAGGTTAGGAAGGAAGGCATCGATCTAAGAGGTACAAACCCAACTTCGCACCGAATCTCCATCCCACGCTTGTGAAGAGAGGAAGGAAAATGGAAATTCATCACCGTTTTTCTATATTGAAAGAGGACATTGCAGGAGGGTGTTGCCCACCGTGAGCCGGATTTTTTGAAGGGTGAGTCATCATGACTCAGGATGTGCTGTAGACAGCTACGATCACAGTGTCCTCGGTCGGAGTGACCGTTCTGTACGGGTTGGTGTTGCCGTTTCCGCGCCCCCAGTGCAGGAAGATGTAATTCTGATAATTGGCCACATAGACTGTGTAGGGGAGTCCCCAAGTTGCAGTGAACGTCAGTGTCGTACCTCCGCTCCGATAAAGGGCTCCGCCGAACCATACCTCCGTCCACATTCCAGAGAAGGCCTGCCCAAACGGGTTCACCGATTGAATTGTCACCTTTACAGGGGTTCTGTAGTAAGCGGTGAGTGTCGTGGGCCCGTTCACCGTAAGGGGCTCAGTCGCGTTTGTGGTTCCGTCATCCCAATGGTCGAAGACGTAGTAGCGCCAATTCGCTGCCGAGAGAGTGTAGGTTATACCGTAGGTAGCGTTGAACGACAATGGCGTGAGTCCCGTGGCGACGAGGCTGCCATTCGAGTGGACCTGCATCAACATGCCACCGAAGGGGGTTCCCGTCATCGAAACCGACTGCACAGTCGCCGTGATGGGGTGACCAGGAGCGTTGTAGTAGGCTGTCAGCGTGGTGTCCTGAATCAAGGAGTTAGTCCTGTTCGGGTTTGTGGTGCCGTCGTCCCAGTGGACGAAGATGATGCTCTGCCAGTTCGCCACCGTGACCAGATAATCAAGCCCCACGGCTCCTGTGAAGGTAATTGGCGTGAAACCCGCTGCCAAGGTAATACCGTTCGAGTTGACCGTCGTCCACATGCCGCTGAACTGGTTGCCATTGAGGTCGACCGATTTGACCTTGATCTTGGCCGTCGGGATGGCCGGCGTTGATGTGGTAGTCGAGGTCGTGGTGCTTGTGGCTGAACTAGTCGTGGTCGAGGTTGACGCGGTGCTGATGCTCGAGGTCGAGGTCGAGGAGATCGTCGTAGAGATCGTCGTAGAGCTCGGCGCTCCTTGGTCGAGGGCGGCCACCTCATTCATGAAGTAGGAGGGAAGCACGTCGTAGGGGTTCCCGCCCCCGGCGTCCGTGATGTAGATCCACTGGACGTAGTTTGATGAGCTCACCTCGTAGGAAGTATTCAGTGTTGAGACGGAGAGTCCGATGTACGCGAAGTTCGACTTCGGATGACCCGAGTAGGATGAGAGATAGGAGAGTGTGGGCAGCCCACCCTGCTCGAAGATGCAGAGAGAGTCGAGGATCCCGATGTAGCTGCTAGGCACCGACGTCCCCGGGTTGCCCATGGTCATCGTCATCCCCAGGGACTTCACGTAGGTGTTGAGGGTGGAGTAGTAGTTCTCGTTGCCAGGGACGCTCGTCATCTCGTCGAAGAATATCCCGTTTACCGAATACCAGGTCTTGTACGAGATGATTTGGGATTCTAAGGAAGAAATGAGTTGCGATGCGTAGCCGGTCGCCACGTATCCAATCACGATGATGCCGGCGGCCTGGAAGTTCTTCACACCCTGCACGTAGTTCGAGTCAGAGGACCCGCCCGGCCCGTCGCTAGGGTTGATCACGGCTATTATCGGAACGTTGGGATGAGCATTCCTAGCCTGCAGGGTTGCGGCCCAGCTGCCGTCAGTGGGGTAGGTGTAGAGCGGGATGACTATCCCTGAGTTGGTCGAGGCCGCGAAGCTAATTCTCGCGGTCGCAGTCACAATTGCTGCCAAGAAAAGGACGCTCACAATCGCAAGAGAGGAGGTCCTTTTGGAAGAATTCCCTGGTAGATTCATCTGTAGGCAATATTCTCAGAAATAGCATAAAAGAAATGTGGAGCCGAAACGTGGACTCATAAACGTGGACTCATGAACGTGGACTCATCCTACGTATGCAAGTTCTTCCTTTTGCAATAATTACCCACATCCAACCTCCCCACGAACCCGAGGGATACCCAGAGATACATGGAGCCGCGCTCCACGTGTCAGCTTAGAGGGTTGCGGGCCCCAAGTCCGCTTTACCCCTACGCCATCTTCGTCCTACCACGACGGCGGCGAGGGTCCCCGCGAACAGGCTCGCTAGCACGAGGATCGGAAAGCTCAGGACGAATGTTACCGTGATGCTGTGTGGGCCGGATGTCTGATCGCTAACGGACGACATGACACCCATGTATGTCAAGTCTGCTGAGTAGGTGCCGTTGGGGAGGTTGAAGGATGCGACTCCGTCACTGTCCGTAGGCTTTGTGATCTGGGTTCCGTTGGCGGCAGTAACCTTGACAGTCGCACCCCCGATGGGGAGGCCGAAGAGGTCTACGGCCTTGAAGATATCTGGATAGAGGGTC
>WNEQ01001184.1_pt1 | contig 13919 bp, 13 predicted proteins | sample 5399971 | NCBI WGS metagenome assembly WNEQ01 (sample SAMN13153330, study PRJNA577476) | soil metagenome | isolation source: 20 cm grassland meadow soil 2 days after 1st rain plot 5 | place: USA:California | collected 2015-09-18
CTCGTTCGTGCTGGGCGCCGTGCGTCGCCTGGTCACGCTGCCGCTGACGCTGATGCGAGATTTCCGCGACCTCCTGCAGCGCAATCCGGATCTCGCCGTGCACCTTGCGGGGCGGCACCTGCCGACGGCCGTCGACAACATGCAGCCCGGGCACCCATTCGTCCGCACGCTGTCGGAGAGTCCACTGGCCCCCGGCGTTGCCGCGCACTCGATCGTCGCGGTGCAGGGGAGGGGGGATCCGCTCGGCCTGAACGATGGCGTGGTGGCCTACCGCAGCGCGCATCTCGAGGGGGTCGAGTCCGAAAAAATCGTCCAGTCCTCACACTCGCTGCAGAGCAATCCCGCGACGATCCAGGAGGTTCGGCGAATTCTCCGCGAGCACGTCGATGCGATGAGGTGAGGTCGCGGACGCACGGCGCCTGATTCACTGCATTTTCCCGCGAAGGTCCGTCAGTGCCTGGTCGAAGGCATCGAGCCGTACCCACCCCAGGCGTGGAAACTCGATATCGATGATGACGGCAATGGTGGCCGCAACCACGACGACGAAGCAAATGATGTGAAGCCAGCTGCCCGACTTGCCGGCGGCCATGCCATAGCCCGAGAGCAATGCGCCCGTGAGCGCCAGGACGAACAGAAGGGCGAAAACAGCCAGCGGCATGTGTATCTGAGCCGTCATCGTCCGCGTCGTCGCGATGTCGAACATCGCGTTCAAGGCGGGCACGAGGATGACCGCGGCGTAGTGTGGAGCATCGCGCGTCCGGATCGCGGCCAACGCCTGCGTCCAGATTTTCTCCTGCAATGCGTCCCCGGCGGCGAGCTCCTGCTTCACCGCCGCAATGTCGGGTATTCTCCGAAATGCCGCGAGACGCGTATCCAGATAGCGACGAAACGCTTCCCGCAGGGCAGGCTGCGCGGCCGCCGGGAGCACATCCAACCGCAGATACGCGGTCCCAATGGCGTTGGCCTCGTCCACGATCTGCGTTCGGCGGGTATCAAACCTGCCGGCGGCTCCGGAGATCGTGAAGGCGAGGACCAGCCCCAGCAGGGCCAACACCGCAGCTTCGAGTGCACTGAACGCCGACTGCGGTCCTTCGGCGTCTCTCGCCAGGTCGCGCGCTCCGATGCGCCGGCCGGCGGCGAGCATGAGGAGCATGCCGACGACCATGGCAGCATCCAGCAGCGCGAAATAGAGTCCGTAGATCATCGCAGCTCGCGGATGCGCTGCGAGAAGGCGGGATCCCGCCCGGCGGCGTGCGCGCGCGCGTTGACCCACACCCGGCGCTCCAGCTCGGCGAAGGGGAGGGTCCGGTCCAGCTTTCCGCGGTCGTAGGCGTACTGGGGCACGTACCCGGACAGCAGGACCTTCCACGACATCGGAGCGGCGTCGGGGTTCACGTGCGTATGCGTCGCGATGGTCGTCGTACAGTTCGTCGTGAGCGTGTTGTAGAAGCGCGGGTGCTCGCGCATGTCGTTCATCGCGCGCAGGTAGTCCAGGAAGACGCGTTGGATGTTCTCGCGCGGCACCTGGAGCCGGTAGACGTATACGTCCTCCTGCGGCTGCCGGTAGGTCGTCCGCACGCCGATCACGTCGCGTTCGTCGGCGGCAATGTAGACGAGCTCGTATTGCTTGAAGAAGCCCGCGATCGTCGAATAGCTCTGGCCGCGCGCCTTGCGCGTCTCGATGGACACGGCGAGGTAATCGCGGCCCCCGAACCCGAAGCTCAGCATGATGTGCGCGATCGCCTTGCCCGCCCAGTACACCGCGATGAGATCGCCGGAGTCGAGCGCACGGAGATCGTAGGTGCGGTCCTCCCAACGGGCCGTGAAGTCCGTCTCGGTGCGATAGTCGAAGTTGCGGACGCCGTGGATGGTGACGAGGTCTCCGGCGCGGCTCGCCCAGGGCGTGACCGACACCTCGGGCAGCCAGTCGCGATCGTTCGAGGCGGGCAGCCACAGCCACCAGACGAGCACCGCGCCGAAGGCCACGAAGAAGCCCACCAGCGTGCGCCGGCGGCGTGGCAGCAGGACGAACGCGACGATGGTGGCCAGCACGAACGTGATCGCAAGGACCGCGCCCGTGCGCGAGCCGCCGCGAGACGAATAGTAGAGGGCGCCGGCGCTCCAGGCCGTCATGCCGGCCACGACGAGCCCGACGACGACGACGCCCGCGAGGCGCGCTACCCCACGTCCGCGTCCGGTAGACGATTCGCCGCGGCTAAATCCAGCCCTGCCTTTGGAATGCGCCCCGCAGCTCCTCGGCGATCTTTTCGGCCGTCCGCTTGCCCGCGCCTTCGATCGTCGTCCTGCCCGACACCTGGCCCTCGATCTTCGCCGCGCTGCTGATGGCCAGACCGATGGGGTTTCCGCTTGCGATGGCGACGGCCAGAGGGATCGCGACCCCCGGGGCCTTGCCGCCGGCCGACTGCACGTCGCCGCTGCCGAGCAGGCGCGGCCCTCGATTTGTCATCTGATAGCCTTCGACCGTCGTCGTTAGCTCGGCCGCCCCGGAGCCGAAGCCGAGCACCATGCGCTTGACCGCGCTGCCCGAGTCGACCGACTCGAAATAGCCGACGAGCAGGATGTCGTTGGGCCGCGGCGCCGGCTGACCCGCGACTCGGACGGCCGGCAATCCCATCTCCTGGATCTTCGTGACGAGCTCGGCGGCGACGGTGGAGCCCAACTGGCGGCCCGTGTCGATCGCCTCCGTCGTCGGCGTGTCGACCTGCTGGCCGTAACGACTCGCGGCCTCGGACCAGGCGGGAAGGTCGGCCCGCGTCGTGGCGAAGTCATACACGATGATGCGATCGGGCCGGGGGAGCTTCCCACCGGTATACATTTGGCGATCCGTAACCTCGGTCGTCGCGCACCCGGCAATGACGACCACGGCGAACAGCCACGGAACGACACGGGACGCTGATGTCATAACGGACCTCCCGCGGAGCATTGAAACGGTGGGTGCAGCGTGTCAGGTCACGGCCCTGGTGCACCATGGGGCCTTGGTCCTATGGGCCTCGCCGCGGCGGCAAGATAGAAGACGGATTGGGAGGTCGTCCGTGTCCAATCCGAAGGTCGAGGCCGTCGCCGCGATCAGCCGGGCGCAGGCCGATCTGGACGCCGCGCTCGCGGAGCTCGACAGGCTGCCTGCGCTCGACGCGCAGTCCATCGCCCTGTCCGCCCATGCCCTGAACAACTTCCTCACCGTATTGATGGCGGTGATCGATTTGCTCCTGAAGGAGTTGCGTGACCACCCCGAGCCTCGGGTGCGGATCTGGCTCGAGGGTCTGTCGCACACGTCGAATCTGATGACCCACACGGTCAGTCAGCTGATGAACAACTCGGCAGCGCCGGCGGTGAGGCCACGCCTGGAAGACGTCGAGCTGCCCACGCTGGTCGCGTACGCGTGCGCGTATTACCGGCGCGCCGCCGAGGCCAAGGGCATCCGGCTGACCTTCGACGTCGGGCGCGACGTCCCTTCGGTGCGGACGGACCGGGTGCTCGTCGCCGCCATCCTCGACAACCTCCTGTCGAACGCCGTGAAGTATTCGCCGCACGACAAGCGCGTCTGGGTGCTCGTGGACGGCGTCGGGGACGGCGTGCTCTGCAGCGTCCGCGACGAGGGCCCGGGACTCAGCAAGTCGGAGCAGGCTCAGCTGTTCGTCCCAGGCGCGCGACTGGGGCCGGTGCCGTCGGGCGGCGAGACCTCCAGCGGCTACGGCCTCTCCATCGCCAAGCGCTTCGTCGAGCAGCTCGGCGGCGAGATCCGCTGCGCGAGCGCGCCCGGCGAGGGCGCCACCTTCTCGTTCTGGCTGCCGAGCCACGCTCCCGACGACGTCTAGTCGATCGTCCCGCGAAGCGTCTCGACGTACGTCTTCCGCTGCGCCGGCGTCAGCGCCCGGAAGAGCTGGTTGCGCAGCTCGAGGCGGTTTTCCATGCGCCGGGCGACGACGTCGGCGACCTGCCGGGCGAGGCGGTGCGCCTGGCCGGCCACGAGCCCGATCATTCTGGCAGGCCGTTGATCAGGTACATCACCGCGATGATCGGGCCGGCCGTCGACATGTCTCCGAACCACTTCTCGAAGATCGGGACGACGTCGCGCGAGCGGTACAGCTCGGCGAGCGTCCGGTTCACCGACAGGCGGAAGCCCGCGTCGCCCCGGCGCAGCATGAGGCCGTACGGCTCGTAGGAGAAGAACTCGCCGAGGAGCGAGAGCTTCTCGGGGCTCTTCGACGTGCGGCCGATGCCCGTCAGAATGACGCGGTCGGAGGCGTAGGCATCGGCCGCGCCCTCGTCCAGCGCCGCCACGCCCGCGGCGTGGTCCTTCACGGTCACGATGCTGGCCGTGACGTTGCGCTTGGTGAGCACCTCGGCCAGCCGGGTCTGCGTCGTCGTGCCGGGAATGAGAGCCACGCGCTTGCCTTCGAGGCTCGAGACGCCCTGGATGCCGGAGGCGTCCGTGACCAGCAGGCTGGCGCCGTCGATGAAGGTCATCAGACTGAAATCCACCTGCTCGTGACGCGAGAGCGAGGCCGTCGTGGTGCCGCACTCCAGATCGATCGCGCCGTTGGCGACGGAGTGGATCCGGTTCTCCACCGTGACCTTCACCCACTTCACCTGGAGATCCGGCAGTCCGAGCTGCTTGCCGACGCCGGCGGCGACGAGCGTGCAGAGGTCGACCGAGTACCCCGCCGGCTTGCCGTCGGCATTCGCGAAGGAGAACGGGCGAGCCGACTCGTGGTAGCCGAGCGTGATCGTCTTGGTGCGCTTGATCTTCTTGAGCGTGCCGTCGAGGTCGGCCGCGCAGGCCGGCCCCGCGGCGACGCCGACGAGCAGGACGACGAGCAGCGCGAGCCATCTCATTACGGAGACCTCCGTTCTCGGATCAGCCGGCCCGGGACGCGTTCCGTGCAGCGCCTGTCGCGGGAGAGTTCCACGCGGCCTTCGAGGGCGCCATTGGACTTTCGTCCTACTCAGGGACGTCGGGGATCGCCGGATCTGCACCCCGACAACTATGCCGCGGGCTTTCCAGCACCAGGGAGCAGTTCGAGCCACGCGCGCGCGTCCCAGTCGAGACCGCCGAAGCGGACGAAGACGGTGCGCCGGCCGGTCGCCCTCTCCGCGACGGTCATCACCTTGCTGTCGAGAGCCTTCGGGATCCCCGCCTGCGCAGGCAGGATCACCTGCACGGCATCGAACATCGCCAGCGGACATTCCGTCTCGAGCTCGGCTCCCGAGGCGCCCAGCTTGATGAGCGTTGCCGGGTATGTCTCGGTTCCGATCTGCTTGCCCCTGAGTGGGCGGAGGCTCACCTCCATCGCGTGGGCCAGAACCGCGAGATCCGACAACGGGGAAGGGAGCTCGAGCGACCGCTCGCCCTCCAAACGGCGCACCATCCACATGCGGACGGGCTCGCCGATCCCCTTCGCCTCGGCCTCCAGCGGGCCATCGGCGCCGAGCCGCCCGGCCAGAACCTCGCGAGTCGAGTCGGAGACGAGTACCTCGCCGCCGACCGTGAATGACTCGATGCGTGCGGCGACATTGACCGGGTGGCCGACCACCCCGTACTTGGTCCGGAGGTTGGAGCCCATGTTCCCGACGACGACGGGTCCGGTGTTGATGCCGACGCCCATGTCGAGCGGCGGCCACCGCCGGGCGAAAAATTCGGAGTTCTGAGCGTCGCGCGCGAGCTGCATCTCGATGCCGCACGCGACCGCGCGTCCCGCGTGATCATCGAGGGGCTCGGGCGCGCCGAAGACAGCGAAGAGCCCATCCCCGAGGAAGTCCACGACGTATCCGCCGTGACGGGCCACGAGGCTGGCGAGCACGTTGAAGTGCTCGTTGAGAATCGAGACCACCCGCTCCGGGCCGAGCTTCTCCGCGATGCTCGTGAAGCCGCGCAGGTCGCAGAAGAGTACCGTGACCTCGCGGCGATCCGCGGAGAGGATCGCCTCTCGCCCACTCGCCGCCACCTGTCGCACGATCTCCTCGGGGGCGTAGCGCGCGAACGAGCGCAGGCTCGCGCGGACGCGCGCGACGGCGTCCTGCAGCTGCGCGATCTCCCTGATCCGCGCCTTCGACTCATGGGCCCGTGGGCTCTCGAACGAGAGCGTCTCCATCGATCTCAGCTGTCGCGAGACGCTCTCGATCGGCCGTGACAGTCGTTTCGACAGCGCATAGATCAATCCCAGCTCGACGACCGTGAGCACCGCAATCACGGCGACCGTCTGGCGGTTCGCACCCTTCAGAGGGCCGACGAAGTCGTCCGTCGGTGTCAGGATGACCGTTTCCCAGGGGCGCGGGAACGCGTCCGGGAACCTGTCGAACGACGCCGCCAGCTCCTGCCCGGTCACCGGCGAGCGGAACACGAAGTCGTCGCCCATCAGCTGAGCGCGCCGCCGATAGGCTTCTCGCAGGTCGTCGTCCGCGATGTCGGCCACGCGGGCCACAGCGAGGCGCCCGTCGACGACCCGGACCAGCTTGGCGCTGTCCGGATAGGCGATGATCGGGCCGCCTCGTTCCACGATCGCCGTCGTGCTGTGAGGACTCGCGCGATGACGATCGAGAAAGCGCGACAGGACGTCCACCGTGATGTTGGCTGCGGCGAATCCGATGAAATTGCCGTCGCGCAGAACCGGAAACCCGAGAGAGAGGACCGGATAGCCCGTGTCCGGGTTGATCGCGAGTTCCGTCACCGAAAGCGAGCCCGTCGCCTTGGCGTCCTTGTAGTGGGGCAACGTCCGGATGTCGACCGCGGTGTCGACCGTGTACTCGCCCACCGGGTGAGGCCAGGTGTCGAAAAACGTGCGATGTCGGCGACGGTTCTTGCCCGCAGAAAAGTCGTCGATGTAGCTGGAGTGCCAGTTGGCACTCGGAGGGATCCGCGGATCGGAGCGCCGGCGATTGTCGTCCATCCGCGTGACCACGCGATGGTAGCCGTCTTCGAAACTCACGTAGATCGCATCGATCTGCTCGACGGAGGTCAGCGCGCGGTACAACAGGTCACGGCTCGGCTCCGTTCGGAAGACAGCAGGGTCGGAGGCCACGACCTCCGCGAGCAGCCGCAACGTCCTCGCCACGGGCTGGATGAGGTTCTGGGCGCTCTCGACGGTGGCCGATCTGGTCTTCGCCACCTGCTCGTGGAGCGTCGCGATGATGACGGATGACGTCCGGTTGTAGTTGTAGACGAGGATGAAGACGAGGATCGGGATGCTCAGAGACACGAACACGACAGACATGACGGCGCTCAGTTTGGGTGTGACGAGCGCCGCGCGTTCGATCAATCCGCCAGCGCTTTCCTCAGGATGGAAACCTTGCGCGCCTGGTCCGCCTCCTCGTGGTCCGCGGCCTTCATCTCCTTCAGCTTGATCGTCACGCCGGTGATCTTGCCCGTGAACTTGAAGGGCACCTTGTAGGCCTCGGTGACCGGTGTCCCTTCGTCAGCGCCGACGTCGGCGCCCTCATCGGCCGAGTACACACAGCACTGGGTGCGCTCGATCCGGCCGGTAGCGACCGGCTTGCCGTTGACGAGGAGCGTGCCCTTTCCGCCCTTGCCGAGGCCGCCGCCGTCGTACGCGAACTCGAAGCGGATGGTCGCCTTCCCGGGCGGCAACGCCTGCGTGGCGGCCACGGTATAGCGCTGCAGACCGAGCCAGTTGTAGGTGTAGGCCGGCTTGCCATCCTTTATATAGAGGCTCCAGCCCCCGAACCGCCCGGCCTGGGCCAGGAGCGCGCCGTTGGCGCCGTTCTTCGGGATCTCGACCTCGGCGGTGATCACGTGCGAGCGATTTTTCAGATTGATGAAGACGTTCTCCGACATCCCGGTCATGCCCTCGTAGACCGTCAGCGACGTGCGGCCCGCCATCAGATCGGGGCGCCCGACCAGGGAGGCGATGAAGCGCTCCGTCAGGCGGTCATCGAGCGGTAGCACGCTGTACTTGATGGCCTCTTTCAGGAAGAGGTCCTGCATCTCCTTGAGCTTTCCGGGATTCTTCGCGGCCAGGTCGTTGGCCAGGCTGAAGTCGGTTCGCGTGTCGTAGAGCTCCCATGTGTCGTTCTCGAACGTCGCGCGCACCTGATACTCCCACGCCGCCCGATGGACCGTTCCGGCCAGCCAGCCGTCGTGATAAATGGCCCGGTTGCCGAAGATCTCGAAGTACTGGGTGGTGTGCCGGCTCGGCGCCTTCGCGTCCGCGAACGTGTAGGCGAGGCTCACGCCCTCGATGGGTTTCTGCTGGACCCCGTTCACGCTCTTGGGCTCGGGCAGGCCGGCCGCTTCCAGAATCGTCGGCGCGATGTCGATGACGTGGTGCCACTGCGACCGCATCTGTCCCTTCGCGGCGACGCCCTTGGGCCAGTGGACGACCATGCCGTTACGGGTGCCGCCGTAGCTGGAGGCGACCTGCTTCGTCCACGTGAACGGCGTGTCACCCGCCACCGCCCAGCCGGCGGCATAGTGTGGGTAGGTCGTGGGACCGCCGAGCTCGTCGTAGTGCTTGAGGATGTCCTGGACCGTCTCGGGCGCCTGGTTGAAATACGTGTACTCGTTGTACAGCCCGACCATGCCGCCCTCGGCGCTCGCCCCGTTGTCGCCGACGATGTAGAAGATCAGCGTGTTGTCGAGCTGGCCGGTCTGCTCGACGGCCTTGATCAGCCGGCCGATCTCGGTGTCTGCATACTCACCGAACCCGGCGAACACTTCCATCTGGCGGGCGAAGAGCTTCTTCTCGTCGGCACTCAGCGCGGCCCAGTCCTTGATGGCTTCCGGCTTGCGCGCGAGCTTCGTCTCCGGCGGTACCACGCCGAGCCGCTTCTGGCGGGCCAGCGTCTCTTCGCGCAGCGCGTCCCAGCCCTGGTCGAACTTGCCCTTGTACTTTGCGATCCACGACTTCGGCACGTGGTGCGGCGCGTGGGTCGCACCCGGCGCGAAGTAGATGAAGAAGGGCTTGTCCGGCGTGAGCGATTTCTGATACTGCACCCACCGAACGGCCTGGTTGGTCATGTCGGTCATGAAGTGGTAGTTCGGGTCCTGGGGCAGCTCGATCTGGTTCATCCCGTCATAAAGCAGCGGCGCCCACTGGTTGGTCTCGCCGCCGATGAAGCCGTAGAACTTGTCGAAGCCCGAGCGGGTCGGCCAGCGATCCGTCGCGCCGGAGGGGCTGACTTCCCAGGCCGCGGTCTCGTGGGATTTGCCGAAGGCGGCGGTGCTATAGCCATTCAGTCGCAGCATCTCGGCCAGCGGTGCCACGCTCTCCGGGCGCTGGCCCGTCTGCCCGGGAAACGCGGTGGCGGTCTCCGTGATCGAGCCCATGTTGTTCACGTGATGATTGCGCCCGCTCAGCAGCGCCGTGCGGGTCGGCGAGCAGAGCGCCGTCGTGTGGAACTCGTTGTAGCGCAGCCCGTTGTTGGCCAGGCGCTCCACCGTCGGCATGCGGATGGGCCCGCCGAAGGCGCTCGATTGTCCGAACCCCATGTCGTCGATGAGGATGATCAGGACGTTCGGGGCCCTGTCCGGCGCCTTCACCACGAACCGTGGCGGCGGCGTGGCCTTGCGGACATCCAGCTCCGTGATCGGCGGATAGACGGGCTCCGGGAGGGGCAGCACGGTGCGATCGGTCGGGTACACGGGTGGCGGAACGGCTCCCTGGGCGGCCGCGAAGCCGGGCGCCGCTGCAAGGGCCACCGCCGCCAGCACGGCGGAGAGCGCGCGAATCCGAATCATTCGTTTCATGGTTTCCTTTTCGCAGGAGGATGCTTCAGGGCACGCGACCCGTGAGCTGAACTTCGCGGCCCGCGCGGAGCACGGTGACCTTGAGTGTGGCTCCGGAAGCCAGACTGTTGAGCCGTGTCCGGATCTTTGCGGCGTCGGCCGCCGTCACGAGACGGATCCCGTCGACGCTCAGGATGATGTCGCCTCCGATCACGAGAGACTCGCCGTCGATGGTGGCGGTCCTGGTACCGCCGCGGACACCCATCGCGTCGGCGGGCGAGTCCTTCGCCACATTCTTCACGAGGAACCCGAGCGTGTTCGGCGGGAGGTTGAAGAGGTCGCCCAGCTCCGGTGAGAGGACCTGGCCCTCGATCCCGCTCCAGAACGACCGCTTCTTCAGCAGGAGCTCCCGCGCCGTATTGCCCGTGACCACGAAGCCGAGGCCCTCGCTGCCGCCGCTCTTCGAGATGTTGTGGCTGACGATCCCGATGACCTCGCCGGCCATGTTGAACATGGGGCCGCCGGAGTTGCCGGTGTTGATCACCGCGTCCGTCTGGAAGAACTCGGCCATGGGCATGGCCTTGTAGACGCTGTGCGGTGGCCAGCGCGCGCTGATCCAGCCCACGCTCATGGCGTGGCTCAGCCCATAGGGCGCGCCGACGACGATCACCTGATCGCCGACCTTCACCGAATCGGAGTCGGCGAGACGCGCGACTTGCGCGTCCGGCGGGACGCGCTGGAGCTGGAGCAGGGAGAGGTCGGCGGCGGGCTCGGAGGCCACGACGCGCGCCCGCATAGTCTCACCGCCGATGAACTCGACGGTGACCTCGTCCATGGAGGCCACGACGTGTGCCGCGGTCATGATCTTGCCGTCCGACGAGACGAGAACGCCTGACCCGGTCTCCTTGATGTTCACCAGTCCGGAGGCCATGACCTCGCGCCCTCTCGCCCGGATCACGACCACGGAGCGGTTGACCTGGCGGAACACCTCGCCCACGGCCTGGCTCTCGGCGGCGCGGGGCAGGCCCACCTCACCCGCCAGGCAGGCGACGAACGCAACGGCGGCGAGCCGGCGTGATCCCTGTCGCATCGTGTCCTCCATGTGCTCGGCGAATGCGTGGGGCATGCTCTCAGGCCCGTGGCCCACCGGCCATCAGACCTTGGTCCCACGCCGGCCGGGCCGTGTACGACGAAAGTCCGATTTTCACGGCGGCCGGCGCGCTGCAGGATGCGGCGGTCATGCGGACACTCTTGACGCTGTTCCTCGTGCTCGTCGTGCTCGGCGGCTGCGGTTCGTCCGGCGGCACGTGGACGAAGGCCGACACGACCGAGCAGGAGCAGAAACGCGACACCCTGGACTGCCTGGATCAGGCGCGGACCATGATGGTTGGCCGGGAGGGTCCGCGGCCGGTGGTCGACCAGGACCGCTACCGGGGATGCATGGCGACCCGCGGCTACACGATGGGGCCGGGCGGCCAGTAGGACGAGGCTCGTGAACGCGCTCAGGCTCGCGGTGTTGCTCGGCGTGCTCCTCCTTGCTGTGCCGTTCGGCTCGGCGAACGCGCAGCCCGTGCCGGTGCCCGAGACCTACGGCGGCGACCTCCGTCAAGTATCACTACAACGTCGGAATCGGCGGCAAGGGCGTGGTGCCCGGACGTCCGCACGACACGTTCGGTGTCGGCTGGTCGCGCCTGGAGCTGAGCGATCTCCTCGTGCCGTTCCTGCGCGACACCCTGAAGCTCGGGCTCGAGCGGGAGGACGCCGTCGAGGCCTACTACAACATCGCGCTGACAGGCTGGCTCAACGCGACGGTCGATTTCCAGTGGATCGATCCCGCGCTCAAGAAGACGCTGACGTCGGACGACCGCCTGAAGAGCGTTGACCCAGTCTTCATCGGCGGATTCCGGCTGGCCGTGAAGTTCTAGGTGCTCGAAGAGAAAGGAGGAGCGTGATGCGTACACTTTTCTTGGTCGTACTCGCCGTGGCGGTGGCCGTGTCTGGTTGCGCGAGCATGGAGGGGCCCACGGCGCCGCCGTCGGTCAACGTGTCAGGCGACTGGGTGGGGACGTGGCAGTACGAGAGCGTGCAGATGGGCTCCGGCGACATCAGGGGCTCGTTCCAGCAGGACGGCTCCAAGCTGTCGGGCAACTTCAACGTCACGGGTCCCGTGATCAACCGCGTGGCCATCGTCTCCGGCGTCGTCTCGGGTAGCGACATCAAGCTGGAGCAGCCGGCCACGGGGTGGCTGACGGTCAAGGGCAACGAGATGTCAGGCACCATCAACGGCCTCAACGTCGCGAAGGTCACGCTGCGCAAGCAGTAACGGCGGGCGCCGTCCTGGTCCAGGGACGGCGCCGCGCACGCCGAAATATCACGGTGGTAAAGGAGGAGGGTATGACTAAGGGCTTCCTGGTGATCAGCGTCTCCGCCATGCTGCTGGCTGCATGCAGCACGACGGAGCAGGCGAAGGTGTCGCAGGCGGACGTCAAGTGCGGATTCCTCGGGCCGGCGTGCGCGCAGCTCAGTCCCGGCACCGAGGGGCAGGTCGCGCTCCGCTACGCCAACCCGAACGCGAAGTGGAGCCAGTACAGGAAGATCATGATTCAGCCGGTCACGTTCTGGGGCGACGAGAAGTCGAAGGTCTCGGCCGAGGATCAGCAGCGGCTCGTGAACTTTCTCCACGCCGCGCTGAACCAGGAGCTGGCCAAGCAGTTCGAGGTTGTCGAGCAGGAGGGTCCGGACGTCATGAAGCTCCAGGTGGCGATCACCGACGTCGCCGCGGCGACGCCCGGCCTGCGGACCATCACCATGGTGATTCCGCAGGCGCGGCTCCTGAGCACGCTCAAGCGCGGCGCGACCGGATCCTATCCATTCGTGGGCGGCGCACAGGCGGAGTTCAAGCTCACCGACTCGACGACCGGCGAAATTCTGGTTGCAGGAGTCGACCGTCGTATCGGCGGCGGCTCGATCGCGACGGCGGCGCAGTGGGAGTGGGGCGACGCCGAGAACGTGATGACGGCCTGGGCGACGCTGGCCGCTCAGCGGCTCTCCGCGTGGAGCAAGGGCACGGCGAAACCGGCCTGATCCGCCGACAACATCTGCGCGGGCCACTGCCACCATGGAGTGGCTCGCGCAATGACTCCGCACGCCGTTCGACCGCGCAACCAAGAACGGATGCACGACGAAAAGGCCAGCTGCTGCCCTGTCCCCGGGCCACTCGGCGGATCTACCAACGGCCGACGTCACTGAGACCAAGGTCCGATCGAACAGTCTTGGAGCTCGTGGGAAAAGGATCGCGAGAGGACAAGGGGGAACAGCCTGTGAGACACCTCAGAAAGATATTCTCGGTGCTCTTCGTGTTGGGCGTCGGGCTGGCCCTTGCTGCCGGCCCGGCCGCGGCGCAGCCGAAGCCGAACATCATCATGATCATGGGCGACGACGTCGGCTGGTTCAACATCGGCGCCTATCACCAGGGCATGATGGCGAGCCGCACGCCGAACCTCGACCGCCTCGCCGCCGAGGGAATGCGCTTCATCGATTACTACGCCGAGGCAAGCTGCACCGCGGGCCGGGCCAATTTCATCACCGGGCAGCTGCCGATCCGCACCGGACTCACCACCGTGGGCCAGGCCGGCTCCCCGATCGGCATGCCGGCGGAAGCGCCGACCATTGCGACGACGCTCAAGGCCATGGGCTATGCCACCGGACAGTTCGGCAAGAACCACCTGGGCGACTTGAACCAATTCCTGCCCACCCTGCACGGCTTCGACGAGTTCTTCGGCTACCTCTATCACCTCGACGCGATGGAGGACCCGTGCCATCCCAACTACCCGCAGAACCTCAAGGCGACCGTCGGCCCCCGGAACATGGTCCACTCGTGGGCCACGACCGTGGACGATCCCACAGTCCAGCCGCGCTGGGGCAAGATCGGGAGACAGAAGATCGAAGACGCGGGCGAGCTGTGTCCGAAGCGCATGGAGACGGTGGACGACGAGATCCTGTCGCATACGCTCGCGTTCATCGACAAGGCCAAGCGTGAGGGCAAGCCGTTCTTCGTCTGGCTCAATCCCACCCGGATGCACGTCGTGACGCACCTGTCGGAGAAGTACCAGAAGATGCGGACCGCCGAGAACAGCTGGTCCATCTCCGAAGCCGGCATGGCCCAGCTCGACGACATCGTCGGCTCGGTGATGCAGAAGGTGAAAGCGCTCGGCAT
>WNEQ01001185.1_pt1 | contig 13916 bp, 13 predicted proteins | sample 5399971 | NCBI WGS metagenome assembly WNEQ01 (sample SAMN13153330, study PRJNA577476) | soil metagenome | isolation source: 20 cm grassland meadow soil 2 days after 1st rain plot 5 | place: USA:California | collected 2015-09-18
CGCAGCGGTAACGCTCCGCGATGATGCTGGCCTCGGGCGTCAAGTGAACGGGAAGCTGCGCGGCGATCGGGGTGCCCGGCTCCGGCTTCGCCGGCTCGCCCGTCTGCGCCTGGGCCGCGCCGGCCGCGGGCGCAGGCTCGGGTGCCGCCGGGTGGCTGCGGCGATACAGGGCGTACGCCACGAGACCGATCAGGATGACCGCCCCCGCCACCAGCGCCAGGTTGACGGTGCGCGGCTCTCCGGACGAACCCGATGCCCTCCCGGTCCCGCCTCGATCCGCTCCTTGCGGCTCGTCCACGCCCGGCTCCCCGAAGGCGCCCCCGGAGCCCGCGCGGTCGGCGGCGCTTCGCGTCAGGGGCTCCGGTGAAAGCGCGGCATTATAGTGTAACGGGCGCGCGAAAGACCAGCGGGTGGCGCGGCGACGGAACTCCGCGCTCCCTCTGGACGGGGCGGCGTCGACCGCCTATGATGCGCCTGCTGCCCGGGGATCCGGTTGCGGCCGCGGAGGGATGGATGATCGAGAAGTTCAAGGCGGACCTGTCGGAGGCGATGCGGAAGAAGGATGCCACCGCCACGGCGACGCTGCGCATGCTGATCTCCCAGGTCCAGTACGCCCGCATCGAGGCGAGGCGGGAGCTGACCCAGGATGATTACCTGGTCGTGCTGCAGCGCGCCGTGAAGACCCGACGCGAGGCGATCGAGCAGTACGACAAGGGCGGGCGCAAGGATCTGGCGGACAAGGAGAGGGCGGAGATCGCCGTCGTCGAGCGCTACCTGCCGGCCGCCCTGACCGCCGAGGAAACGGCCCGGGCCGTCGAGGCCCTGCTCGGGGAGCTGGGGATCACCGAGAAGAAGGACCTCGGACGCGCGATGAAGGAATTCATGGCTCGCCACCGCGGTCGCGTGGACGGCAAGACCGTCAACGCCCTCATCGCGTCCCGGCTCAAATAGGATCCGTGCTGACGCCCGGCTCCATCCGGCGCGGCGAGGCGGCCGCCCTCGCGGCGCTGACTTTCCTGCTGCTCGCCCTGAACCTCACACCGATCACCAACAACGATCTCTTCCTGCACCTGAAGACGGGCGAAATTATCCTGAAGACCGGAAGCGTCCCGCGCGTCGACGACTATTCCGCGCTGGCGCGGGGGCGCCCCTTCATCGCGCACGAGTGGCTCGCGGGCGTCCTGTTCCGGCTGGTCCAGGTGGTCGCCGGGTGGAACGGGCTGATCCTGCTCAAGCCGCTCGCGGCGATCGCGGTCGCGGCCCTCCTCTACGCCACGGCGCGTCTTCTCGGCGCGCCTCCGGTCGTGGCGCTTCCGGCGCTCGCTTTCGTGATGATCCTGGCGGCCGCGCGGTTCATGGAGAGGCCGCACATCTTCACGTACCTGATCGTCGCGATCTTCCTCCTGCTCCTGGCTCTGAGGCGGATCGGCCGGCGCCCTCCGCTCTGGGTGTTCGTGCCGCTCCAGATCGTCTGGGTGAACCTGCACGGCGGTTTCGTCCTTGGTCCGGCGATCGTGGCGCTCGCGGCGGCCGGCGCCGCCGTCGATCGACGATTCGCGCCGCCTCCCGCGTTCACCCGGGGCCGCCACGCAGCGGCCGGTCGCGCGGCTGCCGGACCGCAGGCCCCCTCGCCCGCGACCCAGGGACTCGAGGCGAAATCGCTCGCCCTGCTGTCGGTCGTCCTGCTGGCCGCCTCGCTCGTCAATCCTTACGGCTTCAAGCTCCTCCGATTTCCGTTCGAGCTGACCACGAGCTCCTTCATGGGCGAAATCTATGAGTGGCTACCTCCCCTCGTCGCCGTCGACTTCCGGACAGGCTCGGTCAGGCTCAGTCCCTTCGCCTCGACCTACATGGCGCTCTACTACCTCGCCTGGATGGCCTTCGGACTCCTGTCGTTCAGTCTGGCCGTTTTCCTGTGGCGGCGCGATCGACTGACCCCGCCGGGCGGCGCCTTTCCGATCCTCCTGTTCGCCGTGTTCCTGCTTCTTTCCTTGAGGATGAACCGAAACGTGACCGACTTCGCTCTCGCCACGCTTCCTGGGGTGACGGCCACGTTCGCGTCAGCCGCCACGCGTCTGTTCCGATGGGGCCGTTCGGCGGGCCCGGCTGCGCCTCCGGGCGGCAGGGCGGAGACGGCGCTCCGTGGGATCGCCGCCGCCATCGCTCTGCTCGCGGCCTGGTTTGCCGTCGAGGGCTACCCGTACTCCCCGTCTCAGCGCCGCTTGCCCGGGTTCGGGCTCGGCCGGAACATCCCGGTGGCCGCCACGGACTACCTGGCGTCCATCAGGATGAGCGGCAACGTGTTCAACACCTATGCCTCCGGCGCCTACCTGATCGATCGCCTGTACCCAGGCGTGCGCGTGGCGATGGACTCGAGGAACGATGTGTACGGGGAGGAGCTGTACCGGCAGTACAGCCGGGCGCTCACCGACGCCGACGCTCTCGACGCTCTGCTCGAGCGTCTGGACGCCGGCGCGGTCCTTCTGGAGTGGCCCAACCAGGGGATGATGACGGCCGCCGCCGCCGTGCACCGCTTGAAGGACTGGACCCCGGTCTACTTCGACGACGTGGCGGTGATCTACCTCCGCGCCGATGGACCGTGGGCCGCCGTCGTGGCGCGGGACGGTCACTCCCTGCTCGACCCGGCCCTCTACAGGGGCGGCGCCATTCGACGCGAGAACGCCGCGCATGCCCTCGTGGAGGCCGAGAGGGCGTCGTCGCAGAGCCGGTCGTACATCGCGCGGGTCATGCGCATCGACGCCCTGTTCGGACTCGGGCGGGACGGCGAGGCGCTTCTGGACGAGCGCCGCATCCTGGCCGAGGACCCGCCTCTGTTCCACATCTACACGCACCTCGGGTGGATCCGCCTGGCACGCGGCGAGAAGGCCGAGGCGGCGGCGCGCTTCCAACGCGCGCTGCGCTACCATCCCGACTCACAGGTGGCCCGGCAGGGTCTGTCACTGGCGCAGGGCGCGGCGATCCCATGAGCGGCTCTCCTGCCGCGGGACCGCCTCAGCGCGCAGGCGCCGCGGCCGCGTCGGCGCCCTCGACCGCGGCCTGCAGCGGGCGCACCGTCACCGGGCCGAGGGTCTCGAGATCCTTCTTGAGGGCCTGCGCGGGGCCGACCACCACGATCGCCAGGTCCTCGAGCGGCAGCCGGCGTGCCGCGACGCGTTTGACGGCGTCGCCGGTGACGGCGCGCACGCGCTTCTGGTACTGGTTGATGAAGTCGGGATCGATACCGTAGAGGTCGACGTTCAAAATCTCGGCCGCCAGGTCTTCCGGGCTTTCGATGTGGAGCGGGTACAGCCCCGCGAGATAGCTGCGCGCCTTCTCGAGATCCGCCTCGGGAACGTCACCGCTCCGCAGGCGGCGCACGAGGTCGAGGGAGACCTTGATCGTCTCCAGGACCGTGTCGTTCTTCGTGAAGGTCGAGATGGAAAAGCTGCCCGTGGTCCGCAGCGCCTCCACCCTGCTCGCGATCGAATAGGTCAGGCCGCGCTTCACGCGCACCTCGCTGACCAGCCACGATGTGAACGCTCCCCCCAGCACCGTGTTGCCGACCAGCAGGGCCAGGTAGTCCGGGTCGGCGCGCCTGATGCCGATGTTGCCGAATCGGATCTGGCTCTGCGTCGCGTCGGTCTTGTCCACCAGGAGGATCTTGCGACCGCGCACGCCCGGCGCCTCGCCGACTTTCAACTCAGGCACCGTGCGGCGCTTCCAGGACGAAAAATAGCGCTCGGCGCGTTGCGCCGCCTGCGCGGCATCGATGTCGCCCACGATCGCCAGGACGGCGTTGTTCGGGGCGTAGCGCGCCTCGTAGAACCCCGCGACGTCGTCGCGCGTGATCGACGGAAGCGAGAGCTCTGTGCCATCGGCCGGACGGCCGTAGGGGTGCCCGCCATAGAGCCACGAGGCGAACGCCAGACGGGCCACGTTCTGAGGATCGTCCAGGTGGTCGACGATTTCAGCCAGCGCCAGGCGTCTTTCCTTGTCGAACTCCTCGGGGCGGAACGCCGGGTTCAGCACCAGATCGGCGAGCAGATTGAAGCCGACCTCGATGTCGCGGGCCGCAAATTCGCCGCGCACGAAGGAAGCGTCGACGGTCGCAGCCGTGTCGATGGTGCCACCCACGAACTCGACCTCCTCGAAGAACTGGCTGGCCGAGCGGGTCCGGGTCCCCCTCTTCAGGAGCCGGGCGACGAGAGCCGCCGTTCCCTCTTTGCCGGCGGGATCGGAGGTCGAGCCGGATTTCACCATGAGCTGGAACTGCACGAGCGGAATGGAGCGGCGCTCGAGGACCAGGACCGTGAGCCCGTTCTTGAGGATCGTCTTCGCGGGCGCCGGGATTCTGAAGCCCGCTCCCGCGCCTCCGGCGGGCGGGACGACCGCCGGCGCGGCCCCCAGGAGCATGCCGGCGGCCGCCGGCAGCGCGAGGACGAGGAGGGCACGGATGCCCGCACCGCCGCGCGTCATGGCCGCACCTCGCCGCCCGCTTCCGTCGGCAGAAGGGTGACCACGGTGCGGTTGTCGGGGCGCAGGTACCGGGCCGCGACCCTCTGGAGGTCCGCCTTGGTCACCGCGTCGTAGCTCTTCAGGACCGTGAACAGGCGCGCGTACCCCCCGAAGTAGACCTCGAACAACCCGAGCTCCTCCGCCTTGCCACTGTTGGTCTTGAGCGCCTTCACCTGGTTCGTGGTGCGCACGTTCTTCGCCTTCTGCAGCGACGCGTCGATCACCTCCTTCTGCCCCAGCGCCTCCACCTCGGCGCCGAGCGCGGCCTCGAGCGCTTCCGCCGTCACGCCGGGCTTGGCCTCGGCGTAGATCACGAAGAGCGAGGGGTCGAAGCGCCAGATGTTTTCCGCCCGGACGCGCGTGGCCAGCTCCTTCTCGTACACCAGCTTCCGGTTGAGGAGCGCCGACTCTCCCTGCCCGAGGATGATCTGCAGGAGATCGAGCGCGAAGACATCTTCGGACGACGTCGCCGGCACGTGGTAGGCGAAGACGACCGCCGGCAGCTGGGCGGCCCGCTTCAGGACGGCGCGCCGCTCGCCTTGCTGCGCCGGCTCGTCGCGAACGACCTGAGGCGCGGCCGGCTGCGACGGGATCGATCCATACGCCTTGCCGATGAGCCCGATGGCGCGGTCCGGCTTGAAGTCCCCCACCAGGATGATGGTGGCGTTGTTGGGGGCGTAGTGGACACGGAAATACTCTTCGCAATCCCTGACCGTGATGGCGTCCAGGTCCGGCATCCAGCCGACGACCGGCCATTGATACGGGTGGGCCAGATAGGCCGTCGCCTCGAGCAGCTCGAAGAGCGCCCCCTCGACATCGTTGTCGGTCCTGAGGCGCCGCTCCTCCTTCACGACCTCCCGCTCCGAGATCAGGCTCTCCTCGGTCAGGGCCAGGGCCGCCATCCGGTCGGCCTCAAGATCCACCACCGCGTCGAGGGCCTCGGACGGGAAGCTCTCGTAGTAGACGGTCATGTCCTCGGTGGTGAAGGCGTTGCTGGCGCCGCCTTTCGACTCCAGCGTGCGGTCGAACACGCCCGGCCCGTACTTCTTCGACCCGTTGAACATCATGTGCTCGAACAGGTGCGAGATCCCGGTCCGGCCGGGGCGCTCGTTGCGGGACCCGACCTGGAACACCGTGTAGTAGCTCATCGCCGGCACCGAATGATCCTCGAGGGTCAGGATCTTGAGCCCGTTGTCGAGGCGGTACGGCACGACGTTGAATCGGATCTCCTGCGCGCGACTCGACGCCGTCGTGACGGCCAGGATTCCGGCCAGTGCTGCGACGCAACGCATGGGGAACGTCATCGGCACCTCGGGGAGGCTTCCCGCGCTTACGGAGGCGGGGAGGTTTTGGGAGCCCTGCGACGGATCGCGATCGGGCTCCGGAGCCGCGGGATTATAGCAGAGGGAATCGGGGGTGCGCGGCGCTGCCCCTTCACCGCGGCCGCGGCCCCTCGACTTCAGAGTTTCCTTGCCGGCGGGGTGGCGCGCCGGTATACTCCCGCGGAATCCGAATCGAGGGAGGCCCGATCGCGAGATGTTCCAAAACTGGACACGCCGGAGGACGAATCCACCGCCTCCCGAATCCAGCCGGCGTTGGCCCCGTGTTTCGGCCGTAGCGGCGCTCGTGCTCGCCATTCTCTCGCCCTCCTGCCATCACAAGAGCGAGAACGCAAACCGCATCAAACCGATCCTGGCGGACCTGCAAATCCAGAATCCGTACATGGGCTCGCCCGATCCGGCCGTGTACCTGGACAAGGGTCAGGTGTTAGGGGACCTGGTGACCGTCAACATCAAGCTGCGCGCGGGTCAGGCTCCGATTGCCTTCGACGCATTCAGTCTCGAATTCACCTATGATTTCAGGCTGGTTCAGATCGGCGATGTGTTCGACGTCAACCCCGACGTCCTCGGCTCCTGCAACGCCGGTCTCGTCTGCGACCCCCTCTGCCTCACGAACGCCGCTCAAGCCAACCAGGGGTTCACGGTCGATGCCGCCGGCAGGGCCCATTTCGTCATGGGCGTCAGCGCCAGATCCGGCTGCCCGATCGCGAAGACCGGGCGGTGCAAGGACATCAACATGACGACGTGCACGATGGACAGCGATTGTCCCCTCGGGGAGACCTGCGACACGGGCGCCGGACTTTGCAAGGCGACCAACAAAGCCTGCGCCCTCGACTCCGAATGCGTTTCTGGCGAGAGCTGCGTCCCCGTGGCCGACACGACTCTCGTCACCCTCGCCTTCATCGCCGCCACCACCATCGAATCTCCCCCGGGAAGCCGCATCGAGCTGTTCACGAACCCCGACACCTCCAAGCACGGAGATTGTGAGATACTTCGGAACGTGGCCGAGGTCCTGGTCGGCGGTCGGCCGATCCCATGCGTGGACGGGAACGCCTTCATGACGACTTCGCGCTGACCGGAATTGCAAGTTCGTCATCGTCGCACCGCTCCGGACCTTCGGCACGGAGGCGCGGATGGAAGACAAGGTCGTGGCCCATTTCAAGGATGGCAAGACCCAGCGCGGCTACACCCAGGATTTCCGGCCGGACGGCGAATCGTTCCACCTTCTGCCGAGTGAGGGTGGGGGGATTCCGACCACCATCCGGCTCGACGATCTGAAGGCGCTGTTCTACGTGAAGGACTACGGCGCGGCGCGCCGCCAGGTCGATCGCGCCAGGCGCTTCGGCAGCCAGGCTCCGGTCGGCCAGAAGACCATCATCGAGTTCAAGGACGGCGAGAGGCTCTGGGGGTTCACGGAGGAGTACTCCGCCAACAGCCGGGGCTTCTACTTCGTTCCCGCCGACCCGCAGGAGAACAACACCCGGGTCTTCATCGTCAACTCGTCCGTGAAGCAGATCCAGTTCCAGGACTGAGAGGAGCGCCATGAGCCACGGGAGCGTGTCCCCCTTCCCCTCGCCCCGGCCGGCCCGGATCCTTCGGCTCGCCGGTGTTCTGGCCGTCCTCGCGGCGGCCGCCTTCTCGTCCGCTTCGGCGGACACCAACTCCGCGCGCTACAAGTTCGAAGGGAACAAGTGGCTGGCGCTCGATCTCGCGGTCGGCGACGTGCGCGCGGAGACCATCCGGTTCGAGTGGCCGGCCACGCTCATGCGCATGAAGACCGGCTACAAGGCGACCGTCAAGATCGCCAACGGCTCCTCCCAGCAGGTGCGCGTCGGCATCGCCATCGCCTTGATCGACAAGGACCTGAAACTGATCGGGGCCGGGACTGTCGGAACCACGCTCGGGACGATTGATCCGGGGACCACCGCCCAGTTCACCGTCGATTTCAAGGATGTCACCGCCCGCCTGGAGCAGGCGGACCAGTTCTACATCGCCCTGGAGACCCGGTGAGGGCGGCCGCGATCCCGGTCGCTGTCTGCCTCGTGCTTTGCGCGTCGATTCTTCCGGCCCGGGCCTCCGTGTTCTACGACGTGACGCTCGACCTGGGACTGCGCGATGACGCGCGCATCTTCCTTAATGTCACGAACGACTACTTCGCCCCGCCGCCGGTCGTGGCGGTGGACCTGGTCAGGCGTTGTCCTGCCCCCGAGGACGACTACCCGGTCATCCTTCTCCTGGCCCGCACTTCGAAGCGGCCGGCGGCGGAGATACTGAAGATGCGGCTCGATTACCTGTCCTGGTCGGACATCGTGTACCGGTTGCATGTCTCGCCATCGGTCCTGTTCGTCGGCATCAACCGCGATCCCGGGCCGCCCTACGGCAAGGCCTGGGGCTACTGGCGGAAGCACCCGCGCGGCGAGAGATTCGAGATCCGCGACCGCGATGTCGTCGAACTGGCGAAGCTGCAGATCGCCGCCGGCTACCAGCACGTGAGCCCCGCCGTGATCATCGCGCAACGCAACAGGGGGATCACGGTCGAGCACTACATCGCCGAGAAGAACCGCGGCCGATACCCGAAAGTCAAGGCGGCCAGGGGACCGTCCCACGGCAAGGGCCAGGAAAAATCGAAGGGATCCGGCAAGCCCAAGGGTCACGGGAAGCCTCACGACCACGACTGAGGGGTGACGCCCGCCAGGCCCCGGCGCGACCCGGGCAGGCGGGCGATTCACGCGGGCGGGACTTCTCGCCCTGTGATGCCGGGATCATGCGGCGGGGGTGACTCGTGTCCAGGCTGCAGGTCTGCGAATCGGCCCTCGACCTCATCGGCGAAACGCCGATCCTGCACCTGCGCTCCTTCGACCGTCCCAACGCCGCGCAGATCTACGCCAAGCTCGAGTTCCTGAGCCCCGGAGCCAGCGTCAAGGATCGCGCCGCCCTCGGCATGATCCTCGACGCGGAGAAGCGCGGCCGGCTGCGCCCGGGTGCGACCCTCGTCGAGGCGACCGCCGGGAACACCGGGATCGGTCTGGCGCTGGTCGGGACGCTGCGCGGCTACCGGGTCGTGCTGGTCGTGCCGGAGAAGTACAGCCGCGAGAAGAAGCTCTTGATGAAAGCGCTGGGAGCGACCCTCGTCGAGACGCCCACCGAGGACGGCATGCAAGGCGCCCTGAAACGCGCCCAGGAGATCGCGGCCGCGACGCCGGGCGCCTTCGTGCCGCAGCAGTTCGAGAACCCGGCCAATCCCGAGATGCACTACCGCACGACGGCGCGCGAGATCTGGCACCAGATGCAGGGGAAGATCGAGGCGCTGGTCCTGGGGGCCGGCACCGGCGGCACGATCACGGGCGTGACCCGCTACGTCAAGGAGCGCAACCCCGGGGTGCGGGCGGTCCTGGTGGAATCGGAAGGCTCGGTGCTCGGGGGCGGCACCGCGGCACCGCACAAGGTCGAGGGGATCGGCAATTCGTTCCTGCCGAAGATCCTCGACCGCAGCCTGATCGATGAGGTCGTGGCCGTCACCGACAGGGATGCCTTCGCCACGGTGGGCCTCCTGGCCCGGAAGGAGGGACTCCTGGTCGGAGGTTCCTCGGGGGCCGTGGCGTTCGCGGCCGCGCGCGTGGCCGAGCAGATCGGTCCCGGACGCAAGCTCGTGACACTTTTCTCCGACGGCTCCGAGCGTTATCTGAGCCAGGGGATCTACGACGAGGTGACGTGATGGGATTCGCCACGGACGCCATCCACGCCGGTGTCGTGCCCGACCCGGCCACCGGATCGGTCATGACGCCGATCTACCAGACCTCGACCTACGTGTACGAGTCGCCTGGCAAGAGCACCGGCTACGACTACGCCCGCACGATCAATCCCACCCGCTCAGCGCTGGAGGCGAATCTCAGGGTCCTGGAGGGCGGCAAGGCCGCGTACGCCTTCGCCTCCGGCATGGCGGCGATCAGCGCGGTGATGACCCTGGTCAAGGCCGGGGATCACGTCGTCGTGAGCCACAACGTGTACGGCGGGACCTACCGGCTGTTCGCGCGCGTTCTCGAGGACTACGGTCTGGCCTTCACCTACGTCGACACGTCGAAGATCGAGAACATCGAGAGGGCCGTTCGCAAGACGACCCGGATGGTGTACGTCGAGACGCCGACCAACCCGATCATGATCCTCACCGACATCGCCCTAGTCGCCCGGCTGTGCCGCGAGCGCGGGCTCATCAGCGTCGTGGACAACACCTTCCTGACGCCGTATCTGCAGCGACCGCTCGATCTCGGCGCCGACATCGTCGTGCACAGCACGACGAAGTACCTCAACGGTCACTCCGACAGCGTCGGTGGCGCCGCCATCCTGACGCGGGACGAGCATGCCGAGCGGATCAAGTTCGTGCAGAATTCCGTCGGGGCCATCCTCTCCCCCTTCGACTCCTGGCTCGTCCTGCGCGGGATCAAGACGCTGCCGCTGCGCATGCGGACGCACGACGACAGCGGGCTCCGGGTCGCACGGTATCTGGAAGCCCATCCCAAGGTGGAGAAGGTCCTCTACCCTGGCCTGCCGTCGCACCCGCAGCACGATCTGGCGCGCCGGCAGACGCGCGGTTCCGGGGGCATGATCTCTTTCTATCTGAAGTCGGACGCGGCCGCCACCCGGTTCTTCGCTCCTTTGAAGCTGTGCGCGCTGGCCGAGAGCCTCGGCGGCATCGAGACCCTCATCTGCCAGCCGAGCACCATGACCCACGCCTCGGTGCCCGCGGAGGACCGGCGGCGCCTGGGGCTGACCGACTCCTTGGTGCGCATCTCAGTCGGCTGCGAGGACGTCGAGGACATCATCGCCGACCTCGACCGTGGGCTTGCGGCCGCCTAGCATGGGCTTGCTGGCGGGGCCGGCGGCCGCTAGAATGTCCGGCCGGCACGCGCCTTCCCGGCGCGCACCCGCCCGGACGTTCCGGAGGAGATCGACGATGAGACGAACTGTTCTGTGGCTTGCCCTGATCCTCGCGGCGGTCGGTGGGCCGTTTCTCGCCCAGGAAGAGCCGCCGCTGTTCGAGAATCCGCCCGCGACGAAGCAGCCCTCCCCGTCACCCACGCCGCCGGCCACCGCGCCCTGCCCCCCGTCCGCGCCCTCCCTGGGGCTGAAGGCCCCCCGAATGGATGTCGCGTTCTGGCAAGCGATGGCCCCGCGCGATCGGGAAACCTACGTGGAGATCGGGGTCGGCATCATGAGCGCCCTTGCGGAGAGGCTGCGGGAGCAGGCCGGCAGCGCCAGGAGCATGCCGCGTGAAGATCTGACCGCGCTGGTTCGCTTCGCAAACCTGTACACGCCGCGACGCGCGCCGGCGATGTACCTCAAGGAGATGGTGACGATCTACGCGACCGCGGAAGGACAGAAACTGTTGCTGGCAGAGTGCTTCTACAAGGCGTTCGAGCGTCTCAACGTTCCCGCGGCGGTGGCGCCTGCCCCGCAGGCCTCGAAGACTCCGGCGGAGAAGCCGGCGGATCAGTAGTTCTCGCGGCCGCCCTTGACCACGCTGGCGATCCAGTTCAACGCGTTCTTGTCGCCGTCATCGACCGATACGGCCACGATCTCGGGAAGCTCGTAGGAGTGCAGCTCTTTGACCGTCTTCTTCACGTCCTCCAGGAGCGGCTGGGTGGTCTTGATCAGGAGGAGTTGCTCGGTCTCGGACGAGATCTTCCCTTTCCAGCGGTAGATGGAGCGGATCATCGGCACGACGTTGACACACGCTGCTTCCTCGCGCTCCACCAGCGCCTGGGCGATCTGGACGGCTTCTTTTTCGGTTGAGGCGGTGCAGAAAACCAGGATGACCGAAGGCTCGCTCACGTCCTCGATTATAGGAGCCGCCTCCCACCATCGTCAAGGACAGGTGCCCCGGTGATCCGCTTCGGTACGTCCGGCTGGCGGGGGGTGATCGCCGAGGAGGTCACGTTCGCCAACCTGCGTCGCCTCGTCGCCGCGATCGCGACACACCTGGTGGGCACGGGTACCGCCCCGAAGGGGGTCTTCGTCGGCTTCGACACGCGCTTCCTGTCAGACCGATTCGCGCGTGAGGCGGCGACGATCCTGGCGGCGCGCGGCATCCCGGTGACCCTCTCGCCAGCCCCGGTCCCCACTCCGGTGGTCGCCCACGCCATCGTCAGCGGCCGGCGTGCCGGTGGCATCAACATCACCGCCAGCCACAACCCCCCGGAGTACAGCGGCCTGAAGTTCTCGACGGCCAGCGGCGCTCCCGCCCGCATCGAAGTGACACGGGCGATCGAGACGCTCGTCGATTCCGCCGGCGCCGCCCCGCAGGGCCATCCTGCCACGGGCGAGCGAGCGGCCCGAATCAGGAGCGTTGACATGCGCGACGCCTACTTCCGGCACATCGGTCGGCTGGTCCGCCTCACCGCGATCCGCAGGGCGAGGCTTCACCTGGGCTGCGACCCGCGGCACGGCGCATCGATCGCCTACCTGGGCGGCCTGCTTGCGAAGGCGGCGCCGACGGTGGTGGCGATCCACGACAACGCGGATCCCCTCTTCGGCGGCACGGGTCCGGACTGCGGCGAGGCGCAGCTCGGACCCCTGGCGCGGCTGGTGCGCTCGAAGCGTCTGCACCTGGGCCTGGCGACGGACGGCGACGGCGACCGCTTCGGGATCGTCGATCGGGGCGGCGTCTTCATCCCGCCCAACCTCTTTCTGGCGGTCCTGGCCGATTATCTCCTGACCGAGCGGCGCCTGCCGGGCGGCGTCGGGCGCTCGGTCGCCACCACACATCTGCTCGACGCCGTCTGCGCCCTGCACGGGCGGCCGCTTTACGAGACGCCGGTCGGCTTCAAGCACCTGGGAGAGCACCTGACCTCGGGCCGCGCGTTCCTCGTGTGCGAAGAGAGCGCCGGTCTGAGCATGCGCGGCCACGTGCCGGAAAAGGACGGGATACTGGCCGGGCTTCTCGCCGCCGAGATGGTGGCGGTGCGGCGCAAGCCGATCCGCGAGCAGGCCCGCGATCTGTTCAAGAAGGTTGGGCCGCTGCACAGCCGCCGCATCGACTATCATATCGAGGCGGCGGCCCGGGAGCGCCTGAAGCGGCGGCTCGAGGACGTGCCGTCCGCGTTCGCCGGACGCCGCGTTGCGCGTCTCGACACCAGCGACGGCCGAAAGATGATCTTCGCGGACGGATCGTGGATCCTCCTGCGACCCTCCGGCACGGAGCCCGTGGTTCGTTGTTACGCCGAGGCCCGTACCCCCGGAGATCTCGGTTCGCTTCTGGCCGCGGCAAAAGACCTCGTGGCCTGAGGCCCAGGAGTGTGTCCGAGCGCATGACTCGCATCAGGGAACTCCAGGCACGCGAAATCCTCGACTCGCGCGGCAACCCCACTATCGAAGTGGAGGTCACTCTCGACGACGGCACGCGCGGGCGGGCCGCCGTACCGTCAGGCGCCTCCACAGGTTCGCGCGAGGCGCTCGAGCTGCGCGACGGAGACTCGTCGCGTTTCCGGGGCAAGGGGGTCCTGCGGGCGGTCGACAACGTCGTGAAGGTCATTGCGCCCGCGGTGCGCGATCTGGACCCTGTGGCGCAGGAGGCGGTCGACGCCCGCCTGCGCGAGATCGACGGGACGAAGGACTCGTCCCGCCTGGGGGCCAACGCGCTCCTGGGCGTGTCCCTGGCGACGGCCCGCGCCGCGGCGGTGGCCCGCCGTCTGCCTCTCTACCGCCACCTCGGCGGCGAGGGCGCGCGCGACCTGCCGGTGCCCCAGTTCAACATCCTCAACGGCGGGGCGCACGCCGACAACAACGTGGACATCCAGGAGTTCATGATCGTCCCCGTCGGGGCGCCCACCTTCCGCGAGGCGCTGCGGATGGGCGCCGAGATCTTCCACGCGCTGCGCGACATCCTGCGCTCGCGGGGTTTGCGGACCGGAGGGGGCGACGAAGGGGGCTGGGCCCCCGATCTGAAGTCGAATGCCGAGGCTGTGGACGTCGTCGTCGCCGCCATCGTGGCGGCAGGTTACAGGCCGGGAGAGCAGGTCGGCATCGCCCTGGACGTCGCCGCCTCGGAGCTGCGTAAGGACGGCG
>WNEQ01002176.1_pt1 | contig 13915 bp, 11 predicted proteins | sample 5399971 | NCBI WGS metagenome assembly WNEQ01 (sample SAMN13153330, study PRJNA577476) | soil metagenome | isolation source: 20 cm grassland meadow soil 2 days after 1st rain plot 5 | place: USA:California | collected 2015-09-18
AAACCTGTAAGTCTCGACGTTGTAGGTGACCGTTTGCAGGGCGCCCGTGTAGTAGGTGCTGGCGACACCGTACGATCCGTACCCCCCGCCGTCGAGATAGCTCTTGAAGTGCATTGCCTTGATCGCGCCGTCCTTCGCCACGCCCGTCTTGATCTGCATGAGGACCGGGTGGCGGCCGCGGTGGCAGTAGAAGACCTCCTCGCGCGTCAGCGTGATCTTCACCGGCCGCCCGGTGAGTAGTGCCAGTTTCGCGACGACGATCTCGTGGTTGAACGGGTCGCTCTTGCCGCCGAACCCTCCCCCGTTCGGGCAGGCGATCACGCGGATGTGCGCCGGCGGCATCTCAAGGACCTTCGCCAGGGCCCGGTGCACATAGTGCGGCGTCTGCGTGCTCGACCAGACCGTGACCTTGCCGTCGGGATCGACCATGCCGACGGCGGCGTGCTGCTCCATCGGGAGGTGCGTGCTGCCTTCATAATAGAAAGTGTCCTCGAAGATCCTGTCCGCCTCGCGGAATCCACGCTCGACGTCGCCGAACTCGAGCGCGACTTTCTTGTGGATGTTCCCCTCGTCGCCGTAGTCGTGGATGCGGGGCGATGGCTTCCGGATCGCCTCCTCGATCGACAGGATCGGGTCGAGCGGCTCGTACTCGACCTCGATGGCGTTCATGGCGTCGAACGCCGCGTCCTCGTCGACCGCCGCGACGGCGGCGACCGGATCGCCGACCAGGCGGACCTTGTCCAGGCACAGCGCGTGCTCGTCCTGGCTGACCGGCAGGATCCCGAAGGGGATCGGCAGGTCCTTCCCGGTGAGGACCGCGAGGACCCCCGGCATCTTCGCGGCCTTCGAGGTGTTGACGCGGACGATGCGCGCGTGCGGGACCGGCGATCGGTGCAGCTTGCAAAACAGCATCCGGGGCAGGACGATGTCGTCGGCGAACTTCGTCACCCCGGCGCACTTGGAGAGGCCGTCCACCTTTCGGACGGAGGAGCCGACCACGCGCAGGGCGCGGCCGTTGCCGCGCCCGCCGCCGGGCCGGCGCACGCTAGACCCGCCGGCCATGGAGCACCTCCTCCGCCGGCTTCGCATCCGGGTCTCGCATCCGCCGGGCGGCCAGCTCGACCGCCTCGAAGATCTTGATGTACCCGGTGCAGCGGCAGAGGTTCCCGGACAGGGCCTCTCGGATCTCCTGCCGGGTCGGCTGCGGCTTCGCGTCGAGAAGCGCCTTCGCGGCGCACAGGATTCCCGGAGTGCAGTAGCCGCACTGCGCGGCGCCGAGCTCCGCGAACGCCATCTGCAGAGGATCGGGACGCGGGCCCCGCGCGAGTCCTTCGACCGTGACGACCGGCCGATCCTCGCACTCGAGGGCGAGGACCAGGCACGAGAGCTGCGGCCGGCCGTCGAGCAGCACCGTGCAGGTGCCGCACTCCCCCAGCTCGCAGCCGTGCTTGGTTCCGGTCAGGCCGAGGTCCTCGCGCAGGACCTCGAGGAGCGTCTTGTGCGGCGCGAAGGCGACCTCCTGGGTCTCGCCGTTGACGTCCAGGCGCAGGTGCACCTTGGCGCGAGAGGGCGAAGCTCCTGCAGCCCCCTTCCCGCGGCGTTTCATCTTTTGGGCCATCGCCTGATCACAACACCGGGCCCGCGGCCTGTCAAGGGACGGCCAGCCTGAGATACCTCCAGTCGGGTGGCTGGCGGCACGAACTGCGCTAGTATGACGCGGCGGGAGGTTCGTCGCGATGGTGCTGCTCTCGAGGATCTACACGAAGACCGGGGACAAGGGAACGACCGCGCTCGGCGACGGGCGGCGCGTCCCGAAAGACGCACCGCGCATCGAGGCGTACGGCACGGTCGACGAGCTGAACGCCGTCCTCGGCCTCGCGCTCCTTGTCGTCGCGGACGCGGACGGGGCGGCGCTCCTCAAGAGCATCCAGAACGATCTGTTCGATCTGGGGGCCGATCTCTGCGTCCCGGAGCGGCCGAAGCGCGGCAGGGCGGCGCAGGCCCGGAAGCCGCTGCGCATCGCCGAGGCGCACGTCAAGCCGCTCGAGCAGGCGATCGACCGCTTCAACGCGGCCCTCCAGCCCCTGCGCAGCTTCGTCCTGCCCGGCGGGACCGCCGCCTCCGCGTGGCTCCACCTGGCCCGCACCGTCTGCCGGCGGGCCGAGCGGCGTCTGGTCGCGCTGGCTCGCAAGGAAACGATCAACCCGCAGGCGATCATCTATCTCAACCGGCTGTCCGATCTTCTCTTCGTGATGGCGCGCCGCGCCAACGACGTCGGACGCGCCGACGTCCTGTGGGTTCCGGGCGCGACTCAGCGCTGACAGCGCGGGCAGTAGAACGTGCTCCTGCCGGCCTGGACGATGCGCCGGATCGGCTTTCCGCACCGGCCGCACGGTTTCCCTTTCCGGTCGTACACGCGCAGCGAGACGGCGAAGTAGCCGACGTCCCCCTCGGCGTTCAGAAAATCGCGCACCGTCGTCCCGCCGGCCGTGATCGCCTCGTTCAGCACGTCCCGCAGGCTGGCGACCAGCCCGTCCCAGCCTGACTTCCCGACCCTTCGCACGGGCCTTCTCGGATTGATCCTGGCGCGGTACAGCGCCTCGCAGGCGTAGATGTTTCCGACGCCGGCGATGGCGCGCGTGTCCATGAGGAAATTCTTCACCGGCTTTTTCAGACCGCGAGTGGCGCGGAAGAGCGTCTCCCCCGAGACCGCCCCGTCGAGCGGCTCGGGCCCGAGCCCCTTGAGCCTGGGGTGGAAATCGAGACGATCGCTCCGGACCACGTGCATGAGGCCGAACCGCCTGATGTCGGCGTAGCGCAGATCCCGGCCGTCGTCGAGGAGGATGACCACGTGCTCGTGTGGGCGGCGCGGCCGGTCCCGGTCGGCGACCCAGAGCTGTCCCGTCATACCGAGATGGACCAGAAGGGTCAGCCCCGCATCGGTGTCGAGCAGCAGGTACTTGCTGCGCCGCCTGATGCCGGTGACGGTCGCGCCGCGCAGCCGGGCCAGGCCGCGGGGGGCGACCGGCTCGCGCAGGCGGCGCTCGCGCACCTCGACTCCGAGGACGCGGCGGCCGACGAGGAGCGGCCCCAGCCCGCGACGGATGGTCTCGATTTCAGGCAGCTCGGGCATCCCGGACCTACGCTCCGCCGCTTCGCCGCGCCCGGCTCGCGTCTCAGGCGGGCGGTGGGCCGACCGTGCCGCCGACCGCCCCGTCCTGCCGGCGCAGCAGATTGAGCGCGGAGCCGGCGCGGAACCAGGCGATCTGCTCGTTGTTGAGGGTGTGATCGAGAGTGACCGTGTCGAGGCTGCCGTCCGCGTGGTGCAGGATGGCGGTGATCGGGACGCCCGGGGCGAGATCGCGCAGATTGGAGAGCGTGATCCGGTCGCCTTCTTGAACCTTCTCGTAGTCCGCCGGGTTGGCGAAGGTCAGGGGCAGGACTCCCTGCTTCTTCAGATTACTTTCATGGATGCGCGCGAACGACTTCGCGATGACCGCCGCGCAGCCGAGATAGCGCGGGGACATGGCGGCGTGCTCGCGGCTCGAGCCCTCGCCGTAGTTCTCGTCGCCGACCACGACCCACTTCTTCCCCGCCGCCTTGTAGGCGCGCGCCACCCTGGGCACCTCGACGCCGCGCTCCCCGGTCAGCAGATTGATCGTTTTGCCGCGCTCTCCGGTGAAGGCGTTCACGGCGCCCAGGAACGTGTTGTCGCTGATCTTGTCGAGGTGGCCGCGGAAGCGCAGCCAGAAGCCCGCCGGGGAGATGTGATCGGTCGTTGTCTTTCCCTTGGTCTTCAAGAGAAGGGGCATCTCGACGAAGTCGGCGTCCACCATCGGGTCGAACGACGTTAAGAGTTGCAGCCGCTCGCTGTCCTTCGCGACCTTGAGGTCGATCCTGTCCGGGTCGTCGGCCGGCGGCACGAAGCCCTCGCTCGATCGGACGAAGCCGCGCTCCGGGATCTCGGGCGCCTTCTTCGGCGGGACGAGCGTCCACGGACCGTCCTTCCCGGGCAGCGTGTCGGCCAGAGGGTTGAAGGACAGCCGCCCGGACAGGCCATAGGCCATGGCGATCTCCGGACTCCCCATGAAGGCGAGGGTCTCGGGATTGGCGTCGTTCCGTCCCGGGAAGTTGCGATTGAAGGACGTCACGATGGTGTTGCGCTGTCCTTTCTTGATTTCCTCGCGGCGCCATTGGCCGATGCACGGACCGCAGGCGTTCGCCAGCACGGTGGCCCCCACCGACTCGAGCGCCGCCATCTGCCGGTCCCGCTTGATGGTCTCGAAGATCTGGTTGCTGCCCGGCGTCACCAGGAGGGGCACCGCCATCTTCGCCCCGTGCGCGCGCGCCTGCTGCGCCACGTCGGCGGCCCGCGTGATGTCCTCGTACGACGAATTGGTGCAGGACCCGATGAGCGCGACCGAGATCGCGTCCGGGTAGTCGTGCTCCCTGACGGCGCCCGCCATCTCGGAGACCGGGCGGGCCAGGTCGGGAGTGTGCGGCCCGACGAGGTGCGGCTCGAGTTTCGACAGGTCGATCTCGATGACCTTCTCGAAGAAGCGCTTCGGGTCCGCCTCGACTTCGGGATCGGGCGCGACCAGGTGCTTACGGGCCTTCGCCAGGTCGGCCAGGCCGGCGCGGCCGGTGGCTCGCAGGTAGACGTCCATCCTCTCGTCGTAGGGAAAGAGGGAGGTCGTGGCGCCCAGCTCGGCCCCCATGTTGGTGATCGTCGCCTTACCGGTGCAGGAGATCGTGCGGGCGCCGGGGCCGAAGTACTCGAGGATCCGGTTGGTACCGCCCTTGACGGTAAGGATCCCCAACACCTTGAGGATGACGTCCTTCGGGGCCGTCCAGCCGGACATCTCGCCGGTCAGCCTGACGCCGACGATCGTCGGATAGAGCACTTCCCAGGGGAACCCGGCCATGACGTCCACGGCGTCGGCCCCGCCGACGCCGATCGCCGCCATCGCCAGCCCGCCGGCGTTCGGCGTGTGCGAATCGGTGCCGATCATCAGGCCGCCCGGAAAGGCGTAGTTCTCCAGGACGACCTGGTGGATGATGCCGGCCCCCGGCTGCCAGAAGCCGATGCCGAACTTGGCGCTGGCGGAGCGCAGGAACTCGAACACCTCGCGATTTTCCTGAAGCGCCGCCGGCAGGTCGGCCGAAGCCCCCGCGCGCGCCTGGATCAGATGGTCGCAGTGCACCGTCGTCGGGACCGCCACCCGCTTGCGTCCCGCCTGGACGAACTGCAGGAGCGCCATCTGCGCCGTCGCGTCCTGCATCGCCACGCGGTCGGGGCGCAACATTAGGTAAGATTTGCCCGGCACGAGGTCCGGGCACTCGGGATCGTCGAGGTGTCCCAGGACGATCTTCTCGGCGAGGGTGAGCGGCCTCTTGAGGCGGCGCCGCAGGATCTCCAGGCCCTTTTCCATGCGCTCATAGATCGACCGGACGTATTCGGGGGTGCTGTCGATGAGGTGCATCGGTGATCTCCGTTGTCGATTATAGACCCGGCCTAGAACAGGGTCATCTGTCTCGCTTCTCCCATGGCTTCGTCGAACGACAGGCCCAGGTGCGGAAAGACCTGCTCGGCGATGGGGCGGAGCTGCTTCTCGACGTAGTGCGCGTGGTCGACAGGCGCGGTGATGGCCGCCGCCGGCTGCGGGCCGGAGGCCGTCATGACGTACTCGACCAGCCCTTCGACCGGCCCCTCCGAAAGGCGCGCCGCCTTGACGTGCGGCGGGGTGGTCGCCGTGTATTCGTCCAACCCCTTCCGCAGCGCCTTGCGATAGACGAGGTGCGCGTCGTGCCGTCCTTCCCTGAGGTCGCGCACAAAATCGCGCGTGTACGACAGGACCTCGTCGCGCCCCGCGCCGGAGAAGAGCCTCTCGAAAAGCCCGCGCTGGTAGATCTTGCTCAGTTCGGTCCAGTCGCGCCGCACCACCTCCATCCCGACGAACACGACCTTGCCAGACCCCGGGGCGCCGTCCTCGCGCACCAGTCCCGCGTAGCGCTTGCGCGCGCCGGCCGTGCCGTGACGCATGGAGGGCAGGAAGAACTTGAGGAACAGCGCCTCGAACTCCAGCTCCAGGCGGCTCTCGACCCCCCACCCTTTCCGGATCTCCTCGCGCAGGTCGGCGTTGATCCGGTCGCGCAGGGATGCGCCCAGGCGCATCGCCTCGTCCGCGGCCCCGGGGCCCGCGAGCGGGGTGGCGACGAACAGCGAATCGGTGTCGCCATACAGCACGCGGTACCCCAACGCCTCGACGCGGTCGCGCGTCCAGTGCAGGACCCACTGCCCGAAATGAGTGATTGCGTTCGCGACCGGCAGCGAGAAGAAGCGACACGCGGGCGTGGCCAGAACGCCGTAGAACGAGTTCATCAGGATCTTCAGGGCGTGGGCGCCGATGGCGTCGCCGCGCCTCTTGGCCTCGTCGCGTTGCGGAAAGAGCCGCTCCAGGAGCTCCGGCAAAATACCCGGCTCGCGACGGAAGAAGGCGCCGTTGGGAGCGCGGATGAGGCCGGGCCGCGCCTCGGGTGGCGGTTCGGGGACGTGCCCGAGCGGGTCGATGTTGAAGGTCCTGATCAGGCTTGGATAGAGGCTCTTGAAGTCGAACGCCAGGACGTTGTCGTACAGGCCGGGCAGGGGCTCCAGGACCGCGCCGCCGGCCACCACGTCCTCCGGGAGACCGGCGGCCTCGCCTCCCCCGGAGGTCCGGCCGCCGGCCGCCAGAGCGGAGGCGCCCACGCTCGGCGCCACGTGCCCGCGCCGCCTCAGCTCGTGCAGGTAGAGAAAGTCGAACGAGGCGATGCTCGCCCCGACCCTGTCGAGCGGCATGCCGGTCAGGAGGCTCCTTCGGATCGCCAGATCGACGAGCCGCGCCTTCTCCAGGATCGAAAGGACCAGCCGGGCGTCGGCCAGGTTGTACTCGACGAACAGCGGCAGATTGTCGCGGAAGGTGCGCTCGATCGCCTCCGCCCGGTCGCGTCCCGACGTGTTCCGGTGCGCGATCCCGAGGTCGACCTTTCCCTCTCCCAGGACGGCGCGCGCGGCGGTGTCGAGGCGGTAGTCCTCGAGCCGCATGAACGACGATCGCATCAGGTCGATGCCGTCCAGGACGAGGCGCCCGGTGATGTCGGCGCGCGACCGGCCCCAGAAGGTGCGCTCGCGGATCACCCGCGCCACCCCCGGCGCACGCCCCACCTCGAACGCCACGCCGAGGGCACGGGAGCGGGCCACCAAAACGTCCAGATCGAAGTCGATCACGTTCCAGCCTGTCAGGACGTCGAAATCGATCTCCCGCATCCGGGCGAACAGCGCGCGCAGAAGCCCCTTCTCGTCGCCGCACGGGACCACGCGGCAGGCGGCGGCCACGGCACCGAGACCCTTGCTGACCCTCTCCTCCGGAAGCGCCAGGAGGACTTCCGCGACCCCTGGCCCGGCGAGGGCCGCCGAGTAGATCCGCTCGCCGCGCGGGTCGGTCTCCAGGTCGATCGAGAGGAGCTTCAGAAGCTCCGCCGCCGGACGGAAGTCGGACGGGCGCACCACGGGGTCGTCGAAGATCACGTCCACGGCGCAGGGCGAGGCCCCTGTGCGATCCGGCGCCTCTCGTCCGCCGACCGGGCCGTCCTCGATCTCGATCGCGCCGCGGATGCCATGGTCGATGAGATAGCGCATGGCGAAGCGGACGTCGGCCTCGAAGACCGGCACGCCGGCCTTCACGAGCGCATCGCGCAGGGGCGGCGTCTGGTCGGGCGCGTCCACCTCGACACGCGTCACCGGCTCGCCGCGCATGGTCTTGAAGGGGGCGGGCGCCTGACGGATAGCACCGCCGGCGCGCGCGGCGCCGGCGTCCGCCGCCCGGATGAAGAAGTACGGGACCAGACGTCGGTCGCGCACCAGGAACGACCGGCCGTCCGCAAGGCGCCCGAACAAGTGGACCACCGGCCGGCCGGCGGCCAGCCGATAGGTGGGATGGAGGATGAAGCCCCTCACGCGTTCCCTCGACATGGGGCGCCCCGGGACCCGCACCATGAGACCGGTTCTTCCGACATGATACCCGCTCGGGCGTGCGGAGGTCGCCCGATACCCGGGGTTGTGTGACCCGTCTGCGACACGCTACACTTACCCGCCATGCACAACCCCGCGGTTCCCGAGACGCTCGAAGGCTGGAGCGTCCTGCATCAGATGTTCCGGGTGCGCTGGGATGCGTGGAAGACACTGCCGCGCGGCCGCCGCAAGGAGATGGCCGACGAGGCGGTCGCTCTCCTGGCCCCCCTCGAGGGCCTCAAGGAAGGGCCCAGCGCCCTGGTGACGCTGCTCGGCCACAAGGGCGACCTGATGCTGATCCATTTCCGCAAGACCTTCGACGAGCTGAGCCAGATCGAGCTCCAGATCACCAGGCTCGGTTTTCACGATCTTCTCGAGCGGACGAGCTCCTACGTGTCGATCGTCGAGCTGGGGCTGTACGACATGACCGCCAAGATCCACGAGGATCTGAAGGGGCGCGGCCTCAAGACCGGAACGGACGAGTTCGAACGCGTCTTCGACGAAGAGATGACGAAGCAGCGCGAGCGGATGCTCGGGAGGCTGTTCAGCGAAATCCCGCGACGCCGCCAGGTCTGCTTCTACCCGATGAGCAAGAGACGCGGGGAGGTTAAGAACTGGTACACCGTGCCGTTCGAAAAGCGCGCCGCGATGATGCACGAGCACGGTCTGATCGGCCGCGCCTACTCCGGCCAGGTCACTCAGATCATCTCCGGGTCGATCGGCCTGGACGATTGGGAGTGGGGCGTGGATCTGTTCGCCGACGACCCGGTCGTCTTCAAGAAGCTGATCTACGAAATGCGCTTCGACGAGGCCAGCGCCGATTACGCCGAGTTCGGCCCCTTTTTCGTCGGCCTGCAATTTTCGGCGCGCGAGCTTCCCGCCTTTCTCGAGGGACGGACACCCGCACTCTAGCGTGCTTACGGTTTGCCCTTGCGGGCCTCGGCGTCCTTCTTCACCAGATCGACCACTACCTTCCGGGCGCCCCGGGCGATCGGATCGCCGTGGCCGAAGCACAGGATGTCGAAATTCACCTCCAGCAGGCGGCGGGCCGACTCGCGCGCCCGGCCCGCATCGTTCATGTATTTGTCCGGCAGGAACTCGATCCCCTGTGCCGTCACGTGCCAGAGATCGGTGCAGAGCAGGACCCCCGGCTTCCGGTCGAGGTGAAAGGCGTAGTGCGCCTTGTGCGGGCCGGGGGCGTGCAGCGGACGCAGGCCGCCGGGCAGCGAGGCCCCGTCCCTGTAGGTGGCGTCGGGCTTCTCATCGAGGTCGCTGTACCCCTCGGGCGCGTAGACCTTCGCCTGGTGGTCCCGGCGATAGGCCCAGGCGGACCGCTGGTGGCTCGGCGTGCCGATCACGATCGTCTCGACCTTGCCCAGACGCGCGATCTGCGCGGGATCGAGGGGCAGAGGATCGATCAGCGCGACTTTGCCGTACGCCACCAGGGCGTAACCGTGGCTCTGGGTCTTGATCCGTTCGTCTTCGATCGTGTAATGAAAGAGACCGGGGACGACCTCCGTCACGGACCGGGCCATGGTCTTCGGTTCGGACATGATGGATCCTCCTCTGCGAATGTTCCGATGACCCGATCATAGCGCGGTCTCGGGCCCGGGTGATCCTCGAGGTGTCTCGTGGGACCGTACACCGAACGATTCCTGCCGTGGTTCATGGAGAAGGTCCTGAGCCTGCCCGTGTATCGCGAGCAGCGGCGGGAGATCCTGCGACTCTCCTCCGGCCGGGTGCTCGAGATCGGATTCGGTTTCGGCGGCACGCTCACCGAGTACCCCGGAGCGCAGGTGCGCGAGGTGGTCGCCCTCGAGCCGAACCCGGGCATGGTCCGCCGCGCGCGGCGCACATTGGCTCTCGCCCCGTTTCCGGTGCGCTTCGTGCGCGGCGTCGCCGAGTCGATGCCGTTCCGGCCAGGGGTGTTCGACACGGTGGTCTCCAACTGGACTCTCTGCAGCCTCGATCCCCTTTCGGACGCCCTGCGCGAAATCCGCCGCGTCCTGGTGCCGGGCGGTCGCCTGCTCTTCCTGGAGCACGGTCTCTCCGAAGACCCGGCCCTGGCCCGCTGGCAGCGACTGCTCACGCCCGTGCAGCGGTTCCTGGCGGACGGCTGCCGTCTCGACCTCGACATGGAGGCCGTGGTGCGCTCGGGCGGGTTCCTCATCGAGTCGATCGAGCGCTACGAGTCGCGGCTGCCGCTGCGGGTCCTGCGCCAGATGTACCGCGGCGTCGCCCGCCCGGCCTGAGCGGACATGCCGTCGCTGCGCGGCGGCCGCGCCGCGTTGCCGGCCGCGATCCTGCCGTGCCTCCTGGCTCTTTTCGGGTGCGCCCATGAGCCGGGCGAGCCTCCCGCGCCGCCGCCGGGCGCCATTCCCGCGGAACAATCGATCGGCAGCGCCGTGATCGAAGGCCGCGTCGTCTTCGACGGCGCGCCGCCGCCGCGGCGCCCGATCAGGATGTCGAGCGAGGCGGCGTGCCACCGTCCCGGAACCGAGGCGCTCAGCGAGGATCTCATCGTCTCGCCGGACGGCGGCCTCAAGAACGCGTACGTGCACATCACGTCGGGCCTCGGCGACCGCGTGTTCGCGCCGCCCACAGCACCCGCGGTCATGGATCAGGCGGGTTGCACCTTCGTGCCGCACGTGCTCGACGTCCAGGCGGACCAGGTGATCGAGTTCGCCAACGGCGACCCCGTGGTTCACAACGTGCGCGCCATCGGCGAGAAGAACCGCCTGTTCAACGTCTCGATGCCCGGAAAGGGCAAGAGCGTCCGCCGCTATTTCTCCGTCCCCGAGGTCGTGAAGATCCGCTGCGACATCCACGCCTGGATGAGCGCCTTCATCCCCGTCGAGAGCCACCCGTTCCACCGGGTCACCGGCGACGACGGTTCGTTCGCTCTCAGGGGGCTCCCGGCCGGCCAGTACATGGTCGAGGTCTGGCACGAGAAGCTCGGCACCCGGCAGCAGACGGTGCAGGTGGCCGAGGGGGAGACCCGGAAAGTCGACATCACGTTCAATGGCCGTACCACCCCGTGAGACCGCGCCGGGCTCGCCTCCCGGATGAAGTCCGTCGGTCCGCGGGAGGCCCGACTGGGGTATCGTTAGTCCCTGCAGGGGGCGGAATGTCCTCGAACGGTTCCTCGCGCACGTTGAACGTCGTCCTGATCAAGCCGTCGCGCTACGATGACGACGGCTACGTCGTCCGCCACTGGCGCGGCGTGCTGCCGAGCAACACGCTGGCCGCGATGCACGCGCTCACCGAGCAGGTGTCCGCCTCGGGCATGCTGGGCCCGGGCGTCACCGTGAGCCTCGGCGCCTACGACGAGACGGTGCACCGGGTCGATCCCGTCGTGATCGCCCGCCGGCATGCGCCGCGACGGCCCGCCGACCTGACCCTCATCGCCCTGGTGGCGGTCCAGACCAACCAATGGCCGCGGGCCGCCGACCTGGCGCTCGAGTTCCGGCGGCGCGGCCTGCCCGTCCTGGTCGGCGGCTTCCACGTCAGCGGCGTCCTCGAGCTGTTCCCGGATCCCACCCCCGAGCTCGTGGAGCTCCTCGACGCGGGCGTGACCCTGGTGCACGGGGAAATCGAGGAGACCTGGGGCTCGATCCTGAACGACGCGCTTCTGGGGCGTCTCGCGCCGCGCTACGACATCCACGAGCGGCCGGGGCTCCAGGATGCGCCCCTGCCCCACATCCCGCCCCGCTACATGCGGCGCTTCGCCTACCCGAACATGGCGACGGTGGACGTGGGGCGCGGCTGCCCGTTCAACTGCTCGTTCTGCTCGATCATCAACGTGCAGGGCAAGAAGATGCGGAACCGCGACCCGGCCGCGATCGAGAGGGCGGTGCGCGACAACTGGAAGCGCGGCATCGACTATTACTTCTTCACCGACGACAATTTCTCGCGCAACCCGTGCTGGGAGGCGGTGTTCGACAGCCTCATCCGGCTGCGCGAAGAGGAAGGTGTGCGCGTCGACTTCATGATGCAGGTGGACGCGCTCGCCTGGAAGATCCCCCGGTTCATCGAGAAGGCGGCGCGCGCCGGCGGCAGCCAGGTGTTTCTCGGCATGGAGTCGATCAGGCCCGCGAACCTGAAGGCGGCCGGCAAGACGCAGAACAAGGCGGCCGAATACCGCGAGATGATCGAGACCTGGCACCGCGCCGGCATCGCCTGCCACGTCGGCTACATCCTCGGGTTCCCCGACGACACGCCGGAGACGATCGCCGAGGACGTGCGCGATCTCCGCGAAGTCCTGGAGGTCGATCAGGCGTCGTTCTTCATGCTGACTCCGATCCCCGGGTCGCACGATCATCTCGAGATGGTCCGGAACAAGGTGCCGATCGACGCCGACCCCGGCAACTACGACTCGTTCCACCCGGTGATGCGGCACCCGCGCATGACGGGGGCCGAGTGGCTCGCGGCCTACCGCCGGGCGTGGCGCGATTTCTACTCGTTCGACGCCATGCGCCGGGCGCTCCTGAGATCGAACCACCGGACCTACTGGGGGCTGTTCAAGAACTATCTCTGGTACCGCGCGGCCATGATCGAGGACGCCCACCCGATGATCACCGGGTTCTTCCGGCTGAAGGACCGCAAGGAGCGCCGGCGCGGCTTCGCCGTCGAGGGGCGCCTCGCCCACCTGCGGCGCCGCGCCCCGGAGGTCTGGGCGCAGCTCCGCGCCTACGGCCGGCTGATGGGAGAGATGCAGGATCTGTGGCTGCAGACCCGCCACAAGGCGCCGCCGTCGCTTTGGTCCCGGCTGAAGCTGCCGAGACTCCCGGCCATAGCACTGCGCGACGTCGAGCCCTCGCCGCCTCCCATCGCCGCCCTCTTCTGCACCGCCGCCTTCGGCCTGGCGCTCGTGGCCGGGCGGACCAAGTGACAGGCACCGTCAATCTCTGACCGCGGGTCCGGCGGGCGAACACGCGTGCTAGGATCCCGCGTCCCTCCCGGTGGGGGGAGGACAAGGAGGTCTCACATGGATCCGAATCTCAACGCCTGCCTGGAAATGATCTTTCGCTGGATCCACGTCGTGGCCGGAATCGCGTGGATCGGGCACCTGTATTTCTTCAACTTCGTGAACAGCCAGGTCGTCAAGACCTACGACGCCGACTCGAAGAGGAAGGTCGTCCCCGAGCTGATGCCGCGGGCCCTGTACTGGTTCCGCTGGGGCGCGGCCTACACGTGGGTCACGGGGTTCCTCCTGGCGGGGATGGTCTACTACATGGGCGGCAACCTGATGCCGCCGGATTCGACCCGAAGCCTCGGGGCCGGGGTCGGCATCTCGCTGGTCCTGATCGTCGCGGTCTTCTTCATCTACGACGCGCTCTGGAAGGCGATGGCCAAGAACGAGCAGGGGGGTGTCGCGGTCTCGTTCATCCTGATGGCGATTCTCGTGGCCGCCATGTGGCACATCTTCGCCCCCCGGGCGGTGTACATCCACGTCGGGATGCTGTTCGGCACGATCATGGCGATGAACGTCTGGATGCGGATCTGGCCGGCCCAGAAGAAGATCATCGCGGCGACCAAGTCAGGCACCCCTCCCGACGCGGCCCTCGCGGCGATGGCCGGCCTGCGATCGAAGCACAACACCTACATGTCGGTCCCGCTCGTCCTCTCGATGGTGAGCAACCACTACCCGACGGTGTACGGCAGCGAGCACGGCTGGCTGACGCTGATCGTGCTGGTCGCGATCGGCTGGGGGTTGACGAAGCTGCTCTACATGAACGCCGCGCGCCCCGCCCCGGCGAAGTTCTAGGGCGTCTATCCGGTTTCTCGCGCAGGCATTTGCCTCAGCGGATGGATAGGCATGAAGCGCCTTGCTACGCCCGATTCCTTGCCCTAGTCTGCCGCAAC
>WNEQ01001196.1_pt1 | contig 13870 bp, 10 predicted proteins | sample 5399971 | NCBI WGS metagenome assembly WNEQ01 (sample SAMN13153330, study PRJNA577476) | soil metagenome | isolation source: 20 cm grassland meadow soil 2 days after 1st rain plot 5 | place: USA:California | collected 2015-09-18
CGCTAGCCGGGGCCATTGCCACCGCACCAGTCGGCGCGCATCTTCCCCCGATCTGCCGTCTCTCCCGCCGCCCAGCAAGGAAGGAGCGCGCCATGCGCACCGCTCACGTCCGGGTCACCGCCGTGTTCTTTCCAGTCTTCCTGATCGCCGTTGCCGCGGCGCTGCCGGCGCCGGCGCAGCAACCTGCGCTCATTCCGCGCAGCGTGTTCTTCGGCAACGCCGAGAAGCTCAACCCGCAACTCTCACCCGACGGCCAGCGGCTCGCCTACCTCGCGCCGGACAGCGGCGTGCTGAACGTTTGGGTGCGCACCGTCGGCAAGCGGGATGACCACCCGGTGACGCACGACCGGACTCGGCCCATTTACAACTACTTCTGGCAGGGCGACTCGAAGCACATTCTGCATCTGCAGGAACACGCGGGCGACGAGAACTGGCGCATCTATCAGACGGACCTTGCCGCCAAGACCACGCGCGACCTCACGCCGTTCGACAGCGTGCAGACCCAGATCCTCTCCGTCAGCCCCGACTTTCCCGACCAGATCCTCGTGGCCTGGAACCATCGCGACCGGCGCTTCCATGACGCCTACCGGTTGAATCTCAAGAGCGGGCGGGCCACGCTCGAAGCGGAGAACCCCGGCGACGTCACCGGGTGGGCGGCGGACCACGTGTTCCAGGTCCGCGTGGCCCAGGCGTCCCAGCCGGATGGGAGCACCGACATCCGCGTGCGCGACCGCGCGGGCGCGGCGTGGCGCCTGCTGCGCCACGAGAGCGCCGACGAGACGTTCGGTGGTGTCGCAGGATTCACCCCTGACAACCGGGGGGTGTGGCTCATCTCGAGTGTGGGCGCGAACGCGGCCCGGCTGCTGCAAATCGATCTCGCGACCGCCCACGAGACGCCGCTCGCCGCGGATCCGCAGTTCGACGCGAGCTTCGTGCTCACGCATCCCCGGCGGTACACGCTGCAGGCAGTGGCGTTCTTGCGACAGCGGCTCGAGTGGGAGGTCGTCGATTCATCCGTGGCGGGCGATCTCGCCGCGCTGAAGGCCGTGCACGACGGCGACTTCACGATCGACAGCCGCGACGTCAAGGACGCGAAGTGGATCGTGTCGTACAACGTGCCGGACGGGCCTATCTACTATTACGTCTACGACCGGGCCACGAAGCACGGCGAGCTGCTCTTCACCCACCGCCCGAAGCTCGAGCAGTACACCCTCGCGAAGATGCAGGCGATCTCCTTCACGGCGCGCGACGGCATGACGATCTACGGGTATCTGACACTGCCCGCCGGAGTCGAGCCCAAGAACCTCCCGCTCGTGCTGGACGTGCACGGCGGGCCGTGGGGCCGGGATACGTGGGGGTGGAATCGCGAGGTACAGTGGCTCGCCAACCGCGGCTACGCGGTGCTGCAGGTCAACTTTCGCGGGTCCACTGGATACGGAAAGGCCTACTTGAACGCCGGCGACCGCGAGTGGGGCGGCAAGATGCACACCGACCTGCTGGACGGCAAGAGCTGGGCCGTGGCGCAGGGCTATGCCGATCCGCAGCGCGTGTGCATCTACGGGGGGAGCTACGGCGGTTATGCGACTCTGGTGGGCGTCGCCTTCACCCCCGACGCGTTCGTGTGCGGCGCGGAAGCGTTTGGTCCGTCGAACATCGTCACGCTGATTCACAGCATCCCGCCCTACTGGGCCACGTTCAAGGCCGTGTTCGATAAGCGGGTCGGCAAGGTCGAAACGGAGGAAGAGTTTCTGAAGTCCCGCTCGCCGCTCTTCGAGGCGGACCAGATCAAGGTCCCGCTGCTCATCGTGCAGGGCGCGAACGACGTGCGCGTGAAGCAAGCGGAGAGCGATCAGATCGTCGCGGCGATGCGGAAGAACGGAAAGGACGTCGAGTACATCGTGTTTCCGGACGAAGGGCACGGATTCGCCAGACCGGAGAACAATCTGCGGTACTACGCCGCCGTGGAGGCGTTCCTGGCCAAGTACCTGGGCGGCCGCAGTGAGCCGGCGTCCGCCGGTGAGGACGTGGCACAATTCACGAAGTGAGATGGACATTCCCCGTGACTTCAACGCCGCTACGTGGTTCGTGGACCGCCACGTGGTGGAGGGCCGCGCCAAGCGGGTCGCGATTCGGTACGACGGCCAGGACATCACGTACGGCGACGTGCTTGCCGGCGCCAACCGCTGCGGCAACGCGCTCCGGCGGATCGGCGTCCGCATGGAGCAACGCGTGCTGTTGCTGCTCCCCGATTGCCCCGAATTCGTGTATGCCTTCTGGGGCGCCCTGAAAATCGGGGCAGTGCCGATTCCCACCAATACCCTCCTCAAGCCGCGCGACTACGAGTACATCCTGAACGACAGCCGCGCCGTGGTCGCCGTCGTGGCGGAAGAGCTGGCGCCGGCGATCGAGGAGGTTCGGCCCCGCCTCAGGTTCCTGCCCCAGCTCGTAGTGGCCGGCCGCGCGGGGCCGGGCCAGGTAGGGCTGGCCGAACTGGTGGCTGAGGAGCCCGCCGACCTCGACGCCGCTGCGACGACGAAGGACGACATCGCCTTCTGGCTGTACACGTCGGGCACGACCGGCACGCCGAAAGCGACCGTGCATCTGCAGCACGACATGGTCGTCTGCTGCGAGGCATTCGGACGGCACGTCCTCGAGATCGGCCCGGATGATCGCTGCTTCTCGGTGGCACGCCTGTTCTTCGCCTACGGACTTGGCAACGCGCTCTACTTTCCGTTCCACGTCGGCGCCTCGACGGTGCTCTTCCCCCGGCGCCCCGAGCCGGTGAAGGCGTTCGAGATCCTCAGCCGCGAGCGGCCGACGCTGTTTTTCGCCGTGCCGACCGCCTTCGCTGCGATGCTGCAGGTGCCGAATGCCGAGCGCACCTACGACCTGCGCTCAGTCCGGCTCTGCCTCTCGGCGGGCGAACCGCTCCCCAAGCCTATCTACGAGCGCTGGCTCGAGCGCTTCCGGCTCGAGATTCTGGACGGGATCGGGTCGACCGAACTGTGTCATACGTTCATCGCGAACCGGCGCGGGCACGTGCGCCCCGGCTCGAGCGGCACGCTGGTGCCGGGCTACGACGCCAGGATCGTGGATGACGACGGGCGTGACGTGCCCCAGGGCGAAGTCGGCAATCTGCTCGTCCAGGGCGACAGCGCCTGCGCCGGCTACTGGAACCAGCACGAGCGCTCGAAGCAGACGTTCGTGGGCGAGTGGGTGCGGACGGGTGACAAGTACCGGCGCGATCCCGACGGCTGCTTCTGGTACGCCGGCCGCAGCGACGACATGATCAAAGCGGGCGGCATGTGGGTGTCGCCTGCCGAGGTCGAAAGTGCGCTCGCCGAGCATCCCGCGGTGGTGGAGGCCGGAGTCGTGGGAGCGGCGGGTCGTGACGAGCTCGTAAAGCCGCTCGCGTTCGTCGTGCTCGCCGCGGGCCACGCGCCGTCGCCGGCACTGGAGGACGAGCTGAAAAGCTTTGTGAAGCAGCGGCTCGCCGCGTACAAGTACCCGCGCTGGATCGTGTTCGTCCAAGAGCTGCCGAAAACGGCGACGGGGAAAATCCAACGCTTTAAACTACGTGAAATGGCGGCGGGGAGATCACAGGGATCGTAGGGCTGCCCGTCGGCCATGCTGCGCCTCGGCGACGGCCCCGCCTCTCAGCGATGTCCCCGCCCGTCGGCATGGCCCGCCCGTCGACATGGTCCGCCCGTCGGCATGGTCCTGCCCGTCAGGGCGGGGCTGGATAGGAACCCCGTGCTTACGCACGGGGCGATGCGGCTACGCACGGGGCGATGCGGCTTACGCACGGGGCGATGCGGCTTACGCACGGGGCGATGCGGCTAGGACGCCCGGCGATGCCCCGGGTCGGAGGCCGTGTCGGTCCAAGAAGCGCTCCATTTCCCGCTGCAACTCTTCCCTGCGGTGATGTGCCTCCTGGTTCAGGATGTACGACATGAGCCGCTGCTCAGAACGCTTGCTCACGGAGAACGCGGCGTAGCCCGTCTGCCATGCGAATAGACGGCGACGCGGGAACGTCGCATGGATCCATCGACAGGAATTCGCTTTGAGTGCGTTCACTAGGCTCGCGATGGACCGATCGGGCGGTAACGAGAGATACAGATGGATGTGGTCCTGCACGCCACCGGCACACAGCAGTAGAGCCCCCTTTCGGCGCGCAATGCCGGACAGGCATCGATAGAGCTGATGCCGCCAGTCCGTGTCGAGCCAGGGCTGTCTCCGGTACGTCGTCCAGATGCAGTGAACTCGAATCCAAACAAAACTGTGAGCCGCCATCGACTCCGACAGTAATAGCGCCAGCGCGGGCGTCCCCTATCATTCCCATGTCGGAAACATCGTAAGATTGCGGCATAGCCCCGCCCGTGAGGGCGGGGCTCCCGAGACGGCGGGGCTGTGATGACGGGCTCCGGGACGGCGGGGCCGATGACCGGGCTCCCGTGACGGCGGGGCCCGTGGTGGCTGGGCTGCCCGTGAGGGCGGGGCTCCCGTGACGGCGGGGCTGCCGTGAGCGCGGGCCCATGATGGCCGGGCGCCGAGGACCCGTGCTGACGCACGGGGCCATGGCACGTGCTGACGCCCGGGGCCATGGCACGGGCAGACACACGGGGCCATGGCACGGGCAGACACACGGGGCCATGGCACGTCCTTACGCATGGGGCCGATGGTCCGGGCCAACGGGCACCGTCACCGTTGACGATCGAAGATTGCGGCATAGCCCCGCCCGTGAGGGCGGGGCTCCCTAGAGGGGGCCGTGATGACGGGGCTCCCGTGAGGGCGGGGCCCATGCTGGCTGGGCGCCGAGGACCCGTGCTGACGCACGGGGCCATGGCACGGGCCGACGCACGCGTCACCCGTTCACGTAAGGGCCAGCAGCGAGACGTCATATAGCGCGTGCGTCCACGCGGTGATCCCGAACCCCCGCAGCAGATAGAGCGCCGAGAAGAACAGCCCGGCGATCATGCGAAACATAAAGGAATAGATCTGGAAACGGTCGCCGTAGGGACCGAGGTAGTGGAATGCCGAGAAGATGCCGGCGCCGACGACCGTCGCAGCGATGCCCGCAGCGCGGGGTGACCACCCCGCGAGCGCCCGTGCCGCGACGGCGAGCCCCGTCACGAGCAGCACGCGAAACAGCAACTCCTCGTAGATGCCGGCGCCGAGCGACAGCATCAAGCGCGTCCACCAGTCGAGCCCCGGAGCGGGCGGCAGCGTCAGCGTCTGCAACAGCCCCATCACGCGCGACGTGACGCCGCCGACCGCGATCCCGAACACGAGCGCCAGCGCCACCGACTCGCCCAACATCGCCCCGAACACGCGACTCTTCAGGCGCGAGCCGTGGGCGCGCATGTCACGCGCCACGAGCCACAGCCCGCCCGCGATGAGGCAGATCATGAATAGGAGCGGACCCCACGTCCCCGCCACGGCCACGAACAGGTCCTGGAGGATCACGTCGGCGCCGTTGCGGACCGCGCGCGGGCCGGTGGAGAGCAGCACCGCGAGGACCTGATAGAACGTGAGCAGCGGCAGCGCAAACAGCAGGCTGTAGCGCGGCGCGCGGCTCGCCTGCCAGTAGGAGGCGGGCGACGTGAAGGACGACAATCGGGCGTCGGTCATCGAAGTCAAACAATCTATCGCAGGCGATTCCCGGGCTGAGAGCCCGGGCTCGGCGCGGTGTTCGTCCTTAAGGACGCGGCCCCGAGCCGAGCGCGCCCTCTTAGGGCGCGTGTCCAAGTCAGACGCTCAATCATCGGGCGTGCTTGCGAGTGGTTTTCTCGGCCGGTATGCTTGCGCACCCCCGCCCCCACCCCACCCCCACCCTACGGGAGGGCGTGCATGAAGGTGCCTGTCATCGCGCTGGCGGCGATAGTATGGGTTGCGCTCGCGACCCCCGGCCCTGCACACGCCCAGAAGCGGGAGCGCGCCCGCGATTTGGGGATCCCGCTCGAGGGCGTCCCCGGGCCGCTCGACGCCATCACCGACGTTGCCGGCGTCGAGGTCGGCCATCGCACGCTGGTCGCCGGGAGCGGCAAGCTGATCGCCGGGAAGGGCCCCGTCCGCACCGGTGTGACCGCCGTCTTCCCGCGGGGGAAGACCTCGGATGACCCCGTGTTCGCGGGCTGGTTTACAATGAACGGCAACGGCGAGATGACCGGGACGACATGGGTCGAGGAGTCCGGGTTCCTGTGGGGTCCCGTGCTGATCACGAACACCCATTCCGTGGGGGTGGTGCGTGACGCCGTGATCGAATGGGCGCTGCGCCAGGGGCGCCTGCTGCACGACGAGTGGTCGCTGCCCGTCGTCGCGGAGACGTGGGATGGCGGACTCAACGACATCAACGGGTTTCACGTGACCAAAGCGGACGCCTGGGCCGCGCTGGACAGCGCGCACGGCGGGCCAGTGGCCGAGGGAAGCGTGGGCGGCGGCACTGGCATGATCTGCAACCGATTCAAGGGGGGTATCGGCACCGCCTCCCGGCGACTCGGGGCCGATGGCGGCGGCTACACGGTGGGCGTCTTGGTGCAGTGCAACTATGGCGCCCGGGCACCGTTGCGGATCGCCGGCGTGCCGGTGGGCCGTGAGATCCCGGACCTGCTACCGTGCCGCGAGCCCTGCAGCGGCCCGCGCTCGGAGCGGGAGGCCCGGCTCGCAGCGGACGTGGGCTCGATCATCATCGTGGTCGCCACCGACGCGCCGCTGCTCCCGCACCAGCTCAAGCGGATCGCGAAACGCGCCGCCCTCGGGGTGGGTCGCATGGGCGGGCTCGCCGGGAACTCGTCGGGCGACATCTTCATCGCGTTCTCGACGGCGAACGCGCGGGCGTCGCGGGACTCTGGACTCGCCCAGCTGGCGATGCTCTCGAACGAGCGGATCACCCCGCTCTTCGAAGCGACCGTACAGGCCACCGAGGAGGCGATCATCAACGCCATGCTCGCCGCGGAGACGATGACCGGCGCCGACGACCTGAAGGTCTACGCCCTCCCCCACGACCGGCTGCGCGAGATCTTGCGCAAATACAACCGGCTCGCGCCGTAGATGCCTAAACCCGAGAGGCCGCGGCGCGCGCGCCGCGCGCCGACCGGCCTGAAGGCCGCGGACCTGCGCGTCCGGCCGCTGGCGCGCGCCGAAACCATCCCGTCGGCGTGGTACACCGACCCACGCTTCCACGACCTCGACCGCGACGCGGTGTTCGCCGCGACGTGGCAGTACGTCGCCGACGTGCAGCAGCTGGCCCAGCCGGGCGACCACGTCCTGGCCGACATCGCCGGGGAGCCGATCATCGTGGTGCGGGCGAGCGACGGCGAGCTGCGGGCGTTCTACAACGTGTGCCGCCACCGGGGCGGGCCGCTGGCGCTGAAGGACGGCAACGCGGATATGCTGATCTGCAAGTACCACGGCTGGACCTACCGACTCGACGGCATGCTGCGCGGCGTGCCCCACTTCAACCGAGTGGAACTGTTCGACAAGCGGGACTACGGGCTCACGCCGGTGCCGCTCGCCGTGTGGGAGGGGCTGGTGTTCGTGAGCCTGTGCGAACGGCCGCAGCCGCTCGAGAGCCACCTGTCGGGCATCCGGGAGCGCATCGCGCCGACTCACCTCGGCAGTCTCACGTTCGCGCGGCGCATCGCGTACGACGTGCACGCCAACTGGAAGGTGTACGTCGACAATTACCTCGAAGGGTACCATATCCCCTACGTGCACCCGGAGCTCCTCAAGCTGTACTCGGACTACGAGAGCTATCGCACCGAGGTGAGTGACTGGTACAGCGTGCAGGTGGGGCCGCTGCAGGTCGAGCGCAACGTCTACACCGCGGGCGGCGGCGAGGCCCTGTATTATCACGTGTTCCCGAACCTGATGCTCAACGTCGTGCCCGGGCGGTTGCAGTCGAACGTCGTCGTGCCCGTCGCCCCGGATCGCTGCAAGGTGATCTTCCGCTACTACTACGACGACGTCACGTCGGCCGCGGCGCGCGAGCGGATCGAGTCCGACGTCACGTTCTCGGACACGGTGCAGCGGGAGGACGCCGAGATCTGCGAGCGGGTGCAGCGCGGGCTCGCCTCGCGGGCGTACGACAAGGGTCGCTTCTCCGTGCGGTTCGAGGAGGGGGTGTATCACTTTCAGAACCTCTTGAAGCGCGCCTATCGCGACTGGCTGAAGCACCCCGCCTGATGGCCGAGCTCAAGCGCCAGCTCGGTCTGCTCGACTCCACGATGATCAACGTGGGGACCATCATCGCGTCGGCGATCTTCATCGTGCCGAGCGCCATCGCTCTCCAGCTCCACGCCTCCCTGCCGACGATTCTCGTATGGATCGTGGGCGGCCTGGTGTCGCTGCTCGGGGCGCTCTCCGTGGCGGAACTCGGCGCCGCGATGCCCCAGGCGGGTGGGCAGTACGTGTATCTGACCGAGGCATACGGGCCGGTCTGGGGATACTTGTACGGCTGGACCAGCGGGGTCGTGATCAATCCAGCTTCGATCGCGGCGATCGCGGTGGGGTTCGCGACCTACTTCGGCTTCTTCGTACCGCTCGCGGACGCAGGCATCAAAGCGGTGGCGGTCGTTTCGATCGTGGCGCTCACGGCCCTGAACTGCCTGGGTGTGCGGCTGGGCGCGATCACCCAGAACGTGCTTACCCTGATCAAGATGGGTTTGCTGGCGGTGTTGATCGTCGCCGGGTTCGTGCTGCCCGGGGGCAGCGTCGCGAATCTATCGCCGCTCTGGCCCCCCGCGCCGGTCGGGAGCCTGATCGCGCCGTTCGGCGTGGCGATGGTGGCGGCGTTGTGGGCGTACGACGGCTGGATCGAGATCACGTACGTCGGGAGCGAGGTGAAGGATCCGGAGCGCACCCTGCCGCGCTCGATCGTGCTGTCCACGCTGATCGGGATGGCGCTGTACTGTCTCGTGACCGCCTCGTTCGCCTACGTGCTGTCTCCGGCCAGGATGGCGGCGTCGTCGCTCGTCGCCTCGGACGCCGCCCAGGTGACTATGGGCCGCGCCGGCGCCGCGCTCGTCGCCGTGGCGATCATGACCGCCACGCTGGGCTCGAACAACGGGATCGTGCTCACGGCGGCGCGCGTCCCCTACGCGATGGCGCGCGACGGCGTGCTGCCGCGCTGGCTGGCGGGGGTTCACCCCCGCTTCCTGACTCCCGTTCCGTCCCTGGTCGTGCAGGGAATGATCTCGATCGCACTCACCTGGATCTCGACCGAGCCGTCCTGGAAGGACACCTACAGCCGCCTCTTTACCTACGTCGTCTTGTCGGAGTTCGTCTTCTACGCGATGTCCTGCGGCGCCGTGCTGCGGCTGCGGTACAAGGCCGCGGCCCTGGTGCGGCCCTACAGGACGTGGGGCTATCCGGTGACGCCGATCGTCTTCATTCTGTTCTCCCTCTGGCTCGTCATCAACACGGCGCGCGAGCAGCCGCGCGACGCCGCCGCCGGGGCGGCGCTGATCCTGGCCGGCCTGCCGATCTACTTCCTGCGCCGCGGCGCGGCCGCGCGCTGAGCGCCCGCGCAGCGGTCGTCCCGCAGTTGCGGGCCGTGTGCAGAACGTGCAGTTTAGGGGAAGCGCTCCGTTGCGCCGCCCGTTATCCGTCAGCCGCTGTTCGGAGAGCCGTCCCACTGCGGACCAGCGTCTGACGGGTAACGGGCGACGAATCGGGTCAGCGTCTCCCGTCCCGCAGGATTTCGCGCGCCGCGTTGTACCCGCACGCGCCCATCACCCCGCCACCGGGGTGTGTGGCGGCGCCGCACAGATAGAGACCCTTGATCGGCGCGCGGTAGTCGGCGTAGCCCGGGAGCGGCCGCAGGAAGAAGAGCTGGGACAGGGTCATCGCCCCCTGGAAGATGTTCCCGCCGGTGAGTCCGAAGCGACGCTCGAGGTCGAGCGGTGAGAGCACCTGCCGATCGATCACCGAGCGTTTGAAGTTCGGCGCGTACTCGTTGAGAATGTCGAAGCAGCGATCGGCGAAGCGATCCTTCTCCTGGTCCCAGCCGCCATTGCGGAGCTGGTAGGGCGCGTACTGCACGAAGAACGACATCACGTGCCGGCCGGGCGGAGCGAGCGTCGAGTCGACGACGGACGGGATCGTACACTCGAGAATCGGGTTCGCGGAAGGGCGACCGTACTTGGCGTCGTCGTACGCCTGCTCCATGTAGTCGAGCGTCGGCGCGATGTGGATCGTGCCGCGGAGGTGCGCGTCGGCCGGGAGGTCGCCGTGCGTGACCGCGCTGAAGACCGGCAGCTCGGAGAGCGCCACATTGATCTTGAGCGACGCGCTCGAGTAGTCGATCGCCCGCACTTGGTCGACGAACTCACCCGGGAGCGCATCCGCATCCACGAGCTCGAGGAACGTGACGTGCGCGTCCACATTGGACGCGACCCGGGGCGCCGCGAACTGCGTGCCGTCGGCGAGCGCCACGCCCGTCACGCGGCCGCCCCGCGTCAGGATCTTCACCACCGGGCTGCTCAGCCGGATCTCCGCCCCCGCGGCACGCGCCGCGGCGGCGAGCGCGTCGCTCAGGCCGCCCATCCCGCCGCGCACATAGCCCCACATCCCCCGCACGCCATTGCACTCGCCCATGACGTGGTGGAACAGCACGTAGGCCGTGCCGGGCATCGAGGGTGACGCCATCGCGCCGATGATCGCGTCGGTCGCCAGCGCGATCTTCAGCTGCTCGGACTCGAACCAGCGGTCGAGGATGGGCCGCGCGGCGCCGGTGAGGATCTCGAGCGCCCGCGGGCCGTCCGGGCCGAGCTTGAGGAACCGCCACCCCAGGCCGGCGAGCTGCAGCAGGTCGCGCGGCCTGAGCGACCAGGGATTGGGCGGGGTCCGGAGCAGCGTCGGCTCGATGAAGTCGGCCACTCGCTCGAGCATCGCCTCGTAGCGAGGCAACGCCGCGGCGTCCTGCGGTGAGAACTGCGCCACCTGACGCCGCGTCAAGTCCTTGTCGGGGCCCATCAGCAGGAACCGGCCGTCGGGGAAGGGCGTGAACGACGAAGGGCTGCGCGGCAGCAGCTCGAAGCCGTGCCGGCCGAGCTCCAGGTCGCGGATGATCTCGGGGCGGAACAGGCTGCTCACATACGACGCCGTGGACACCTTGAAGCCGGGCCACACCGCTTCGGTGACGCAGGCGCCGCCGACCAGTTCGCGCCGCTCGAGCACGAGGACCCGCATGCCCGCGCGGGCGAGGTAGGCCGCCGCGACCAGGCCGTTGTGGCCGGCCCCGATGATGATGATGTCGTACGAACCGGGCATGAATCCCTGTCGTCGGGCGCGAGCGAGGGCTATGTTAGGGACTGAGGGTCGATGACGCCCCCCCCGGCGCGGTTCCTGCACCTAGTGCTGATCGGCTGTTGCGCGGCATCCGCCCTCGCCAGCGCCGCCTGCCGGTCAGGCCGGGCACACGAAGGCGCCGCCGCGCCGCTCCGACTGCCCGCCAATTTGCACGTGATCAACGCTAATTGGTCGGATGTCCGCATCTACCTGGTGCGTGGCGGCCTGCTCCTGCGCCTCGGCTCCGTGACGAGTCAGAACAGCGCGGACTTCGAGATCCCGGCCGACGTGCTCAACGAGGCGGCCAGTGTGACGCTCGTCGCCAGCCCGCTGGGCGGCCGGGAGTCGTTTTCCACGCCGCTCACCGGCATTCGGCCCGGCGACGAGCTCGAACTCACTGTCGAGAACCTGTTGCCACACTCGCACCTGGTGGTGCGCTAGCCTCGAGCCGCGGTCACGGGCGGCGGGGCCGTTCGGCCGCCCGCTCGAGCAGCGCCGCGAGCTCCGGCGCGATATTCGGGCCGAACAGCTCGCGGGTCGGGAGGGTGACGATCTGCGGCCGCGGACCGGGCGTGCCCTCCGAGCCGTTGGGCCCCGCTGATCCCTTCTGGCCGGTGGCGCCGTCGGCGGCATCGGCACAGCGGCGGTTGTCCTTGTCGGCGTTGCCCTGGCCGCCCTTGCCGCCCTTGCCACCATTCCCGCCCGTGCCGCCCGGCCCGCCGGGGCCTCCGGGAGTACGCGCTTCTATCAATCCCGCGAGGAAAGGATTCTCGGCCGGGGCGATGATGGTGACGCGGCCGCCGCGCCCGCCGCTGCCCCCAGGGCCGCCGTTGCCGCCGCTGCCACCCGGCCCTCCGGGTTGGGGCGGGCACCCGGCCTGGCCAGCGGCGCCGTCGCCGCCGTTCTGCCCCGACGTCCCGGCCCCGCCCCGACCGCCGCGGGACTCGACCCAGAGCCAATTGGCGGGTGGGATGGTATTGCCATCGGCGAACACGTAGTACGGTCGGGAGTAGCCGACTTCGACTGCTGCAACGATCAGCTTGTCGTAGAAGCGCGACCGCAGGATGGCAAGCCGCACGGTCACGTCCGGCCCGTTGCCGCCCGCCTGCCCCGCGCCGCCGGGCTCCCCGCTGAACTCGAAGCCGTGTCCCATGCAGCTGTACTCGGGTGCGATGACGACGGTGTTCTGCACCGCCGGTTTGGCGCTCAGCGTGGCCGTGAGCCGGAATCCCGACGCCGCCGTCCACAGGGGGTTCGCGTTGGTCACCCAATCGCCGTTGTCGCGGCTCACGGCGTCCGGGCTCGACCGTTCGAGGAACACCACGTGCAGTCGGGGGGGATGCTTCTTGTCGTAGCTGCGTGCGAACGGCACGCGCGAGCCGTCGGCGAGGACCGCTTCGTAGCTCGCCTGTATCCAGCCGCCGGGACAGGCCCGGTCCTGGGCGGTCACGATGCGGATGTCGCGGATCTGCGCGACCAGGCCGGGATCCGGCGCGAAATCGGCGGGCGGTGCATGCGCGCAAGAAACCACAAGAAACGTCAAGCCTAACGGCGTCGCGCGAAGGCGTCTCGCAGAACCGTCGTTCACGGGTTCTCGTCCCGCACAAACTTCCCGCTCTCCGCGTCGAAGACGCGGATGCGCACGACCACCCCGGCCCGCGCCCGGTCCACCTCGCGCACGTGCACGAGCCTCCGGTCGGCCGTCGGCCGGTAAATGATCCAGCTGCCGGCGGGCGCCACGGCCTCGATGCCGGCGCAGGCACGCGATTTCGGTCGCGGCTGCCGGCCCGGCGGCACGCCCGGGATCCAGACCCGGCACTCTCCGGGCTTGGGGAGGTGCCCGGGCGGCACGCCGAGCGTGGCAGCCGTGCTCGGCCCGGCGGTCTCGGCCTCCGGGGTCGGAGCAAGGATGATGGTCCTGGTGGTCCGAGTGCAGGCTGCGACTAAGACGAGAGTCGTCAAGCCGAGGGTCGTCACGCAGAGGCGTTGCACAAGAACGTCACGCGAAACCGTAGGTGGCCGCATCACGATCGCTCCTCTCACTACATGCCGGTCGAGGGTTTCGGGCGGTAGCAAAATGTGAAATAGGATGACAATAGGCAACTTTTCCGACCGAGCGCGAGGTTCAGTATGTTTGCGGCGTGGAGACGGCGGGCTACGGTCTCATCGAGACGATGCGGGTGCGCGAGGGGCGCATCCCGTTCCTCGAGCGCCACCTGGCACGTCTCGAGCGCTCGCTGCGGGAACTCGGCCTGCCGCGACCCACGCGTGACGTCGCGGCGCTGGTGCGCCCGTTCGCCGGCGCCGACGAAGCGGTGCTGCGGGTCGAGGTGTGCGACGGCCGCGCCACGGTGACGGTGCGGGAGCTGCCGGTGCTCGACCCGCCCGCCGTGATCACGGCGGCAGAGCCGCACGAGCAGTATCCGCACAAGACAACCGAGCGCGATTGTTTCGTGGATGCGGCAGAAGAAGCGGAGATCGCCGAGGCGGACGATGCGTTGTTGCTCACGCCCGACGGGTGGGTGGCCGAGGGGACCGTATGGAACGTGTTCTGGTGGGACGGCGACCGGTTGCGGACGCC
>WNEQ01001197.1_pt1 | contig 13870 bp, 10 predicted proteins | sample 5399971 | NCBI WGS metagenome assembly WNEQ01 (sample SAMN13153330, study PRJNA577476) | soil metagenome | isolation source: 20 cm grassland meadow soil 2 days after 1st rain plot 5 | place: USA:California | collected 2015-09-18
CGAGACCGAGAAGCAGCTCCACACCGGGCCCCAGGCCGCGTCCGTGCTCGGCATCCCCACCGTGCCCACGACCCGCTTCGAGACCGCCTGCGCCTCGTCGCACGCCGCCTTCCGTCACGCCACGATGGAGATCGCCGCCGGCGTCTCCGACATCATCATGGTGGGCGGCGCCGAGCGCGTGCTGAACGTCCCCACCGCGGACTCGACCGAGTTCTTCGCGTACGCGTCGGACGCCCGCTGGGAGCAGACGCTCGGCCTCACGTTCCCCGGCGTCTTCGCGCTCGTCGCCCGCGCCCACATGGCGAAGTACGGGACGACCGAGGAGCAGATGGCCCACGTCGCGGTGAAGAACCACCGTCACGGCGCGCTGAACCCCAAGGCGCAGTTCCGGAAAGAGATCACGCTCGACACGGTGATGACCTCGCCCTACATCGCCGATCCGCTCAAGCTCTACGACTGCTGTCCCTTCACCGACGGCGGCGCCGCCGTGATCCTGGCCTCCGAGGAGGTCGCCCGACGCCACAAGCGCGCGATCTGGGTGCTCGGCTCGGCGGCCGCGTCCGACTACATGCTGCTCCACGACAAGAAGGATCCCGCCCGCGTCCCGGCCACCGAGCGCGCCGCGGCGGCGGCGTATCGCCAGGCCGGCCTCGAGCCCGATGACGTGGACGTCGTCGAGCTCCACGACTGCTTCACCATCGCCGAGATCGTGGCGACGGAAGGCCTCGGACTCTTCGAGCCGGGCACGGGCGGGGTCGCGGCCGAGAAAGGCTGGACGAGCCTCGGCGGCAAGATTCCCGTGAACACGTCGGGCGGCCTGAAGGCCAAGGGCCATCCGATCGGCGCGACCGGCGCCGCTCAGATCGTCGAGGTCGTGACCCAGCTTCGCCGCGAGGCCGGGCCGCGCCAGGTCGACGGTGCCAAGGTCGGTCTCACCCACACGCTCGGGGGCAACACCGCCACCGTGCTCGTGAGCGTGTTCGGCCGTGACTGAGACGGCGATCACGCTCAAAACGTTCTTCGAGACCGCTCGCGATGGGCGCCTCACGGCCATCAAGTGCGGCCGCTGTGGCAACCTCGAGATCCCTCCCAAGGAGTTCTGCGACGCCTGCGGCCAGCGCGACTGGAAATCGGCGCCGCTCTCGGGTGAAGGAGCCATCGCCTCCTACACGGTCATCCGCGTGGCGCCCACCAAGCACGCCGGTGACGCGCCGTACGCGATCGCGGTCGTGAAGCTGCGCGAAGGCGTCTCGCTCCTCGGGCGCCTCGTGGGCATCCCGCTCGACAAGGTGACCGTGGGGATGCCGGTCCGCTTCCGTCCGCTCGTCATCCGGAACGAGACGGCCGTCGGCTTCGGCCCGGCCTGACAAACGGCGCCGCTGCGGCACAATTTCGAGGACGGTCTGGCACGATCGGCGTGAGCCGTCGGCACCGCGGCGACGGCTCCGCTCGACCCTGTACGTGGTTGGCCGACAGCGCCATCCGCGCGCCGAACTGGCGCGCGAATTGCCTCGCACACCGCCCGATGCGCTTTCGCCGTCACCTCGCCATCGCGACCTGCCTCGCCGCCGTGCTGGCCCTGGCAGTCGGCGCCGCCGCCCAGTCTCCGTTCGACATCGCGCTCGAGGCCGGGCTCGCCGCGATGCGTGCGAACCGGTACCGCGAGGCGCTCGAGCGGTTTCGTGAAGCGGTCGCGGCGGCGCCCGACAACCTGGCTGCCCTGCTCGCACAGGTCCGCGCCGCCAACGCACTGGGTGAATTCGACGAGGCCGTGGCCACGGCGCGCTCGATCGTCGCCATGGCGGCCGCGCCCGAGCATCAGGCCTGGCTGGCCGCCGTGGCCGAGCGCGCCGGGCTAACCGACGAGGCCCGTGCCGCGTACAAGGCGAGCGTGCAGGGCGAGTGGCTGGGCCGAAGCGACGTCGCCGAATCCTACCTGCTCTTCCTCGTCGACATCGGAGACCACACAGCCGCGCTCGAGCTGGCGCGAGCCGAGGGCTGGCTCGCTCCCGACCGCGACTACTGCCGCGATCCGCTACCTGGCATCAATCGACGGACCGGCATGCTGCTCGCGTGGCTCGTTCATCCCGATCAGGCGCCATGCCTGCTCCAGGTCGCTCGCAGCCTCACCGACGAAGGCTACACGCGGCTGCCGCGGCACATCCTCCTCGATCTGATCGCCAAGACCGACGACCAGAAGCTGAAGGCACGCGCGACCGCCTTCCTTCGGGCGCGCCTGCCCCAGCACGACGTCCCGACGCTGGCCGAGGCCTTGAACGGCGCCGGCTACTCGCTGAGCCGTCGCCTGCAGAACGACGACGCGATTCGCGCCTACGAGCGCGCAATGGCCATCGATCCGCGCTTCTCGTGGCCACCGAGCAACCTCGCGCGCGTCCACATCAATCGCAAGGACTACGCGCAGGCGCTGGAGTGGTTGCAGAAGGCGGTCGCGCTGAATCCCGACCACCTGCGGGCCGTGCAGAATCTCGGTTGGACGCTGAACGAGCTGGGCCGCCGTGATGAGGCGCTCGCGATCTACCAGCGCGCGCTCGCCCTCGACCCCGACGACGCGTGGACCCACGCCAACATCGGCTGGGCGCTCCTCAAGCTCGGGCGCGAGAGCGAGGCGGTGCCGGCGCTACAGACGTCGCTGCGCCTCGATCCATCGCAGCGCAACGTCCGCAACTTCCTCGACACGCGCTTCGGCGCCGATCCCCGCGTCGGGCCGAGCCCCTTCAGCTCGCACGACCGGTGACGCGGGCGGCGCTGGCGCTCGTCGCGCTGCTGCTGGCGATCCTCGTCTGGCCGGCGGCGAGCGCGGCCGAGTCCGACCTGGCCGCCCAGGTCGAGCGCGTGACCAAGGCCTACCGCGACGGCCGCTTCCAGGACGCGCTCACCGACGCCCGCGATCTCGTTCAGCGGGTTCCCGGTGATCCGACTGCCCGGACGCTGTATGGCTCGATCGCCGAGTACATCGGGGAGTTCGACGAGGCGCTCGTCGCGTACGCCCAGGCGCGAACGCTGGCGCCCGACCATCCGGGCGCGCAATTCCGGATGGGCTCCCTGCTGGTTCGCCTCGGCGCCTACGACCAGGCGCTGACCCACCTCGATTTCTTCGTCACGAGCTTTCCGTGGGAAGTCCGGTGGAAGTTCCTCAACGGCCAGCCCGAGCAGAAGGCCGAGATCGTCAAGAGCGAGCGCGGCCTCGAGGCCATCGCGCAGTTGAAGGTCGACATCGTCATGGAAAAGGGCGACGTGGCCCGGGCGCGAACGCTCGCCCAGGAGTACGGCCTCGTCGCGCCGGCGCACGACTACTGCGCCGACGCTCGCCAGCCCGCGGGCCGTCGCGGCGGCGACGAGCAGTTCAAAGCGTTTCGGCTGGCGGCGCTCGCCACGCCTCCCGACGCCGACTGTGTCTGGTGGTACGGGCAGTGGCTGACCGACGAGGGCTACGTGCGGTTGGCGCAGATCGTGGTCGCCGAAGCGACGCGGCTGACCACGTCGGCGACGAACAAGCAGTTGGGCGAGCGTTATCTGAAAATCCGCCTGATCGACGGCCGTCAGATCAGCAAGCGCGCCGAGCAGCTCGCGATCATCGGACGCCAGCGCTATCTGCGTGAGCGCGACGCCGCCGGCGCCACGCAGTTGCTGGAAGAGGCGATCCGTCTCGAGCCCACGTTTCCCCGGCCGCATCTACATCTCGCGCGCATCGCGTGGGATCGCAAGGAGCACGCGAGCGCGCTGAGCTGGCTCGAGCGTGCGCTCCAGGTGGATCCCGAGCACTGGCGAGCCCATCGCAACCTGGCCCAGGTCCTCGTCGGTCTCGGCCGCTTCGCCGACGCCGAGCCGCGACTGCGCCGAGCGCTCGATCTGTTCGCTGACGACCCTGGCGCCCATCTGATGCTCGCCCGCGCGCTCTACGCTCAGGGCAAGTACGAGGAGTACGTGAAGGAAACCCGCGCCGCGTTGCAGCTCACCTCGACGTGGTCGAAGCAGCAATTTCCCGAGGTCCGCGACTTCCTCGCGAAGCACGAGGCCGGCGACGAGCCTGCGGGCCTGCCGCCGGCGCCCGATCCGCGCATCCTGATGGGCTGGAACCAGGACTGAGGCGTGGGCGAGATGCTCCGGCAGGCACGGGTTTCGGGGCAGCCTGGCACGGCCGCCCGGTCCGGCGCAGCGCGTCGTCCTGACGGCGCTGACGACCTGACAGGTAGTTAGCGAGCGTCGCTCTACCCCCCACGGGTCTGGCCTGCGATTTGCCAGATACCGTCGCGGCATGAAGAGGACGCTGCTCGCGCTGGCCACCGTGATCCTGGTCTTCGGCGCCATCGCCCTGCTCGTGTCCGGCGCCGGGTACTACTCGGCCTCGTCGCGCGAGGGAGAAGCCCGAGCGTACGTGGACAAGATCGTTCCAGCGGTCGTGAGTCGCTGGAGCACCGGTGACCTTCTCGCCAACGCGAGCCGCGAGATGTTGCGCGACGTCACGTTGGACAGAGTCGACACGCTCTTCGCGTCGTTCAAGCAGCGGCTCGGCCACCTGCGAGCCTACGGCGGCGCGCAGCGCGAAAAGTTCTTCTTCTCGTTCACGACGCGCGGCCGGGTCCTGACGTATGTCTATCTCGTCACCGCGCAGTTCGAGCGTGGGCCGGCCCAGATTCGCGTGCGTGCGATCTGGCGGGACGGCCAATGGAAGCTCAGCGATTTCTATGTCTTCTCCGACTCTTTGGTGCAGAGATGAGCCTACGATTGATGACGATTGTCGCGCTGCTCTTCGCCGCGCTGGCGCTGGCCGCCGCCGCGACCGATCAGTCCACTCCGAGGCCGCAGGGGCCGGTCAGCGCCGCCATCGAGTGAGGCGCCGCTGACATGCGCGGCCCCACTCGGAAATGGGCGATGAAGATATCTCGCCTGATCGCGGTCTCGACGGCCGCCGGGCTGCTCTCCGGCGGGCTCTTCGGCTACCCACAGCTCCTCGACGCCGGCTGGTCGCCCGAAGCCGCCCTCTGGCTGTCGGTCCTCGGCTTCGTCGGCCCCGCCCTCGTGGTGGCCGGACTCGCCATTGCCTCGCACGCGGTCAGTGAGCTGCTCGGCCTCCGCCGTGAAAACATGTCCGCCATGCTCGACCCGCCGCGGCGGCAGCCGAGACCAGGACGACAGACCCGCGCCGCCTAGCGTGAACGGCGACCGGTGTCGGCCGGCGCCGTCGCCAGCCACGCGCGCAACACTTCCGCCACGCTCCATGCCTGAGCCGCGCATCCACCTGGCGTGAATGGCCCGACGGCGTCGAACACCTCGCTGATCGACCCGAAGCACGCCTCCCCGAGGTGCGGCACGAAGCCCTCGAGGAAGCGTCGCGCGCCGGCCCGATCGTCGGGATAGAGGCGCAGCCACGCGTCGACGAAGGGGCCGATCAGCCAGGCCCACACCGTGCCCTGGTGATACGCGGCGTCACGCGCGCGGAGGTCACCGTCGTAGCGCGACTTGTAGTCGGGGTGATCCGGCGCCAGCGAGCGCAGGCCGACCGGTGTGAGGAGTCGCGCGGTGACGACGTCGAGCATGGGCTTCCACCGCGCAACGTCGAGCACGGGATGGCGCAGGCTCAGCGCCACGATCTGGTTCGGCCGGCACGCCGGATCGTCCCCGGCTTCGCCGTCGACCACGTCGTAGCAGTAGCCACCCTCGGCGTACCAGAAACGCTCGTTGAAGGCGGCGCGCGCACGATCGGCGTGGCGGGCCAGCTCCTTGGCCGCGCCGGCATCGCCCTCCTCGTTCTCCCACGCCTCGAGGAGCCGCAGGGCGTTGTACCAGAGCGCGTTGATCTCGACGGCCTTGCCGCGGCGCGGAGTCACCACCCAGTCGCCGACCTCGGCGTCCATCCACGTGAGCGGATAGCCGGGAGCGCCCTGGCGGAGCAGGCCGTCACGCGCGTCCACGCCGATCCCGAAATGCGTGCCGGCCAGATGATGAGCGACAATGTTGCGCAGTCGCGGCATCAGCAGGCGCCGCGTGAGACGATCGTCCGTCGCCGAGAGATAGCGATCGATCGCGTGGAAGAACCAGAGCGTGGCGTCGGCGGTGTGGTACAGCCCGTGATCATCGCCCTCGGGGAAGAGGTTCGGAATGAGGCCGTCGCGCACGTACTGCGCGAACGTGTGCAAGACCCACTCGGCTTCCCTGGCCCGCCCCGTCTGCAGCAGCAGCCCGTCGAGGCTAATCATCGTGTCGCGGCCCCAGTCCGTGAACCAGTGGTAGCCGGCGATCACGCTGCGCGCCTCCTCACCGGCCGCGCGGGCGCGAGCCATCTCCTCGACGCGGCCGGGCGGCGTGACGATGAACTGATCGGCGGCGAGCACCAGCTCGGCGGCTGGGCCCGAGCGCGCCTGGGGCGGTGCCGCCGACAGCAGACGCAGCCGGCGCTCGCGCTCGGCGTGGGCGGCGCCCTCGGGATCGAGCGAGCGGATCACTTCCCAGCGCTCGGTCGAGCCGATGAGCGTGGCCGCTGCGCCCGCGTGGAGATCGAGGCGAAAGTAGCCGGGGCTCCACAATTCACCGGTGTGCTCGTAGCCGCGCGCCCGCTCGATGCGGTAGAGCACGTTGCGCGTCACCTTGCCGTCGAGCGTGAAGGCGCTGGGCACGCCGTGCAGCCTGAGCCGTAGTGGCGGCAGATCCGGCCCGGCGCCGATCTCGAGACGGTCCTCGACCGCCGTGATCGGAAACGACCCGGGCAGCGGAGCGTTGACCGGCACGTGATGGAGCCGGAAGTGCACCGACGGCCGCAAGGTCAGGCGCACGCTTCCCTCGCCGGCGAGGAGCCGGTAGCCGACGTGCACGGTGTTCTGCCGCTGCACGAGCACGATCCGCTTTTCGAGGATGAAGCCGTGGATGTCGTAGCGCCACACCGGCAGACCGAGCTCGAGGCGGAACTCGGTGAGATAGCGCGCGCCCTGCAGCGCCAGCGGGCCATCGGCATTCTCCTCGTCGCTCAGCACGACGACCGTGCGATCCGGCAGCCGTAGTCGCTCCCAGACGTGCGTGAACATGATCGTGCGCCCGGTCCCGAGCGCGGCGACGAGCAAGCCGTGGTAACGCCGCGTGATGACGCCGGAGATGGAGCCGCCGGCGTAGCCACCGAGGCCGTTGGCGAGCAGCCACTCGCCGGTGACGAGCGGCTCGACGTCGCTGGCGTGCGCTCCCGGCCACGGCAGGCGCCGCACCGGGACGTCGATCATGCCCTCGCTCGGATCGCGACTCATCTCATCGCTCGCGGCAGGCCGCGGCGGGCTCGCGCGGGTGCGACGCGAGCACGAACGCTGCGTGCCCGGCGACGCGCCAGGTGCCGTCCTCGGCCTCGGGCGACGGCGCACCGCACCCGCCATAGCGCGCATCTTCACTGGACCAGATCATGTGCCAGCCGCCCTCGGCCGGTGGTGCCAGCAGCGGCTCGGGCGCCGGCGTGAGCTCGAGGTCCCGTCCGAGATTGACGACGAGCAGCCGATCGCCGTCGCCGAAGAACCTGAGCGCGAGCGCCTCCGGCCCCAGCACCGCTCCGTCCAGAGCACGGCGCTGGCGTCCGCCGATCACGGCATCCTGGCGGCGCAGCGCGAGGAGATCGGTGTGGAGGCTGACGGCCCACGCGTGACGCTCGCGCTCGCCGGGATCGAGCTTGCAGCGCTCGAACGTCGCGCCGTCGCCCGGATCGGGCAGCCCGGCCACCATCGCGGGCGTGGCGAGGCTGGGGAACTGCGCGAGAAATTCGGCTCGGCCCTTCCTCACGAGCGTCGCCAGCTCGGGCGTGTGATCGGCGAAGAAGAGCCAGGGCGACGAGGCGCAGAACTCCTGCCCCTGGAACAGCAGCGGCGTCTGGGGAACGAGCAACAAGAGCGCGGTCACCGCGCGGAACCGGCCGGGGTCGGTGAGCTGGTGCAGGCGCTCGCCGCGTCCGGCGTTCGCGACCTGATCGTGGTTTTGTAGGTACGTCACCAGCGCCGATGGCGCGATGTCGCGGGTCGGCGTGCCGCGCCGCTTGCGCTGCCAGTGATAGTGCTGGCCTTGATAGAGGTAGCCCCACTTCGCCGCCGAGACCAGCTCCTGGGGCGTCCCGTGGTAGTCGGTGTAGTACGCCTCGTTGCGCCCAGTCAGAGCGACGCGGGCGGCGTGATGGAAGTCGTCGTTCCACGACATGTCGAGGCCGTGGCCTCCACTCGCCGCCGGGCGCAGCAGCGTCACGTCCTGAGACTCGTTCTCGGCGACGAGCAGCGTGGCCCGACCGCGCGCCGCTTCGCGTACGCGACGGCCGATCGCCACGAGGATGTGGTCGTCGGAGGCGTCGTGAATCGTCTGGGTCGCGTCGAGGCGCAAGCCGTCGAGGTGGAACTCGTCGATCCAGTATCCGGCGTTGGCGATGAAGAACTCGCGCACGGGACCGGCATTGGCGCCGTCGAAGTTGAGGGCGTCGCCCCACTCGTTGGCGTAGCGGGCGCTGTAGTAGTCGGCGGAGAACTCCCGATGAAACGCCCCGTCGGGGCCGAGGTGGTTGTAGACGACGTCGAGAATCACCCCGAGGCCCAGCGCGTGGGCGCGGTCCACGAAACGACGAAAATCGTCGGGCTCGCCGTAGAGCCGCGTCGGCGCATAGAGGTCGACGCCGTCGTACCCCCACCCGAAGCGTCCGGCAAAATCGGCGACGGGCATGACCTCGAGCACGGTCACGCCCAGGCGCGCGAGCGCGGGCAACTCGCACATCGCTGCCGCCCACGTCCCCTTGCGCGTGAACGTGCCGACGTGCATCTCGTAGAGGACCTGGCCCTCGCGCGTGACACCGCGCCAGCCCCTGTCCGTCCAGTCGAAGCGGTCGGGATCGACGACGCGCGACGGGCCGTGAGGTCCTTGCGGCTGGAAGCGCGATGCAGGATCGGGCAGCAAGCGCTCCTGCTCATCGAGCCGGTAGCGGTAGAGAGCGCCGTCGCTCAGGTCGGCCACGAGCGTCGAGAAATATCCATCTGGCTCGGCGTCGAGTCGCCTCGTGTCGGTCGACGCCTGACTCTCGATCACGACGTCGACCCGGGTGGCGCGAGGCGCCCACACACGGAAGTGCACGCCACCGGCGACGATGTCCGCACCCACGGGAAGCCGAGGGCGGGACGGCTCGGACGTGGCGTGGCGGGCCGTGATGGCGGAGGAAGACACCAGCGGGAGCATCTTATGCACTTCCGGTGCCCGCAGCCGGCCACTTCGGGGCGACGCTTCGTCCGGCGAGGAGCGGACTTCCGCGAACGCCTACTTCTCGTGAGGCGCTTGCCGTCGCGAGCGTAAGAGAGCGTAGAGCCTGTCAGGACTGATCGGAAGCTCGCGAACGTCGATGCCCAGCGGGCTGAGCGCATCGGTGACGGCGTTGGCGATCGCTCCCGGCGCGCCGATCGTGCCGCCCTCGCCCACGCCCTTGAAGCCACCGAGCGTTGTCGGCGACGGTTGCTCGACGTGATGAACCTCGACGGGGACCATCTCCCACGCCGTGGGGACGAGATAGTCCATCAAGCTGCCGGTGAGGAGCTGGCCGTCGGCGCCGTGAACGACCTCTTCCAGCAGCGCCGCCCCCACGCCTTGAGCGACGCCGCCCACCGCCTGCCCCTCGACGATGAGCGGATTGATGATGCGGTCGCAGTCCTCGGCCACGACGTAGCGTAGGAGCCGTATCGCGCAGGTCTCCGGGTCGACCTCGACGACCGCGAGATGCGTCGCGCTGGACGCCGTCCCGAAGTACGGATCGTAGAAGCGCGTCGCCTCCAGTCCCGGCTCCATGCCCTCGGGCAGGCGCTTGGCACCGCCGTAGGCGAGCGCGGCGATCTGGGCGAGCGTCAGTCCTCGGTCGGGCGTGCCACGCACGCGCATCCGTCCATCGGTCCACTCGAGGTCGCTCGCGCTCGCCTCGAGCGCATGGGCGGCGATGGCGAGCGTCTTGTCCCGGATGGCGCGCGCGGCCAGCGTCGCGGCGCCACCGGCGAGCACCGCGCTGCGGCTCGCGTAGGTTCCGGTGCCGTGAGGCCCGATTGCCGTATCGCCCTCGACCACGCGCACGCTCGCGACGTCGACGCCGAGCTCTCCGGCGACGACCTGGGCCAGCGTCGTCTCGTGGCCCTGCCCGTGACACGCCACGGCGAAGATGGCCGTCACACCACCGTCGACTTCCACGCGCACCGTCGCGCCCTCGGTTCCCGTCGCGATGTCGGCCCCGGGTGAGACGGGAATGGCCGAGCCCACGCCCGTCAGCTCCACATAGGCGGCCAGGCCGACGCCCAACATCCGTCCGTGCTGCCTCCCCCGCGCTTGCTCGACCCGGAGGTCATCGTAGCCGGCCTGCTTGCACGCCAGCTCGAGGCACTCGTGAAATGCGCCGCTGTCCCACTTGATGCCGGACGGTGATCGATACGGCAGATCCTCGGCGCGCAGCAGATTGCGCCGGCGAATCTCCGCGGGATCGAGCCCGAGCCGACGCGCCGCGCTGTCGAGCAGCGACTCCGTCACGAAGACCGAGACCGGCCGCCCCACCCCGCGGTACGGTCCCATCGGCGTCTTGTTCGTCGCCACGCCGAAGGCCTCGGCGTGGTAGTGCGACACGCGATACGGCCCCGGCAGGAACGAGACGACCTGGATGATTTCGATGCTCGCCGTCCACGGATAGATCGAGTAGGCCCCGATGTCGGCGACGACCTTCGCGCGCAGCCCGGCGATCCGTCCATCACGGTCGACCGCCAGCTCGGCGTCGATGACTTCGTCCCAGGCCTGCGTCGTCGTCATGAGGTCTTCGCGCCGGTCCCCGATCCAGCGGACGGGACGCCCGAGCGCCCTGGCCAGCGCGCTGACGACCAGCTCTTCGGGATAGACCACGCCCTTGACGCCGAAGCCTCCACCGACGTCGGGCGCCACCACGCGGACGCTCGCTGTCGGCAGCGTGAGCAAGTCGGCCAGCACGTCGCGAAGGATTCCCGGAATCTGCGTCGACGACCAGAGCGTCAGCGTCCCGCTCTCGGTGTCGGCCAGGCAGGCGCGGCTTTCCATCGTGACCCCGGCGTGGCGATGAAACCTGAAGCGGTCACCGACGACGAGCGCCGCGTCCCTGAACGCCGCCGCCACGTCGCCCTGGCTGAAGGTGCGTGTGAGCAGGACGTTGCTCCCGGCCGACTCGTGAACGAGCGCCGCGTCCGCTCCCATCGCCGCCTCAGGATCACTCGCGACGCCGAGCGGCTCGTACTCCACGACGATCGTGTCCGCGGCGTCCTCGGCGGCGTAGCGGCTCTCGGCCACGAGGGCGGCCACGGCCTCGCCCGCATACCTCACCTTGCCGTCGGCCAGCGCCGGCCACTCGGTCGGACGGTAGCTCCTCATGCGCGACGGCGCCTGCATCGCCTTCACGCGACCGCGCAGATCCTGGGCCGTCCAGCACGCGACGACGCCCGGCTGGGCCAGCGCCGCGCGCGTGTCGACCCGTGCGATCCGGGCGTGGGCGTGGGGGCTGCGGAGAAACGCGACGTGCAGAAGGCGTGGACGATCGAGGTCGGCCACGTAGCGGGCCCGGCCGGTGAGGAAGCGGCGGTCCTCGAGGCGCGGGATTCTCGCGCCGATCATGAACATTGGAGGGGGCGAGACGCCCCCTCCAATACCTCCCCATCTGGTTGGGCGCTGCGAACACGCGCCCTCGAATTCTTGCGCATCTGGTTGGCCGCTGCTGCGTACACGTCCTAGAACGGGACTTCGGTGCGCTCGTCCTTGACGCGCCTGGCCTTGTGATCCCAGCGGGGCAGCCCGCCGGGCTCTGTCGCCTCGACGGTCACGCGGATGCCGAGACCGATGCGCAAGCCTTCCTCCAGCGCGCGACACAGTCCCTGGCACTCGGCGCCGGAGAGCGCCGGCGCTGGATCGATGCGGACCAGGATGTCGTCGAGCCCGTCGACGCGACGGAAGACGATCTGGAACTCGTCGACGCCGGCGTGGCCGCGCACGATCTCCTCGATGCGCCGCGGGTAGACGATGATCCCGCGGACCTTCTTCATGTCGTCGAGACGGGCCAGCACGCCGCCCTCGAACGCGACCAGCGTGCGCCCGCACGGGCACGGCCGGTCGGCGAGCTGGACGAGATCGCGCGTGCGGTAGCGCAGGAGCGGCATCGCTTTGCGGTAGAGGCTGGTGAAGACCAGCTAGCCCTTGTCGCCCGGCTTCACCGGTCGGTCGTCCTCGTCGAGGACTTCGGGATAGCAGTAGTCCTCGTGGACGTGGGTGAGCCCGGAGCGGGCGTCGCACTCGAAGCCCCACGCAGCGATCTCCGTGAGCCCGGGAAGATCGAACGCCTTGGCGCCGAACGCCGCTTCGATCTTCGCCTTCGTCGCCGGGATCGAGGCGCCCGGCTCGCCCGTGTGCCACGTGATTCGGATCTTCGTCTCCTTCGCGAGGTCGATGCCCTTCTTCTGCGCCTGCTCGGCCAGGAAGAGCGCGTACGACGGCGTGCAACCGAGCACGGTGATCGGATACGTGCGCAGGGCGTCGATGCGCTGGTCGGTCCCGAACCCGCCGGCGGGAAAGACGAGACAGCCGATGTCCTGCGCCGCGTAGAACCCCGACCAGTAGCCGATCCACGGGCCGTAGGAGAACGCGGCCATGACCATGTCCGATGGCCGGATCCCGAACGCCCACAGCGAGCGCGCGTAGGAGTGATAGAAGCCGTACCAGTCATCGCGCGTGTCGAGAAACGCGAGCGGCCGTCCGGTCGTCGCGGACGTCATGTGGACGCGCAGGCAGTCGGCGAACGGAACGGCCAGCAGCGTGCCCCACAGCGGATGGTCGGCCTGATCCTGCTTCAGCTCGTCCTTCGTCGTGAACGGCAGGCGGCGCAGGTCGTCGAGCGAGCGGACGTCGGCGGGCTTGACTCCCGCGGCGTCGAGCTTCCGACGATAGAACGGGCTCGACTGATAGGCGTGCTCGACCTGCTCGTGCAACCGTTGCTCCTGGACCGCGCGGAGCGTTGCCCGCGCCGCCGTCTCGATGTCCGGCTCCAGGTAGCGGGAGTCCATGGCCGGGAAGCATACCCGAGTCGCTCCGCAGGAGCTTAGAGTCTTGACAGGCAAAAGGTTTGACCGTAGATGTTCGGGCCATGAAACCCACCAAAAAAGACATCTCCAGCCTGCGGAGCACCCTGGAATACCTGAAGGAGAACGGCGAGCTGGTCTCGACCGACGTCGAGGTCGATCCCCACCTCGAGGTCGCCGCCATCCAGAAGCACTTCGACGGCGGTGCGCCGCTGCTCTGGGAGAAGGTCAAGGGCTATCCGAACGCGCGTATCTGCAACAACATCTACGCGACCGCCGAGCGGATCGCCCGGCTCTTCGACGTGGACGACCCGCGCAAGCTCAAGTTCAAGGCCGTGGAGGCCATCCGCCAGCCGCTGCCGCCCATCGTGGTGAAGGACGCGCCCTGCCAGGAGGTCGTCACCACCCGGGACGTCGACGTGTGGGACGTCGTCCCGATGATCTCCCACTCCAAGACCGATCCCGGCCGCACGCTCGGCGCCGGCAATACCGTGGTGCGCGGCCAGCACTTCTGGGGTGGCTCGCACATCGGGTACAACCGGATGAACTTCCGCGGCCCCGACTACTCGTCGTTCCAGATCTCGCCCGGGTCGCACATGGACCAGATCGCCACGCACTGGTACAAGAAGGGCCCGATTCCCGTGACCATCAACATCGGCGTGCCGCCGGCCTGCACGATGATGGCGGGCGCCGGGTTCACCTACGTCATCCTGCCGCGCGGGTGCGACGAGCTAGGCGTGGCCGGCGCGCTCCAGGGCTTTCCCGTCGAGCTGGTGAAGGCGCGGACCCAGGAC